>Ga0070659_100000578_pt1 | contig 26773 bp, 24 predicted proteins | sample KBSC23metaG_FD_64666 | JGI IMG/M metagenome (GOLD analysis project Ga0070659, IMG submission 64666) | Corn rhizosphere microbial communities from Kellogg Biological Station, Michigan, USA - KBS C2-3 metaG | ecosystem: Host-associated > Plants > Roots > Rhizosphere > Soil ... | reverse complement strand
CTTCGCCCCTGATGATATTTTAAGGGCATTGAATATGGCCCCCGATCTGATAGCCAAACTCACGCTGCAAATATTGGGCGCGGTTTACCTGGGCTTTGCCATGCTGAACTGGATGGCTAAAGGCGCGTTGATAGGCGGCATATTTGCCAAACCGATATCGATGGGTAACGGCGTACACTTTTTTATAGGTGCTATGGCGCTGATAAAAGCGGTTACTAAAACCGCGGGTACACCTTTGTTATGGGTGGCCTGTGGTGTATACGCGCTTTACGCAGTTTGCTTTTTGTACGTGGCGTTTAGCGCGCCGGCAGAAAGGTAGATTTTTAACAACGGCAAAGAATAGGGTGTCATGCTGAGGTACTCGAAGCATAGTGCGATGGGCTTTGGACCGCAATAAATTCGGTTGTTCCGTCCCGCACGTCGCTCTTCGACAAGCTCAGAGTGACACTTTTGTGTTTCGTATTTTAAAGCAAATTCGAAATTGAACATTCGAAATTCGAAATTACCGTACTACCATCTGCACTGTGTTCCTGCTTATCTGCTCAAGCAGGATGGTTTTACCTTCCGTTAGTTCTTTGAGTTTGGCGGGCTTATAGTGCCTTACGGTGATGAGCGTTAAGCTGGTATTATATTTTACCTTGAAATCGCTTTGGAGGGCAGTGCTTAGCTTTTCGAAGCGTTCGGCATCGTAATCAAAGCATAGGGTAAAGCTCATGGCCGATGTTTGCATGGTATTTACTTTGATATGGCTTTGCGCGAAGAGCCTGAAAATATCGGCCAGGTGGTTTTCGGAGACGAAGGAATAATCCTTGGTGGATACCGACAGCAGCACCTGGTTTTGCTTAACGATAATGACCGGGGTATTAAACTCGATGTAATCCGTTTCTTTAATGATGGTGCCTGCTTCTTCAGGGTGCAAAAAGGGTTTTACCAATAAAGGAATATTTGCGTTTTGTAGTGGTTTGATGGTTTTCGGGTGGATCACACTCGCGCCATAGTAGGTCATCTCAATAGCTTCGGCGTAGGACAGTTCATCGTATTTTACCGTGTCCGGGAACAACTTCGGGTCGGCATTGAGTACGCCGGGTACATCCTTCCAGATAGTAACCGCTTCGGCTTGCAGACATGATGCAAAGATGGACGCGGTATAATCGGAGCCTTCGCGGCCAAGCGTTGTGGTAAAGTTCTCGGATGTGCCGCCAAGGAAACCGGGGGTAACCACTATACCTTTTTCCAGCAGTTTTGGTACATCTTGTTGGATACTCGCGCGGGTTTTTGCCCAGTCGACAATGCCTTCGCGATAGCTATTATCGGTGTGGATATAACCGCGCACATCGAGCCAGGTGCTTTTTATGCCGGCTTTATTGAGATAGGCGTTCACAATTTTGGTAGATACCAGTTCGCCGATGGATACGATCTGGTCGTAGATAAAATCGAACTCATCCTGCGGGTCGTCTTCTATCATCCATTCAATCTCCACGAAAGTGTTATTCACCTCTTCGAAAACTTTGTCGGATGCAGGGAAAAGCTGTTCGAGGATGTTGTAGTGATAGGCTTTTATCTCATCAAATACTTCGTGCATATCATCGCTTTGCTCCACGTAGGCGCGGGTGAGTTTCTCGAGCGCGTTGGTGGTTTTGCCCATGGCTGATACCACGATAAGCAATTGTTGGTTTTGATGTTTACGAACGATCTCGGATAAGTTGATGATACCGGCAGCATCCTTAACCGACGCGCCTCCAAATTTGAATACCTGCATTAATGTTTATTTACTAAATATCTGTTCTTTTGATAACGACGCGTTTAACCAGCCTGCATCCAAACCGGCGCCGTATTTTTTGTAGAAATCGATGGCGGGCTGGTTCCAGTCGAGCACCTGCCATACCATGCCGCTGTAGTTGAGTTCCTGTGTTTCCTGAATGATACGGTCGAACAGCAGTTTGCCCAGGCCTTTGCCGCGCATGCTCTCGGTTACTATCAGGTCTTCCAGATAAATGCGGCGGCCTTTCCAGGTGGAGTAGCGCACGTAATACAGTGCGAAGCCGACGATGATACCGTCAACCTCGGTCACAAAGGCTTTCCAAACGGGTTTATCGCCAAAGCCGGCATCTTCAAACTCGCGTAAGGTTACATCAACTTCATCGGGAGCTTTTTCAAATACGGCCAGTTCCTGTACCAGTTCCAGCAGGCGGGGGCAGTCTTCAACCCGGGCTACTCTTAGTTCAACCTGCATATTATTCCTGATTTTTATAATGTTTGATCACACGCTGACCGAAGATGGTGCTCCCCAGGCGAACCATGGTGCTCCCCTCCTCTATCGCTATTTTATAATCGGACGACATGCCCATTGACAGTTCTTTAAAGCTATCATCCTTACGGAAAAAGCTCTGTTTAATGCCACCGAAAAAGGTATGTAATTCGTAAAACTCGTCTTTTATCTGCTTTTCGCTTTCGGTATTGGTGGCAATGCCCATCAGGCCGGTGATGCGGACATTTTTTAATCCGGCATATTCTTCGGAGCGTAATAACTCGATCACCTCATCGAAAGATAAACCGAATTTGGTTTCCTCGTCGGCAATATATACCTGCAGCAGGCAATCAATAACCCGGTTATGTTTTAATGCCTGTTTATTTATTTCCTGTAAAAGCTTCAAACTATCTACCGATTCGATGAGGCTGATAAACGGAGCGATATACTTTACCTTATTGGTTTGCAGGTGGCCCACCAGGTGCCATCTAATATCTTTTGGCAGCTTTTCGTACTTCTCCACCATCTCCTGCACCTGGTTTTCGCCGAATACGCGCTGGCCGGCAGCGTAGGCTTCCTCGATATCTTCTACCGGTTTTGTTTTAGAGACGGCTACCAGCTGTACGTTTAGTAACTCAATTTCCGTCTTTAATTTTTTTATATTATCTGCAATACTCATTAATGCGTAATTTTACCTTTTAAATGGTGCTAAATTACAGAATGCGTTTTTATTTGGTCTTGTTTTTTTGTGTGTCGGGTTTTTTATTTGGTTGTGGTGACGATGAGCGCATCCCCAGCGATGTAATACCCATGCATCAAATGTCTTTGCTGCTTACCGATGTGCACCTGGTTGACGGCAGCATATATAACCTGCCACCCGTACCCGATACCCTGGCTAAACATGGCCTGGGCCTTTACCTGGCAGTTTTTAAGCTGCACCATACCGATACCACCCAATTTAAACAAAGCCTGAAATATTATAGCGAGCACCCCGATAAAATGCTTGCCATTTACAACGGCGTAGTAAACAGGCTCGATTCGTTACAGAAAGCAAAAGAGAAAAAAATAAAACCTGTGGTGCCACAGGCATCTTCAAAATCAACCGCGCAGTTGGTTGACTCGGTTAAAAAGGCTACAGCGAAAGCAGATTCGATTAAAAAAGCACAGGATAAAAAGACTGCTGATTCGATACGTACCGCTAAGCCTAAACTAAAACTAAGTAAAGCTGCCAGGCGCAAAGCCCGGCGCGATTCGATAAGAAAAGCCAGGCTTAAACACCCTATTTTTATAAAACCTATATAATACCCATGCTGTACCCGATAAATAGTGTAGATAAGCTGGGATTTACTGAGGTAAAGGAGCTGATAAAAACACATTGCCTGAGTATTATGGGCCAGCAAATGGTTGATAAGATACAGGTAATGCACAACCACGACCTGATACGCAAGTTTTTGCACCAGGCCAACGAGTTTAAGAACATCCTGCAAAATGACGCCCCGCTGCCCATTCATCATTTTTTCGATATCAAATCGCTGGCGAATAAGGCTAAGATAGAAGGTACCTTTTTAAACGAGGAAGAATTTTTCCAGGTGCAGGCATCATTGAACACGGTTTTCGCGGTGATCAGTTACTTTAACGAGCGCGAGGGACAATACCCTAACCTGGAGGCTTTGTTTGAGCATTTGCCTATAGAGAAGATCATACTAAAACATATTGACCGCGTTATTGATGTCAAAGGCAAAATAAGGCCCAATGCCAGCCGCGAACTGATGGATATTACAGGCGGCATAGCCAAAGCGGAGCAGGAAGCCAGGCGAAAGATAGACCATATCTTTAAAAGCGCGTCATCCAGCGGATGGACGGCCGATGGCAGTTTAACCATTCGTGATGGCAGGCTGTGTATCCCGCTTTTAGCGGAGAACAAACGCAAGCTAAAGGGTTTTATTCATGATGAATCGGCTTCGGGGCAAACGGTTTATATGGAGCCCGAGGAAGTATTCTCGCTCAATAACAAAATACGCGACCTTGAATTTGAGCGCCGTCGCGAGATCGTAAAAATACTCACCGCGCTTACGGACGAATTAAGGCCCTATGTGCCCTTATTGTTATCATACCACAGTCTGCTTACCAAACTGGATTTTGTGCGCGCCAAGGCCCTGTTTGCTATTGACATTGAAGCTGAGATGCCCGTTACCAATAACAACGCGGGAATTAAACTGATAAACGCCCGCCACCCTTTGCTGATGCTCAGTTTTAAAAAGGAGCATAAAACGGTAGTACCGCTTAACATTAAAATTGACGAGGTGGAGCGTATTGTGGTGGTATCGGGCCCTAACGCGGGTGGTAAATCGGTTTGTATGAAGACGGTGGGTTTATTGCAGATGATGGTGCAGGCGGGCTTGCTGATACCGGCACACGAAAGCAGCGAGGTGGGTACCTTTAAACAGATATTTGTTGATATTGGTGATGACCAATCAATAGAAAGTGACTTGAGTACCTACAGCGCCCACCTGAGCAAAATGAAGAATTTTGTGGAGCAGGCCAATGGTAAAACGCTGATACTGATAGACGAATTTGGTACCGGTACCGACCCGCAATTTGGCGGCCCGATAGCCGAAGCGGTACTGGAATCGCTGAACCATAAAAAGGTGAAGGGCATGGTAACCACCCACTACAGTAACCTGAAGATCTTCGCAAGCCATACCGAGGGATTGGAAAATGCATCGATGTTGTTTGATAATGTGAAGATGCAGCCTTTGTATATCCTGGAAGTGGGTAAACCCGGCAGCAGCTATGCCTTTGAGATCGCCCAGAAAATAGGCCTGCCGCAAAATGTACTCAACCTTGCCCGTAACAAAATTAGCGCCGGGCAAAAAAAGGTGGACACGCTTTTAGTTGACCTTGAACGGGATAAAAAGGAGTTTTACGATGCCAAAATAGCTTTTGAAAAGCAGCAGCGCAAAGTTGCCGCTTTGCAGGAAGAGAACGAAAAGCTAAAAGCATATTACGAAGAGCATAAGCGCACTCTCATCAGCGAAGCGAAGCAGGAGGCCAAAAACATTATTCTGAATGCGAATAAGCTAGTGGAGAATACCATATCAGAAATAAAGAGCGCGCAAGCGGATAAGGACGTAACCAAAAACCTTCGCGAAAAGCTGAATAAGGAACTGGAAAAAAACACCATTAAACCTGCCGCCGCCAAACCCGTTGCCGAGGAAATAAAGATTGGCGACTGGGTGAAACTGAACGACAGCGAAACCACCGGTCAGGTAATGGAAATTGCCCGCGATAACCTGATCATCGCTATTGGCGATTTGCGTACCGTAGCCAAGAAAAACCGTGTTCACAAGGTATCGAAAAAGGAAGTGCCCAAAGAGGTGCGCCGGTCGTTCAGTTCGAGTACTGACTCGATGGCGAATTTTAGTCCGGAGATAGATGTGCGCGGCCAGCGCGGCGATGAGGCTTTGTACGAGATTGAGCGTTATTTAGACAAAGCCATTATGATGGGATTTGGGACGCTCAAGATCATCCACGGTAAGGGCGACGGCATACTGCGCAAACTGATACGCGAATACCTGAAAAAATACAGCGAAGTTGACCGCATGGAAGACGAGCATGCCGACAGGGGCGGGGATGGGATAACGTATGTGTATTTGAAGTGAGGTGGTGAGGGTTTCTTGTCCCTTCACACGCCGCGTAATTCGGCTTGATTAAAACAGCCAGTTTATTTTATTTTCTCTAGTAAATGTGAAATAGAACTGCTCATACTCATCGCGTTCAGCAAATACTATTTCTAACAAGTCATCATTCTCATCCAACTTGCAAACTTTAGGGGTATTAAAGTAATATGATTTTCCATTTTTCGACAGTATAAACATCAGTTCGTTAAATCTGGCTACATATCGCAAAGGGGCCTTTACCTTAAAACTATATCCATTGAATTGCTCATCATAAACAATATAAGTGTTATTTAAAATAAGGGCGAGATGATATGTGCTATCTATGGAATAGGGATTATTAAAAAAACTCGCCTTAATTTCCTTGGTTTTTATTGTATCCGATATATTTAGCCTTTTATAAACTTTTAATGCCTGAGCACTTGTTTCATTTTCGATCCGTATTTGTAAATTATTAATATCGTTCTTGTCGCGTGCGCAGGACTGCATAAACATTGCAGCAACGATTACGATTATTGAATTTCGAAGTCCGGAAAAAATCATATCATTATTTTATATAAATCTATTCAAAATAATCATTAGCCGTATAAAAATAATATATTCGTTCAACCAACCTAAACCGCTGTTATGCATATCATTGCAAAGCGTTTACTTTATTGCCTGTTACTATTTTGTGCTTTCAATGCAAGGGCGCAAACACCAACCACCATCCCCCTCTTCTATGAAAAAGTTTACCTGCATACCGACAGGGATGTATATCTGCCCGATGAAGATATTTGGTTTAAAGCCTACCTGGTTAATGCGCAAAACAACAAGCCCATTAACTACAGCCATAATTTATATGTAGAACTGATAAGCCCCGGCCTTAAAATTATTGCCCGGCATGTGTTGCGCATGGAAAATGGTTTGGGCAACGGCGATTTTAAACTGGCTGATACATTATCGGGGGGCACATACCGCCTGCGCGCCTATACCAACTGGATGCGCAACTTTGGCGATAAGTTTGTATTTGAAAAGAATATCACTATTATTAGTGCTTCGGGTAAACGGGTTAACGCGGCTGTGATTAATAAAGCCGTAACAAGGTTAAAGAAAAAGCAGCCGGCTATCGTTAAACATGACACATTACCACCAGGCCCTTTGGTACGCTTTTTCCCCGAGGGAGGTTCATTGGTAAACGATGTGGCCTCGGTAGTAGCGGTTAAGGCAGAGGATGAGTTTGGGCGGGGTATGGCGACAAGCGGGCAGGTGGTAGCCACATCAAACCGGGTGGTAGCCAAATTTGTGTGCGATAGTTTAGGATTTGGCTCATTTACACTTACGCCTGATGAAACACAGGATTACCATGCCGAGGTGACAATAAAAGGAAAAGCCTATAACTTTAAAGTGCACGAAGCACGGAGAAAGGGTTTTACTTTAGGCGCAAATGCGGCTGGCCCTTTTATTGTGGCCGAAATTAATTGTAACACGTTCTCGCTAAGTGAATCGGGTGGTGCAAGTTTAGTGCTAACAGCCAGCCATGCCAATAAAATACTGTTTAAAGAACAGGTAAGGATCCAATCGAAAAACATACTGGTACAGATACCTGATACCAATTTTCCCGAAGGTATAGCCAGGATCACCCTGTTTGACGACCATGCCAAACCCTTAAGCGAACGGCTTGTATTTGTGCGCCATGCCAATGGCGGCAAACTCGCTATAAAGCTCGATTCGTTGAACTATCATTCCAAACAAAAAACAACCGTAAAGCTAAAGCTGAACGACAGCACCCAAGCCAATTTGTCGATGGCGGTTGTTAATGTTGATGTTGCTCCTGTACAGCCCGAAAGCATCTTGTCGTACCTCGAATTAAAGTCGGAGATACCGGGGCGAATTGAGCATCCCGAAAGGTATTTTGATGCTATGAATGTAAATCGCGATAAGCAAATGGACTTGTTACTGATGACGCAGGGCTGGCGCGATTTTATATGGAAGGACATAGAAGATACCAAATTTAAACAGCAATATGATGTAGAGCAGGCATTAACCATAACGGGCCGGGTGCGCGGCGTTTGGTTTAACAAAGCTAAGCCCGCTGTAAACGTAACCATGTTTGCACCTAAAGCCACAGGCGATAAATTATTTACCGCGATAACCGATTCATTGGGCAGGTTCAGGATAGATGGGGCCATTATTTACGGGTACCAGTTCATCAATTTTACTTCGCGTGTAAGCAAGGGGATTATGACGGATGGAACAAGCAAGGGGAAGACGGGCGGCTATGTACAGGTGGATTCACTTTTCCAGGACCGCCTGGCGATAAAACCGGCAGAGGATTTTATGGGCGACACAACCGCTATTAATACTGATGTTTTAATGGCTAAGCAAAAGTTTACTTTTTCGGGAATGAACGCGCTTAAAACGGTGCAGGTAAAAAGCAATAATACCAACGAGGTGTACCCACCCGAGATACATTCTATTACCTTAACAGAGCAAAAAGAATATGGTAACCTGGGGCAATACTTGCTGTATATGATACCCGGAGCCCATATGGAATTTGGCGGCTGCAAAGGCGGCCTTGTTTGCCAGAATGATTACAAGGACCCCGGGCTTTCATTTTTAGAAACCGGCTATTGCGATGCACGAAATAATCCCATAACCCTGCAAAGGGTAAATATCCGTGGTATTTATACAGACAACTCCAAACTTGAACCGGCCTGCGATAACGACTATTTAGGATTGCCCATGAGCAGCGTTTTGAAGGTAACCATTAACCACCATGAAACAGGTTTTGGTGTGGTGTACTCGGTAAATGTGGTGATGCGTCCAGGTGTTTTAGGTGTGAAAGACATATTCGACAACACCATGGCCGATGTAGTGGGCTATACCCGGGCCCGTACTTTTTTTGCCCCGCGCTACGAAAAGCCTGATGACAAACCTGACTACCGTACCACCATCCACTGGGAACCCAACATCACCACCGACGAAAAAGGTGAAGCTATAGTAAACTATTATAATGCCGACCCTAAAAGTAAAATACGGGTTATTGTACAAGGCGTTACCGATAAGGGAGTACCTGTTGTGGCTACAGCCGGATATGAGGTTAAGTAGCTTTCAGAGGGTATATTGTGCTAAATTTTTCGTATTTTTGTTTATACCGGTTTGGATAAAATCAGGACTGAAAACTATTAAAAAATATACCTGTTTTTACCTGCTTTTTTATCAATTGATTGAAGGATTGATTTACTGAATGATTGAATGTTTTTAAATGACCACACAAACTAAATTCGAAATCGAAAATCCGAAATTCGAAATTGTGATACCTGTTTTTACCTGCTTTTTCTATTTGCACATTTAAAAAATACCCATAAATACCCATGTCTCTTTTTACAAAAACAGCCTTACGTTATTTATTTTCAAGTGTTCTTTTTGTTCTGCTGTCCGCGGATACGAGGGCGCAAAAAATGGTTTCGTTCCAGGATGCACGTATCCGTACCATGGGGCGCATTGCTTACCAGCCTGATTGCGCGGTGCTGTATTATTCAGGCACATCGCTGGAGGTTAATTTTACAGGCAGCTCGGTAAAGGCATGGCTGAAAGATGAGCGTGGGGAGAATTATTTTAATGTTATTATTGATGGCAAAACAGTGGTACTGCACCCTGATACCGTAAAGCGTTTGTATACGCTGGCATCGGGTTTACCATCGGGTAACCATACCCTGCAGTTGTATAAACGCACCGAGTGGGGCGATGGCAATACCCGCTTTTTTAATTTGCAGTTTGAAAATAATGCCACTATACTGGCGCCTCCGCCGGTAAAAAAACGCAGCATCGAGTTTTACGGAAACTCCATTACGGCTGGCTATGCCATTGAAGATTATTCGGGCAACGACTTTTACCTGAGCAGGTACAAAAACAATTACATTACTTATGCCGCTTTAACGGCACGGCATTATGATGCGCAATGGAGTTTCATCGCCAAAAGTGGTATAGGCATTACGGTGGGCTATTATACCCGCACCATGCCAGAGATATATGACCGCCTCGATCCATTGGACCCAAGCAGCAAATGGGATTTCTCGAAATATACGCCGCAGGTGGTGGTGATCAACCTTTTCCAAAACGACGCGGGTGTTATACAATCGGGCAGCGGGCCTTTATTTGAGGCGCGATTCGGGCATACCCCTCCTACCGAAGATTTTATTGTAACCACGTATAAAAACTTCGTAAAAAGCATCCGGGCAAAATACCCCAATGCCAATATTATTTGCGCCCTGGGCAGTATGAGCGCATGCAAACCCGGCTTGCCATGGGGAGGATATATACAAAAAGCGGTAGCTCAGTTAAACGATAAAAACATTTACAGCTTTATATTTACCTACAAAGGCACGCCGGGCCATCCTACCATAAAAGAGCACCAGGTTATGGCTGATGAACTGATAGGCTTTATTGATAAGACGATCCGGTGGTAAGTGGTGAATTGTTGATTGAGTGAGTGAACGGGAGAATATTCTACTCCATGTATTCACTTGGGCCATCGTCTTCGTCATTCGCTCTTTCAATTACAGCCTGCGGGCTTTTAGCATAGAGTTGCGCGCCATCATAATCAGGCTCGCCTTGTTGCTTCTGTACTTTGAAATTATTGTTTTCGGGATGCTCTTCCAGTGGATCCGTTTGCGCTAAAAAGGCATTGGTAGTGCCCGCGTTTTGCGATGGGTTGTTAGGGTCGTTGCCGGTTGGCGGATGGTTTTCTTCGCCAAACTTATGTCCGCCCATACCCTGGCCTTCCATGACGTGGGTATTAGCGCTTGCTTTGTTTTGATCACCAGTTTCCATAAAAATACCGTTTATATAGTTTAATGCTTAATATTTATAATTGTTTTACCGCCACACAAAATTTGGCAATTAGTGTTAAATTCGTTTACCAATTATACATACATGAACAAAGTTGTTGCATCTGCCAGTGAAGCCATTAAAGGCATAAGCGACGGCATGACCCTGATGCTGGGCGGATTCGGCCTATGCGGACTGCCCGAAAACTGCATTGCCGAACTGGCAAAAAGCGGCGTAAAAAACCTCACCTGCATATCAAACAATGCCGGCGTGGATGGTTTTGGCATCGGGATGCTGCTGGCCAACCGGCAGGTGAAGAAGATGATATCGAGCTATGTGGGCGAGAATGCCGAGTTTGAGCGCCAGTTGCTAACCGGTGAACTGGATGTGGAGCTTATCCCGCAAGGAACATTAGCCACACGCTGCATGGCGGCAGGTTATGGTATGCCTGCCATATTTACCCCGGCAGGTATTGGTACCGAAGTAGCCATTGGTAAAGAGGTGCGTAATTTTAATGGTAAAGATTACCTGATGGAAATGGCTTTTGATGCCGACTTTGCTATTGTAAAGGCCTGGAAAGGTGATACCATGGGCAACTTGATATACCGCTCAACCGCCCGCAATTTTAACCCGGTAATGGCCATGGCGGGTAAAATAACCATTGCCGAAGTAGAGGAACTGGTTGAACCTGGAGAACTGGACCCTGACCAGGTACATACGCCCGGTATATACGTACACCGCATATTTAAGGGCCTTAATTATGAGAAACGCATTGAGCAGCGCACGGTAAGAAAGAAGGAAGGCTGAAAATAATGACGTTAAAGACATAAAAAAATAAACAAACATTAAGGTTTTGATGAAATTTTTTGTATAATTTTATATAAGATTTGAAAAGATCGCAGACGTTTTCGGAACAATTGTTTTAATAGTTACTAACCAATTAATTCATTAAAACCTGTATTTTATGAAAGCTACTAACAAAAATAACCAGCAAAACATTACACCTAACCTGGTTGATCTGCCTAAAGAACAAAAAACTGAAGAGCCTGAACATGTGCGCCTTGCCACCTTGTATACGCTGCATTCAAGCTTTATCGGTATCGACCATCACCGCAAAACAGGCCGTATGGTAGGCCATGAACCCGGCCCCGAAAATAATTTCTGAACCGGTTAAAATTTCGGCCATCGCATGGTAAGTAATTCACAGACCATGATTGATGGGCTATGGTTATTATTTAGAAAAATTAAAAACTTTAACGAAATAAACTGTTCTTATAAGTATAAACCTTTAAACTTATATTTATGGAACTGTTAAATAACGAACCAGGGAATACCGTATACCCACAGTTCAGGGAAGATGAGCTGAGGTATAAACAAGATAAAGAGATCAGGAACAACGATGTTGACGAGGATGATCAAAACCTGTCGGATGATGATTTAACCGGCCGCGACCTTGATGTTGATGGTGCTGATGAATGGGACGAAGACAACGTGGAGGAAACCGACCTTGACAGGGACGACCTGCGCGATGACGACGAACTGAATTATGATAAGCACCAGGTAAGGAACGACCAGTTTGGCAGCCTGGCTTCGGCCATCACCAATGAGGACAATACTCCTGATCCTAACGAAATACCGGAAGAAAACGGTCCGGGAAAGGAAGAGCTGGAGCAGCCCGAGAAACACGAGTTCGAACGCGGATCGATGCCTGACAAAGAGTTTGATTATAAAGAGCAAAATGAAGTGGAGCAGCCCGATACCCCGGAAGCTCCGCCCGAACACGAACGCGATGTAACATTGACCGACCTTGACCCAACTTTTATCGGGATAGATCATAACCGCAAAACAGGTCGTATGATCGGCCATGAGCCGGGACCCGAAAATAATTTATGATCAATCCATCAAGAAATTTACAAAAGGCTGCCAGGCTAAACAGCCTTTTGTAAATTAAATCTGATAAATTTGATGAACACCAATTCATTATCAGACCCTTATGGAACGACGCAAATTTTTACTTAACTCAGGCCTGTCGCTGGCATCCCTCGCCTTATTGAGCAATAAAACCTTTGCATCCTTAGCGCAGGATCCATTTCAAATTAAAACCTTAAGAGGTAACGTAGGTATCTTCACCGAAAAAGGCGGCACCATTGCCTGGATGATCAACAAAGAAGGCATTGTAGTGGTAGATGCCGAGTTCCCTGAGCAGGCAACGCATTTGATAGGAGAGTTAAAGAAGCGGTCGGACCTGCCTTTTGAGTGGCTAATCAATACCCACCACCATGGCGACCATACCAGCGGGAATATTTCGTTCAAAGGCATTGTAAAGAAGGTAGCCGCGCATGCTAATTCGCTGGCCAACCAAACCGATGTAGCGGTAGCCGGGAAGACTGAAGACAAACAACTATACCCTGATACCACCTGGACCGATACCTGGAAGATAAAGGTTGGCGATGAGCATATTAAAGCTCACTATTTTGGCCGCGGCCATACCAACGGCGATAGTATGATCCATTTTGAAAACGCCAACATCGTACATACCGGCGACCTGGTATTTAACCGCCGTTACCCGGTTATTGATATGAAACACGGGGCCTCGCTCAGAAGCTGGGCGCAGTGCCTGGAGAAAGCGCAGCATACTTTCAATAAAGATACGCTGTTTGTATTTGGCCACGCTTTCGATCCCGTAAGGGTAACCGGCACTATGGACGATATTAAAGCCATGCAAAAATATATGGAGCAGGCTGTTGCCTTTGTAGACAGCCAGATAAAAGCAGGCAAAACCAAAGACGAAATTACCGCTGCAACCAGCATACCCGGTGTTACGGATTGGCAGGGACAAGGCATAAAGAATACCCTAAGTGCCGCTTATGACGAGTTGACAGCGGGGTAAGTTGGGCTGTTATTCATAGATCATGGTTCATGGTGAATATCTCTTTCGGTTTTTAGATCATAATTAGCATCTTCGCATCAGTTCAGGATGCATGGTTTTACTATGATCCATGAACGATGATCCATGAACTAACAATATGATAGAGATCTTTACAGACGGGGCATCGAGCGGGAACCCGGGACCGGGAGGTTACGGGGCGATATTGCGATCAGGTGAGCATTACAAGGAGTTATCAGAAGGCTTTCGCAAAACCACCAACAATCGTATGGAGTTGCTGGCCGTGATCAAAGCTTTGGAAGCGGTAAAGAAACCGGGGCAACAGATCACCATTTACTCCGACTCGAAATACGTGATTGATCCTATCGAAAAGAAATGGATATACGGCTGGGTGCAAAAGGGATTTAAAGACAAGAAGAACAAAGACCTCTGGCTGCGCTTCTTAGAACTCTATAAACTACACCAGGTAAAATTTGTATGGGTACGCGGCCATAACGGCCACCCCGAGAATGAGCGCTGCGATCAAATGGCGGTGAATGCATACAAACAAAAAGGCCTGCTCATCGACTCCGTTTTCGAAGTTGAAGCAAGCCGTGAAAGTTTGTTATAAGTACCTGTTTTACTGGATCTGGCTAACTCCTTCGAATGATTTTTTAGTTACCTGCGGCGAAAAGCAGGCCATCATTTCTTCGGCGCGTTTAACCATATTGCACGAGCCTATGAATATGGCCGAGCGCTGGTGTAATTCGGTAACATCAAGCGTTAAAATGCGCTCATATCCATTTGATGCAAAACCACCGGCCTGCTCAATGATAAAGGCCATCGGGTTGCACTCATAAACTAAACGCAGCTTACCGTTTGGAGCCTGCGCGGTGATGGGGTAAATAAAGATCCCGCCCTTGATCATGTTACGGTGCAAGTCGGCAACCATTGAGCCGGTATAGCGCGAAGTATAAGGCCTGTTTGTAGGTACATCTTCAACCTGGCAATACTTGATGTATTTTTTAACACCATCAGGGAAGTGGGTATAGTAACCTTCGTTTATCGAATAAATGTGGCCATCCTTAGGGATGGTCATGTTTGGATGCGACAGGCAGAACTCACCTATTGATGGATCTAAGGTAAACCCGTTAACGCCTTTACCGGTAGTATAAACCATCATAGTTGATGAGCCGTAGATCACGTAACCGGCAGCAACCTGGTCTACACCTTTTTGCAAAACATCTTCGATGGTAGCTTTACCTTCGGTTGATTTACGACGGTAGATAGAAAAAATAGTTCCTACGCTCACGTTCACATCAATGTTTGATGAGCCGTCGAGCGGATCAATAGCTACTATATATTTGGCGTTCTTTGATATTTCAGAATCGATGTATATGTATTCGTCGTTCTCTTCAGACACCACTATGCAGCACTCGCCGCCACTTTGCAGGGCCGATATGAATTGATCGTTGGCAAATACATCCAGCTTTTTTTGCGATTCGCCTTGTATATTGGTACTGCCGGCATCGCCTAAAATATCCATTAAACCAGCCTTGTTCACCTCGCGGTTAACAATTTTAGCGGCAATCCCGATATCGCGCAACAAACGCGACAACTCACCCTTGGCGTATGGAAAATCCGCCTGCTTCTCAATAATAAATTGCCCTAAAGTAGTCAGTGCTGTCATATAGCTTAGTGTATAAAGTACATTATGTTTTTACCAGTTCTATCACGTCTAAGGTATGAATTTTTTCTTCGGAAATACAAAACCGAACTAAAGTTTGCATCCTGTGCCATCCTTGTTTACCCGCTGCACCGGGGTTTATGTGCAAACAATTGATCTTTTTATCGTAAACCACCTTTAAAATGTGCGAGTGCCCGCTGATAAACAAATCTGGGGGCTTAGTGTAAATTATACGCTTTACATCGGGACTATATTTGCCGGGATAACCGCCAATATGTGTCATCCAAACATCAACCTTTTCGCACATAAAGCGTAGGTTCTCCGGGTATTGCAAACGGATATCCTGCCCGTCAATATTTCCGTAAACCCCACGTAATGGCTTAAAGGCCGCCAGTTTATCAGCCAGCTCAATAGTGCCAAAATCGCCCGCGTGCCAAATCTCGTCACAATTTTCAAAATGTTTAAAAACAGCGTCATCAAGGTAACCATGTGTATCAGAAAGCAGGCCTATACGAGTCATATTTTAGAACCGGGAGTTAAGAATCAAGAGACAAGATAACTCAAGGTATTAAAATATCGTGAAAAAATCCTTCAACATATTTATATAACCGGCTGTATATCTTTTTGGCTCATTGTAAATAATAAAATCGGCATGTACGGGCGTTGCTTGGGATGGGCTAAAAATAATGACCTCACGATGAGCTACGCTATCTGAAAAAGAACGAATACTGATGATTTTATTGAGATATAAACCATATTGAGGTAATAATGTTTTTACCAGCTCTGCTGTTTTTACAGGCAATATAAGCCAGCAGTTACCATTGCGGTTAAGGTGATTAGAAACACCGGTTATCAATTCTTCAAAAAATAATGCATCGGTATGTTTAGCCAGGTTCATCTGCCCGTCGGGCGCTTCGAGAGAATGAAGGTAAAAGGGCGGATTAGAGATGATCAGGTCGTACTTCTTTCCAGGATATTGTTTGAAGTACTGTTGAAAGGTTGTATGCTCAGCGCTTAACCGGTCACTAAACGGCGATCGTTCAAAATTGAGAGCCGCTGTTATGGCCGCGGCCGCGTCAACTTCCACCGCATCAATATGCGCCTGTGCAAATTTTTGAGCAAGCATTAAAGCTATCACACCTGTGCCTGTTCCAATATCAAGAATATGCCCAGGATTGCCTGCTTCCACGAAAGCACCAAGCAATACACCATCGGTATTGATCTTCATGGCGCAGCCGCTTTGATCGACGCTGAATTGCTTGAACTTGAAGATACCGGCCATATTCTGTCGATTTAGTCCGGAATTTATTAAAGCTACTCGCCTAAAATATTGTGCAGCACGTTATCATAAACCGAATGCGCTTCGGTAACAGTTCCGAATGATTCGCCATCTACTTCAAGGCTACCCGAATTTACGGTACCCAGTAAAGTAAAATCAATTTCGGTGGTTGAAAGCAACTCAACAAAAGCTTCCTGCTGCTCCGGTTTAACAGATACCACTACCCTGCCCTGCGCCTCTCCGAAAAGGAAAGCATCCTTACGGATAGCCTCGTCAGTATCAACGCTAAAGCCAAGGTTGTTCGGCATAGCCGATTCCAGCAGGGCGATGTATAAGCCGCCATCAGCCACATCATGCGCAGATTGGATGAGTTGTTGTTTGATGAGTTGTTTGATCACCTGGTGCATGGCGTATTCCTTATCCAGATCGAAATACGGAGCCGGCGAAGCCGAAATTTTATGATATGATGCCAGGTATTGCGATGCGGCGATATCATTAACTGATTCACCGATCAAATAAACCAGGTCACCCTCTTGTTTAAAGTCCGAGGTCATCATGGTAGCGATGTCATCCATCACTCCCAACATGCCAATAGTAGGCGTAGGGAATACCGGACCATCATCTGTCGACTGGTTATAAAAACTCACGTTACCACCGGTAACCGGGGTTTCGAATTTGGTACAAGCGGCGCTCATGCCTTTAATAGCCTCAACAAACTGCCAGTAAACTTCGGGCACGTATGGGTTGCCAAAGTTTAAACAGTTGGTAATAGCCACTGGCTCGCCACCGGCGCAGGTAATATTACGGGCAGCTTCGGCCACGGCAATGGCACAACCCTTTTGCGGGTCGGCGTATACATAGCGGGAGTTACAGTCAACCGTTAATACAATCGCCTTATCAGTATCCTTAACAGCTACTACAGCGGCATCGCAAGGGCGGTTGGTAGTCATGGTTGCAGTACCTACCATCGAGTCGTACTGGCTGGTTACCCAGCGTTTTGATGCGATGTTAGGGTGTGATATTAAATGCTGAGCAACGGCTTTCAGATCGGCAGGCTGCTCAACGTCGTCTATTTTAAATTGTTGATTGGCTTTGTAATAAGCAGGCTCACGGTATTCGCGTTTGTAAACCGGTGCGCCGCCACCTAATACCAAATCATCAGCCGGAACATCGGCAACCAATTCGCCTTTTACATAGTAATGCAGGCGTTTGGTATCGGTTACTTCGCCTATAATAGCGCAGTTTAGGTCCCATTTATCAAATACCGCTTCTACTTCCTTTTCTCGACCTTTATGTACCACGATGAGCATACGCTCCTGCGATTCAGAAAGCAGTATCTCGAAAGGTTTCATGTTAGGCTGGCGTGTTGGTACTTTATCCAAATCGATGCGCATACCATGCTCACCTTTGGCCGACATTTCGGAGTTGGAACATATAATACCTGCCGCGCCCATATCCTGCATACCCACTACGGCGCCTGTTTTGATAACTTCGAGCGTAGCTTCCAGCAATAATTTCTCCTGGAAAGGATCGCCTACCTGAACTGCCGGCAAATCATTCACCGAATCTTCGGTTATGTTTTTTGATGCGAAAGCCGCGCCGTGGATACCATCTTTACCCGTTGCCGAGCCTACAATATACACCGGGTTACCAACGCCGTATGATGTTGCCGAAACCGTTTCGCCGGCTTTAACAATACCTGCCGACATAGCGTTAACCAAGGGATTGATGTTGTAACATTCATCAAAGAAAAGCTCGCCGCCAACAGTTGGGATACCAAAAGCATTACCGTAATCGCCGATGCCTTTAACTACACCTTTAACCAGCCATTTGGTTTTGTCCAGTTTCAGGTCGCCAAAGCGGAGTGAGTTCAATTGAGCAATAGGGCGTGCACCCATGGTAAAGATATCGCGGTTGATACCGCCAACACCCGTGGCAGCACCCTGGTAAGGTTCCAGAGCTGATGGGTGGTTATGCGATTCTATTTTGAAAGCGCAGCCAATGCCGTCGCCAAGGTCAACCAGGCCTGCGTTTTCTTCTCCGGCCTTAGCCAGCATTCGCGGACCATCCTTTGGCAATCTTTTAAGCCAGGTGATAGAGTTTTTATAAGAGCAGTGCTCGCTCCACATTACCGAAAATATAGATAGTTCGGTAAAGTTGGGTACGCGGCCCAGTATTTCCTTTATACGTTCAAATTCTTCGGGTAGTAAACCTAAATCTTTAGCGGTTTCAACGGTGGTGAGTTCCTGGTGCTCCAATGTTTGCTGTTTTGGTGAGATTGCCGCAAAATTAGGCATTTGAACCGAAACAGAAAAGGTAATTACTGTTGATAAACAGGTATTTTTAAACAACCGGTTCAAAACAGGTTAATGAACCTATCATTTTATAATGCGGAAAGTAACCGGCAAATTATACCTTACCCTTACCGCGTGCCCGTTTTGCATACCAGGCTGCCATGCAGGTGCCAGTTTTAAAACACGGATAGCTTCTTCATCAAAGCCGAAGCCGGCGGGTTGAGTTACATGGATGTCAGAGAGGGTCCCATCAATCTCCACAACAAAACTAAGCCATAACCTGCCCGATATACCATTTTTGGCAGCAGCCTCAGGGTATTGCAGGTTTTGTTTTAAAAAGTTGTTCAGTGCGGTCTTTCCTCCGTTAGGTACAGGCATTACATCCGCCTCATCCACCGGCTGGGCCTGTATTGTTACAGGCGGTGTATTGGCAATACCAGGCGCAATAACCGGTTTAGCTACATTTACAATTGGTTCCGCTCCATGGTTTGATGCCGTGGCGACAGGTACTACTGCCGATCCTCCAGCCGATTGTGCAGGAATAACCGTAGGCTCTCCTCCATTGTGTTTGTGATGTGTTGTTGCTACCTGCTGATGTGTCCGCTCTATAGTTAGCTCTTTATTAATATCAATTACTACGGACGGTTGCGTTGACGGTGTTGGAGATACCTCTATGTTTTTGGATTGGCTTAAAGCGACTAAAAATATGGCCAATAAAATAAGAGCGGTTACCCCCATCGAGCGGAGCAGGGTACGGGCGTAATGTTTCCTTAATTCATAAGCACCGTAGGTTTGGTTACGCCCTTTAAATATAAGGTCGAGCCACTCGGTGTCGTATATATTAAATTTCGGAAACATAGCCACTGAAATTTATGATCTAATTTAACGAATATAATTTACAAATGTTACCACTTATTAATTGATATTACTTTTTTAGCTACGGTGTCTTTTTTAGCAACAGGCATACCGTGCATATATTGCTCCAGCTTTTTCCCCGCGGTTTTAGCAAAAGCAGCGCATTCATCCAGGTAATGCGTTATATCTTTCTTGTCGTACTTACTTTCCGCTTTTTCTATCGGGATATCAAAGCCGGTTTGGGGTACATAATTATTATACCTGTCGCGTACATAGGGAGTAAAAACAAAATCGGTAAACCAGTAACGATATCTCGAATCTTTAACCTCTACAACTACTTTGCAATTAATGCGCCCATCGTCGTGCTTTGCTATTGCTGATTTTTTCGAGACCATGAATATTGCTTCTCCGCTTAACGACATTGCTCTTGTATCCTGCGATATCAGTTTAAGCGTATTCTTATCGTATGCATTTGTAAAGAAATCCAACGCCCTGTTATATAAAACAGTTGATGCAGCACTGCCGGAATTAACCACCTTGTAATAGATGTATTTACCATGCTCATCTGTAGCTAATGAATCCTTTTGTGCCGCAGCTATCTTACAAAGGGCTATACAGCAAATAAAAACAAGTATTTTCTTCATAACGGAATACAATAAAGCCGCCCCTGATCCCGATAATTATCGGGAAGGGGCGGCCTCTAATTTATAAAAAAATTATTGTTAGAACGCGTAAACAGCCGCTACAGAAAATTGAGCTGCAGATTTAGTCAAAACACCTTTGCTGTCTGAGAACATGTTTTTAGACCCATTATCAAACCTTACTTCAGGGATGAAAGTTAAGCCACCTGCTTTAACGTTTGCAGTTGCAGTAATAGCAGTTACCGATTCATTTGGCGTTACACCACTGAATGATCCTGCAGCTACAGTACCTTTCTTAACCGAAAAATACTCGCCGCGTAAACCTAAAGTAACGTCTTTTGATACCGCGTACTGAGGATATAAAGCTACACCGGTAAAACCGCCATCGCCATAAACCAATGAACCTTTATAGGTTGGCTGAGAGAAATCAGCAACGTTTAAACCTAATTTAAACGCGTCGGTTACCTGGTAGTTGGTAGTTAGATCAAACTCTGTACCCGATGCATAACCTGCAGCTACGTTTAAGTATGCTGTCCAGCCTTTAACAGGAGCAAGCATTAACTGCGCGCCAAATGTAGAGATATCAGCTTTCGACTGGTAGATATTCCAGTAATCATTAAATATACCTGCCATTAAGCTTGCCTTGTCGCTAAAGGTATAAGTTAATTTTACACCTGCATTCTGGAACGGACCGTTAGTGAACAGGTACGATGTTGAATAGTTAAAGTTTCCAACCGGAGAGATCACTTCGTAACCAACAAAGGTTGCCATATAACCACCTGTAACATTAAACTTATCGGTAAAGTTGTACGATACATATAAGTTTTGGATGTGGAAGCTGTTGGTAGTCTCATCATAAGCGCCGGCAGCGTTCGGGATAGATTGCGATTGTCCGCGTGGGCCGAAAGATAATTCGCCAACAAATGATGCTTTACCTGTAGTTTTTTTCAAACCAAGATCGATCATACCTAATGATATCGAGTTTTGCTCGTTTGCAAAGCTGGTTGCGATATTAGCGATCTTTTTTCCAGCAAAGTCATATTTAAAGTAAGTATCTACCGATCCGGTGATTACCAACGGAGCATCAGCAGGTTTTGTATCCTGGGCTTTAACAGCCAAACCAGATACAGCAAGGGCACAAATAAGTAAGAATTTTTGTTTCATGATGTTTAGTTAAGATTGATTTTTGTTTGTTAATTGATTTGATTGAGTTGAAAAGTTTGTATATAGATAATGTAGAATAAACTGATTTATATATAGGGGCAATACTTGCATACTGCCCCTGTATTTTTTTGATTGATTAATTATTGGGATTGACTTATGCCATTGCATCAACAACTGTTTTATCAGGATAAGCTTCTGTACCGTGCTCAAACACATCGATACCGCCCGGACCTGTTTCGCCATGCTCTTCAACACGCAGTTTCCATGGAGCCGGTAATTTGTTGATCACCCACATCATGGTAAATGCAACTATGAATGTACCAATGGTTATTACAGCACTGCCTACTACTTGTGCTTCAAGCAGTTTAACACCACCGCCGTAGAACAAGCCAGACAATGCGCTACCTGCAGGGTATGCACCTAAAGTAATGTTAGGATCGGCAAATAAGCCTAATGCTAACGTACCGAAGATACCGCACATGCCGTGAACCGGAACCGCGCCGATCGGATCGTCAATACGCAGGTACTCTAAAGCGTAAGTAGCAACGTACACTACAATACCGGCAACAAAGCCTATGATAACAGCGCCAAGCGGCGATACCCAGAAACATGGGCAGGTAATAGCTACCAGGCCGCCTAATAAACCGTTCAAGGTAAAGCCCAGGTCAAATTTACCTTTGGTTGGGCCAAACCATAGTGCCATTAACATTGCACCGAAACCACCTGTACAGGCAGCTATAGTTGTATTGAATGCCACACGACCGATACCTTGAGTATCCATTGCAGACAATGTACTGCCCGGGTTAAAACCGTACCAACCGAACCACAGTAAGAATGCGCCAACGCAAGCTACCGGTAAATTGTGAGGTGCAGGCATACCACCATCTTTACTGTCGCGCATAAACACACGTCCGATCCGCGGACCTAATACCATAGCACCGGCTAACGATATCACACCACCTATAGTATGTACTACGGTTGATCCTGCAAAATCATGGAATGATGTACCTAATTGTGGTAAGAAACCTCCGGTTGAACCCATTGTTACTAACCAGCCGTCAGGTCCCCAGGCCCAGTGACCAATAATTGGGTAGATAAAACCTGTTACACCGATACTGTAAAGAATATCGCCGCGGAAAGAGCAACGACCGATCATAGCGCCCGAAGTAATGGTTGAAGTAGTATCAGCAAAAGCGAACTGGAATACCCAGTGAGCCAATACCGGAACGCCGTAAGCTTCGTAAGTTTCGGGAGTATTTTGTAAAAAGAACCAGTTTGTAATAGTATGACCGTCTTTTAACAAGCCGCCCCAACCAATAAAGCCGTTTCCGTGACCGAACATAAAGGCGTAACCTATGGCCCAGAACAATACACCGCAAAGGCAGGTATCAAAAACGCATTCCATTAAAACGTTAACGGTTTCGCGTGTACGTGCAAAACCAGCCTCTAACATTACGAAACCAGCTTGCATACCAAATACAAGGAAAGCTGCAACCAACATCCACGCGGTGTTAATTGAGTTCATTACCGATGTATTGATGTCGGCCTGTGTTGGAGTTGCCGCATGTGCATGGCCCAATAAGCCCGGCAAGCTAACCATCGCTGTCAGGATAATTAATAATCCAAGAATTTTTCCTGAAAATACAGTGATGCCTAAGCGCCATTTTTCGGGAGAGATACCGAACATTCCCGAAGAAGGCTTTTGGCCTCCGTCGCCGTTAGAAAAAAATTGCGGGAGCAATTTACTTTTGATACTTGTTACGTTCATAGTTTGTTTATTTTAGTTTGTTTGATAAGTGAGTTACGGCTATTTGAGTATATTTTTACTTTTTTTTCAAATTTTTATTTAACAAATAACAAAATTGATAGGATTGATAGAGATTTTTTCGCTGTTTTATTAATTTCTCGCCTATTTTTATTAATTAATGATGATTATTTGAATTATTTGATGAAATTATAAGTAATATTTTAAAAAAACAAACGAAATCGTAAAATAATTTTAATTTTTTATCAAAAAAGCCACCAATACATAACATTAATTAAATTTTTCAATTTTTAACTGAAAAAGGTGACGGTTGTCAGTAGTTTTATATTTTTGATGAACTTTTATAAACAACAAAACGCATATCATGTCTAATATCAGATTTCAGGCTTTACAGGCAGTACTTACACGTTCAATCCCCGAGGTAAAAGTACCGGGAACTAAAATCTCTGATTTTTATGGTTCAAATGTTTTCGATAAAAAGAAAATGATGGACTATTTATCAAAGGATGCTTTTCAAAGCATTGTAAGTGCCATTGAAATTGGCGAACCCATACCACGTGATATGGCAGAGCAGGTAGCATCGGCCATGAAAGCCTGGGCCATGAGCAAAGGCGCCACACATTATACACACTGGTTTCAGCCACTAACCGGCACCACGGCCGAAAAACACGATTCGTTTTTTGAGCCTACTGCCGATGGCGCGGCTATTGAACGCTTTAGTGGCGACGCGCTGGCACAGCAGGAGCCTGATGCCTCAAGTTTCCCGAGCGGCGGCATCCGTAATACTTTCGAAGCACGTGGCTATACCGCCTGGGACCCATCATCGCCCGCCTTTATTATAGAGAGCAACAGCGGCAAAACATTATGTATCCCTACGGTATTCGTATCATACACCGGCGAGGCTTTAGATTATAAGGCTCCTTTATTAAAGGCGCTAAGCGTACTGGATAAAGCAGCCGTTGATGTTTGTAATTATTTCGACAAAAGTGTCGAAAAGGTAAATGCTTCGTTAGGCATTGAGCAGGAATACTTTTTGGTTGACATAGCCTTATTTAACGCGCGCCCAGATCTGTACTTAACCGGCCGCACGTTGTTTGGCCACATGTCGGCAAAGGGCCAGCAGCTGGAAGACCATTATTTTGGCTCGATACCCGAGCGTGTGTATGCTTATATGCTGGATATGGAAACCGAAGCCTTAAAATTAGGCATCCCGTTAAAAACACGCCACAATGAGGTAGCGCCATCTCAGTTTGAGTGCGCGCCTATATATGAAGAGATCAACTTAGCCATCGATCATAACCAGTTATTAATGGATGTGATGGATAAGGTAGCCAAGCGCCATAACTTTAAGGTATTGCTGCACGAAAAACCCTATGCCGGTATAAACGGCTCGGGCAAGCACAATAACTGGAGCATGATCACCAATACCGGTAAAAACCTGTTATCGCCAGGCAAAACGCCTAAGAACAACCTGATGTTCCTGACGTTTTTTGTGAACACCATAAAAGCGGTGCACGAATATGCCGACCTGCTGCGTGCATCTATCGCGTCGGTAAGTAACGATCACCGCCTGGGTGCTAACGAAGCGCCACCGGCTATTATATCTATATTTCTGGGCAGCCAGCTGAGCGATCTGCTGGATGAGATAGAAACATCGCGCATCAGCAAGCGCATTAAGGAAGAGGCTTTACTGTGGCAGGGTATCCCTAAGATCCCGCAAATTATGCGCGATAATACCGACCGTAACCGCACCTCGCCGTTTGCATTTACAGGAAATAAGTTCGAACTGCGCGCGGTAGGCTCATCAGCCAACTCATCGAGTCCGATGACGATACTGAACCTGATAGTTGCCGACCAGCTTAAAAAATTCAAGGTAGAGGTAGATAAACTCATCAAAAAAGGCGAGAAAAAAGATATCGCTCTGTTAACTGTTATTAAAAGGTATATCAAAGAATCAAAAGCGATACGCTTTGAGGGTAATGGCTACAGCGAAGAGTGGGAAAAAGAAGCGGCAGCACGCGGTTTATCAAACATCAAGTCAACTCCAAAAGCGTTAGACGCCCTCATCACCGAAAAGGTACAAAAATTATTTGAAGACACCGGTGTTTACAGCAAGCGGGAGAGCCATGCAAGGCACGAGATAAAATTAGACAGCTTTTATAAAAAATTACAGATAGAGGCCCGTTTAATTGGCGAGCTGGTTACCAATGTTATTTTACCCACATCAATAAACTATCAAACCAAACTGATAGAGAATGTTAAAGGCTTAAAAGATATTGGCATGGGCAAAGAAACCTACGCCGCGCAATTGGATATTATCGAGCGCATATCAACCCACATCAACTTCATTAAATCGAACGTTGAAGCGATGGTTGATGAACGTAAAAAAGCCAATGCCATTGATGATATACGCGACCGCTCCATAGCTTATGATGAAAAAGTTAAAAGCTATTTCGACCCGATACGCTATCACGTTGATAAATTAGAGCAAATTATCGACGACTCGATGTGGCCGCTGCCAAAATTCAGGGAATTGCTGTTTATAAAATAGGTGATGAGCATTAAGATTTAACCGGCTGTATGTTGGTTAAATCTTAATTTAAGGTTAAAGTGTTGTTAAAAAATACGCTCAGAATTTTAACATGAAAATATTTTAATCTATATTGCTGCTGTTTTTCTACCCGATTAATGAAGGCAAGTACCAGAAACCTCCCCGATACCTTATTCAGGCATCAGCATAAGCTGGAGTATTTCTCCTTGTTTTTACTCGTTTTTGCTGTAGCTATTAATTTAGATAATATAAGAACGGCAAAGCCATGGGATGATACTTATTTTGTTGTGATGCTGTTATTGGTGCTTGCCATATTTATCGCATCGGCATGGATGCGGATACAACAAACAAAAGCCCGGAACCTTGCACGCGAAATAAAACGCAATATACTACCCAAGGGCCCCGACCGGGATGCAATGATAGCCAAGCTATCTACCCGCCAAAAAGAGATACTCGAATTGATCTTATTAAAATTATCTAACCGGGAGATCATGGAAGAATTGTCAATTGAACAAAGCGCTTTCAAATCCCACGTTTACAAGATCTACAAAATCCAGAACAGGGTACGCAGAACAAGCCGCCTATCTTAAAAATACCCGCTTATTATCAGGCAGATAACATATGTAACCCTGATATTACAACATCCTTTTTAAACATTTAAAGCTGTCGGCTGTCTTACTATCAATATCATAAATACATAGATTATGAAAAAGATAGCAAAAGTTTTTGTATTAGCTGCAGCCCTAACCTTTGGCGCAACAGTTGCGTCGCAGGCACAAATAGTTGTTCGGGTACATCCAAGGCGCCCGCATGTAGTGTATCACCGCACACCCGCCCCTTCGCCACGGCATATATGGGTTGAAGAAGACTGGACGCCACGCGGCCGTGGATATGCATGGCATGGCGGTTATTGGGCCGCTCCGCCACATGCCGG
>Ga0070659_100000573_pt1 | contig 26939 bp, 20 predicted proteins | sample KBSC23metaG_FD_64666 | JGI IMG/M metagenome (GOLD analysis project Ga0070659, IMG submission 64666) | Corn rhizosphere microbial communities from Kellogg Biological Station, Michigan, USA - KBS C2-3 metaG | ecosystem: Host-associated > Plants > Roots > Rhizosphere > Soil ... | reverse complement strand
GTGTCCGAACAGATCGCGACGGGCAATGGCGGCGCTCCCGACAGTTTCGGCCGACTTCCCGGGACACCGTTCTTTCCGGGTGCTAGTGCCCCCGGTACCCCGTTTCCCTCAGCGGTGCGACCTGAAGGTGCAGGCGCAGGCACAGCAGGCGCTCGGCCCAGACCGGCTGCTCCAGGCGGAGCGGGTGCTTCCGCCGGCCCGTCGGCCAAGGTCATTGGTCCGGAGTCCTCCTATTTCGACGTTTCGCCCAAGTACCTCATTCGCGCGTACGGCGTAATCCGGGCCGATAAGACGCACTCCGCGCTGCGTGAGTTCTATCCGTCGATGCTGCGGGCGTACTCCAATGACATCGCCAAACGCATACCAGCTGGCAAACGGCTACCGATCGAGCCGGCGTTATTCGGTAGTACCTACGACATAATGGGCATCACTGAGGGCGCGCACGCGGTGTACAACTCCGGCCTCTATCTGCTGAGCTTGGAGATCATGATCGCGGCCACCAACGAGGCGAAGGAACTTGGTATTCCGGAAGCCAGAACGGTGGATGTGGCCCAATTGAGAACAACATTGGCGGGCGCCAAAGCCGCTTATGAGAAAGCGTTCTGGACGGGGTCATACTACAGGGTGGCCAGCGAGGGCCGCAGATTCAATGATCTGTTCTCTGACACCCTGTGGCCTCAGCATCACGCCCAACTGCTGGGTTTGCCGGATCTTGCCCCCCCTGATCACATCGTGAGCCATCTCCGCACCCAAGCCAAGTTGCTGATGAAAAACAAAGACGCCGCCGGGCACTTGCGGGGCGTAGCGAACCTCTTGCGGCTCGATGGCACGCTGTATCCGTTCGTAGGGCTTCCCCAAGCTTCAACGATGGATGTGAGCGAGAACGGCTTCGACTCGAGGGAAGTGTGGATGGGCACCAACTACGCGCTCGCGGCCACCTACATCGAGGAAGGCGAGCGCTTCGGGCTTGCCGATCTGACCGCCACCGGGCGGGCGCTTGCCAAGGCGCTCGATTACCAGGTTTATTCGCCGTCTTCCCCCGCAAAGGGAGCTTACGCGTTCAACGAGCCAAACGCGTATTACGCCGGTGACCCGACGATCTACCGTGGCCCGGGTATGTCGCGGAATCTCGCCGCCTGGGATATGCTCAAGGCCGCTGCGATGGCGTTTAGCCGGTCTGGGGCGAGTGCCAGCGGACAATCGAAACGAACCCCGAGACGCTTGCACTGAGATCGCTTCCGCACGCCCGGCCATCCCCGCAATGCGCGGGACTCAGTTACATAAACCTCCTAGCAGGCCTGACCAGTCGGCCGGCCGGCTCTTTGGTATTGGTCATTGCGGGGGATGCGCATTTACGCGGTTGTAGCGGCTAGCCATACCTAGTGTTGATGATTCTTCATTGAGAAGATTGATTTGCGTTGGGTTTCGATAAATGCGAATTGGCATTACCAATAGCACAACACGCTGGGAGGGTTTGATGCGCAAGGTTTCTTGGTTGCTCGCCGGTGCGGGGGCGTTGATTTACGCCACACCAGGCTTCGCCCAGCAGGTGGCCGCGCCGCCGGTTAGCCCGACACAGAGCGCTGATAACACGTCTGCCAAAGCGCCACCGAAGCAAGAGGGCGTCGTGATCGACACCGCGACCAGCGAGGGCGCGGCACCCGCTAGCGAAATCGTCGTCAGCGGATCGCGCATTGATCGTGCCGGCTTCGTTGCTCCAAGTCCGACCGTTGTGATCGGTGAACAAACCCTCAAGGATCGTGCCGCGGTCAACGTGGCCGACGTTCTCAATGAAGTGCCGTCCTTTCGCCGGACGCAGGCCCCAGAAACGGGGGGCATTGGCAACGGCGGCGCCAATAACATTGACTTACGAGGCCTGACTCCTGTCCGCACCCTTGTGTTGCTGGACAGGATGCGCCTTCCGGCGGTCAATAATCCAGGCGCGACTGTTGCCGGAGCAACCGACCTCAACCTCATTCCCACTGCGCTCATCAGCCGGATCGACGTGGTGACTGGCGGCGCTTCGGCCGCTTACGGTTCGAACGCGGTTGCCGGCGTCGTAAACCTGCAGCTTAATACGAGGCTGCAAGGCGTGAGGGGCACCCTTCAGTACGGCGAAACGAAATATGGCGATGCCCCGGACGCCTATGTATCGTTGGCCGCCGGAACCAGCTTTGCCGATGGTCGCGGTCGTATCATTGCCGGCGGTGAGATCGACCTCAACGGTGGCACCGATCTGTTCAACGACAAGCGTGCCTGGGGCCGTAGAAACGTCAGCGTTATAAATCTGCCGGCGAACCGCGCAGCTGGACTCCCGGCCGCCCTGCTTACCGACAACGTGATCTTTGGCATGCTCACGTCGGGTGGCCTGATAGCGCCAACCGTTGCAACAAATCCGCCGGCGCTACGAAACCTACAATTCGTCGTAGGTCCCGACGGTCGCGTTACGACCGCACCGTTCGTCCCTGGCTTGTACCAGGGCCAGGTCGGCACCAACATGGTGGGCGGTTCGGGAACGCCCCCTTATCAAGTCCTGCGAGCCGAGACCCAAAAGTACAACTTCGCCACACACGCCGAATACGACATTACCGACGGCGTGACGGTCTGGGCACGAGGGCTATATTCGAAGGTCAAAGCCGAAAATATCACCGCACAGATCCGCGCCGCGACCGGTGGCACGTCCGGCTTTCTGAAGATAAGCCGGAATAATCCTTACCTGCAGGCGGCCCTCTCGCCGGCTCAGCTGGCCCTGATCCCTGCCAATGGCTCCCTTAGCATCGGCTATCTGGGTAACGATTTCGGACCGCCTCGGATCCGCAACGATAGCACCACCTTTAGCTTCTCAGGCGGCTTCAAGGGAGACTTTGGGGGTTCGTGGCATTGGGATGCCACGGCGCAGTATGGTCGCAATCATAACATCAGTGATCAGGCGAACGCTCCGATCACCGCGAACTTCAATAACGCCATCGACGCAGCCTTGCTGAATGGACAGATTGTCTGCGCCAGCGCGGCGGCCCGCGCGGCTGGCTGTCAGCCGATCAATATCCTGGGCCAAGCAAGCTACAGCCCGCAAGCCTATGCCTATGCTTTTGGCACTACACACGCAGTCGCAGTTTCGACACTGTTCGAGAGCAGCGCCAATATCAACGGAGAACCGTTCTCACTCTGGGCCGGCCCGGTTTCCATCGGCGCCGGCGTCGAGTACCGCGATGAAACCTTCAAGACGGACGTCGATCCACTCAGCCAGGTCGGGGCGTATTTTGCTCGAACCCCGCGAAACTTTCCGAAGGTCGGGCAATCCGTAAAAGAGGTCTACGCGGAAACCATCGTCCCACTCCTTAGCAAGGATTGGCTTACAGGGTCCCTCGACTTCAACGGTGCCGTTCGCTTGACTGATTACGAACTTTCCGGAACGGTCACCACCTGGAAGGGCGGCCTCGTCTGGAAGCCCATTCCCGATATTATGCTGCGCGGCACGCTCTCCCGCGACATTCGCGCGCCAAGCTTGACGGAACTGTTCACCGCGGCGGTGCCGTCGGTTCCGCGTCCTCTCTATACAGATCCGCGACCCGCATTTGCAGGTCAGCTGCCGTATACATATGATTCGATCTCTGGTGGAAACATCAACCTCAAGCCGGAGGTTGCCCGTACGTTCAGCGCCGGTGTCGTCCTGAATCCGCGGTTTCTCAGTCGGCTTCAGGTCTCGGCAGATTATTACCAGATCAAGATTCACGACGCGATTGGCGCCACCGGCGCCGGGACTATCCTGACTAACTGCCTGGGTACCGGTGTTGCCGACCTTTCAAGCCCTTATTGCCCGCTGGTTACTTTTGCGGGCAACGATCCGGTCAACGGTGCGGTCCTTTCCGTCGTATCCCAGAATGCGAATTTCGCCGAATTCAAGACGCGCGGATGGGACTTCGCCGCTTCCTACGTCCAGCCGCTTGATGAAATTATCGCAGGCGCACCGGGCCGGCTTACGCTCAACGCCCAAGCCACCCACGTCCTCGAATATCGCTCAACCTTCGACGTGTCCCTGCAATTCCCGAACGGCGTGAACCGGGCCGGGCAAACGGGCGCCATCTTCGGTGGTTCGCCGGGCACTCCCAAGTGGAATGTGAACACGACCCTCGCCTATCGCGGGACGCGGTTCGACACTAGCGTCCAATTCCGCTGGATCAGCCGCAGCCATTTCAACAACGCCCAAGTCGGCCCGGACGACCCGGATTACAGCCCAACTTTGACCAACAGCATTAGCAACAACATCGTGCCGGCACGCGGGTACATCAACATCAGCGCCAGCTATAACTTTGGTCCGGAAGGACGTCGCATGGAGCTCTACGCGACCATCAACAACGTGTTGAACCAGGCTCCGCCCCTGCCCGCGATCAATAATAACGCCTGGTACGATTTGCTCGGCCGCACTTACCGTGTCGGCGTCCGCTTTCAGATCTAGGCAAAGCTCGACGCGGAACCGGCAGATGTGGACATCGCCCATTCGGGACCTGCCCTTCGCAGCATTGGTGGCGCGGGGAACGCTGAACGGGCTTGTCGCCAGCTTCCTTCTGGCTGCCTCTCTCCCTGCGGCAGTACAGGGGCACCAACCCGGCAACGCTGCTCCGGTACGGACAGCTTCCGGGTTGGTCGCCGGCGTGGCCACGAATTCCGGCGTCGCCTACAAAGGCTTGCCGTATGCCGCGCCACCGGTAGGCGCGCTGCGCTGGCATTCGCCCGAGCCGGCTTCGCCATGGAAGGGAGTCAGGCAGGCCACGAGCTTCGGCCCACCATGCGCACAGGCTCCGCTGCGCGGACGAACCGAGGTCTCGGCCATCAGCCGCGAGGACTGCCTCTACCTGAATGTTTGGACCCCCCGGCTCACTCGTGGCGCGAAGGTGCCGGTGATGCTGTGGATTCATGGCGGCGGATTTGAGAACGGAATGGGCACCAGCCCGACCTACGACGGCGCAACCCTCGCCGCCAAAGGCGTCATCGTTATAACGATCAACTACAGACTAGGCGTGTTCGGTTACCTCGCGCATCCCGAGCTGACCGCCGCGTCGCCGCACAAGTCGTCGGGCAACTTCGGCCTCGAGGACCAGATTGCGGCACTCCGGTGGGTGTCGGCGAATATCGGTGCGTTTGGGGGCAACCCATCGAACGTCACCATTTTCGGCCAGTCCGCCGGCGGGGCGAGCGTCCTCGATCTGCTTGCCTCACCGCAGGCGCAAGGCTTGTTCAAGCGGGCGATCGTCGAAAGCGGCGCGGCGAGAAGTGCGATCGGTGTGGCGAACTTGCCCTCCGCCGAACAGCAGGGGCGGAAGTTCGCCGACGGTGCTTCTATTGCGGATCTGCGGCGCCTGGATATGGCGGCGGTTCTTCAGCTGGCCCAGGACGCCGGGCAACGCGGCATCCGGTTTGGTCCGGTGCTCGACGGGTACGTGCTGACACACGAGCCAGCCGCAGCTTTGGCCGACCGCAGCCATCATCCGATCGCCCTGTTGATTGGAAACAACTCGCGCGAAGGGCTCGCTACTCCGACCGATGCACAGCTCGAGGCGGCGATCGGGAACGCGTTTGGCGCGAACTCGATCAGGGCGCTCGGGTTCTACGGCATCGCCCACGCGGCCTCGGACGCGGCGGACCCCTTGTTGGGGACGGCGGCACAGCAATTTGCTACCGATTCAACGTTTCGATGCGGCAGTGTCGAAACTGCCCACCTGAGCGCCGCGTCGGGTGCTCCAACCTGGCAGTACCAGTTCGAGCAATTCGTTCCTGGCAAGGAGGCGCAGGGAGCGGCCCACTCGTTCGAAGTACCCTACGTTTTCGGTAATCTATCCTCGACCGGGTTTTCAGCGGCGAACTACGGACCGGCCGATCGGCAATTGTCCGAGTTGATGGTCGGATACTGGACCAACTTCGCCAGGCGCGGCGACCCCAATGGACCAGGGCTGCCGGCATGGCCGCGCTATACGCTCCGCGACAAGGCCTACCTGCGTTTGTCCTCAGCCCTTCACGATGGTGCGCAGGCTGCAAGTGATCTCCGAGGATTCCTTTGCCGCCTGTTTCTCTCGTCCGAGCGAATGTGAGGTTCTATGAAAAGACTGTTCACGACCGCCCGTCCCGTCCTCCGATTCGCCGCCGCTGTCGCGCTCGCTATCCCGTTGAGTTCTTCGCCCTCGCTCGCCCAATCGCAGGGTGCCGCCAAGCCGGTTCCAGCGATGCGTTCCCGACTCATGACTACCTTGACCGGGTGGGAAGTCGCCGAATACCTCAAGCGCAACGATGTGGTCTTTGTGCCGGTTGGTCCAGTGGAGCAGAACGGCGGCAACCCCACCGACGTCGAATATGTGATCCCGCTCGCGTACGCGCAGGAACTCGCCGCCAAGTCCGACGGACTGGTCATGCCTTACCTCGCCTACTTCTATCCAGGGGGGACGACGACCAGCCCGGCGACGGTATACGTCTCGACTTCGGAAAGCCTGCCTTACCTCAAGGCGCTGACCCGTTCACTGATCCGGCAGGGCTTCCGGCGCATCGTCTTCCTGACCTCACACGGACCGTCGGGCAACACCTTGCTGCCTCTGGTGCGTGAAACCTTCGACGAAACGCACGTGCCGGTTCTTTGGATGGATACCGGCATGGTGCGGGCGGTGAAGCCGGGGGAACAGCGTCCCAGCTTTGGTGGCGAAGGCCCGCCCAACGGGCGCACCTTGGTAACCTACGGGGCATACGAACTGGTTGGTCGCCTCAACGATATGCCGATCGGCCTCAGTCAGCCCAAGCACGATCATGTGCGGGATCCGAGCAACCTGTCGCGGTTCGTGCCGCCCTACAATGGCACGCCGGCCGGCAGCTTCTACGCCGACCCGACAGAGCATGGCGGCTTCGTCGAACCCGTGACGGCCGAGCAACGCGACCAATGGGGCCGCGAGGGCGCCGAGCTTATCAAGTCCCAGGTTGCCTCATTCGACGTGAGCGGGATGCTGGACGCGCTGCGCAAGCGCGACCAGTTTACCAAGGAACTCGAAAAGAAGTACGACGGCCTGCTTCCCGCAGCCGGCCGTTGACGGCGCCAATCCGAGACTACCCAAGTTTCCCGTAACAGTGAGAATGACATGGCCAGGCATGCTACCCGTTGGATTGTGAGCCTCGCGGCCGCGGCCTGTCTTGCGCTGTCGGCGGGAGCAGGAGCCTCGAGCTCGCGGCCTGAAGCGCGGACCACGGTGGCATTGGCCAACGGCTGGCAGTTCAAGCTGGGAGACACTGCCGGCTCACCCAACGGCGCAGCGAGCGGCGATGGATGGCAGAGCGTTTCGGTGCCTCACACCTGGAACAGGGTGGGCTATTACCTCGACGAACCGGCGAACCACATCAACCGTGCCGACAATGTCAACAAGACACAGGGCATCGGCTGGTACCAGTTGTCGCTGCGCGCGCCGACTCTCGCCACCGGGAAGCGTGCATGGCTGCAGTTCGATGCGGCGAGCCGCGTTGCCGAAGTCTGGCTCAACGGCACCAAGCTTGGCGAACACGTGGGTGGATTCTCGCGTTTTCGTTTCGACGCAACCGAAGCGCTGCGCCCGGGCCAGGCCAACCTCCTTGTGGTCAAGGTCGACAACACCCAGCCTACGGCGGCATCAAGAAACCGGGCGAATTTCCCGCTCGCTGGGGACTTTTTTGTCTATGGCGGCCTTTATCGCCCCGTCCGCCTGATCGTCACCAATCAAGTTCACATCGACATGCTCGATCATGGCGGTCCCGGCGTCTATGCGACCACACGCTCGATCGCCCGGGGCGCCGCCGAGTTGCAGGTGCAAAGCCGGCTGCGCAACGACGGCGTGATGCCCGCGGGCGTGCGGTTGGTCACACAGCTCATCGATGCGGCCGGCCGTTCGGTCGCGAAAAGCGAGCAGCGCTTGTCGCTGCCGGGGGGGCGCGGAGTGGAAGCCCCTCAGCAATTGCGAGTGCCGCGCGCCCATCTGTGGCAGGGAACATTCGATCCTTACCTCTATGCGCTACGCACCGAGGTTCGGTCGACGTCCGGACAGTTGCTTGACTCGCTGGAGCAGCCCTTCGGCATTCGCGAAATGCGACTCGACCCGAAGCAAGGCTTTTTCCTCAACGGAAAGCCCTTGCGGCTTCACGGCGTGGGTCTGCATCAGGACTGGGAAGGCAAGGGCTGGGCGCTGAGCCCCGAGGACGTGGCAAAGAGCGTAGCCATCCTGCGAGAAATGGGCGCGAACACTATCCGCCTGACGCACTACCAGCATGGCCAACCGATCCACGACATCGCTGATCGCACCGGCCTGGTGCTGTGGGACGAGATACCCGTCGTCACCGCGTGGACCTTCGGCGAAGACCCCAATCCCACGCCCGAGCTGATGGCTAATGCCCGCCAGCAGCTCCAGGAGTTGATCAAGCAGAACTTCAATCATCCCTCGGTCGCGGTATGGGGCATCGCGAACGAAGTCGATTTTGGTCCCGGCCGTCCCGATTTCCTCGGCAAGCCGCCGACGGTCGTGCCCGATCCCATGCCGATGTTGCGCGAGCTCAACGCACTGGCCAAGTCGGTGGATCCCAACAGGCCGACGGTACTCGCCAACTGCTGCGAGGAACGCAGCCTGAGCGGGGTTCCCGATGTCGTCAATGCCGTTGATGCGTCCGGCGCCAACCGCTATTTCGGCTGGTACTATGGCAAGCCTGACGAGCTTGGGCCTCACCTCGACAAGCTGCGCGCCAAGCATCTTGGCCAGCCCTTGGCGGTTACCGAGTATGGCGCCGGAGCCGATGTCGGCATCCACACCGACGATCCACTAGGCGGGCCGGTGGAGTCAGGCGGACGCGTGCAGCCTGAGGAATACCAGTCGTGGGTCCACGAGCAGACCTGGAAGGTGCTCAAAGCCAAGCCCTACCTGTGGGCCACCTGGCTTTGGAACGGCTTCGACTTCGGCTCGACGGTTCGCCACGAAGGCGATTCGCAGGACATCAATACCAAGGGCCTCGTCACCTACGACCGCAAGATCCGGAAGGACGCGTATTACTTCTACAAGGCCAACTGGTCATCTGCGCCTACCGTCCACATCAACGGGCGGCGCTACGCCGACCGTGCATACTCGGTCACCGATGTGCGAGTGTATAGCAACGCGCCTGTCACCACACTGACTGTCAATGGCAGGTCGCAAGGCAGCAAGCGCAATTGTCCCGACCGGGTCTGCGTATGGACCTCCGTGCGGCTCAGCGCCGGCAACAATGACATCGCCGCAACCGGCGAGTTTGCGAAAAAATCCGTGACCGACCAGATCGCCTGGCATCTTGCGCCCGAAACAGCCGCGGGTTTCCGCATCGATAGCGGCGCCATCGTCGCGGCCGCGAACGCCCCTCATTTCGGCTCCGATGCGTTCTTCGACGGCGGTTCGCCCGGCAGCACCGACACGCCAGGAGGTCGCGGACGGGCGCCGGTCCTTGCCCGCATCGCCAAGGCGGCAAATCGCGACTTGGCTGCGTCCTATCGCGAGGGGGACTTCCACTACCGTCTTCCCTTGCCTTCGGGCCGCTACACGGTCGTGCTGACTTTCGTCGAGCCCAAGGCGGCACCCGGCGCGCGCGTTTTCGACGTTTTGGCCAACGACCAGCCGGCACTGCAGAAGGTGGACATCGCCGCCATCGCGGGTGGCCCGCTGACCGAAGTACGCCGTTCATTCGAAACCGCCGTAGAACAGGACGGTCTCGATCTTCATTTTCGACCGGTAGCCGGTAAGGCGATTGTCTCCGCCATCGAGGTCGTACGCCGACCGTGATCCGGATCGGCATAATCGGCCGCGGGATGGCCGGGCGCATTTTCCACGCTCCGCTGATCCGGGCGGTGCCGGAAATGCACCTCGATCGCGTCGTGGGAAGGGCCGATGCGGCCGCTCTCCTCGAGGATCGAGACATAGACCTGGTGGTCATCGCCACACCCAACGAGACGCATGCGCATCTCGCCGAGTCCGCGTTGCGAGCAGGCAAGCACGTGGTCATTGACAAGCCGTTTGTGTTGGAACCTGATGACGGCCAACGTCTCATTGACCTTGCCGCCCAGCAATCGCGGATGCTGACGGTGTTCCAGAATCGCCGCTGGGACGGTGATTATCTTACAGTGGGCGATCTGGTGGCGTCAGGCAGGCTCGGTGAGATAAGGCTGTTCGAAGCGCATTGGGATCGCTTCCGGCCGGCCGTTCCGACAGGTTGGCGCGAAGTCCCTGGGCCGGGCACCGGAACCCTGTGGAATCTCGCTCCGCATATGATCGACCAGATGCTGCTCCTGTTCGGCACACCGGATGCCGTTCAGGCGGATATCGTCGCGCAACGCCCGGACGCAGTTGTGGACGACTACTTCTCGCTGACGTTCCACTACGGACCGATGCGCGCAACGTTGGCCGCTTCTAATCTCGTTGCGAGTGCGCGCCCTCGCTTCGCCATTCACGGTAGCGCCGGCAGCTTCGTCAAGTTCGGGCTCGACCCCCAGGAAGAACGATTGGCGGCCGGCGTAAGTCCGCTCGATGTGGGTTTCGCCAATGAGTCTCCGGAAAACTACGGCTGGCTTCATCAAGGCGATGTGCGCGAAAATCTGCCAAGCAAAACAGGCGTCTATCTTGAGTTCTACCGCGGGATGGCGCGTGCGATCCGAGATGGCAACGCGCCACCTGTCGATCCACGAGATTCGCTTGTCGGCGTGCGGTTGCTGCAATTGGCGCGGCGAAGCGCAGAGCTCAAAGTTCAGGTAGGAGCCGTCTTGACCGACAGATTGGTCACATTGACAGGTCTGACCAATTTCAATAGCTTGGATTAGACTGTAATGCGTCCAAGTCGTGCGATGGAGTGGTTCGATATGCCTTCGATAAACGCGTGTGTGCGGCCGCTCCCACTTGCGACGAGGTCTTGAAATGTCCTTGGTACACAAGGGCAACCTGCGATGGTGGATTATCGGGCTGGTAACACTGGGAACAGTCCTCAATTACCTTGCGCGCTCAACGCTCTCTGTGGCGGCTCCAGTGCTGCAAAAGCAGATGGACATGAGCACGGCGCAATATAGCTACGTCGTCATCGCCTTCCAAGGAGCATACACCGTGATGCAGCCCGTCGCGGGAGGCATCCTGGACGCTCTTGGCACCCGCATCGGCGTCGCAATTTTCGCCATTGGTTGGGCTTTTGCAAATATGGCCCACGCTCTCGCGGCCGGCTGGGTCGGACTGGCCGTGTTCCGCGGGCTTCTGGGGGCGAGCGAGGCCGCGGCGATCCCTGGCGGACTGAAGGTTGTTTCGGAGTGGTTCCCAGCGAAGCAACGCACGATCGCCACTGGCTGGTTCAATATGGGCACGTCGATCGGCGCGATGATCGCACCTCCCGTAGTGACCTTTTGCATTCTTACTTGGGGCTGGCAGTCCGCCTTCGTGATCACGGGTGCCGTCAGCCTGCTATGGGCGGGACTCTGGCTGGCGAAATACCGCCGGCCGGAAGATCACCCAGCGATAAGTGATGAAGAGCGTGATCTGATCCTGGGCGAGCGCGTCGAGCCGTTGGCCGGGACCTCGGCAAGCTGGCGGGAAATCGCCATGACGCGCCGGTTCTGGGCTATCGCCATTCCACGGTTCCTGAGTGACCCGGCCTGGCAAACCTTCAATTTCTTCATCCCGCTTTATCTGACGGCGGCGTGGCACATGGACCTGAAGTTTATCGCCTTGTGGGCATGGCTGCCGTTTGTGGCAGCTGACCTCGGATCTGTCGCCGGAGGTTACTATGCGCCTTTCCTCATTCGCCGATTGGGCGCTTCGGTGCTGGGCTCCCGCAAAATTGTCATGACCACCGGGGCGGTTCTAATGCTGGGACCAGGCTGCATGGGCTTGCTCGCGTCGAGCCCCGAGATCGCAATTGCGCTATTTTGCGTCGGGGGATTTGCGCACCAAATGCTTTCTGGCGCATTGTTGACGCTCGCGGCGGATGTTTTCGATACAGGAGCTGTTGGCAAAGCTGCCGGGCTTGCCGGTGCTGCCGCTTGGACTGGCGCGATGCTTTTCACTTATCTTATCGGCCAGACGGCGGACACGTACGGGTACGATCCTCTATTTGCCGCACTTGCAGGGCTTGATCTCCTGGCGGCCGTAGTACTGTGGGCCTTGCTGCGGCCAACTCCCCAACCTTCCCTCGCTGCCGCCTAATCGTATGGAGCGGCAGCATCGCGCGCGGGTATGGCGCCGCGGCGCAATATGACCCATTCTGCTATGCGATGACCGGCGCGGGCCGCTCTTGCGGGACTCGCGCCCGCCAACGCGGCGGCGAGATAGCCCGCATTGAACGCGTCACCGGCGCCGCTGGAATCGACAGGAATGCGACAGGTCGCAGGACCTATCCGTTCGCCATCAGACAGTATGCAACCATCTGCGCCAAGCTTTATCACGACCTGGCTGCAACCGACGGCATGCCAACGTTCGAGAACCGTTTGAGCATCGGTCACGCCCGTGAGCTGTTTTTCATCGTCCAAGGTCGGCAGGCCAATGTCTGCAACTGCGATGGCAGCTTGGTGCGCTCCGTTGGCCTCGGCGGCGCTGCTCCATAAGCGCGCTCGATAATTGTTGTCGTATGCCACTTGCCCGCCGGCCGCGCGAACCCGTCTGGCCAGCGCCAGCAAAGTCTCACGCCCTTCGGGCGGCAGGATGGCAAGGGTAATGAGCGAAAAGTAGAGCAGTTCGCACTGCTCCGCCGTACGCACGGCGGCCAGAGAGCCCGCTATCCCGAACATCTCGCGCGCCGCGCTGCTCTCGCGCCAGTAGGTGAAGCTTCGTTCGCCGCAAGAGTCGAGCGAGATCGCGTAGAGGCCTACCGTTCTGATAGGGTGCTCTGTCACGAGCGAGGTATCGAGCTTTTCAGTCGCCCATTGGTCCTTCAGGCGGACGCTTAAGGGATCGCTGCCCACGGCGGTCAGATAGGCGGTCTGGTGGCCGAAACGCGTCAGATGAATGGCTGTGTTGAGAGTGTCGCCGCCGTAGCCGACGTTCCACTCCCTTTCGCGACAAGCCAGCTCGAGCATGCCTTCCCCACAGCAGACAATCCGTGCCAAGTTACCAGCTCCACATCGTTCCGTCTTCGAGCCGGGCAATCGGCAGGTAGGCGCGCCTGTAAGGAAATCTGGCGGCAAGCGCTTCGTCGATGTCTACCCCGTGCCCGGGGGTTTCTCCGCAGTACAAGTGGCCGTCCTCAAAACGATAATCATGGGGAAACACTTCGTCCGCCGCTGGCGTGTGGCGCATGTATTCCTGGATCCCGAAGTTGGGTACCCAGGTGTCAAAGTGAAGTGCGGCACCCATCGTCACCGGCGAGAGATCGGTCGCGCCGTGAGAGCCCGTGCGAACCTGGTAGAGCGCGGCGAAGTCAGCGATGCGCCGCAAGTGAGTAATACCTCCGGCACCGACGACTGTTGCCCGGATATAGTCGATTAGCTGGTTCTGGATAAGGTCCTTGGCGTCCCAGATCGTATTGAAAATTTCACCCACCGCGAGTGGGGTCACGGTGTGCTGGCGCACGAGCTTGAACGACTCCTGGTTCTCGGCCGGCGTAACGTCTTCAAGCCAGAAAAGCTGGTGAGGCTCGAGCATCTTGCCCAGGTTGGCTGCCTCCTGCGGCGTATAGCGGTGATGCCCGTCGTGCAGCAGGTGGTGATCGAACCCGTAGGTCGCGCGCAGTTTGTCGAACAGCTTGGGCACGGAGTTCAGTGCCTTGCGAGTGTCCCAGCCGGTTTCGCTGGGCAGGTCGGCATCCGCCGGCTCGTAATAAAGCTTGCCTCGGCCGACGCCGTAGCAGTCCTTGATCCCCGGGATTCCGCTCTGGGCACGGATAGCCTTGTAACCCATCTCGATGTATTGACCGACCGCCTCAACAGTCTGATCGATGTCATCGCCATTGGCGTGACCGTAGACAAGCACGCGCTCGCGACTGCGTCCACCCAGCAGCTGGTATAGCGGCATGCCGGCCATTTTGGCCTTGATGTCCCACAAGGCGACGTCGACCGCGGCGATCGCTCGCATCGTGACAGGGCCGCGGCGCCAGTACGCTCCTCGATACAGGCTCTGCCAAGTGTCTTCGACCGCCTGGGGATCGCGCCCGATCAGAGTTGGAATGACGTGGTCCTCAAGGTACGCTACCACGGCGAGCTCTCGTCCATTGAGCGTCGCATCACCGATTCCGTAAACACCTTGATCAGTCTCGATCTTGAGAGTGACAAAGTTGCGCCCGGGGCAGGTCACGATGACTTTGGCGCCAGAAATTTTCATGCTTATGCCACCCTCTAACGTTTCCTGATCTCGTACTACCGCCCTTGCCAATTTCAAGCTAAATGGTAAGGCCAGTTTGAGAGGATTACCCATGGCATTCAAATCGCAGGTTCGTTCCGCGCCGGCCACCGCCGACCGCATTTACGAACGCCTTGCCCGTCAGCTGATCGGCGAACTCGCAAGCGGCAGGTACAAGGTCGGTGATCGGCTCCCTGCCGAGCGTGAATTGGCCGCAGAATACGAGGTTAGTCGTCCAGCGGTTCGCGAGGCAATGATCGCGCTCGAAGTTCAAGGTCTCATCGAGGTGCGTATCGGTTCGGGTGCGTATGTGAGGCGGCTTCCGGGAAACAGCGAGGAAGAATCGACTTTTCACGCTACGGCCTTCGAGGTCACGGAAGCGCGTCTGTTGTTCGAAGGTGCCGCGGCGTCGCTCGCTGCGGCGCATATAACGGATCAAGAGTTGGCAGAGCTCGATGGCCTTGTCCTCCAGATGCGCCGTCCGGACCTTCGGGTCGGTGAAAGCGAGGCGGCCGATCGCGCTTTCCATCTTCTTATTGCGAAGGCGACTCGCAATCCCGTGGTACTCGACACCGTTGAGCGCCTTTGGGAGCTGCGCACGACCTCGCCAGAGTGCATACTTTTGCACGAGAAATCGAGGAAGGCCGGCAATCGGCCGGTGCCAGATGAACATGAGATCATCGCGTCGGCATTGAGGCGCGGAGACGCCGCTGAGGCGCGCATCGCAATGCGCGCACACCTCAGCCAGGTCATCGATTACCTGCTGTTTGCGACCGAAGAGCGTGCGCTGGAGGAAGCGCGCCGCGCAGTAGCCTCGACCCGCGAACGCTACGGCCGCTCGGCAAGCTTATGAACATTGGTGTCCCGCTGGCGCTCCATCCTGACCGGCTGTTCCCGCCAGAGCCAGCAGTGCGCTCACTCGCCCGGGAACTTTATGCGTCCGTGGCGGGGCTGCCCATCATCAGCCCGCACGGCCATACTGATCCACGCTGGTTTGCCGACAATGAGCCGTTCGGCAATGCCGCCGAGCTGTTGCTCGTTCCGGACCATTACCTCTTCAGGATGCTCTACAGCCAAGGCATTCCGCTCGAGAGCGTGGGCCTGTATCCGGCAGGGTACGTTGGACCAAAGACCGAGGCGCGCGAAGCCTGGCGAGTGCTTGCAGCCAACTTTCATCTGTTTCGCGCGACACCATCGCGAATGTGGCTGGACTGGGTGTTCGCCAACGTATTCGGCCTGACCGAGTTGCTCACCTCGGCCACGGCCGATGTCTATTTCGACACCATCACTGATGCGCTCGCACGCGACGATTTTCGACCGCGCGCGTTGTTCGACAAGTTCAATATCGAAGTCCTTGCGACGACCGAATCTCCCACCGATGACCTCAGGCACCACGCCGCAATTCGTTCGAGCGGCTGGGGTGGGCGAGTCGTTACGGCCTATCGACCCGATCCGGTGGTCGACCCCGAATTCCAGGGATTCCGCAACAACCTGGTGCGCCTGTCCGACCTCAGCGGCGAAGACTGTTTCAGCTACAGCGGCTACCTTGCAGGCCACCGACATCGGCGGGCGTTTTTCGCCGCCAACGGATCGACCTCGACCGATCACGGACATCCGACTGCAGCGACCGCCGACCTCTCGGAAGCCGAGGCTGAAAAGCTGTTCGCCTCGGTGGTAAACGGTCAACCCGATGCGGGTCAGGCAGAGCTGTTCCGCGCCCATATGCTGACGGTGATGGCGGGAATGAGCGTCGAGGATGGCTTGGTCATGCAGCTTCATCCGGGCAGCTTCCGCAATCACAACCGCCGGTTGTTCGAGCGGTTCGGGCGTGACAAGGGCGCGGACATCCCGATGCGGACCGACTATGTGCATGCGCTGCGCCCACTGCTCGACCGTTACGGCAACGATCCCAGACTGAGCCTCATCGTTTTCACTTTGGACGAGAGCACTTACGCGCGTGAGCTGGCCCCGCTGGCCGGCCACTATCCGGCGCTCAAGCTGGGGCCGGCGTGGTGGTTTCACGACAGTCCCGAAGGGATGCGCCGCTTCCGCAGTCAAGTGACCGAGACGGCCGGCTTTTACAACACAGTCGGCTTCAACGATGACACCCGCGCGTTCTTGTCGATACCCGCCCGGCACGATGTCTCGCGGCGGATCGATTGCGGCTTCTTGGCGCAACTCGTGGCCGAGCATCGCCTCCAGGACTGGGAAGCGGCGGAGGTCGCAGCTGACCTTGCCTATAACTTGGCGAAGGCGGCCTACAGGCTGTGAGGCTGGCGCCGGAGACGTTAGCGTCGCCTCCGGCGTCCGTTGGTCGTTTCGCCTATGACCGAGAAGCGCAGGAGATAGGCATAGTCCATCTCGGCATGGGTGCCTTCTACCGCGCCCATGCGGCCCGTTATACCGATCTCGCGATGAGCGCCGGCGATCGCGACTGGGGCATCTGCGGCGTGTCGCTGCGATCGCGGGGTGTTCGTGACCAATTGATGCCACAAGGCGGACTATATTCTGTCACCCGGCGGGGAGCTGAGAACGAGACGACTTCAATCGTCGGCGCGGTTCGATCGGTGATTGTCGGCAGCGAGGACCCGAGGGGCGTGGTGGCGGCGCTGGCCGGCCCATCGACCCGCGTCGTCACGCTCACCGTTACAGAGAAGGGCTACCACACTGCCATCGGCGGTGGCTTGGCACTGGATTCCCCCGACGTGGTCCACGACCTCTCGAGCGCCCTTCAAAAGCGGACCATCTACGGTTATCTTGCCGAAGGATTGGCCCAGCGGCGCACAAGCGGTCTGTCGGGGCTGACCATCATCAGCTGCGACAATCTGGCCGACAACGGGCCCCGTCTGGCCGCATGTCTCGCGCAGTTTCTCGACCTGGGAGACGCCTCATTGCGAAGGTGGGTGGAGGCCGAATGTGCGATACCCGCAACGATGGTGGACCGAATCGTGCCGGCGACGGTCACCGAGCAAATAGATCGGCTGGAAGCGCGGCTCGGGTTTCGGGACGAAGCCGCGGTGTTCACCGAACCGTTTTCGCAGTGGGTCATTGAAGATAACTTCGCCGGCGCCCGCCCGCAGTGGGATGCTGTCGGCACGCAATTTGTGGCTGACGTGAAGCCATATGAAGACGCCAAGTTGCGGATGCTCAACGGCGCACATTCGGCGCTCGCCTACTTGGGCCTAAGGCGGGGGCATACCTATGTTCACGAGGCGGTCGCCGACGCTCAGATAGCGCCCTTGGTCTCCCGGCTAATGCTCGACGAGGCGGCTCCGAGCTTGCCAGCGGTCGCGGGACTGGACCCGCGTGCCTATGCCGCGGCTCTCCTCGAGCGGTTCGCCAATCCCGCACTGGGCCACCGCCTTGAGCAAATCGCCATGGACGGGTCCCAAAAGATTCCCCAGCGATGGCTTCCAACCTTGCGATACCATCAGCAGCAGGGCGAACAATGCCCGGCAATCCTCGAAGCGCTCGCGGCGTGGATCCTTCACGTCCGGCCCGGCGGGACCTCGGTCGCCGATCCGTTGGAGCATACGCTGGCCGAGATCTGGCGCAAGGCCGGTCCAGCAGGGGTGGTAAGGGGCCTGTTCGGCCCGAGCGGTCTGTTTGGCAATGACTGGACAGCGACGCCGGCAGACCTTGCCTTCATCGAGCTCCAGTTAACAGGTGGGTAGGCGTCATGCGCTTTAAGGGCCTCGACCTGAATCTCCTTGTCATATTCGAGGCGCTTATGGAAACGCGCAGCGTTACCCGCGCCGCGGAGAGGGTGGGCATGACCCAACCAGCAGCAAGTGCTGCATTGCGCCGATTGCGCGACTACTTTGGCGACGACATCCTTGTTGCAGTAGGCAAGCGGATGCATCCCACGCCATTTGCCGAGATGCTGCTGCCGGAAATTCAGCAGAGCCTCCAAGGCGTGGAGCGAGCGATCGCCACTCCCGCAAACTTCGATCCCGCAACGAGTTCGCGGCGCTTCCGGATCAGCACCTCTGATTACATCATGGTTGCCGTGATCGTGCCGCTGGCCAGGCGACTGGCGGCGACGGCGCCGAACATCCACCTGGAGATCGTGCAACCTAATGAGGAGAGCGTCCCAAGTCTCGAGCGTGGAAAGGTTGACCTCCTAATCACGCCCGAGCCGTATCTGGCGGCATGGCATCCTTCGGAGCTCCTGTTCGAAGAGGAGCAGGTCGTCGTCGGCTGGTCTCAAAATCCCGTTTTCAAGAAGGGGGTCACCGAGACGGACTTCTTCTCCGCCGGCCACGTTACGGTGGCGATGGGGAATGCGCGCACACCCGCATTTGCCGACTCCCATCTGCAGCATCTGGCTCACAATCGCCGCGTCGAAATCGCCGTTGCCAGTTTTGCTTCGGCTCCATGGTTCCTCATCGGCACCAGCCGTCTGGCGGTGCTGCATGAGCGACTGGCAAAGGCAATGGCGCCGATGTTCGACCTCGCGATTGCTCCTCTTCCGTTTGAGTTTCCACGGCTGCGCGAGATGATCCAATTTCATGAGGCAAGAGCGCAGGATGCCGGCTTGACGTGGCTCCGTGGGGAGTTGATCGAGATCGCCAGAAGTTCATGATCACCATTGATGGATTTCCATAAAAACTATTAGTTTTACCGATCTAGGGGCGTGCTTCAGCGTAGGCTGGATGGACAACCAGCCAAACCGCGCCACCGCGTTGCTCTCGGCACAAGCTCGATGAAGGAGGGCAATGTCCTCGTCATCGGAGCCGGCATTGCGGGCCTGACCTCGGCCGTCGCGCTTCGGCAAAGGGGCTTCAAAGTCGAGTTGATCGAGAAAGATCCGGACTGGAAAGTCTACGGCGTCGGAATCATCCAACAGGCAAATGTGGTTCGGGCGATGTCGCAGCTTGGACTGCTGGACGGCTACCTCGACAGCGGCTTTGGTTTCGATTTCGTCGAGGTCTTTTTGCCAAACGGGCAGCGCGCCGCCCGAGTGCCAGTGCAGAAACTTGATGCGCGCTACCCTGCGAACGTCGGTGTTAGCCGACGCACTCTGCACGAATTCCTCGGCAAGAGCGCACTGGACGCGGGGGCAACCATTCGCCTGGGCGTGACTGCGACGTCGATCGCCGATGAGCCGAAGGCCGTTACAGTATCCTTTAGCGACGGCGGCACCGGACGCTACGACGTCGTGATCGGAGCTGATGGCGTCTATTCCGCTACCCGCGACCAGATCTTCCCCACGGGTCGCAAACCGGAGTTCGTCGGTCAATCAGTGTGGCGCTACAATTTTGAACGACCAGCCGACCTCGACTGCCTGCGGGCCTACGAAGGTCCCATCGGAATGGGGCTGGTCCCGCTCTCCGACACCTTGATGTACATGTACATGACCACGCCGGAGCCAGGAAATCCGTGGTACCCGCGCGAAGGGCTCGCGGCCACGATGCGGGCCAAGCTTGCTGACGCCCCGCCGGGCATCCGCCAGTTGGTGCCTCTGATCACCGACGACGAGCAGGTCGTATACAAACCGCTCGAGCGCATCTTTCTCGAGGGGCCATGGCACAAAGGCCGTGTCATTCTGATAGGCGACGCCGTGCACGCGACCACCCCCCACCTAGGCCAAGGTGCGGGAATGGCGATCGAGGACAGCATCGTGCTGGCCGAGGAACTCGCCAGGGGGGGCACCGCCGAAGACGCATTTGAGGCCTTCCGGAACCGGCGCTTCGAGCGTTGCAAGTACATCGTGGAGGCGTCGGCGGCGATTTGCGACGGCCAACTGGGGCGCGCCCCGCCAGTCAACCAGGCAGCTGCGACCCAGGAAATGTTCGCGGTCACTGCCGAGCCGATATGACTACCCACCTGGAAGCGGTCATGCGTCGATCGACCGCCGCCCAACAGCCCGGAGGACCTCAATCCACATGAGCCGTGTCACTGAGATTCGTTACGTTGGCTACGGCGTCGAGGACTTCGACGCCGAGCGGAAGTTCTATGCCGAGGACTGGGGCTTGGTCGAGGTCGCCGTCGAGCCAGGCCTCGCGTGGTTCAAGACTCATGGTCACGATGAGCATCATGTCGTGCGTCTTCATGCCAGCAGCCGTAACTGTGTGGAGCTAATCGCACTGGCCGCAGGCACCCGGAATGACGTGGATGCGCTCCACCAGCGTATATCAGAGGCCGGCTGCACCGTCGTTCACTCGCCTCGCGAGCTCTCGGCGCCGGGAGAAGGCTACGGCTTTCGCTTCTTCTCCCCGGACGGGCTGCCGCTCGAAATCTCCGCCGACGTCGCGCGACTCGAAAAGCGAGCGATGGAGCGGTGGGAAGGCATGCCGGTCAAGATCAGCCACATCGTGCTGCATTCACCCGACCATCAGGCCATGGTGAGATTCTTTACCGACGTGCTCGGCTTCCGCATTTCCGACTGGCTGGGAGACTTCATGTGCTTCCTGCGGTGCAATTCCGCGCACCATCGCGTGGCAATCCTGCCCGGTCCGCCGTGCCTCAACCACGTGGCCTATGACATGCTCACGGTCGACGACATGATGAGCGGCGCCAGCCGGCTCAAGCAGCGTGGAACGGATCTTCGCTGGGGCCCCGGCCGCCACACGGCAGGAAACAACACCTTCAGCTATTTCTGCACGCCCAACGGCTTTGCCGTGGAATACACAGCGGAGCTCGAGGAAGTGGATTTCGAGACCCATGAGTACAAGGTTCATGTGCCGGCCCCGAGGGTAATGGACCAATGGGGCATCGGTGTCGGCGGGCCCCAGACGATGCCCCAGCCAGCGCCCGACCCGTGCCTCTTCCAGCCTGCGGAGATCTGAGGCGTGGCGCTCTTCGAATACTTCCCGAACTACATCTGGAACCTCTCGGTCGCGATCGCGATGGAGAGCGGCGCGCAAATCGGCGAGATCGTCGACATGTGCCAGCCGATCCGGGATGCGGCGGCGAGTGGCGCGGACGCCGGCACGCCCCAGTTTATGGCCCGGTGGGCGGCGATGGGCGACAAGCTGATCGAATTGGCCGCGGATGACGAGGGGAGTGGACGCGCGTTGTCCGCTTCGAACAAGCTGGAGCGCGCGTCGCTCTACTTGTTCGTGGCGGAGCGGATGCAGGGCCACGGCCATCCGGGCCGCGGGGAAACCTATGCCAGGGCGCGCAATGCGTTCGACCGCTCCACGGCGCTCGGTCGGCTGAACCGCGATCGGGTGGAAATTCCCATCGAGCACGGAACGATGCCGGCGCTCTACACTCGCGCAGCCGGTGACGGCCAGCAGCCTGTAGTCATCTATTGCAACGGCCTCGATAGCTGCAAGGAGCTGTTATACTGGTCGCGTTTGCCGGAGGCGCTGGCGCGGCGCGGTATCTCGACCTTGTGCGTCGACCAGCCCGGCACAGGCGAGGCTCTGCGCCTGCAGGACCTGCCGGCAACTCCCTACAGCGAGCAGTGGGCGTCCAAGGCCATTGATTGGCTTGAGCGGCGGGCGGAGGTCGATGCCGCCCGCATCGGCATGACCGGCATCTCGCTCGGCGGCCATTTCGCGCCTCGCGCCGTTGCCTACGAGCCGCGGTTCGCCAGCGGTGCCTGCTGGGGTGCCAATCACAACTGGGCCGAGGTGCAGGAGAAGCGCCTCCGCCGCGAAGGCGAGAACCCGGTACCACATTACTGGGACCACGTGATGTGGGCGTTCGGCGCAGCCGACATGGACGATTTCCACCGCCGATCGGCCCACATGAACCTCACCGGGCACATGGACCGGATCAAGGTCCCTTTCCTGGTCACCCACGGCGCCAACGACCGCCAGATCAGCGTCGATTACGCGCATCAGGCGTATCAGCAGCTGGTCAACAGCTCGCGCCGCGAACTTAAGATCTTCACGGAGCGTGAAGGAGGCGTCGAGCACGTCGGGGCCGACAACATGAGCTATGGGCGCGACTATATTGCCGACTGGTTCGCCGAGACGCTGGGCGGCGTCACTGCGTGATCCAAAGACCGGCTTCTAGGTACATCGCTCGGGAAATGGCGATCAGTGGTGCGATCAATGGCGCGCTTAGCATCGCGTTCTTTCTCGCGGTCGTGGGGACCGATGGGCCGCTGCCGATTTGGGATCTGCGCAACTTTGCCCTCGACCTCTGGCCGCAGAGTTTCGCGATTGGCTTGATGGCGGCGCTCATTCCTGGCCTTTTGTGCCGCCGCACCATCCGCCGGGGGGCACTTAGAAGCATCGATGGTTCGGTACCGGGCGTTGGCCTGCTCATGAAGCGAGCGGCGGTAAGCGCCGTATCGGCCGTTGGGATCGGCTCGTTCGTGGTCATTTTAGGACTTTGGACGGCCGGCCTGACTCAAATCGGGTACGCCCCGGCAATTATCTTTAAAGCCTTGTACGGCGTCATCTTGGGAGCATTCGTCACCTGGCTGACGTTGTCGTTGCTCGTCGAGACATCAGCCGCCACCGATCCGAATAGCACCCATACAGGAGACCTAGGTGGACGATAGGCCAGTTCGGCGAGTTGTAACCGGGCACGACGGCTATGGACGCGCCATAATCCAGGAAGACCGGGCGGTGCCTCGCGTGAGGCGTATCGGTGGTGAAACTGGCCCACTATTCCACGAAGTTTGGAATACGCGCGCCACTCCAGTCCCCATTGACGCATCGAGCGGTGAACCTCAGGAAGCCGGGATCACCCTAGCCGCCCCAAAGAACGGCACGCGCATCCGAGTTCTCGATATCCCTCCGGACGACGCACGCCTCGCGGCGAGGACCCCTGAGGAAGCGCGCGCGCATTTCGCGGAAATTGGCGCTGCCGACGCCGCCTCACACACCGGACCGGGGTCGCGCCACGCACACATGCACCGTACCGAAACCGTCGATTACGGCATCGTCGTGGAAGGCGAGTTGGTGCTGATCATGGATGACGGGGAGACGACTGTCGGCGCAGGTGACATCGTCATCCAGCGCGGCACCAATCATGGCTGGGCGAACCGCTCCGACCGCAATTGTCGCATCGTATTCGTCCTGATCGACGGAGACTACGACGAGGCGCTCAAGGCGAAGCTTCCGTGATCCTTGCCACTCTCCGCGACGGAACGCCGGATGGGCGGCTGATCGTGGTGTCGCCGGCGTACGACCGGTACGCGGAAGCTGGGGTTCGCACGCTACAGGAGGCGATGGAGCAATGGGACGCGGTGGCCGCGCAGCTCGCCGCCATCGCTGATTTCCCCGAGCAGCTCGACCCAAGCCGACTAGCCGCACCTTTACCTCGCGCATGGCAATGGCTCGACGGATCAGTTTACCCGTCCCATGGCGAGCTAATGGACCAAGTGATCGGCGTGGCGAAGCCGAAGATCGACTTTCCACTCATGTATCAAGGCGCGTCTGACAGGTTCTACGGCCCTTATGACGACGTGCCGTTTCCTTCGGAAGACCTAGGGATCGATTTTGAAGGCGAATTCGGTGTCATCGTCGACACCGTGCCCATGGGGACCAGTTCGCAAGATGCACTCCGTCACATCAAACTGCTGGTCCAGATCAACGACTGGTCGCTGCGAACGCTGGCCGGCCCTGAGATGAGGACTGGCTTCGGATGGGTTTGGGCCAAGCCTCATTGCAGCATGGCCCCATTCGCCATCACCCCCGACGAGGTCGGGAGCGCGTGGAACCACGGTCGCGTTTGCTTAGATTTGCTGGTCGAATGGAACGGAAAGCGTTTTGGCGCTGCCAACGGAGAGCCGATGGAATACGGCTTCGACGAGCTGGTCGCTCGGGCGGCGCGCACGCGTAACCTTGTGGCTGGAACGATTATAGGATCGGGCACGGTGTCCAACGCCAACGTCCGCGAAGTCGGTTCTTCCTGCATCGCCGAGCGAAGGGCAATTGAGATCATCGACGAGGGCGAGCCCAGGACCGCCTTCATGCGCTTCGGAGACATTGTGCGCATGGCCGCCGTAACCGAGCATTCCTCTTGTCCATTTGGCGTGATCGAGCAGCGCGTCATTCAGTCTTGAATACACAAGTCTGCATCGTCGGCGCCGGCCCGGCCGGCCTGCTGCTCGGCCACCTCCTCCGGGCCGAGGGTGTCGAGTGCGTCGTGCTCGAGCGGCGCTCGCCCGACTACGTGCTCGGCCGCATCCGCGCGGGCGTGCTCGAGCAGATCACCGTCTCGCTGATGGAACTGCTGGGGCTGGACGCGCGGGTGAAGACCGAAGGGCTGCCGCACGATGGATTCAACTTGGCCGACGGCGAGCGGCTGATCCGTATCGACATTGCGGAGCTCACCGGCAAGCAAGTGGTGGTCTACGGGCAGACCGAGCTGACCCGCGACCTGATGCAGACGAGCGCTGAGCGCGGGCTCCAAGTAATCTATGGGGCCGCCGACGTTGCACTGCACGACATCGACAGCGATGCGCCGTTCGTAACCTTCACGAGGGACGGCTGTGAGCAGCGTATTCACGCTCGCTTCCTGGTCGGCTGCGATGGGTTCCACGGGCCGAGCCGGCAGGCGGTGCTCGCGCGCGGCACCGAATACCATCGCGAGTACCCATTCGGCTGGCTCGGCATCCTAGCCGACGTTCCGCCGTGCAACCACGAGCTGATCTACGCCAACCACGAGCGCGGCTTCGCCCTCGCCTCGATGCGTAGCGAGACACGAAGCCGCTACTACATCGACGTGCCGCTGACCGAGAAGGTCGAGGACTGGCCCGACGCGCGGGTGTGGGACGAGTTGGCAATCCGCCTCGGTCCCCGAGCCGCGGCCAACATCACCCGCGGCCCCGCGCTGGAGAAGTCGATCGCGCCCTTGCGCAGCTACGTATTCGCGCCGATGCGGCACGGCAGCCTGCTCCTGTGCGGGGATGCCGCGCACATCGTCCCGCCGACCGGGGCCAAGGGCCTCAACCTTGCGGCGAGCGACGTGCATTACGCCGCAGAGGCGCTGCTCGGCTTCTTCAAGCGCGGTGATGGCGACGCGATCACCGGCTATTCCAGGAAGGCGCTGGCGCGGGTGTGGAAGGCCGAGCGCTTCAGCTGGTCGCTCACCCGCCTGATGCACCGTTTCCCCGAGGACGGGCCGTTCGAGCGGGCGATGCAGGTCGCCGAACTCGACTACATCGCCAACAGCCGGGCGGCGCAGACGAGTATCGCCGAGAACTACGTTGGGCTGCCGGTGTGAGGATCCGCCCTGCGAATTAAGTTGCGCCTGCGCAGGGTCATGAACAAATTCGGAGGTCATAATTGGACGGCTATGTCTGATCTTACACTAAATCAGATTGTGCTTGACTTCATCGGGCGACAAATATTTGGTCACTTCGGTAATTCAGACACAGACATAGCTGCCCAATTGGCGCTCGAGCCAAATGAGGTTTGTCGTCACCATCGGGAATTGACTCGCAAGATCTGGCGACGAGCCGAACGCTCTTATGATGAAGCTTAGCATGCGAACCCTGAGGATTGGCCCATGAAACCCATTGAGCAGATAATGCGAATTGGCCCAGTGATTCCCGTCTTGGTGATCCAGAAGGTCAGCCAGGCGCGGAAGGTAGCTGAGGCGCTCGTGAGCGGTGGCCTGCGAGTCCTCGAAGTGACACTACGTACTACTGAAGCGCTAGAGGCGATCAGCGAGATGCGTCAAGTTGAGGGTGCCATTGTTGGCGCCGGTACAGTGACTAACGCCAAACAGCTCGCAGACGCGCAGGCGGTCGGAGCTGAGTTCATCGTTTCGCCCGGCCTAACCGAGTCGTTAGGAGCCGCCGCCCTCGAGAGCGGCCTGCCATTTCTGCCCGGCGTTGCAACCGCCGGCGAAATTATGCGCGGGCTCGACCTCGGCCTCGCTCACTTTAAATTTTTCCCGGCCATGGCAGCAGGAGGAATCGAGGCACTCAAAGCACTTTCGGCGCCGTTCGCTCAAGCAAAGTTCTGCCCCACAGGAGGGGTTCACATCGGCAACGCTGCCCAGTGGCTGGCGCTGCGTTCGGTCCTCTGCGTTGGCGGCAGTTGGTTGGTTTCACCGGACGGTGATTCTGTGAAAACCGAGGCTCGCGCACGGCAAGCAGCAGCGCTGCGAGATTGCAGTGAGGTCGAAAAGGGAACTGCAATTTGGGATTTGGGTTCGTAAAACGCACGCCAATTCTTTCCGTAGAGGGCGCCAGTCTTTTGCGTTGGGGGGGTGACCAAATCTGATGCATGCGGGCGCCATCACCGCGTCGCCGAACGGCGCTTTCTCGCAAATTGCTCGGGCGACCCGTTCCGCTCGAGCCGCTCCATCCATATCGCCGGAGGGGCTCGTATGCCGCCAGCTTGCGCCGCTTGGATCGCAGGGCCGGCCCCAGGTGCGCTGGTCGTCCGTCGCGGCTCGGTACCTTACGCAGACCGTCATTGCGCCGGAGTTCGCGGCTCACCGTCCACGTCTTGCGACCCAGCCGCTTCGCCATAGACCACAGCGACGCTCCCGCCGCCACGCTTCTCGATATCTCCTTCCGCTCAGCCAGGCTTACGTCGCGGAGCCGTGCGAACTGCCAACACTCCTCTAAGGGAAATGTCGGCAGAGGAGTTCCCGACATACACCCGATACTGCCCGTTAAGAGTGACCCACCGCTGCCCAGTCGAATTCCAGATCGACAGTGGATGATTCGATGCCGTCGGGTCGATGGTGAGT
>Ga0070659_100000572_pt1 | contig 26951 bp, 26 predicted proteins | sample KBSC23metaG_FD_64666 | JGI IMG/M metagenome (GOLD analysis project Ga0070659, IMG submission 64666) | Corn rhizosphere microbial communities from Kellogg Biological Station, Michigan, USA - KBS C2-3 metaG | ecosystem: Host-associated > Plants > Roots > Rhizosphere > Soil ... | reverse complement strand
CAAGATCATCGACCAGGCGATCCAGATGCACGGCGCGCTCGGCGTCTCGCAGCACACGCCGCTGGCCCGCATGTACGCCAACACCCGCACCCTGCGCATCGCCGACGGCCCCGACGAGGTCCACCACATGGTGGTCGGCCGCAACGAGCTGCATCAACTGCGCGACGCCGCCGACTCCTCCATGGCGGCGGTCTTCCGGAACTAGTCACCGGCGCACATGCCGACCTTCCCGAACTTTCGGCGGCCCCGGCGTTGAGTGAAACGCCGGGGCCTGCCTACACTGGGCCAAACAAAAGGCTTGGGAGGGCTTTTCCGATGAAACTGACCACACTGGGGCTGGCCGCGGTGTCGGTGTCGCTGCTGGCGCTCGGCGCGCCGGCCGCGGCGCACGCCGAAACCGCCTGCGCGGATCTCGTGAAGACCGCCCTGCCGCACGCCGAGGTGACCAAGGCGGTCAGCGAGGCGGTGGGCGACAAGCAGGTCTGCAAGCTTTCGGTCACCAGCAAACCCACCGGCGATTCCGACATCCGCCTGGAGCTGTGGATCCCGGAAGGCTCGGCCTGGAATGGCAAGTTCGTGCAGGTCGGCAACGGCGGCTTCGCCGGGACGATCCCGCGGGCCTCGTTCATCGGGCCGATCAAGGCGGGCTATGCGGTCGCGGGCACCGACGACGGTCACCAGGACGCGGTCGGCACCTCGGCGGCCTGGGCGCTGGGCCACCCGGAAAAGGTCATCGACTTCGGCTACCGGGCGCTCAAGGAAACGACGGACATCTCGCGTGCGCTGATCGTCGCCCAGAAGTCGTCCAAGCCCAGTAAGTCCTATTTCTACGGCTGCTCGGATGGCGGGCGCGAGGCGCTGATGGAGGCGCAGCGCTATCCCACCGACTTCGACGGCATCGTCGCCGGCGCGCCGGCCAACTACATGAGCGAGCTGTTCGGCCTGTCGGCGGTGCAGCAGCAGGCCCTGGCCAAGCCCGGCGGCTACCTGGGCGAGGCCCAGCGCCAGTTGCTGCAGAAGTCCGCGCTGGCGCAATGCGGCGGCGGGGCCTTCATCCGCGATCCCGCGGCCTGCCACTTCGATCCGGGCAAGCTCGCCTGCAAGGTCGGCCAGACAGACGGCTGCCTGACCGCGCCGCAGGTGGCTTCGGCGCGCGCGATCTACAACGGCCGCGTGGACGCGAAGGGCAAGGTCATCTTCCCCGGCTACAGCCCCGGCGCCGAGGCGCTGAACGGGAGCTGGAACGCCTGGATCACCGGCCCGACGCAGGACCTCAACCCGAAGGCGGCGGGCCACCAGTTCTCGTCCAACGCCTTCAAGTATTTCGGCTTCCAGGATCCCAACTTCGATTTCCTGAAGATGAACATGGGCGCCCAATGGAAGCAGGCGCACGCCAAGATGGCCCCGGTGATCGACTCGCCCGACCCGAACCTCTCGGCCTTCAAGAAACATGGCGGGAAGCTGATCCAGTACCATGGCTGGAACGACCCTGCGATCCCGCCGCGGTCGTCGATCCGCTACTACGAGGACGTCCGCAAGACGATGGGCGGCGACGTGGGCGGCTTCTACCGCCTCTACCTGATCCCTGGCATGCTCCACTGCGGCGGTGGCGTCGGCCCGGGGACCGTCGACTGGCTTTCGCGGATCGACAGCTGGGTGACCGAGAACAAGGCGCCCGGCGAACTCACCGCCACGGCCGGTCGCGGCCAGGCGGCGGGCGGGCCGCCCAGCCAGGAGCTTTGCCCCTATCCGGGCGTGGCTCGCAAATCCGGCGACGGATATGCCTGCGCGGTGAGCAAGAAGAAGGGTTGAGCCGGCGAGCGTGAGCCCGACGCTGGCGGCGACCTCGTCGTCTCGCTAGGCCCTGGCTCATGACGCCCGACTTCCACGTCCGCCGGCTGGCGCCGCACGAGGCTGTAGCCGCCGCGCCGGCGCTGGCCGAGGTGCTGCTCGACTGCGTTCGCGGCGGCGCCTCGGTGAGCTTCATGGCCGACCTGACCCTGGCCGAGGCGGAAGCCTTCTGGCGCGGGCAGGCGCAGGCCGGCGACGGTCGCGCGATCCTGGTGGCGGAGGACGCAGCCGGCGTCTTCGGCGTCGTCCAGCTCGTCCCCGCCTGGCCGCCGAACCAGCCGCACCGCGCCGACGTGGCCAAGCTTCTGGTGCATCGGCGCGCCCGCGGCCGGGGCGCGGCCAAGGCGCTGATGCTCGCCCTCGAGGACGAGGCGCGGGCGATGGGGCGTTGGCTGCTGGTGCTCGACACCGTCACCGGCGGCGCGGCGGAGAGCCTCTACGCAGGCCTCGGCTGGGCGAAGGTCGGCGTGATCGAGGCCTTCGCTCTGATGCCCGACGGCGCCCTGTGCGCGACCACGGTCTTTTCCCGGCGGCTGGAGGTCTAGAGGGCCGCCGCGGCCCGCTTCACCTCGACGCGAAACCGCTCGACGATCGCCGAACGCGCACGCCGGCGCGTGACCAGCAGCAGGGGCGCGGTGAGGCCAGGGTCCCGTCGGAAGGGCACGAAGGCGACGCCCTCGACGTTCATCCGCTGCATCGAAGCCGGCACAATGGAGACGCCCAGGCCCGCCGCCACCAGCCCGAGCGTCGAGGACATCCGCGGCGCCTCCTGGCCGACCGTGGGGCTGAAGCCGGCGCGCAGGCAGGCCGCGACAATGGTGTCGTGCAGGCCCGGCCCCGTCGGGCGCCGGTAGAAGACGAAGACTTCGCCGGCCAGCGCCCGCAGGTCGATCCCGTCGCCGGCTCTGGAGAGCGCGTGGCCGGTCGGCAGGGCGGCCACCATCGGCTCCTCCAGCAGAGGCTCCACCAGGAGGTCCACGCCATGGGTCCCGCCGGACCGCACGAAGGCCGCGTCGAGCCGTTCCTCTTCCAGGCCGCGAACCAGCTCGGGCGTGCCGTCTTCCGCCAGGGCCAGGACCACGCCGGGGCTGGCCGCGCGGAACGAGCGGATCTGCTGGGCGACGAAGGGATGGAAGGCGCCGGAGCTGGTGTAGCCCACCGCCAGGCGGCCGCGCTCGCCCCGGGCCGCGCGGGCGGCGACATCGGGCAGTCGGGCGGCGCGCTCCAGGATCGCGCGCGCCTCCTCGACGACGGCCTGGCCGGCTTCGGTGACCCGCATGCCGCGCGGCAGCCGCTCGAACAGGCGGGCGCCCAGCTCGTCTTCCAGCGCGCGGATCTGCCGGGTCAGCGGCGGCTGCTGGAGACCGAGCCGTTCGGCCGCGCGAGTGATGTGGCCATCTTCGGCGACGGCGACGAGATAGCGGAGGCGTCGAAGGTCCATGGCTTCATATACCATAAAGGTATTGAATTGGTCGAAAGCATATATTGGACGCATGGGCGCACGAGGACTATGGCTGCGCTTCATGGCCCGCCGCGATCCACCGCCGTTTTCGCAGAGCGCCGCTCTGACCCGTGAGCTGCTGGCCTGGGCCGCCGAACGCCCGCGCACCTATGGCGAGGCGATGGAAACCTGGAGCACCTTCTGCCCGGGCTGGCCGATCTGGGAGGATGCGTTCGACGCGCGCCTGATCGAGGTGGTCGCCGCGCCGGGCGCGCGCCCGGCGGAACGGCCGGTGCGGATCACCGCGCAAGGCCAGGCTTTCCTGGGCGCGACGCAGTGAGCATCGCCACCGGCGCCTTCATCATTGTGATGGCGTTCGTCACGGCCACGCTCTCGGGCGTCTTTGGCATGGCCGGCGGCCTGCTGCTCAAGGGCGCCCTGGCGCTGGTGTTGCCGGTGTCGGCGGTGTTCGTCACCCACGGCCTCCTGCAGCTCGTGGCCAACGGCTGGCGCGCGATCCTGCATCGCAAGCACGTCAACTGGCGGATCGTCGGCATCTACGCCCTGGGGGCCTTCGTCGCGGGCGCAGTCATGGTGCGCATCGCCTTCGAGCCGACGACCGCCACGCTCTACCTGCTGATGGGCCTGGTGCCGGGCCTTGTCTGGCTGCCGCCGGAACGGGTGAAGCTGGACGCCGAGCGGCCGGCGCAGGCCTTCGTCTGCGGCCTGGGGGTCACCAGCCTCAACCTCACTGCCGGCGTGGCGGGGCCGCTGCTCGACATCTTTTTCGTGCGCACCGCGATGACCCGCCACGCCATTGTCGCCACCAAGGCCGCCACCCAGGTGTTCAGCCACCTGATGAAGGTGATGGTCTATGGCGCGCCGCTGCTGGCGTTGAATGGCAAGGGCCTGCCGCGCGCGTGGGTCTTCGCGCTGGCGATCCCGCTTTCCATGCTGGGCACGGCGGCAGGGGGCCTCGTCCTCAGCCGGCTGAGCGACGTGAACTTCAAGCGCTACCTGCGCCTTATCCTGACGGGGATCGGCCTGCTCTACCTGGCGCAGGCGGCGCGGCTCTTCCTGCAGGCCTGAGCCGCGGGCAAAAAAGAGCCGGACCCGAAGGTCCGGCCTTAGAAAGTTAGGGAGGAAACGCCCAGGAACGGGCACCCCTCACTTATGTCGGGCCGTGGGTTGTGCAAGAGCGTCACCACAACTTTTTTCGCACGCGGAGACAAAAAAATGCGGCTGGAGCCGAAGGTCCTGGAAAACGCGTTCGTGCGCCTCGAGCCGATGGCGTCGGCGCATCGTGAAGAGCTGCGCGCCGCCTGCGCGGCCGACCCGCAGACCTGGATCGAGCTCTATCCCTATTCGATGCTGGACGAAGCGTTCGACGCGAGCTGGGCGCGGATGTTCCGCGACGCGGAGGCCGGCCGGCTGATCCCCTTCGCGGTGATGGCGCAGGGCCGTTGCCAGGGCATGACCTGCTACATCGGCGCCGACGCCGCCAACGGCGTGGTGGAGATCGGCGGGACCTACTATGCGCCGCCCCTGCGCGGCGGGGCCGTGAACCCGGCGGCCAAGCGGCTGATGTTGGGGAACGCCTTTGAGGCCGGGTGCAACCGCGCGGTCTTTCGCGTCGACGCCATCAACGCGCGCTCCCGCGCCGCGGTCACCAAGCTGGGCGCCGTGCAAGAAGGCGTCCTGCGGCGCGACCGGATCTGCTGGACCGGCCGCATGCGGGATACGGTGATCTTCTCGGTCCTCGCCGACGAATGGCCCGCGGTGCGCGAGCGCCTCGACGCGCGGCTCGCGCAGATCTCCGTCTGAAGCTCAGCCCGTTCGCGAGAGCTTGCGCGCGGCGAGCGCCGTCAGGCCCGCGCTGACCGCCACCAGCACAGCCGCATGGCCCCAGGCCGAGCCCTGGCTCGGCAACCCGGCCGACGCCATGGCGAGCTGCATCAGGTGATAGGTCGGCCAGATCGGCCGGAAGGCCTGCATCGCCGGCGGCAAAGGGAAGAACAGCCCTGAGAGGAAGGCCATTCCCAGGTAGACGATGTTGGCGAAGGCCGCCGCGCTGGATGCCGGCGCCCAGGTCCCGATGAACAGGCCCACCGCGCAGGCGGGAATGACGCCGGTCGACATCACCGCGGCGATAGTGAGGAGCTGCCGCGCGCTGAGCGTGACATGGCCCAGGGTCACGCCGGCGGTCACCAGCATGGCCATCACCACGATGGCGAAGATGTAGGCCATCATCAGCTTGGCGCTCAGGTAGGACCCCGCGGGCATCGGCAGGGCGCGCTTGAAGGTCAGCAGGCCCTGGTTGCGCTCCACGGCGACCAGGATTCCGAAGCCGAACAGTCCGGGGCCCATGACGCCATAGACGGTCCAGCCCACGAACATCAGGTTGGCCATCGGCCCGGCGGCGCGGCTGCCCGCCAGCAGCACGCCGAAGAAGGTGTAGAACAGGATCGGCATGGCCAGGATCGGGATCGAGAAGGCCGGCGTGCGCAGCAGGCGCAGGGACTCGTACTTCGCATCGCTGAGGTAGGCGCGGACCAGGCGGCCGAAGGTCATCCGCGGGACCTGGTGGTCGGCGAGCACGGTCATGGGGCGGCCTCCTGGGTCAGTTCGGCGAAGGCTTCGGACAGGCCCGCGCGGCGGACCTCCAGGTTGGAGAGGGCGGGGTCGGCCGCCAGCAGTCGGCGCACCACCGCCTCGGCCTCGGCGGTGGTGATGGAGGTCAGGCCGTCCTGGCGCGCGGCGGCGGTGACGTCCGGCCAGGCTTCCAGGGTCGCCAGATCCAGGACGGTGGAGCAGTCGACGCGCTTGCGCGCGACGACCGCGCGCATCTCGGCCACCGTGCCCTCGGCGATCCGCCGGCCCCTAGCCAACACGACGACGCGGTCGGCCAGCGCCTCGGCTTCCTCGATGTAGTGGGTGGTCAGCACAATGGAGGTTCCGGCGGCGACCAGCTTGCGCAAGGTCGCCCACATGGTCTCGCGCGCCGAGACGTCGAGGCCCGTGGTGGGCTCGTCGAGGAACAGCAGCCGCGGCCGGCCGCAGATGGCGAGCGCGAACTGGGCCTGACGCTTCTGACCGCCGGAAAGCTTGATGTAGGGCCGGTCGGCGATCTTCCCGACGCCGGCCAGGGTGATGGCCTCGGCGAGGCTCAGGGGACCGGGATAATAGGCCCGGGTCATGCTGATCAGGTCGTGGACCCGCAACGCATCGGGCAGCACGACTTCCTGCATCATGACGCCGACGCCCCGGCGCGCCGCCAGGTCGTGCGGCGAGCGGCCGAACAGCAGGGCCTCGCCGGCGTCGGCCCGCTGCAGGCCGAGCAGCAGGGCGATGGCGGTTGTCTTGCCCGCGCCGTTGGGCCCCAGCACGGCCAGCAGCTCGCCGGGCCGGACCTCGAGGTCCAGGCCGTCGAGGGCCTGGGTTTCGCCGAAACGCTTGCGCACGCCCGCAAGACGCGCCAGCGCGCCCGCCACCTTGTCGCCGCCGTCCGCCATCACCGCCCCCGCGCGTTTCTGCAGCCTAGTCGCCGCGGGGAAGGCGATCGGATGCGCGGTCCGCCGCTAGGCGCTCTGCGCGGTCCGCTCCTCGGCGTTGGCGAAGAACACCTCGGCAGCGTGCTCGGCGACCTCCTGGGCGGTGTAGGGCCGGCCGGGCTGGAAGCCATTGGTCTGCAGCATCTTGATCTCGCGCACGCCGCGGCTGGAGACCCCCAGGATCTTGCCGGAGTGGTCGGCGGCGAGGTCGGAGACCATGAACAGTACGCCCGGCGCGACGTTCTCCGGCAGGCTCAGCGGATCGGGCTCGCGGCCCTGGCGGCCAGGCAGGTCGGAGGTCATGCGCGTATAGGCGCCGGGCGCGAGGCCCATGACCCGGATGTTGTACTTGCGTCCCTCGATCGACATCACCCGGACCATTCCATAGATGCCGGCCTTGGCGGCGCCGTAGTTGGTCTGGCCGAAATTGCCGTAGAGGCCCGAGGTGGACGAGGTCAGCACCATCGACCCGCCGCCGTTGTCCTTCATCCACCGCCAGACCGGCAGGGCGGTGCAGTAGGTCCCCTTGAGGTGGACCTTGATGACCGCGTCCCAATCGGCCTCCGAGGTGTTGGCGAAGCTCTTGTCGCGCAGGATGCCGGCGTTGCAGACCAGGATGTCCACGCGGCCGAAGGCGTCGAGAGCGGTCTTCAGGATGTTCTCGCCGCCCTGCACCGTGGAGACGTCGTCGCCGTTGGCCACAGCCTTGCCGCCCGCCGCCTCGATGGCGTTGACCACCTTCTGCGCGGCCGACACGTCGGCGCCGGTGCCGTCGCGGGCGCCGCCCAGGTCGTTGACCACGACCGACGCGCCCTCCTTGGCGAACAGCTTCGCATAGGCCTCGCCCAGGCCGTTGCCCGCGCCCGTGATGATCGCAACCTTGCCGTCCAGCAAACCCGCCATGTCGACCTCCGAATATGTGCTTTGAATTTATGGGAGCATCTTCCGACCGGGCTTCGGCGGTTGGCAAGCCCTCAAGGCCTGGTCCGCCGCTCGCGAAAGAAGGCCTTCAGCATGGCGGAGCTTTCCTCGGCCATCACCCCTGCTGTGATGAGCGGTCGCGAATGACAGGTGGGCTGTTCGAAGAAGCGCGGGCCGTGCGCCACCGCGCCGCCCTTGGGATCTTCGGCGCCAAACACCAGGCGTCCGATCCGCGCGTGGCTGATCGCGCCGGCGCACATGGCGCAGGGTTCCAGCGTCACCACCAGGGTCAGGCCGGTGAGGCGGTAGTTGCCGAGCTTGCGCGCCGCCTCGCGGATTGCGACGATCTCGGCATGCGCGGTGGGATCGTGCGAGCCGATGGGCCCGTTGGCGCCGACGGCGATCACCTCGCCGGACGCCGGGTCGACGACCACGGCGCCGACCGGGGTTTCGCCGCGGTCGGCGGCGGCTTGCGCGGCGTCCAGCGCGATGCGCATGGTGCGATGGTCATGGTCCACGATCCGCACCGAACCGGTGGCCGCCCGTCCGGTCAAGCCCGCACGGCCGACGCCGAAGCCTCGTCCGAGTTGGGCGGAGACCGCGTCGCCAAGATGCTGGCCCGCGCCGGCGTCGCCTCGCGCCGCGAGGTCGAGCGGCTGATCGAAGCCGGCCGCGTCGCGCTGAACGGCAAGGTGCTGACCACGCCGGCGGTAAAGGTGGAGGCTGGCGACATCCTGACCGTCGACGGCGAGGTGGTCACCGAGGCCGAGCCCGCGCGACTGTTCCGCTACCACAAGCCGGTCGACCTGGTGACCAGCCACAAGGATCCGCAGGGCCGCCCCACGGTCTTCGACCACCTGCCCAAGGGGTTGCCGCGGCTGATCTCCGTGGGGCGGCTGGACATCAATTCCGAAGGCCTGCTGCTGCTCACCAACGACGGCGGGCTGGCGCGGGCGCTGGAGATGCCGGCCACCGGCGTGGTCCGCCGCTACCGCGCCCGGGCGCGCGGCCGGGTCACCCAGGACCGGCTCGATACGCTTAAGAAGGGGATCACCGTCGAGGGCGTCCACTATGGCGCGATCGAGGCCACCCTGGACAAGGCCAAGGAAGGGCCGCAGGGCGCGAACCTCTGGATCACGGTCGTGCTGGCCGAGGGCAAGAACCGCGAGGTCCGCCGCGTGTTGGAAGCGCTGGGCCTGAAGGTGAACCGCCTGATCCGGCTTTCCTACGGTCCCTTCGCGCTGGGGACCCTGGCGCCAGGCGAGGTCGAGGAAGTGGGGCCGCGCGTGATCCGCGAGCAACTCGCCCAGCACATCGTCCCACGGAACCTGCCCAAGGGCGATCGGCCGCTGTGGAAGAAGCCTGCGAAGCCGCCCGCCGGCCCGAGGCGCGGCGCGGTCGAACTGGATCGCGGCGGCAAGCCCGGCCGGCCAGGCAAGGACGGCCGGCGACAGCGCACGGCGTCCGTCGAGCCGCGAGCGAAGAAGGAATACAAGCCCGGCTGGGCCAAGCCGAAGCCGCGGCCGGTGATCGCCAAGGCCGGCGGGCCGAAGCGCCGTCCCGGCGCGGCCCGCAAGCCGTCCCGCCCCGGCGGCCCGAAGCGGGGCTGAGGCTTGCGCATCGTCTCCGGCAGCTTCCGCGGCAAGACGCTGGCCGCGCCGCAGGGTCAGGCCACGCGCCCGACCTCGGACCGCGCACGCCAGGCGATCTTCAACATCCTGGAGCATGCGCCATGGTCGCCCGGCGTGCGCGACATCCGCGTGATCGACCTTTTCGCGGGCTCGGGCGCGCTGGGCTTCGAGGCCTTGTCGCGAGGCGCCGCCTTCTGCCTGTTCGTCGAGACCGACGAAGCGGCGCGGGGCGCGATCCGGGAGAACGTCGAGGCCATGGGCCTCTTCGGCCGCACCCGGGTCCATCGGCGTGACGCCACCGACCTGGGCGCGCGCCCAGGCGCCGACGGCCCGGCTTTCGACCTCGCGTTCCTGGACCCGCCCTACGCGCAGGGCCTGGGCGAAACAGCGCTCGGCAAGCTCACCTCGGGCGGCTGGCTCGCGCCCGGCGCGACGGTCGTTTTCGAGCGCGGCGTGGCCGAGCCGGACGTCGAGGCCGCGGGCTTCGAGCGATTGGACGCGCGCGACTATGGCGCGGCGCGGGTGCATTTCCTGCGTTTCGCGAGCTGACCTAGGGCGGCGCGTTCGGGAACAGGTGGCGCGCGAAGGCCGGGATCGTGCGGAACGCCACATGCACGTTGTCGTTCACCGACGCCACCCGCAGGTCCAGCGGCGTCCACAGGGCCGCGAGGGACGCGCGTGTGTGAAGCGTCACGTGGCCGTTGCGCGGCCCGATGTACCACCACCGCATGCCCTGGGCCGCGAAGTCCGCGGGCTGCACCAGGGTCGAGAAGAGCAGGATGCCGTCGTCGGCGAGGAAGCTCGCGATATCGGCGGCGCCGGCCTTGGGGTCCGGCATGTGCTCCAGGGTCTCGAAGCAGCTCACCAGGTTGAAGCGGCCGTGCGGCCGGATCCGATGGTCGGGATGGAAGGGATCGTAGGTCTCGGCGCGGCCGAAGCCGGCGTCGCGCAATCGCGCGGCAAGCACGCCGTTGCCGCCGCCGTAGTCGAGGGTCTCGAGCGTCGCGGCCGAGTCCCTGAAGGCGTTGGCGATCGTTCGGGCGTTGCCCTGCGGCCTGACCGTCTCGAAGTCCGGGTCCACCTCGCCGTAGGCTGCATTGTAGATGTGGGCTTCAAAGGCCTCGTGCGGCCAGTCGTCGAGGGCGTCGGTGTAGAGCAGGCCGCAGCGTTCGCAGCGGCGGTAGTAGACGGGCAGGCCCGCGAGCGGCAGGACCTTGCCCCGCGGCTCCTCGCACGAGCGGTTGAAATCGACGACGCCGAACAGCCGGGCCGGGCCGCCGCAGACCTTGCATGCGGCCGGCGCGCGATCGGCCGGCCTCAGCTTCAGGGACGGGCTGACGACGCCGGCGTCGGTCATCGCCGGCCGAACAGCCGCTCGATGTCGGCAAGCTTGAGCTCGACGTACGTCGGGCGGCCGTGATTGCACTGGCCGGAATGGGGCGTGGCCTCCATCTGGCGCAGCAGGGCGTTCATTTCCGGCGCGGTCAGCCGCCGGCCCGCACGGACCGAGCCGTGGCAGGCCATGGTCGAGCAAACGTCCTCCAGCCGCTCTTTCAGGGCCAGCGCCTGGCCGTTCTCGGCGAGATCGTCGGCGATGTCGCGGACCAGGCCCTGGACGTTGGTCTCGCCCAGCAGGGCCGGGGTTTCGCGGACCAGCACCGCGCCAGGCCCGAAGGCCTCGATGGCGAGGCCCAGCGCCGCCAGTTCCTCGGCCTTGGCCGTCACGCGTTCGGCTTCGGCGGGATCGAGTTCGACGACCTCCGGCAGAAGCAGGGCCTGGCGCATGACGCCGCCGTCGGCCATCTCATGCTTCATCCGCTCGTAGACCAGGCGCTCGTGGGCGGCGTGCTGGTCGACGATCACCACCCCGTCGCGGGTCTGGGCGACGATGTAGGTCTCGTGGACCTGGGCGCGGGCCGCGCCCAACGGAAAGTCGACGGGATCGAACGCCGGCGCGGAGGGCGCGTCCTCGGTGACGCCGGGTTGCCAGCCGGGCTCGGCCCGGGCGGAGACCTCGGTGAGGCCGGGGATCGACTGGACAGCGGCGGCCAGTGCGGACGGCTGCCAGCCGCCCTGGCGCCAGGCGGAGTAGCCTGCCGCCGAGGGTGGCGCCGAGTAGCCCCCGCCGGGCCGGAAACCGCCCAGCGCGGCGCTCGCCACTGTCGTCGATGCCCGGTGCCCGGCGCCCGCCAGCGCATGGCGCAGGCCGCCGATGATCAGGCCGCGCACCAGAGCCGGATCGCGAAACCGAACCTCGGCCTTGGCGGGGTGGACGTTGACGTCCACGTAGGCGGTGTCGAGCTCGATGTAGAGCGCCGCCAGCGGGTGGCGGTCACGGGCCAGGAAGTCGGCATAGGCGGCGCGAAGCGCGCCCTGCAGCAGCCGGTCGCGCACCGGGCGGCCGTTGACGAACAGATACTGATGGGCGGCGTTGCCGCGGTTGTAGGTCGGCAGGCCCGCGAACCCCGACAGCCGCACGCCCTCGCGTTCGTGCTCCAGGCTGAGCGCGTTGTCGGAGAACTCCCGGCCCATGATCGCGGCCAGGCGCGCGAGGCGGCCGTCCGGCCCGGCGGTCTCGGCCGGCAGGCGCAGCGTGCGTCGGCCGTCGAGGTCGAGGGCGAAGCTCACCGCCTCGTGCGCCATCGCCTGGCGCTTGATCTCCTCGGCGATCGCCATGGCCTCGGCGCGCTCGGACTTCATGAACTTCAGGCGGGCCGGGGTGGCGTAGAAGAGGTCGCGCACCTCCACCCGCGCGCCATGCGGGTCGGGGAATGCGGCGGGCGACACCGCGCCCACGGCCCCGGCCTCGACGAAGATCGCGTGCGCGTCGGCCTGCCCCCCATTTGCCGTCCTTGGGCGGCTGGCGATCGACAGGCGCGCCACCGAGCCGATCGACGGCAGCGCCTCGCCGCGGAAGCCGAGCGTCGCGATGTGCAGCAGGTCATAGTCGCCGGCGTCGTCGGGCGAGAGCTTGGAGGTGGCGTGCCGTTCGACGGCCAGGGCCAGTTCGTCCGCCGCCAATCCCTGGCCATCATCAGCCACCAGGATGCGGGTGAGGCCGCCGCCGTCGGCCTGCACCTCGATGCGGGTCGCCCCGGCGTCGAGCGCGTTCTCGATCAGCTCCTTGACCGCGCTCGCCGGCCGCTCCACCACCTCGCCGGCGGCGATGCGGTTGACGGTCTCGGGCGGCAGGCGGCGGATCGGCATGACGAGGCTTTCAGCGGCCCACCAATATAGGACGATTCCGGAGCGGCGAATGCGAGTGCGTGGATGTCTTACGGCGGTGGTGGCCGCGATGGTGCTGGGGGCTCCAGCCGCCGCGCAGGTCCCGCTGACGCCGGCCAGCCCTGCCGTGAACGACCCGGACGCGGTGCTGGTCGAGGAACTGGTGGTGACCGGCCGCCGCCCGGGGCCGGCCTGGTGGACCGTGTCCGACGCCGACACCACGATCTATGTGCTGGGCGCGCCGTCGCTGGCGCCCAAGCACATGGCCTGGGACCGCGGCATCTTCGAGCAGCGTCTGGCCGGCGCCAGCCGGGTGATCCTGCCCTTTCAGGACGTGAAGGTGACGGTCACCGGCGCGCTCGGCGCGGCGATCAACTTCATCCGCCTGCGCGGCGGCGGGCCGTTCGAAGCCACGCTGGACAGCCAGACCCGCGCACGGTTCGTGGCGGCGCGGACCGCGCTGGGCCAGCCGGCCGACCACTATGCGACACGCAATCCGCTGGCGGCCGGCCTGCGGCTCGCGACCGACTACCGCGACCGCATGAGCCTGACGAACTCCGATCCGACCAAGCTGATCAAGCTGCTGGCCAGCCGCGCCAAGGTTCCCGTCACGCAGCGCAGCTACAACCTCGGCCCGCTGATGGGCGCGATCATCCGGACGCCGCAGGCGGCGGGCCGCGCCTGCTTCGACGCGGTGTTGGCGCAGGTCGAGGCCGGCCCCGGCGTCACCCGGGCGGCCGCCAAGGCCTGGGCGCAGGGCGACGTGCGCGGCGCGCTCGCCAACGAGCGGACCTATGAGCGCTGCATCGCCTCGGTGCCGGGCGCGCAGGCATTCGATGCGCGGGTCAAGGCCGATGAGGTGGCCGATATCGAGCGGGCGTTGAAGGCGCCGGGCCATGCGATCGCCGTGGTGCCGCTCAGGCCGCTGCTGGCGCAAGGCGGCGTGCTGGATCAGCTCCGCGCCAAGGGCCTGGCGGTGACGACGCCGGGCGACGAATAGGATCTAGCCTAGAGGCCCGGCAGCTTGAGCTTGTGCTTGCCTTCGCGCTGGATGACCACGGTCTTGCCGCCGGTCAGGGCCGCAATGCGCGCGTCCTCCGCGGCCGGGTCGATCGGCGAGGAGGTGTCGGCCCCGGCCGTGCCGGGGGCTGCGGCGGCCTTCTTGTCGGCGCGCCAGAACATCACGCGGTCGGCGAAGCTCTTTTCCTTGTGCGCCACGTCACCGAATTCGTCGTCGACCACATAGCGGATCAACGGGTCGGCCTTGTCGGCGCCGGCCTTGGCGACCAGCAGCTTCTCGCCCTCCGAACGGGTCTCGGCCTCGCGGGCGCCGAGGAGCGCGGTGCGCGCGGCGCTTTCCGGCTGCAGCTCCTGTGGGCGGGGCTTGCCGGGGGCCGGCGGACGCAGCGCGAAGTCCGGGGGCACCACCAGCGGCGCCTTGGTCACCACGCGGAATTCGTCGGGGGTCACCTTGGTCATGCCGAGCGCCTTGCGCGTCGACTGACATCCGGCGAGGCCCGTCGCCGCGACCAGGGCGGAGACGACGATCACTCGGTTGACACTCATAGACCAGTAGCTCCTAAGGCCCCCCGGCCGAGAAGGAAGATTGGATAGCGTAAACCAACGCCCCCGCCAACGCTGCATCAGGCCGCATCTCCACCGAGCGTCTTGGGCCCCTTCGCCGCGCGTTCGCGGCCGTCCTGGCGCAGCATGTCGAGCAGCAGCAGGCAGATGCCGACGGTGATCGCGGAATCGGCCACGTTGAAGACCCACGGGAAGAAGCCGATCCGCGAGACGTCCACGAAGTCGACCACGCTGCCGAAGCGGATCCGGTCGATGACGTTGCCGATCGCCCCGCCGATCACCAGGCCCACGGCGATGGCGAACAGCGGCCGCGCGGCGCGGCGCACCCAGACCGCCAGCACGACGGCCACGACAATGGAGAAGAGGGTCAGCAGCCAGCGCACCAGGTCGTGCTGCGCCTGCAGGAAGCCGAAGCTGACGCCGGTATTGCGCACGCCGGTGAGCGACAGCGGGCCCATGACCGGCATCGACTGGCCCTCCTGCAGCCGCAGGATGTTGAGGATCCAGTACTTCACCGCCTGGTCAGCGATGACCACCAGGGCCGAAAGCGTCAGGGCGATGCGGCCGAGCTTGCTGATGCCGTTCATGCCAGTCCTGCGGCTTTCGGCGCCCTGTGCGCAGCGTCCCAGGCGGCGACGGCGTCGGCGTCGCGCAGGGACAGGTCGGGATAGCGCGGATCGGAGCCGACCTCGGGGAGGATTCGCCAGGAGCGGGCGCATTTGCGGCCCTCGGCCCGCAACGGCTCGACGGCGACGCCCGCGACCTCTGGCAGGCGGAAGGCGGACGCTGGACCCTCGCCGGCGGCCAGGGTCGCCTGGCTGGTGCGGAACACCTCCGCGGCGTCGAGGCCGTCGAAGGCCGCCCTCAGGCCGGCGTCGGCGATGTGGACCTTGGGCGCCGCCTCCAACGCAGCGCCAAGCCGCTTTTCGCGCCGCTCGATCTCCAGTGCGCCGGTGACGACAGAGGTCACCGCCTGCACCTTCGCCCAGCGTGCGGCCTCCGCGTCGTTGCGCCATTGCGCCGGCGTATCGGGGATCACCCGCAGGCAGTTGGAATGGGCATCCGGATAGCGAGTCGCCCAGGCCTCCTCCATGGTGAAGGGGATCAGCGGGGCGAGCCACGCGGTCACCCGCTCGAAGACCGCGTCCATCACCGTGCGCGCGGCGCGGCGGCGGAGGGAGTCGGGCCGGTCGCAGTAGAGCGCGTCGCGGCGGATGTCGAAGAAGAGAGCGGAGAGCTCGTTCTGGCAGAACTCGGTCACCGGCCGGATCACGTCCTGGAAGAGATAGCCCTCGTAGGCCGCGCGCACCTGGCCATCCAGCTCCCAGAGCCGATGCAGGATGAACCGTTCCAGCGGGGGCATCTGGTCGAGCTCCACCGCCTCGTCCGGCGAATAGTCGGCGAGCGCGCCCAGCATGTAGCGCACGGTATTGCGCAGCTTGCGGTAGGCGTCGGACGTGGTCTGCAGCACGGTCTTGCCGATTCGGCTGTCATCCGAATAGTCGATCATCGCCGCCCACAGGCGGATGATCTCGGCGCCGCTTTCGCGGATCACGACCTCGGGGTCGACCACGTTGCCCTTGGATTTCGACATCTTCTCGCCGTTCTCGTCCATGGTGAAGCCATGGGTGAGGATCGCGTCGTAGGGCGCGCGGCCGCGCGTGCCGGAGCTTTCCAGCAGCGAGGACTGGAACCAGCCGCGATGCTGGTCGGAGCCTTCCAGATAGAGGTCGGCGGGCCAGTGGGTGTGCGGCCGGTCTTCGAGGACGAAGGCGTGCGTCGAGCCTGAATCGAACCAGACGTCGAGGATGTCCTCGACCTTCTCGAAGCGCTCGGGCTCGTGATTGCCGAGGAAGTCGGAAGCGGGCCGGGTGAACCAGGCGTCGGCGCCTTCGGCGCGGATCAGGTCGACGATGCGGCGGTCGACGTCCTCGTCGTGCAGCGGGTGACCGGTCTCTTTGTCCACGAACATGGCGAGCGGGGCGCCCCAGGCGCGCTGGCGGCTGATCAGCCAGTCGGGGCGGCTCTCGACCATGGCGCGGATGCGGTTCTTGCCGCCGGCCGGGTAGAAGGCCGTGGCCTCGATCGCCTCAAGCGCCGTCTCGCGCAGGGTTCGCCCGTTGTGGGCGGCGTCCTCCAGCGGCTCGTCCATGCGGATGAACCACTGCGGCGTATTGCGGAAGATCACCGGCGCCTTGGACCGCCACGAGTGCGGATAGGAGTGCTCCAGCCGGCCGCGAGCGAGCAGCGCGCGGGCCTCGATCAGCTTTTCCATAACCGCTCCGTTGGCCGGGCCGAACTTGCCGGCCTTCTTGCCCTCGGTCTCCAGCACCTTGAGGCCGGCGAACAGCGGAACGGTCGGATAGTAGGCGCCGTCGGGATCGACGGTCTCGGGGATCTCGCGATGGCCGTGGGCCAGCCAGACGGCGTAGTCGTCGGCGCCGTGACCCGGCGCGGTGTGGACGAAGCCCGTGCCGGCGTCGTCGGTCACGTGGTCGCCGGCCAGCATCGGCACCTGGAAGCCGTAGCCGCCGTCCAGCGCGGCCAGTGGATGGGCCAGCACCATGCCCTCGCAGTCGACGGCCTCGACCTGGTGGAACTTCGCGACCTTGGCCGCGGCCATGACGTCGGCGGCGAGTTTGTCGGCGACGACCAGGCGGTCGCCGGCCGCGGCCCAGGGCTCGAACGCCAGGCCCTCCTCCATGGCCTCGACCTGGTAGACCGAATAGGCGATGTCGGGATTGTAGCTGACCGCCCGGTTGGCGGGGATGGTCCAGGGCGTCGTCGTCCAGATCACGACCGAGGCGGCGCCGGCGGCGGCCGAACCCTCGACCACCGGGAACTTCACCCAGATCGTGGGGCTCGTATGGTCGTGGTATTCGACCTCGGCGTCGGCGAGCGCGGTGCGTTCCACCGGACTCCACATCACCGGCTTGGAGCCGCGGTAGAGCTGGCATGACGCCACGAACTTGTGGAACTCGGCCACGATCGCAGCCTCGCTCGGATAGTCCATGGTCGCGTAGCGGTGCGCCCAGTCGCCGATGACGCCCAGCCGCTGGAAGCCCGCCATCTGCACGCCGATCCACTTCTCGGCATAGTCGCGGCAGCGGGTGCGGAACTCGGCCTTGGAGACCTCGTCCTTGCGGCGCCCCTGGGCGCGCAGCTCCTCCTCGATCTTCCATTCGATCGGCAGGCCGTGGCAGTCCCAGCCCGGCACGTAGTCGACGTCGTAGCCCAACAGAAAGCGCGAGCGGACGACGAAGTCCTTCAGGGTCTTCTGCAGGGCGTGGCCGATGTGGATGGCCCCGTTGGCGTAGGGCGGCCCGTCATGCAGGACGAAGAGCGGCGCGCCGGCATGTTGGCGGGCCTTGCGCATGGTGTTGTAGAGGTCGGCCTTCGCCCACTGCTCCAGGATCTGCGGCTCCTTCTGCGGCAGGCCCGCGCGCATGGGAAACGGCGTTTCGGGGAGGAAGACGGTTTCGCGGTAATCGCGCGGCGCGGCCTCGCGGGCGTGAACAGCAGGGGTTTCGGCGTCGTCGGCCATTGAACTTTCCAGCGTGGTCGGGAGGGCTCCCCGGCACGGCCTCCGCGGCTAGCGCCGTTTCGTAGGCCGGGGATGACGGGCTTTCAAGGACCCGGCGCGCGCAGACGTCTTCGTCGGCCGGCGTCACGCCGGGCGGATAATTCGCGCGCTCGTCCAAACCAAAGTCATGGCTCAGCGTCTAGCAGAGAGCCGGGCGGAACCCAAGCTGCGGCGGCGATCAGCGATGATGGCCGCCACCATGACCACCATGACCGCCATGACTTCCGCCGTGGCCGCCGCCATGACCATGCCCGGAGCCGCCGTGATAGCCGCCATGGTTCGAACCGCCGCGGCCCCCATGCCAACCGCTGTGGCCGCCGCTCCAGTGGCGATAGCCGCCCCGGTAATGGCTGCCATCGTAGTGGCCGCCGCGATAGTAGCCTCCGTGGTGGCGCCAGCCGTGCCAGCCCGCGCCGCCGCCCCAGCCATAGCCGTAGCGCGCGCCATAGCCGCACCAGTACCAGCCGGGGCCTCGCCAACCGTCGAAGTACCAGCAGTAGCGCCGGCCACTCCAATAGTAGGGGGGATCCACGATCACCGGCCCGTAGGTGGGCGCATAATAGCGCTCGACAAACACCGGCTGGGCCGCGGTCGGCAGCGGCGCAGCGAGCGCGATGGAGCCGGACGCCGCGGCCGCGGCGAGAGCCAGGGATTTCTTGATCGGGAGCATCGGGGAACATCAGGGGGTGTGACCGCGGGCGCCTCGAACCGCCCGGAGCCTGATCGTCGATGTCTTGAACGCACGGCGCGGCGGCGGGTTCTCCGATCGCTTCAGTCCAGTGGCGGCAACAGCAGGTCGCGAGCTTCCTGGGCGTCCTGCATGACCTGGGCGGTCATGGCCTCCAGCCCGTCGAATTTGAGTTCCGGGCGCAGGAAGGCGATGAGCTCGGTCTCGATGACCTGGTCGTAGATGTCTTCGTCGAAATCGAAGAGCCAGACTTCGAGGAGCGGCGCACGCACGCCCTCGATCGTCGGGTTGATGCCGATGTTGGCGACGCCCGGAATGTCGCGCCCGTCCGGCAGGCGCGTGCGCGTGGCGTAGACGCCGAATTTCGGGATCACATAGTCGCCCAGCGCCACATTGGCAGTGGGAAAACCCAGCTTGCGGCCGAGCTGGCGGCCACGCTGGACCTCGCCCTCGATGGCGAAAGGCCGGCCGAGGATCCGGGCCGCTTCCTGCGGATGGCCCTCGCGCAGGGCCTCGCGCACCGCCGTCGAGGAGAACTTTTCGCCCGCATCGTCCTCGACCGGGTCGGCCACCGACACGCCGAAGCCGAGCTCGGCGCCATAGGCGCGCATGGTCTGCGGACTTCCGGTGCGGTCCTTGCCGAAGGAATTGTCGAAGCCCACGGCCACATGGCGGGCGGCCAGGCCTTCATGCAGCACCCGCGTGGCGAATTCCTGGTCGGTCATGTCGGCCAATTCCGGCGTCAGCGGCAGGACGTAGAGGACGTCGACCCCAAGCGCCTCGAGCGCACGCGCCTGCTGGTCGGGCTTCATCAGGTGAAAGGCGGGCTCGTCGGGCCGGAAGTAGACCCGCGGGTGCGGATCGAGCGTGATCACCCCAAGCTGGCAGCCGAGCTCGCCGGCGGCCTTGGCGGCGAGCGCGATCACCTTCTGGTGGCCGCGGTGGACGCCGTCGAAGTTGCCCATGGCCACGGCGGCGCCGCGGTCGCCCTGCGGCAGGTCCTTCCAGCCCCGGATGACGCGAAGCCGCCTCATGGCTTCGCGGGACCGTCCCGGCGCGGCACCATGATCAGCGCCTCGCCCTCGACCACTGTCTTGCCGCCGACCAGGCAGGCGGTTTCGAAGGTCGCGTGGCTCTTGGCGGCGTCCAGCGCCTTGACGGTGACCCGGGCGGTTACCGGATCGCCGATCCTCACAGGCCGGCGGAACCGCAGCGATTGCGACAGGTAGATCGCACCAGGCCCCGGAAGCTGGTTGCCGAGCACGGCGGAGATGTAGGCGGCGGCCAGCATGCCGTGGGCGATCCGGCCACCGAATGGGGTAGCGCTCGCATAGACCTCGTCCATATGCACCGGATTGAAATCACCGGAGACCGCGGCGAAGGCCTCGACGTCGGCCTCGCCCACCACATGGATGGCTTCCGCCGCCTGGCCCACGCTGAGTTCGTCGAAATAGAGCCCCTGCACCCGTCGATCCTTCTGGTCCTGCGGCTTCACTTAGCGACGAAAGCGCCGGGTCACCAGACCAGGTCGGCGATGGCGTAGGTGGCCGACAGGCCGTCCTGGCGCAGCAGGTCCTGCACGGCCGCCAGCTTGAGGCCTTCGGGCCCGACGGTTTCGGCCGCGTGGATGCCGCTCGCCACGAACAGCACGTCCAGGTCGCGCGCATTGGCGCCGCGGATGTCGGTGGGCAGGCCGTCGCCGATGCAGAGCACGCGCCGGCGGTCGAGGGGGCGGGCGAGCGGCGCCTCCGCCTTCGCCAGCGCCAGGTCGTAGATCGGCGCATAGGGCTTGCCGGCCATGGTCACCTTGCCGCCCAGGCTCTCGTAGAGCTGGGCCAGCGCGCCGCCGCAGTAGATCAGCTTGGCGCCGCGCTGCACGACGATGTCCGGATTGGCGCAGATCATTTCCAGGCCCAGCGCCGCGGCCGCCTCGAAGCGCTCGCGATAGTCGGCGGGTTCGTCGTTCTCGTCGTCGTAGGGGCCGGTCACCGAGATGAAGGCCGCGTGCTCCAGGTCGGAGGTTTCCAGGCCGAGGCCTTCGTAGAGCGGCGCGTCGCGCTCGACGCCGACCAGCCAGGCCGGGCCCGGCGCCCTTTGGGCCAGCAATCGGCGCGTGGCGTCGCCGGAGGTGACGATCTCGGTCCAGGCGGTGCGCGGCACGCCCAGGCCGTCGAGCTGCTCGACCACGGGCGCGTTCGGGCGGGCGGCGTTGGAGATCAGCACCACCGGCCCGCGCTCGGCGCGGAAGCGGCTCAGCGCCTCGCAGGCGGCGGGAAAGGCGTCGCGGCCGTTGTGGATCACGCCCCAGACGTCGCAGAGCAGGGCGTCGTAGGCCCCGGCGATCTGCGAAAGGCCGGCGGCGGGCTGGGGAGCGGTCATCGCCGCGCGGTAGCGGGCCGCCTCGCCAGGGTCAATGCCGCTCAGGCCTTGCGCTTGCCGATGTAGGCGTCGACCACGCCCGCCAGTACGTCGAGCGGCATGGCGCCTGACAGGAGGCCGGCGTCGTGGAAGGCCTTGATGTCGAACTTCTTGCCCATGGCGTCGTGCGCCCGCTGGCGCTGCTGCACCCAGAAGGTATGGCCGATCTTGTAGCTGCAGGCCTGGGCGGGGATCGCGCAGTAGCGCTGCACCTCGCGCGTGGTCGAGCCCTCGGCGTCGCCGTCGAGGCCCATCAGATACTGGATCGCCTGCTCGCGACTCCAGCGCATGGTGTGCATGCCGGTATCGACGACGCAGCGGCCGGCGCGGAAGATCTGCGCCTTGCGCCAGCCGATCTCGCCCAGGGGATCGTCCTCGTACATGCCGAGCTCGGCGGCGAGCTGCTCGGCGTAGAGCGCCCATCCTTCGCCGTACCCCGAAAAGTACATGTTCTTGCGCAGCAGCGGGATCTCGGTGCTTTCCTGCGCCAGGCCGCCCTGGAGCTGATGGCCCGGCAGGCCCTCGTGGTAGAGCGTCGACGGCAGGTTCCACTTCGGCCACTCGGCCGTGTCCTTGAGGTTGAAGTAGATGACGCCCGGCCGCGAGCGGTCGAGCGGCGCGCTCTCCGAATAGGCCAGCGGCGCGCCGTCCTGGATCGCCGGCGGCACGCGGCGCGCTTCGATGGCCTGGGTCGGCAGGCGGTGGAAGACGCCCGGCAGCTTGGCCTTCACCTGGGTCAGGCGGTCGTCCAGGTAGGCCAGGAGCTGGGCGCGGCCGGGGTCGGTGTTCGGGAAATAGTAGTTGGGGTCCTTGTAGAGCGCCTTGATCCGCTCGCCGACCGTGCCCTGGGTCAGGCCCTGCTTGCGCAGCAGGACGTCCAGCCGCGCGCCGTATTCCTTGGCCTGCTCCTGGCCAAGCTCATGCACCTGCGCCGGCGTCATGTTGGTGGTCGTCGTGTACCTGAGGTTGGCCTGGTAGAAGGCGCCGCCGTCCCTGAAACGCCAGATGCCGGCGTCATGCACAGCGCTTGCCCGCGCCTTCTTGAGCGCGGCGATCTGGCGGTCCAGGGCCGGGCCGACCTTGGCGTCGTAGAGCTTGGCCGCCTTGGCGCCGTAGGCCTCGCCCAGGCCCTTGGCGCGCGCGCGCCGGTCCAGCGATTTCACCAGGTCGGACTTGTTCCCCGAGGTCCGGAGCGCGCCGAGCTGGCCCAAGGTGACGTCGAGCAGGAAGTCGGGCGGGACGACGCCCTTGCCGCTGTCATGCCGGAAACGCTCAGTGTTCTGGTCGAGGGCAGTGGCGAAGCCGTCCAGGCGGGCCAGGTAGGCGTCGGCGTCCTGCACGGTCTCGATCGTGTGCTTTTCGTCCAGGAAGTTCGGGATGCGCTGGTAGGCCCCGGTGATCGGCGACAGCACGTAGCAGGAGGGCGAGAAGCCGTCGCGGCCTCCGAGGTCGAGGTCGAGCAGCGGCTGGGTCGTGTCGGCCACGTATTTCACCGTGTCGTAGTTCACCGCGTCCATGCCGGTGAGCTGCCTGCGGTCGACAGTCTTGAGGCGCGCCAGGATCGATTGGTTGGCGGCCTTCTCGGCGGCCATGCCGGCGGTGGAGACGTCCTCGAGCTTCGCCTTCAGCCCGGCGTTGGCGCCCTTGTCGAGCGCAAGCTCGGTGGCGTTCTCAGGCTGTCGCTGCAGGCCTTCCTGGAAGAAGGCGTCGAGCATCGCCGTCAGCTTCACCGCATCGGGAGACCGCGCCACGGCCCGCGCGGCGGCGTTCGCGACAGGCGCGATGGCGAGCGCGGCGGCGGAAGCGCCGGTGGACAGCAGTTGACGGCGGTCGAGCATGCAGGGGTCTCCGTTGGATTCGCGATCGGCCGCTCAAGCCTTATAGGCGGTCGATGCGCATCGGCGAGGCTTGAGCTTCCGCGGCCGATGGCGGAGAGGTTGCCTCGCGCGGGCGGCGCCTGCGATCAACCCCTTCAGGATGACCCATGTCCACAAAATCCGAGAGCGTGAGGCCTGAGCCCGGCGACGCCGGGCCGCGGCGCCGGCGATCCGGAGCGGGCCTGATGCGGGCGTGGATGCTCATCTCCATCGTCTATGTGCTGGTCGCGGGCGCACTGTCCGTGGGCCCGGTCCAGCGCGCCATCGACCAGGCGGATCGTGCGGTCCCGGTGGCCGCGCCGCCGCCCCCGACGGACGGGCCCTTGCCCGATCCGCCCGACAGCCCCGGCGTCATAGTGGCCAAGGCCGTCGGCAAGCAGGCCGCGATCGTCCTGGGTCCGCCGCTTCTGGCCCTATGGTTCGGGTGGGACGTGTGGTTCGCGGTCCAGGGCTTCCTGGCCAAAGGCGCGAAGCCGCGGGAGGGTGAGCAGGAAGGCTCCTAGCCGAAGGCCGCGCGGCGCGGGAATTCCGGGCGGACCAGGTTCGGCGGCGGGCCGGCTTCGCTGAGCACGGCCTCCTTAATGGCGCGGGGCTCGCCGAACAGGTGGCCCTGGCCGAAGCCGATGTTGAGCTCCAGGATGTCGACGACTTGCCGCTCGACCTCCACCTTTTCCGCGACCATCTGGACGCCGTAGCGGCCGGTGAGCGTTGCGAAGTCCTCGGCGGCGAGGTCGGGCAGGGAGCGCAGCACCAGGCGCCCGTCCACCTCGGTCAGTTCGTCTAGCAGCATCTGCGCGCCGATCTTGATGAACTTCACGTCGGAGCGGGCGAGGTCCTGCAGGTCGAGGTCGAGGTCGGTGACCTTGTCGAGGCTGAAGCGGAAGCCGAGGTCGGCAAGCTTGCCCATGTTGCGCGCCTCGATCGAGCCGCGGGCGTCGAAGGCCGCCTGGCCCACCTCGAAGATCAGCGCGCCGGAAAGGTCGCGGTTGATCGTCAGCAGCTCCAGGAACTGCGGGAAGAAGCTCTCGTCGGCCAGGCTCGCCATGGAGACGTTGCAGAAGATGCCGATCTTGCGGTCCTGCTTGGCGAGGCGGCGCACGATCTGGACGCAGCGGAACAGCAGCAGGTTGTCGATGGCGGTGACCAGGCCGCCGGGCTCGGCGACGCTGAGGTATTCCGCCGGCATCATCACGCGGCCCGTCGCGTCGCGCAGGCGCGAGAAGCTCTCGTAGTACTGGGTCCGCCGCTGCGGCAGGGCCACGATCGGCTGCAGGAAGAGGTCGACGCGGTTCTCGGTCAGGGCTTCGCGCACGGTGTCCAGCAGGGCCGGCGACTGGCGTGCGTCGCCGCCGAGCGGGGCGGCGAACAGCATGGGCGCGGCGCCGGGCTCGTCCAGGCGGTGCTGCATGCGCTGCACCAGGCCTTCCAGCATATGCACCTCGTCGAGCAGTTCCTCGGAGCGCTGGGCGTCGTCGGCGATGGAGTCGAGGGCGGCGCCCAGCCTGGCGTCGAGCGCCTCCACCTGCGACAGCAGGATCGCGTGGGCCTCGCGGATGTCGGCGACGTCGGTCCTGATCGTGGCGGTCTCCAGCGCGCGTGCGATCAGGCCATGGAAGGCCAGGCAGAGCCCCAGGCCGCCCACCAGGGCGGCGACGCCCGCGCCCCAGCCGCCGCCATTGCGCCAGAGCGTCAGGGCGACGATCAGCGACAGGCAGAGATAGGTTGCGCAGAGGAGCCCAAGTGTGAGCCGGCGCATGGTCCCGCTAAAGTCCCTCAATCCGAATCACTTCTGCGAGTATCCGACGCGTAACCCGTTCAAGTCGAATGGATTAACGGCCGTGCGGCGAAGCTGCAGACGCGCTCGGCGGTTGCGCCGGTGGCGCGGGGCGCCAAAATATGTGATCAATGTTCATATATCCCGCGTTGAACGGCGGATTTCAGGATCGAGCCCTATGGCGAGCGAATATTTCGACGTGCTGATCGTGGGGGCCGGGCTTTCCGGCGTCGGCGCCGCCTGGCACCTGCAGCACGAGGCGCCCGGGCGCAGCTATGTGATCCTCGAGGGCCGAGAAGCCATCGGCGGCACCTGGGACCTGTTCCGCTATCCCGGCATCCGCTCGGACAGCGACATGTACACCCTGGGCTATGCTTTCAAGCCGTGGCGCGAGGCCAAGGCGATCGCCGACGGGCCGTCGATCCTGAAGTACGTGCGCGACACCGCCCGCGAGAACGGCATCGACGAGCACATCCGCTACGGCCACCAGGTGAAGTCAGCGGCCTGGTCGAGCGAGGACGCCGCCTGGACGGTCGAGGCCAGACGCAGCGACGGCCAGGCGGTCCGCATCACCGCCAACTTCCTGTTCCTCTGCGGCGGCTACTACAGCTACGAGGGCGGCTATACACCGGACTTCCCGGGCGCCGGGCGCTTCAAGGGCCAGGTCGTCCACCCGCAGAAGTGGCCGGAAGGCCTCGACTACGCCGGCAAGCGGGTGGTGGTGATCGGCTCCGGGGCGACGGCCGTCACGCTGGTGCCGGAGATGGCCAAGACCGCCGGCCACGTCACCATGCTGCAGCGCTCGCCGACCTATGTGGTCTCCCGCCCCGCGCAGGACGCCTTCGCCAACCGGCTGCGCAAATGGCTGCCGGCCAAGCTGGCCTATGGCCTGATCCGCTGGCGCAACGTGCTGTTCGGCATGTGGTTCTTCCGCCTGGCGCGCAACAAGCCGGCCGTTGTGAAGAAGAATATCATCGACATGGTCCGCGCCCAGCTCGGCCCGGATTACGATGTCGGAACCCACTTCACGCCGAGCTACAACCCCTGGGACCAGCGGCTGTGCCTGGTGCCGGACGCCGACCTCTTCGAGGCGATTAAAGCCGAGCGCGCCTCGGTGGTCACCGACCAGATCGACACCTTCACCGAGGCCGGCATCAAGCTGAAGTCGGGCGCAGAGCTTCCCGCCGACATCATCGTCACGGCGACGGGCCTGAACCTGCAGGTGATGAACGGGCTCGCGATCACGGTCGACGGCCGCGCGGTCGATCCGGGCCAGACGCTCTCCTACAAGGGCATGATGTACGAGGACGTGCCGAACCTGGCCTCGGCCTTCGGCTACACCAACGCCTCCTGGACGCTGAAGTGCGACCTGACCTGCGAGTATGTCTGCCGCTTGCTGAACCACATGCGGAAGACCGGCCTGCGCCAGGTGACGCCGCGCAACCACGAGACCGACATCGAGCGCCTGCCGTGGCTCGACTTCTCGTCCGGCTATGTGCGCCGCGCCATGGAGCGGTTCCCCAAGCAGGGGTCGAAGGCGCCCTGGAAGCTGCACCAGAACTATGCGCTGGACCTGATGAGCCTGCGCTACGCCAAGCTCGAGGACGGGACCCTGGAATTCTCCAACCCGCGGCCCACCAATGCAGGGGCTAGGGTGCGCGAGAAGGTGGCGGCATAAAGCCCTGCGATTGCCGCAGGCGCGGCGCCTTTCCGCCCCGGACGCGTTCTATTGCAACGGGGCGACTGGGCTCGCGAGCCTGACGAGTCGAGGAGACTGCCCCCGTGACCTTCTGGAGTCTGGTGTTTGGCGCCCTCAAGCGAGCGAGGGCCAGGCTCTAGCCGCCTAGCGCGTCGGGACGGGCGTCTCGCCGCGGTAGTCGTAGAAGCCGCGGCCCGCCTTGCGGCCGAGCCAGCCGGCCTCGACGTATTTCACGAGCAGCGGACAGGGCCGGTACTTCGAGTCGGCCAAGCCCTCGTAGAGCACGTTCATGATCGACAGGACCGTGTCGAGGCCGATGAAATCGCCGAGCTCCAGCGGGCCCATCGGGTGGTTGGCGCCGAGCTTCATGGCGGTGTCGATGGCCTCCACCGTGCCGACGCCTTCGTAGAGGGTGTAGATCGCCTCGTTGATCATCGGCACCAGGACGCGGTTGACGATGAAGGCCGGGAAGTCCTCGGCGTTGGCCGTGGTCTTGCCCAGAGACTGGGCGAACTGCACGGCGGTTTCGTAGGTGTCCGGGCCGGTGGCGATGCCGCGGATGATCTCCACGAGCTTCATCAAGGGCGCCGGGTTCATGAAGTGCAGGCCGATGAAGCGGTCGGGCCGGTCGGTGGCCGCCGCCAGCCGTGTAATTGAAATCGAGGAGGTGTTGGAGGCCAGCAGGGTCTTTTCGGAGAGGTGCGGGCC
>Ga0070659_100000568_pt1 | contig 27005 bp, 25 predicted proteins | sample KBSC23metaG_FD_64666 | JGI IMG/M metagenome (GOLD analysis project Ga0070659, IMG submission 64666) | Corn rhizosphere microbial communities from Kellogg Biological Station, Michigan, USA - KBS C2-3 metaG | ecosystem: Host-associated > Plants > Roots > Rhizosphere > Soil ... | reverse complement strand
GCGCTCAAGGGCGCGGTGCGCGATGCGCCCGCCTTGCTCGTGACCTGGTTCCTCGGCGGTGAGACCGGCCACGCCGTGGCCGACGTGCTGTTCGGCGTGAGCCCGAGCGGCCGGCTGCCGGTGAGTTTCCCGCGCGAACCGGGCCAGGTGCCCTACTACCATGCCCATCCGCCCACCGGGCGCCCGGTGCCGGTGTCACCACCCGATTCGTTCTATACGCACTACCTCGACAGTCCGCACGAAGCCTTGTATCCGTTCGGCCATGGCCTCGGGTACGGCGAAATTCAATACGACGCCCCTGAGCTCAGCGAGACCAGGCTGCCCTGGGATGGCCGCCTGCAGGTGAGCACGAAGGTCACCAACCGGGGGCGGCGTGCGATGGAGGAAGTGGTGCAACTCTATATGCGCGACTGCGTGGCCTCGGTCACGCGCCCTGTCCGCGAACTCAAGGGGTTTCGGCGGGTGCATCTGGAGCCCGGCGAATCGGCCACCATCATGTTCACCCTCACCCGGGACGACTTGACGTTCATCGGGCGGGACGGACGCCCAACGGTGGAACCGGGCGCGTTTGATGTGTGGATCGCGCCGTCGGCCAGCGGCGGCCCGAAGGCCAGCTTCACGCTGGAACCCGCGGAAGCCGTGGGAGCCGTGGGAGCCAGTGCACGCTGACCTCCGCCAGGTCTCAGGCGCGCACGCCCCGGGGTGCGACGGCGGCGATGAACGCCCGCAGCCAGCCTGACAGGCGTGTCCAGGCAACCGGCGGCCAGGGCTTGGGCTGCGGTTGCGGCACCAGCATCTGGAAACGGCCGGCCTGCAGGGCTTCCACCACCCATTCGCTGCCCGCGGACAAATCGATCGATTCACCCGGCTGCAGGCAGATGTCCTCGGCAGGCGCGTCCCGGCGGCCCTGCGTCGTCAACCACAACACGCCTTCGACGACATGCAATTGGCGCGGGCTCCGGCCCACGGCGAGCCGGGTCGCCTGCCCGCTCACGAGCGTCCACAGCGCATTTCGTTGTTGCCGATTGATCATCAGTTGCCTGCTCATGGCCGCCTCCATCTACACTTCAATGAAGCAAATGTTAGAGAGGGGGACGCAATGCGTCCAATGAATTGCCGGCACCTGATTATCGCGCTGTACGCATGAATACCGCCCGCCGCCGCCCCCTTGCCGTGGGCCCCATCCGGGCGTTCGAAGCCGTCGCGCGCCACCTCAGTTTCCGCGCCGCGGCCGAGGAGCTGTACCTGACCCAATCGGCCATCAGCCGCCAGATTCAATCCCTGGAGGAAGACCTGGGTGCCCCGGTGTTCCTCCGTGGCACCCGCAAGGTGGAGCTCACCCAGGCCGGCGCGACCCTGCTGCGCACCGTCGAACCGCTGCTCGACCGCCTCGACACTTCGGTGCGGCAGATCCGCCAGGCGCGCGGGCGGCGCGTGGTCGCTGTGAGCACGTTCGCATCATTCGCATCGCTGTGGCTCATTCCAAGGCTGGAAGCCTTCGAGCGCGAGCAACCGCAGATCGACATCCGGGTCAGCGCCAGCGATCACTTCGTCGACCCGGAAGGCAACGACGCTGGCGAGTTCGACGTGGCCTTGCGTTATGGCCTGCCCGAAGACGCCACGCCCCATTCGGTGAAGCTGTTCGATGAAGTGGTCACGCCGATGGTGAGCCCGCTTTTGCTCGAACGGGCGCAGTCCGTCGGCCCGCCACTGCGCACCCCCGCCGATCTGGCCGCCCACACGCTGATGGAGGAAGACAGCCCGCGTGGCAGCGCCGAGTTCGTCAGCTGGACGCGGTGGCTGCACCTGCATGCATCACGTGACCTGCAACCCGCACGCTGGCTGTACTTCAACTACACGCACCAGCAAGTGCAGGCCGCGCTGGCTGGGCAAGGCGTGGCCATGGCCCGGCTGGCGCTGACCGTCGAGGCGGCCTCGCAGGGCGAGCTGATCGAGGTGTTCCCCGGCTGCAGGCTCGAATCGCCTTACAGCTACTGGTTGGTCAAACCACCCGAGGCGCGGATGACAGAAGACGCCAAGCGGTTCTGTGAATGGGTGGAGGCGCAGGCGGCAGCCACCCGCCAGGCCATGGCCGCGCTCAGTTGAAGTGACATTCGGATCGCGCTCATCCCGCCGCCAGGCGCCGCATTGCATTCACCTTCTGAATTTCTCGTCTTCGCTGATGATGGAAATGTCCGTATAGACGAGGCCCGTGTGATCAGTGGGGCTGAAGCTCAGCTCCATGCCACCCAGATCCACCTTCTGCATCCCGTTGAGCGCAGCGATCAGGCCCTGGCGCGTGGGTTTCGGCCCAGCGCGCTTGAGGCCCTCGACGAGCACCTTGGCCGCGACGAAGCCTTCCATGTGCGCAGGCGAGACGCCATCCATGCCCTTGGCACGTGCGAGGTCCGCGGCCTCCTTCACGAGGGGGGCGGCGATGGAACGCTCGTACGGAAACACCTGCGTGACGATGACGCCGCGGTGATGCACCCCCATCTGCTTGATGAACCCAACGGATGCGTTGTTCGACATCGTCACAATCGTGGCCCTTGACCCGAGCGCCCGGATGGCCTTCGTGGCCTCCGCAACGGCCGTCGACGAGCCGATGATGAGCACCGATTGCGCGTCGGCCTTCGCGATGGCGGGGGCGGCCTGGCTGAAGTCCGGCTTCGCGCGGTCGAACAGGAGCTTGACGACCGGTTTCTTGCCCACGCTTGCGAATCCCGCATCGGCACCGGCGGCCACATCGGCGCCGAACGAATCGTCGGTTTGCAGCACCGCGATGCGGTCCTGGCCGATCAGGCTCAAATGGCGCACGGCGCGCTCCGCCTCACGCTGGTACGTGGCGCGCACATTGAAGATGTACGGGTTGACGGGTTTGTGGAGCGCCATGGCACCCGAACTCGGTGCCACGAGCGGCAGTTTGTATTCAGCAAGCAGCGGTGCAATGGCTTCCGTGTGGGGCGTGCCCCGGCTGAGGAACAGCGCCACCACATGCTTGTCCACGATCAGCGAGCGGGCGTTCTCGGCGGCAAGCTTCGGTTCGAACTGGTCATCGAGGCTGATGAGGGTGACCTTCTGGCCGTTCACGCCACCGGCGGCATTGATGGCGTCCAAGTAGAGGTGTGCGCCGTCGGTCAGCTCTTTGACCGGGATGGCGGCCGCTCCCGTGAATCCGCAGGTCTGGCCCACATAGATGTCGGCGACGGCAGGGCAGGGAGCGAGCACCAGGGCGACGGCGGCCAGCAGGCCGGAAAAAAAGCATTTCACGGAAAGACTCCTGTCGGGGACGGCCCGCCCCTGGGAAAGGGCGGGATCATTTCATGTACCGTTTACGACAAGTATCCACGAGCCATCGCTGCTGCCGGCTCCGGGTAAAACGTCACGGTTTTGGTGCATTGCCGATGCGCTCAGGCGACGAAGCGCTGGCGCCGTGCGATCCAGCGGAACAACCCGCCACGGATGACTGACGCACGGTTCACGGGCCTGACGACGGCAATGCGTTACCTGTGGCAACGCCTGAAGCCCCGCTGCACGGGCGGGCCCGTGCCCAACGCTCACCGCCGGTTACACCGGCCGCGCTGGTTGGCGGTACACCGCTGCCTGGCGGCGGCATGGCGTGTGTCGAGGGGATGCACGACGCCTCGCCAACGGATGTATGTATGACCGAGGGGAATTGAATGACCGACCTTGTTGCTGCTTCGAACACGGAACCTGCCACGCCACGCCGCAAACTGCCCGTCTGGGCCATCGCGGGCATCGTCGGCGTGTTGGGGGCCGTCGGTGGAGGTGCGTTGTCCACCGCGCTCGTGAAGCGCCAGGCGCCACAGGAGGTTGCCGCTGAAAGCCCCGCAGCACCGCCCTCCGGGGACAACGGCGCGGAGCGGCATGCCGCCGGCAAGTCTTCCTCCGACGAGGTTGCCGAATGCCGCAACTGCGGGGTCGTCGAGAAGGTGGTGGCGGTGAAGCACAAGGGCGAAGGCACCGGCGTGGGCGCCGTGGCCGGCGGGGTCGTCGGCGGCCTGCTGGGGCACCAGGTGGGCGGAGGCAATGGCAAGAAGGCCATGACGGTGGTGGGCGCGGTGGGTGGCGGCCTGGCCGGCCACGAAATCGAGAAACACGCCCGAGCCACCACCACCTACCGCGTTCGGGTGCGCATGGACGACGGCACCATCCGCACCATCACGCAGGCCTCGGCCCCCGCCGTGGGCTCGCGCATTCAGCTCTGACGAGAGGGGTCCCCGCAGCCCGGAGGATCCGTGCCGCTGCAAAGGCGCGGGGATGACGTGGAGAAGGACAGCCAAAAGCAGTACGCTTGGGTCTGTCACCTTCACACGTGACCACCCCGTGAACCTGCTGCACCTCGCCGTCGTCGACGACGAATCCGACATCACCCAGCTGCTGGCCGCCTACCTGCAAGGCCACGGTTTCCGGGTCACGCAGCTGTGCACGGGTCATGGGCTGATGCAGTTGATGGCCTCCGACCCCCCTGCCCTGGTGCTGCTGGACCTGGGCCTGCCCGGCGAAGATGGCCTGGCCCTCGCCCGAAGGCTCCATGAACACTGGCATTGCGGCCTGGTCATCATCTCGGGTCGCGGCGACGCGATCGACAAGGTGGTGGGCCTCGAAGTGGGTGCCGACGACTACGTCACCAAACCATTCGACCTGCGTGAGCTGGTGGCACGGATCAAGGCGGTGCTGCGCCGCATTGATCCCGCCATGCCGCCCGCCCCCGGGTGCGGTCGATGGCGGTTCGCCGGCTGGACGCTGGACGTGGCCGCCCGGGAACTGCGGGATCCCGAAGGCCTGCCCGCCACGCTGACCGCAGGTGAATTCGATCTGCTGTGCGTGCTCGTTCAGCATGCAGGCCGCGTCCTGTCGCGCGATTTCCTGCTCGAGCACACCCGAGGTCGTGCCGCCGGCCCATTCGACCGCACGATCGACGTGCAGGTGGGGCGGCTGCGACGCAAGATCGAACGCGACGCCGACCACCCCGCCTTGATCAAATCCGTGCGCAGCGCGGGGTACGTGCTGGTGCCGGCCGTGGAGCCGGCATGAGAAGGCCGTTCCGGTGCTTCTTTCTCACTGAAGCGTGGTTGCCACGTCTCCAAGCGCGCCGGGATCGGGGATGCGGATGTCGCGCCGGCCATGGCCGCAGAACTGGATCACGCCCTCGCGCGCCAGGCGTGACAGCGCCCGGCTGACCGTCTCCAGCTTCATGCCCAGATGGCTGCCGATCTCGGCGCGGGTCATCCGCAGCGTGATCTGGTCGGTCCGCATGCCCCGCTCGGCCAGCGACCCCGCCCACCACTGCAGAAAGCCCGCCACCCGCGCATCGGCGGGCAAGGTGCAAAGCGACATCAGCGCCTCGCGATCACGAACGATTTCGCGGCTCATCGCCTGATGCAGCAGCCGGGCCAATTCGGGCTGGCGCGCCGATGCCCGGAGGAGATCCTCATAACGAATGGCCCACACTTCGCTCGTGTCCATGGCGATCGCTGCACCCCCGTGGTGCCCCGAAGCCATGCCGTCGAACCCCAGCCAGTCGCCCCGGAACTGCAGGCCAACGACATGCTCGCGACCGTCTGCAGCGCAGTTGACGAGCTTGAAGGCTCCGGCGTGCACGAGGTGCAGGCACTGGAAGGGATCCCCCGGCTCGTACACGCTGCAACCGACATGCAGCACCCGGCGGGCGAGCGGCACCGAATCCCGCACCAGGGCCAGCGAGGCGGCGATCTGCTCGCAGGTTCCCGCGCCTTTCCATGCGGTGGGGGGGCGAGACGGCGGCAACGCACGCGCCACGGCGACGGGAGACCCCGGAGCGGGTTTCAGTTCCATCTGTTGAGCGTATGCAGCCCAGGCCATCGGTCAACGAACGCGCCGTGGCGTTCGGTAACGCTGTGTGAATGTCCGGTGACATTCGCCGGCCCCCTGGCGGGCTTGGCTGGCGTCAAAGCGTGCCGGTCGCATTGAGGCGGCGTGCTTGCCTGGCTGGAGCGCGCCGTGGCCTGAACCGGATACCACCAGCCACTTCCAGCGGTTCTCGCCGATGGTATGGGGAAATGCCGATTGGCATGCAGCCAAACGGGCATGACTAGCATGAGGTCATCCTGTGGTGCCGACCAGTCGCCGGCATCAACGTCGATGACAAACGCGGAAGTGCTGCCGAGCCACTGGCTCAACGCGACAAGCGCACCGAGTGGGCCCGCCGCGCCGTGCTATTGCTGCAGCCGTCTCCCGAGTCGCGAACTCTCGAAAAGCAGGGCGATGGCGGCCAGACCGCCGAACAGCCCGTAGCCGCCGGCCACCACGGTCGAGAACGACTGGAACGTTTCAGCCCCCCACTGCGTGGCCGCCAACAAGAAGGCGAAGCGCGCCGTTGCTGCCGCAAAGAAGGGCCATGGCCGGTGCAGGCCCTGGCCCACGAACAGGCTGGAAAAGCCCAGGGCCATTAACGGGAAGGTCCACCCCACCACCACCAGGTAGTTCACCGCATAGGCCCGCACCGAGGGAGTGATCGAGAAAGGCCGCAGGACCCACTCGGTATGGAGTGCGCCGAAGATGCCCATCAAGCCCACCAGGACGACACAAGCCGCCACGCCCATGCCGGCGGCTTGCCGAGTGGTCCAGCTATCCTTGCGGCCCAATGCACCGGCGCAAGTGGTGACCACCGCTGCACCCACGCTGCCCATGATCAGCATCATGATGACTTCCACCCGCATCACGAGGCCGTAGGCGCTCAAGGCGTCGCGTCCGAAGCGAGCTGCTGCGATGCCCGACAGCGTGATCAGCGCCAGTCCGGTAATGATCGAAGAGGCAGAGGTGAAGAATCCAACCGAAGCCAGCGAAGACAGGATCCGCGGTCGTTGGCTTGCGCCGGCCGTCAGATTCTTCTGAAGCATCGGATGGCGCAGGAGCTTGGCTCCGACAAGCAGACCCCAGCCGAAATTGCCGATGAGCGTGGCCAAGGACAAGGCGCTGATTTCCTGGACACCCAGCCCCAGGACGCACGCGCTGATCCCGGCCGCCTGCACCGGGAAGGCAATGCACGCCGACCACAGCGTCTGCTTCATCAAGCCGAGTCCACGGGCGATGCTGACAGCGCAATTGCATGCCCATAGCACCGGCGCCATGCCGATGAGCACGCCTCCGTATTCGAGCGCGAGCTCGCCTTGCGTTCTGTCGAGAAGGCGGTGCGTCAACAGCCCGCTGAAGCAAAAGTAGGCGAGGGAGCAGGCCAGTCCGATGGCCAGAGAGAGGCCCATGGCGACAATGGCCGTCTCACGCACCAAGCCGGCGTTTCCTGCGCCGGCCGCACGTGCCACGTGGGCCGCGACCGCACCGCCAAATCCCCCCAGGGAGACGATCTGCATCAGCAGATAGAAGGGGTAGACAACGGAGATGGCGGCCAGATGATCCAGGCTGAGCCGGCTCGCCAAGCTGGCGTCAACGATGGCCAGGGAGGCCTGCATCACCGCCAGCAGCAGACTCGGCCAGATCAAATGGAACAGGGACCGCGCAAGCGTGAGTCGGGTCGGTGGAGTCATGCTTCAGGTCGGTGTGGCTGGCGGCCTGGCACGTGTGTAGGTATCGCGCATAATCGTCTTCATGTCGAAGCCGGGCGTGGGGCGCGAGGCGATAGCATAGACGCCGTTGCGGTCATGATGTGGCTGCCCGGGTTGCTCGCTTCGTGCACCACGCACGTTGCAAAGGCCAGCGAGCCCGCGCTGCGATCAACGCTGGCGCGGGCGACGATGCTTTCGCCCACGACGGCGGGGCGAATGAAGCTGGAAGTGATCGACACCGGCGGCGACATCTTCTGCGGTTCGGCGTCGTAGCAGACACGCCACTCATGGCGGCGTCGACAAGCGTCATCAACATCCCACCGTGGCAAATGCCGAGAGGATTGGTCTGTTCCTGCGCAATGCGGATGGCGACTTCGAACTGGTCTGCGGCGTCAGTCGAAACCAGAACGGCCCGTTGTGCGCAATGAATGGGCTGAATACGGGCAGGCGCACGAAGCCCAGTGTTTCGAGCGCATCCAAGTCAGGACGCCTCCGCGCTCTGTGCTGCCGGCTTGTGGCGATGCTTCCTCTTGTCATTGACGTTCCTGAGGAACGCCAGCCCCTCCGCGGTGATTGCGTCCTCCACCGGGTTGGCCGCTTCGGTGCCGAGAGTGTCGAGATCGACCCACAGCCCGTAGTCGGCACGTGTGCGCTCGGTGACGATGCCCGACCCCACCAGCGTGCGCACCAGCAGGCGAAAAACGCTGTAGGAATTGGCCATCTCGTCGCGCCGCGCCTGATCGCTGTAGACGTTCTTGAGCTCAGCCCGAACCTCGGCCGTGTCCAGGCCGTACTTCTCGTACATGGCCTCTTTCTGCTCCGGGTTGAATACCTTGAACACGAGGCTCTGGAAGCACTCAAAGGCGAAGTCTTCAGCGTCGTTTCGATCTTCCACTGACAACTCGGGCAGTCCGTACTGGGTCCACAGCTTGCCCACCTTGTGGTGAAAGGTCTCGTCGGTCATGACCAACTGGGCCAGGCGCACCAGCACCGGGTCATTGGACTTCTTGTAGAGCTGGGCCATGAAACCCATGGCGAGTCCTTCAACGAGCACTTGCATGCCGATGATCTTGCGGTGGATCTGATGCGCGGACACGATCTCGGTCAACAAGGCGCCGAACACCGGATTCACGGGCAGCGGCTCACCCCAGCGGCTCTCGATGTAGCGGGTAAAAGCCGAAACGTGCCGGGCTTCCTCCCGCGCCTGGTTGGTCGCGTATTCGATGGCATGGGGGTCTCGCAGCGATTCGCACAGCGACACGGCGAGGTACAGCGCGCCTTGTTCGCCGTGGAGAAAACCGGACAGCCACCAATGAGCGCTGTCGTTGGCAAAGGCGATGCGCTGGCGCGGCGTTAGCTTCTGCGCGATGCCGCTGCGCAGCTCCGGGACCATCTCAAGCGGCATGATCGACTGTTCGCCCATATCGAAGGGCTCGCTGAAGTCGATGTAGGCACTGTCATTCGGATCCCAAAAGTGGTCGTGCGTACGCGCGACGATGTCGGCGAAGATGTTGCTCCTGTTGAGGAAGGCGCTGGGCGCCAATCGGTCAGGGAAGCTCCCATGGAAGACTCTGAATGGCATCTGGAAGACGTTCTTACTCACAGTGGTGTTCTCCGCTTGTGGTTGTTGATTCGGTGCGCGTGGAACACTGGCGCTCCCGGCTATCCGTCCCTCCGGGAACAACCATTCTGTGTGGTGGTCCTGTGGTGGTCAAGCTTTTCAGGACGATCCGATAAGGGGATTTTGAACTTCAATGGGCGGCTGCTTCGGCGCGATTGGCTTAGTCACGTTGCCAGAGCCGCTCCATTTTCAGGTTCAAGAAGAAGCGTCCATCACGGCGTTGCCTCAGCAATTTCCCTTGCGACTCATGCTGCACAAAAGGGCGTGACGTGAGAGCAGTGTGGCGTGGGCCTGACTGGCGTACTGGCTGCCGCGGTCCGAATGCACCAACAAGCCGGCCGAGGGCTTTCGACTGTCGTGGTCCAATTTAGACGGACACCTCGATGGGAGTTTTTCCGCAGAGGACGAGAAGAGCATGACAGTGAAGTAAAGATCCCGACGGTTGTTCGATCGCGCGTTCAAGATGCAAGTGGTTCGGATGATCCGTGACCAACAAGGTGGGGTCGCGCGCTTACGAAATTGCCGCAGGACACTTTGCCTTGTTCAACCTCAGGCAGGGCGGGTCAAAGACTCGAAATTGGCGCGGGTCGTAACACTGTCGATGCGCAATCAATCGCAGCAGGCCATGCTCGACGGCTTCTTCGCCTCCATTGTCGATACCGCCGGCCTGCGGCGCGAAGGCGCGCGATCGCCCTCATTTGCCGGCACTGGTTTCGCTCCATGACCTTGTTGTTCGTCGCGCCGATGAGGCCGGTCTTGTCGAGCGCTGGAGTGGTCTGCGCGTAGTCGCCGCCGATGCCTCCGAGTTGATGCCCGCCGGCCTTGCCTGCTCAAACGATCAGTGCCGCGCCCGACGAACGTCTATTCGCGGTGTTCCTGCCCGGTGCCGAATTGACCCTGCAGGCCACCGTGCACGCTGCGCTCACGGGCGAGCGTGCCATGCTCGTCGAGGCGTTGGATTCGTTCGCGCCTGACGATGTGCTGGTACTCGATCGCGGCTATCCGGCGACCTGGCTGGTGGCCTTGCTGAACGCGGGCGCGATCCGCTTCGTCATGCGCTGCGACAACGAGAGCGGCTGGAGTGCCGCCAAGACATTCTTGCGTTCGGGCGCCGCCCAGAGCTGCGTGACGTTGAACGCACCCGGCGCCAATGACGTGCGCGACTGGGGATGTCCGACCGCAGCGCCCGTTGTTCGCCTCGTTCGCCAAGTCGCGCCCAATGGCACAGTCTGCGCGCTCGCCACCAAACAAGCATCGCCTGCATCTCGAAGCCATCTCGGGCTTGTGGCAGCAGGCCTTGATCATCGACGTCGAGGCCAAGATCCTGACCGACAACATCACGTCGTTGATGTGCGCCGCAGCCGCCGAACAGGCCAATCTGCCGGCGCGGTCGCGAAAATGCAATCAGTCCTATGCGGCCGGCCTGATGCAGCGGCTGCTGCCGCGACTGGTGATGTTCGTTGGTGACGCTGTGTCCCTGCTCGATCTCGCCCTCGCCCTCCGCATCACGTCAAGCCCCATCCTTCATGTGCATACAAGGGATGAGTCCTAAGTTCCGTGGATTGCCCTTCACCCCCCCTTTCGAGGGTATTGGGATGAGGGGGATGTACCTACACTGAATTTCGCAGTTTAATTTACTGAGGTCATGCTTACTATGGGAAAGCCCAATCGGCGTTGTTGAACCCGTTGCAACCGGGTAAAGTGTCGGAGTATGCTGGTGGGCGGTGATGTGTGGTTTATTAGTATGTATTCTGATGAGCGATCTCCTTTTTCTTATGCGGCAAAAATAAAGTGGAACTGAGACACTTTCGTTATTTTGTCGCGCTTGCCGAGGAGGGCTCCTTTCTCCGGGCGGCCGAGCGTCTGCATGTCTCCCAGCCACCGCTGTCGACCCAGATCAAGGATCTGGAGGAAGAACTCGGCGTGCGCTTGTGCACTCGGACATCAAAAGGCGTCCACCTGACCGCCGCCGGCAAGGTCTTCTATGACGAGTGCTGTGCGATGTTGGCACGTGTCCAAAGCGCTCGCCTCTTGGCGCAGCGCGCCGATCGCGGCGAACTGGGCTGCCTCTCGCTCGGTTTCGTCTCCATTGCCGGCTACAAGATGTTGCCGCCGGCGCTGAAGTGTTTCAAGAACTGTTTTCCAAACATCGATCTGCAGCTGCACGAATTGACCACCAATCTCCAGATCGAGGAGATCCGTGGCGACCGTCTCGACATCGGCATTGGCTTGGGCCCCGTCAACGATGTCGAAATCGTGTTTGACTGGCTGGCGCGCGAGGACCTCATACTTGCCGCGCCCATCCATCATCCGCTCGCTTGCAACGGTCATGAGATCGATCTCGTCGAACTGGCGGATGAGGAGTTCATCGTGGTTCCGCGCGAACTCTCACCTCCACTGCATGACATTGTGATCAACCATTGCAGCGCGAGTGGTTTCGTGCCGAAGATCGCGCTGTATGCAAAACAGATGCAGACCGTCATTGGTCTGGTGTCGAGCGGCTGCGGCTTCGCGCTGGTGCCTTCGTCCATGCGCAACCTGCAACGCTCCGGAGTGCGCTATCTGAGCCTGAAAAACGCCAGTCCGATGATTAACATCGGTTTGATCTACAAGCGCGATTGCACAAATCCGGCGGTCAAGAAGTTCGTTCAAACCATCAAGGAGAATGTCGCGATCGTGGCATATATGAACGTGGAAGTTCCATCCGATGCCTCTATAGGTGATAGGCCTGTAAAATGCGGGTAGTTTGATTCCCCTGACTGAACTCATGAGCTTATTGACATCTGCGCACGCCAATCCGGTTTCTCATATACTAAAATCCCAGTCGCTTATTGTTCTGGATGGTGGGCTGGGTACCGAACTGGAACGGCGCGGAGGGGACGTGCAAGGCCCGCTGTGGTCTGCCAGGCTGGTCCGCGAGCAACCCGACTTGGTCCGTCAGTTGCATTTTGATTACTTTGTTTCCGGCGCCGACATCGCCATCACTGCGAGCTATCAAGCTTCATTCGAAACGTACGCGCGCCATGACATCAGCGTCGACGAGGCCGTGCGCCTGATGAGCGACTCAGTCGCTCTGGCTCTGCAAGCCCGGGACACCTTCTGGGCTGCCGAATCGAATCGGAAGGGGCGTGTGAAACCGCTTGTCGCAGCATCGGTCGGTCCGTACGGCGCGATGCTAGCCGCTGGTTCCGAGTACCGGGGAAACTACGGCCTGTCGCAGGAGGACCTGATGCAGTTTCATCGTCCGCGCATGAAGGTCTTGCTGGCTGCAGGGGCCGATCTGCTGGCGTGTGAAACCATTCCTTGCCTGGACGAAGCCTTGGCGATCGCACGCTTGCTGCCAGAGTTTCCGGGTGCATCCGCATGGATCAGTTTTTCCTGCCGGGACGGTGAGCACAATTGCCAGGGTGAGCAGCTGGCGGATTGTGTGGCCCGACTCGATGCCTTTGTCCAAGTGGTCGCGGTGGGAGTGAACTGTACTCCGCCCGAATACATTTCGGCATTGGTGGGTGCAATGCAGGCCCGCACGCGAAAGCCGATCCTGGTCTATCCCAACTCAGGCGAGCATTTCGATTCCACCCACCGGCAATGGCAAGGTTGCCCGAGCGCAGATCACTTCGCCCGGTTGGCGCTTGACTGGCATGCGACAGGAGCCCGCATGATCGGCGGCTGCTGCCGGACAACACCGGCCGATATCCGGGCCGTCCGGCACATCCTTCACGATCACTTGGCCGCCGCTTGAACCTTGAACCCGGAACTCGCGGCCAGGTTCACCAGTTGTTCAACTCGACCACATGATAATTGTCTATGGCTCGCTCGCTGGCGACGGACAAGGTTCCTTCGTGCCAGGGCTGGCTGATGACATGGAACCAGCGCCCGCGGCAGGTTGCGGTGGTGGTGCCGAAGGACCCGGTGCAATGCACGTCCTTCAGGTCGATCGTCAGACCATGTCCGGACGTCTTCAGCGCCGCCTCTTTTTGTGTCCAGAACGTGATGAACATGCTCGCCGGCTCCGCGGCCTGCTGCAGGCTGGCCAGTTCGGCACCATTGAGCACCGAGGGGTGGATGGGCCGCAGGTCGATGGCCGATGGCAATTCGACGTCGACTCCGACAGGGGCGCCGCGGGATATCGCCAGCGCGGCCCAATCACCGCTATGGGACAGATTGAAGTGCAGTCCGCTCGTCGTGGCAAGGATCGGCTTTCCGCCGCTCAAGGTGTCGAAACGCAGGTCGCCGGCCGGCGTATCCGTCAGCCGCGAGAGCACCCATCGCTTGATGCCGTGCGCCACGATGGATCTGTCGCGGTCAACCTGCCGAATGAATTGGGCCGCCCGCGCCGTCTCGTCCCCGGACACGAGTTCCTTGCATGCCGCCACACTGCGAACGGAGATCCGGCACAGATAGGTGTCGACCGTGTGCAGCGCATTCCCGGGAGTGCAGCGCCCCGCGTTACGCAGGGGTGTCACGCCGCCGCCATCTCGCCGAGGCGGGGCCGGTCGAGCTTGCCGTTGAGGGTGCTGGGAAGCGCGCTAACGAATCGGTATTCGGACGGTTGCATGTATCCGGGGAGGGCTTGCGCGCAATGCGAGCGCAGGTCCACCTCGGGTGGGGCTGATCGTTCGGAGACGGGAACAATGTACGCCACCAGACGCCAGCGCCCATCCTCCGGCCGCCCGGCCAATGCCGCTTCGGCCACCAGCGGATGGCCGGCAAGTACGGCTTCGATTTCCTCAATCTCCACCCGATACCCATCCACCTTGAGCATCAGGTCGACGCGGCCGCACACATAGAAGTCGCCCTCCTCGTCCCTGAAGACGCGGTCTCCGCTCTTAAAGACGAGGCCGGCTTCGACTCCGGGCCGGGGGTCGGCCAGCAAGGCCGCGGCCGTCAGTGCAGCGTCGTTCCAGTAGCCGCTGAAAAGTGCGGGGCCCTTCAAGTAAAGCTCACCTATCACGCGCGGGGCCATGATCTCTCGCATGTCTTCGTCGAGGATGAACATCTCCATGCCGTCGATCGCCCAGCCGACCGGGATCTTCCCGTCAATGTGTGTGAAGGGGCGCGGCAGAAGTTTGAAGGCGCATCCGATCGACTCCGAGTGACCGAACCCTTGGATGATGCGGACGCCGGGGAGGTGGTCTTCGAGCACGCGCAATCGGTGCGTGGCAAACGACTCGCCCGCGTACATGAGCGCGCGCAGTTGCGTCAGCCTGTGCAGCCTTTCGGGCCGGTCGGCAAGCAGGGCATTCCACACCGACGGCACTGCATGCATGATGGTGACCTGTTTGCGCACGAGATAGTCGACGAATGCATCGTGCTTGTGGACCAGCAGTCGCGGCACTTGCACCAGCGTACCGCCGCTGCCCAGGGTGACGCCCATGTCGCACAGCGAGAAATCGAACTGCAGCGGCGCGACACTACCTATGCGGTCGCCGCCGCTTACCCCATAGCGCCCGAAGCCGCGAAAAAAACTGATGGCCGCGCGGTGGCTAGTCATGATGCCCTTGGGCCGGCCGGTGGTTCCCGAGGTGAAAATGACGTAGGCGAGCTGATCGGGATGGGAGTCGGTGAGCCGAGGGTTGCACGCCTCGCCACCGCCACCGTCGGGCGACAGCACCGATTCACCGCGTGCACCCGAAACCAGCAGCCGCGCGCCGCTGTCGCGGCGGATCACGAGTGCCGGGCAGACGGTCTCGATCACGCCGCGCACCCGTTCCTCGGGCATCTCGGGGCTCAATGGCACAAAGACCGCCCCGATCATCGAGCAGGCGATGATCAGTGCGACGGCTTCCGGACAAGGGTCAAGCACGAAGACCACGCGGTCCAGCCTGGCGACTCCCAGCAAACGCAGGCCGGCGGCGTAGCTTGTCGCGCGCTGCTCCAACTGACGGTACGTCCATTCGACCTCACGGCAGACCACCGCAATGTGCCCTGGTGTTTCGCGTCCTTTTGCCAGCAGATGGTCGTGGAGCATGACGCTGTCGATCTTCGGCGCCATGTCAGCCGGGTTCCAGTTCGGGTTTGGGGTTCGACGGCGAGGCCTTGACATACGACCAACGGTAAGGGAACGCATCGGCCAGTTCGACCACTTCCCTGACCTTGATCCTGACGAGGCAGCTCGCGCCGGGAAAATCGTTCAATCTCGGCGACTCCCAGTCAAGCGTTGCCTCCCCCGTCAGCTGCAGCGTGCCGCCACTGGTGAAATCCATGAACAGCAGGCCGGCGCGCGGCGTTTTCAGGATGTTGCCGAGGGAGTTGAAGGCCATGTTGCCACGGTAGTCGGGAAAGACTATCTCCGCTTCATCGTCGACCGCGACGAAACCCGCAGCACCGCCGCGGTGCGATACGTCCACGCCGTGCGAGGGTTTGCTGCGGTCGTCGAGGTGATACGAAGAGAGGAAAAACGTATCGGCACGGGCGATCCGTTCCATCTGCCCGGCGCTCAGCACCGCACGCCGCGACAGCAAGGCCGGGGACGCGCTGCAGGACGCTTCCGCTCGCCGCTGCTGGATGTACTTCGAGCAGTTCCCGTAGGCCTGGGACACTGCCAGTCTGACCCGGCTGCCCTCGCGCGCTTCGACCACGCCATTGATGCGTCCGCGCCGCAGCCGGTTGTCGAACTCCATGGCAAGGGTTCCGAGCGGCGAGTGGACCGCGATGTTGTCGTTGATCGGATCACCCTCGGGCAGCCGCGCATCGATCTGCAAGGTCTTCGCATTCATCGACCTCATGAAGCCGGGCTGGCCGCACAAGATCGACGCCCATGGAAAACCATCCCTGCCGATCGACCCCACAAAGACAAAGGTCTGCAGGTGATAGAACACCTGCAGCGCGAGCGATGTATCGCCGCTGATCATGGATCCGCCCTTCTCGCGCATCGATTCCGCCAGGCCCAGGCGTTCATGGATGGCGACCTCTCCCTCATGAAAGACATTATGGTCGGCCATCCCGATCTCCTTGTTCATGTTGTGATGGGGCAGATCGGCCGTGGCGGCCGGTGTTACCGTCAATATCGATATGCATCGTTCTTGAAGGGGCCGTCGGAGTCCAGGTCGAGGTAGGCCGCCTGCTTCGCTGTCAGCTGATCGATGTGGACATCGAGATGGCCGAGATGCAGGCGCGCCACTTTCTCGTCGAGCACCTTGGGCAGCACGTAGACCTTGTTCTCATAGTTGCGGAAGTTCTTCCACAGCTCGATCTGCGCCATGACCTGGTTGGTGAAGCTGCAGGACATCACAAAGCTGGAATGACCGGTGGCGCATGCTAGGTTCACTGCCCGTCCTTCCGCCAGTACCACGAGCGATTTGCCATTCGGCCAGATGAACTTGTCGACCTGCTCCTTGATTCCAATGCGCTTGAGCGACGAATCCTCGTACAGCGTGGTCGCCTGGAACTCGTCGTTGAAATGGCCGATATTGCAGATGATGGCTCCATCGCGCATGCGGTCGAGCTGCGGGCGTGTGATCACTTCGATGCAGCCGGTCGCAGTCACGAAGATATGGCCGACCTCGACGGCGGTATCCATCGCGGATACCTGGTACCCGTCCATCGCCGCCTGCAGCGCACAGATCGGATCAACCTCGGTCACGATCACGCGCGCGCCCATGCCTTTCAAGGCATCGGCGCAACCTTTTCCGACGTCGCCATAGCCGGCCACGACTGCGATCTTGCCTGCGACCATGACGTCCGTGGCACGCTTGATGCCGTCGATCAGCGATTCTCTGCAGCCATACAGATTGTCGAACTTCGACTTGGTGACCGAGTCGTTGATGTTGATGGCCGGCAACCGCAACAGGCCCCTGCGTTCCAGTGCGTTGAGGCGGCGAACGCCGGTGGTTGTTTCTTCGCTGATCCCGCGGATGCCGGGAATCAGGTGCTGGAATTTCTCGTGGACGATCGCGGTCAGGTCGCCGCCGTCATCGAGAAGCATGTTCGGGCCTTGCCCTGCCGGCCAGTGCAAGGTCTGCTCGGTACACCACCAATACTCTTCCTCAGTCTCACCCTTCCAGGCGAATACGGAAGTGCCGCGCTCAACGACCGCCGCCGCGGCGTGGTCCTGCGTCGAGAAGATATTGCACGAGGCCCAGCGGACTTCCGCGCCCAGCGCCGTCAGCGTCTCGATCAGCACCGCCGTCTGGATCGTCATGTGCAGTGAACCTGCAATGCGCGCGCCCTTAAGTGGCTGCTCGTCCCGGTACTCCCGGCGCAGCGCCATCAGCCCCGGCATTTCGGCTTCAGCCAGTTCGATCTCTCTGCGGCCACGGTTGGCAAGGTTGATGTCGGCGACCTTGAATCGCGGGGCATCCCCCGCGATGTCTTTCATATTGCTCATGACTGCTCACAGGTGTTGAAGTTGCGGATATCTATGGACTAGATCTTTTCGAGCTCAAGTGCGCCCCAGGTGAGCGGGCCACTCGACAGCAACAGGAACTTGTCGCCGCGACGTACGCCTTCTGCTGCGCAGAAGTCTTTCAGGTTGATGAGGGTGTCTGACGCGAAGGCGTGCGCCAGCCGCGCCAGGTTGTCCAGGTACAACTGCGCGTCGGCGCAGCCCGCCTGGTGCGCCAGCATCTTCAAGGTGTTGTGGCTGTAGTTGTTCGTGATGAGTTTGCGGTAGACGCTCGAGTCGCCATTGCTGACCGTGTCGCAGGCGGCCTTGACGCCCTTGGCGACCTCCATCAGCACTTTCAGTGCCGCGTTTTCCCCGAACGTGCTCATCAGGGGATTCGATTTCTGAGCCAGCTTGCCGAGCAGGAACCCGCCCCGCTTTTCACGCGTGACGAGGCACGATGCGGCGGCTTCGCTCATCATCGAGATTTCCGAGGGAACCACCTTGCTTTCCTCGTCAGTCAGCTTGTCGGTGTTGACATAGATGACGTTGCGCAGCTCTTCCGCGACGATCAGGTTGCGGGCGACGCGGATGCCGCTGGTGAAGTTGCCCGATTCGGCAAGGAACACGCCGAAGGACTGCGCGTTCGACATGCCCAGCGAATGCACCACATTGCGGATGATCTTCTTGCTGAACTCACTGGACAACTGCGCGTCTTTGCCGATCACCGGCAACTCGGGGTCGCTCCAGAAGCTGCAGGTGGTGTAGACAACGGCGTCGATCTCCTTCGGATCGATGCCCGCGTCCTCGAGTGTGCCGGCGACAGACTCCGCCGCCAGTTCGGATGGCGACTTCTCGGAGGTGCGGTAGCGCCGGATGCCATTCTCCAGGAGCTTGGCACGAGCCGTTTCGCTCAGTCGCGCCGGTCCTTCCTGCTCAACCGAATGGTCATGTTCTCCCAGTGCGTAGGCTATGTTGCTCAAGAAAACATCGTTCATGCTTGTTCCGTTGGGTCTGATAGGGATGAAGTGCGGTGCACGGTGCCCGCTGCGCGGGGATGGCTGGCCGGAACCTGCTGAACCTGTTCGAGGACGGCCTTCGCATCGAGCTTGCCGGAGGGCAGCGAAGGGAACTCCGGAAAAACCCTGATGCGTTGCGGCAGCATGTACCTGGGAAGCGTGCGCGCCAGGCTCTCGATGAAGTGAACGCCGTCCGGCCTTGGGGTTTGCGTCGATTCGACGCCGGCGATGATCTGCTTTCCGATGGGCGACGCGAAGGTGCCCACGACAGCGCGCTGGACACCGGGCGTGTTCATCAGTGCGTTGCGGATCTCATTCAGGTGGATGCGGATGCCGGAGATCTTCACCTCCTCGTCGGCCCTGCCAAGGAAGATCAATTGGCCATCCCGGTTGCGGCGCACGACGTCGCCCGTGCGGTAGTAGTTCTCGCCTCCCAGGCGGACAAGCTTCAAGGCGGTCTGTTCCGGGTTGCCCCAGTAGCCGGACAGCAGTTGCGGCCCACCGACGAGCAAGCTTCCTTGTTCCGTACCCTGGACGTCGACATCGTTTTCGTCGACGACCCGGACCCGCGTTTTCGCCAGCGGCTGGCCGATTGGGTAGACCCCATTCTCCGGCTGGTAGCTGCCGTCGATGACGAAGGCGGTGCAGACGCATGTGGCTTCGGTCGGGCCGTAGCCGTTGATGATCGTCAACCCGTCGATCTTGTGCAGCAGGTTCTGTACCGCGGTGGCATCGAGCAAGTCGGCCCCGGTCATGATGATCCGCACGCTGCTGTAGTCATACGGCGCCAGCAAGTCCTGGTGCTTGGCAATGAGCGTCAGGACGGGCGAGGGGGCGCAGAAGTGGGTGATGCCGTGAGTCTCGATCGCCTTGCCGAAGCGGGTCGGCAGTACGATACCCGCATACAGATAGACCGAGGCGCCCTGGTACAGCGGGAACATCAGGTCGACGACGGAAATGTCGAAGAAGAGCGGCCCGGTGCTCAGGCACTTCGATGCCGGGCCGACATCCATCAGCAGTTGCACTGCCTCGAAGAAGGCGACGCAGCTGGCGTGGCTGATCAGGACGCCCTTGGGCGAGCCGGTGGAGCCGGAGGTGTAGATGCAGTAGGCCGGATCTTCCGCGTCGAGCTGGACAGGTGCAGGGTCCGGGCTGGCGGAGTCGCGCGGTGCCGCCATGTTGACGTAGCCGCAATTCCAGCGCGTTTCGGTCAGTGCGCGCAGCGCGTCGACCTCGATCCCGGTGCATACCAGTTTTGGCTGGAGGTCGTCCAGAATGTAGCTCAGGCGCTCCAGCGGCGATGCCGCGTCGAGTGGAACGTAGACGCAACCGACCCGCCAGCACGCCAGCATGAACGGCACAATCTGTGTGGACTTGTCGGCAATGACGGCGATGCGATCGCCCTTCCGGCACCCTGCGCGTACGAATAGCGCTGCCGTCGCTGCCGCCTGACAGTCCAGCTCGGCGAAGGTGAGTGCCGTGACGCCGTCATGGACGGCCACCCCATCGGGGGCGTGCTGCAGTCCGCACAGCAGGATCTTGTCGAGATAACGGGGTTGGCTCATCGCACCACGCGCAGGCGGTCTTCGAGCCAGCTCACCAGGGTGCCGAACCGGCGCAGCGCGTCCAGATCGTCCGGGTGCTCGCCCAGGGAAACACCGAATTCCGCCTTGATGCGCTCGATGAGCGTGACGACCTCGATCGATGCGAACCCGAGTTCGCCGACGATGTTCATGTCCTCGCGGAAGCTGACGTTTTCCAGATCCTTGATCTGCATGATGATCGATCCGAGCTTGGTGCTGGTCATGGTGTGGGCTTTCGTTGAATTGGTTCGAGAGAGGCGTCGCGGCGGACTGGCTCGAGGGTGATATGCAGGTAGTCGGGCCGGCGGAACATGGCACCGGAAATGGGGGCAGCGTCGACGCTGCCTTCTACGATGCTGAAACGTGTGAAGAATCGCGAGATGAATGTTTCCAGCGCTGACAACGCCAATTTCTTTCCAAGACAGGAGTGCTTTCCCAATCCAAACGACAGGTTGTGCTTTTCATCGCGCATTGGATTGAATTGCGAGGCGTCCCGGTATACCGCTTCGTCCCGGTTTGCGCTGGCGAGATAGAGCTTCAGCGCCGTGCCTTTGGCGACGGGCATGCCGGCGACTTCACAGTCGTGGCGCGCGAAGCGCACGGTTTCGTGTTGCGCAGGCTCCCATCGGATCGCTTCCAGCAGCGCGTTCCCGGTGAAACCGTCGGCCCGGCTCATGGCGTCCAGGTGGTGCGGATGCCGGAGCAGGCAACTGAGCGTGTTGGCCAGCGTCGAGATGGAGGTCTCGATACCGGCGAACAGCATCAGCAGCAGCAGGCCGATTTTTTCAGATTGATCGACATCGGCGCCCAGCCCGTTGATGTGGCGCGCCAGCGGCCCTTCACCGCGCGGAAGAATCTCGGCGCCGAGCCTTTCCCTGAGCACGTCGCGGTAACGGCTCGCGGTGGCAAAGTCGCCCTTGCTGCCGTCGAGGTGCTCGACCAGGTAGTCGACCATCTTGTACAGCGGACCGACTTCCGCCTCGTGGACGCCGATCAGGGCGGCCACGGTACGCATCGGGAAAACCGCCGCGCACTGGCTCACAAAATCGATCCGCGACCCGCTTGCGAGGCCGTCGAGGAGGATGTCGGCCAGCGGTTCGAACAGCGATTCCACCAGCTGCTGCACGTGTCCGGCGTCGAAGAAGGATGCCGCTGCACGGCGCAGTTGCGCATGCCTGTGGCCATCGATGTCGAGCAGTGTCTCGCCCAGGATCTGTTTGCTGATCCGGAACGGAAAAGCGACCGTGAAGTCGTCGCTGGTCAGCACGTGCCGGATGTCGGCGTGCCGGTATACCTCGACCACCGGTGCGCCTTCCAAACGGCGCACCGGCTGGGACCGCCGGTACTCCTGGTACCGGCTCCACGGATCGATGAGGTCTTGCACAGGCATGCGGTTCTCAGCTCGCCAGGAAGGCGTCGTACATCGCATTGATTGTGAAGAACGATTCGAGGGATGCCCGCTCGAGGTCTATGTCGCTGCCGGTGAGCTGCTCCAGGAAACGGATCAGCACGGGAATGTTGAACGACTCCAGGACACCCCGGGTGAACAGGTTGTCGTCCGGTGCCAGCCCGCTGCCCTGGATCTTGAACTTCAAGTTTTGTTCGAAGAAGGCAGACAGGCTGGTGGAGAATTCATCTCGGCTCAGATTCATGGCGAGTTCCTTTGATGCTGTTGTCGGGGGCGATCTCAATGGGTCCTGCTGATCAGGGTCAGCATCATCTCGTCGGAGCCGCCGGCCATCGACGCCGCTTTCGCGTCACGGAAGAAGCGGGCGGCGATGCCGTGCTCGACCAGGGCGCTGTCGTCCACGTACTGAAGCAACGTCGCGGCGATCGATTTCGTCGTCCGGGTCGCTTGCAGTTTCAGCGAGGCAACCAGATCGGCAACGGGCTTTCCGCGGAAGCGCAGGTCGATGACATGATCGATGAATACGCGCAGTTTCTCGAGTTCACAGGCGTGTTCGGCCAGGCGCGATTCGATCCGGCCGAGTTCGCGCGTACCGGCTGCCCGCAGGCGGTCTTCGCGCAAGTAGGTCTTCAGCAGGTCGAGGTGGTACAGGCCGTGGCTGCGCGACCGGATGGCGAGTGACAGGCGTTCCTTCTCGAACTGCTTCAGCGTCAGCGGAACGCCCATGCCCTTGATGCCGATCAGCTGGCTCGCATCGACCTTGACGTCCTCGAAGCGGACGGCACCGATGGTGCCGGCCCGCATGCCCAGGGTATCGAGCATCTCGACGCTGACGCCGGCCGATGCACTGGGTACCAGGAACAGCGAAAAATCGAACACGCCTTTGCCTGTCCCGGTCCGGGCGAGCACGCAAAAGGCGTCGGCTATCGTGGCGTTCGAGATGAACCATTTCGAGCCGTTGAGGCGGTAACCTCCGCCCTGTTCCATGGCTGCGGTCTTGATCTCGCCGATGTCGGATCCGGTCTGGGACTCGGTCGAGGCGAGGGTGATAACGCGCCTTCCCTGCACACAGTCGTTGCGCCAAGCCATTCCCTGTTCTCCCTTGGCGTGGTTGGCGAGCAGCGAGAGCGCGGCGTCGAGGTGATTGTTGATGCATGAGCCCAGGATCCCGCTGGGCAGATAGGCCAAGCGTTCGTGGAGGATCCGGTTGTACTGGTAGCGTTGCGGCGCATCCTGGTCCGTGAGGAAACAACGTGCGAAGACCTGGCGCTGCCCGAGCGTCGCGATGAGTTTGCGGATCGGGTAGTGCTTCTCCTGTTCCCAGGTGTCCAGAAACGGCAGCACGTCGGTTCGGACGAACTGATCGATGTCCTGCGCGAATGTGTTCAGCTCAGTCATGGCGGTTCTGGTTCTTGTTCATTTCGGAATCGAAAACACGCCTCAGTACCGTGTCGTTGGCGCCTATGCATTTCATTGCCAATGCCGCATCGCGGTAGAAGCGGGACAGGTACGAGCTGTCGATGTAGCCGTGCGCGCCGTGCAGGTGCGTGGTCATTTCGGCGACGTCTGCGACCAACTGGTTGGCTGTGTACTTGGCCTGCTCGGCCAACAGCCCCGGCCCTTCAGGCCAAGCCTGGGCCTCCACCGCGACGCGCGCCAGCTGCAGGGTCAAGGCTGCATTCGCGACACCTTCCGCGAGCCTGAACTGCACCGCCTGATTGTTCAGCAATGGCGCCCCGAAGATCTTGCGCTGCTCGCACCATGTCTTGCAGCGTGCCAGCATTTCGGTCGCGGTCGCCGCGAGGCGCAGCGCGCTCAGAGCCCAAAAGAGCCGGCGCTGGCGATCGGCCAGGGCGGCGCCGGTGTTGTGTTCGCCGACCAGCATGTCAATCGATACCGCCGTGCCGTGGTACCGGACCGTGCATACCGGCGCACTGCGGTACCCGATCTGCCTTTGCGCGATCACCTCAATGCCCTGGGCCTCAGCGGGTATCAGCAGCAGGCCCGGCTGGGTGCCGATGCCGGGGCGCCTGATACGGACAACCTGCGCATGCAGATCGGCACCCACGGCATTGATGACATGGGTCGCCCTGCCGGTGACGACCAGCCGGCCATTCTCAAGCGCGGCCGTGGGCAAGGAGCGTTCATTGGCCTGGTCCGGCATGGACCACGATACGAGCAGCTCGCCGTTCAGTACCGGCGACAGGTAGGCCCGGCGCAAGGCGGCCGACCCGAATGCGACCAGCACGGGCGCGACCACGTTGAGCTGAATCGACAGTGAAGCAGCGATTCCCAGTGCCATCGACGGGGCCAGCGCGTGTTCGAGCACCCGGGCTGCTTCCAGCCGAGCCGTTCCACCGCTGCGGATCGCCTCGTTCAAGGCCGGGACGGAGGAGGCCAGGGATTGCATTACCTCTCTCGCAGGGTAGCCTCCCTGCACTTCCCATTCCGCGACGTGAGGTTCGACCCGCTCGGCCAGGAAGGCCCGCAAGTCGCGGGAGAGTGAGGTGCCTTGATCGGAAAAGTGCATGGCGGATGGACTTCGGTTGCTGCGGAATGGGGCCTGACCGACCCGTCAGCCTGCCGTGACGGCGGATTCCAACCAGATCGTCTGAGGCCTGATCTCGACCGGCGGCATGGCGTCGCCCGGACTGAGTTCGACGATCTCCCTGGCGAATGTCGACAGCGCGACCAATTCCTCGAGCACCGGGCGTTTGACGCCGTGCATCGGATAGCGGTAGGTCGACTCGCCGAAGTTGCGGAACTGTTCCAGGAACGGCCCTGGCGGAACCGACCATTCGTGATAGGTGTAGTCGGACTCGTCGTGCCGCAGCCGCTGCAGTGGATGCTGCACGCCCCAGTTCATGCTGAGCCTGGCCGGAAAGCCGTACTCTTGCCGCCAACCCTTGATCTTCTCCAGCACCAGCATGCGGCTCTCGTGCGATTCGCCGAGGCCGAACACCAGCGCAACACAGCTCTTGATGCCCATCCTGTGCAGACTGAGCAGCGCCTGGAACGAGCGGTCGATCCACGCCTCGTCGGACGCCTTCTTCGAGTTCTTGCTGAGCGTGGCGGCGACCGACGTATCCATGGTCTCGACGCCGACGAACATGTAGCTCAGTCCGGCGGAGTTGAGCAACTTCAGTTCGTTCTGCCGCTGCATGATCTGGTCGACCGTCAGCTGCGCGCCGAACTTGATGTCCAGCCCGCTGTCGAGGATCAGCTGGGCGAGTTTGCGCAATGCCGGCTTGCTGCCCTGGAGCAAGGTGGAATCTTCGACGAATGCGCTTGCACCGGGTTTGTCTGGATGGTCCTCGCGTACTACACGCACGGCCGCTTCGAGTTGCCGGAACAGGCGCTCGGGGCTGTCCTTCAGCTGGACTGGGGCGCCGACAACACTGAGACGCTCGCTGCAAAAGTCGCAGTCATAGATGCATCCACGACCGGTGTCGCTGAAGACGTGCGCCGTCGGCCGCCCGTCGAACACGTCGAAGGCTTCGGAGATGCCGAACAACTCGCACGGGGGCAGTAGCTCATTGAAGTCGATCACTCGACCGGCGCTCTCTATCGTGTGAACGGTGTCGCCTTCGAGGGTGCCGACGATCCAGTCTCCGGCGCAGTCCGCAAGCTGATCTAGGTGCTGCAGCGCCTGCACGGCAGGGAGACCGCGCTCGTCCAGGCCGGCGACGATTTCGCCGATGACGGCAATCAGATATTCGCCCTGACCGGCGACGACCACGTCGAACACGCGCTCGATGGTGCCGTTGCGCATGAGATCGAGCGGAGAACCGGGATGGTGGACGATCTCGCCCTCTGGCGACTTGTAGATCGTTTCCGATGTGTGCCGTCCGCCGAGCATGATGCAGATTTCATCGCCGAACATCTGCTTTGCAAGGGTCGCGCAGGCGATCGCACCGGGCAGGCAAACGGTCATGGCGCCGATGATGAGCAGGTTGGGCTGCTGCTCGCGCAGCAGTTTCTCGAAGTGGCCGACGTCCTCCTTGAGGCTGTCGAGCAGGATGAAACAGTCGCGCCTGCTCCGGCGGCTACCCGCCCAATTGCTTTTGCCCCAAGCGGAGACGCCGCCGACGGCGAGCGCGGCGGCAAAGCGGCAGGCATTGAACAGACTGGCTGGATCGGCGCCGGTCAGCACACCTCGTCCAAGTTCTCCTTCAGCATGGTCGGGCGGAGCGAGTGCGACGGCCCTCAAAGACGATCTATTTCGGCTCATGGTCTGCGGTTGATCCATCGGTCCATCCGTGTGCTGGATGTGATGGCCACGAGTCGCAAGCGACTGTGACGATTCGTTGGGTTGGGAGAATTTCTCGCAAGTGCATACCGGGTTTCTCGACCGTCGGTCCTTGCGGTCAGATCGTCTTGATGTCTACATTGACCGTGTAGGTCCCCGGCACCGACTTGATCAGCGCCTGTCCGGCAACGACCCTCCCGTTGCCTGCGTCGAAAGTCAAGGTCGGACCGCCGTACAGCTCCCAGTCGTTGTCCAGTGCCTCGCACACGCGCCGGCAGAAGACCTCGTCGTCGGGGCCGGTCAGGAATCGGTACAGTTTCAGAAGGAACTCCCATCTTCGATGCAGGCCTTCGCCGCGGCGACAGCGGACGCATAGTCGGGTTCCTTTGCCATGTCCTTCACCAGTTCGGTGTAGACCACCCGGTCGTTGCGATCGATGACGATGACCGCGCGCGCTGCCAGGCCGGCCATCCGTCCTCCTGTGATCAGCACGCCATAGTCCTCAGCGAACTTCCGCGTGCGCATCAGGCTCAACGGCGTGATGCACGAGGTCACCTGTGTGTTGCAGAACCTGCGCATTGCGAACGGCAGATCGGCCGACACCGAGCACACCGCCACCTCGTCCAGGTCCTTCAGCAACTCGTCGAAACGTTTGGACGATGTTGCACAGACAGGCGTGTCCAGGCTCGGAACGGTGTAGAGGATCTTGGCCTTGCGTGAAAACGTTTTCAGCGTCAGGTCGTTGAGGTCCTTGTCGACCAGCAGGAAGTCTGGCGCGGTGCTGCCGATGGCGGGGAGCGCGCCTGATAGCGCGATGGGTAGTCCGTTTGACGTGACTGCGGTCATGATGGGTTTTCCTTAGCGGGGAAATGGGGGAAACGATTCAGGAGAGGTACCAGAACGCCAACGGCATCGTCACGAGCGCTACCACGTGCGACAGGCACACGATCGAACCGACCGTTTCGGGCTGACAGCGGTACTTTTCCGAGTACACGTAGCACAGCAGTGCCGACGGAAGTAGCGCAAACACCAGCAGAGTGTTTGATTGGACCGGCGTCAGGTTCAGCATGGGCGTGATGAGCAGGTAGGCGATCAAGCCCGACAGTGGGCGCAGCAGTGCCCCGGCCAGGCCCAGCCGGGTGGCCCCGAGCTTCAGGCTCGACATCCGGACGCCCAGGCAGATGAGCAACATCGGAATCGACGCCGTACCGACCATGGCGAGGGGCTGCTGCAT
>Ga0070659_100000567_pt1 | contig 27028 bp, 18 predicted proteins | sample KBSC23metaG_FD_64666 | JGI IMG/M metagenome (GOLD analysis project Ga0070659, IMG submission 64666) | Corn rhizosphere microbial communities from Kellogg Biological Station, Michigan, USA - KBS C2-3 metaG | ecosystem: Host-associated > Plants > Roots > Rhizosphere > Soil ... | reverse complement strand
TAGGGAAACCGGTGGTATCCGGCGGCCCACCGAGGTGCCAAAGATTCAGCGCCTGCGAGGACGGCCCGTTGTCGCCACCGCCCGTGCTGGGCGTGTAGTTCTCCACACCCTGGTACGCCGAAATCACGCCGTTGGCGTTCGGCTTCAAATCGCCAATCGTGACAGGGAAGTAATACGGCCCGAAGACCGGACCACCATCGGCCGTCCCCGCGCCGGGGACCGGCAATACCACCTGCTTCTGGCCAATCACGATCTGCGACAGGTACGTCGGATTGACCTCCTGCCCAGTCACGACGCTCGTGCCAGCCCCGGTCGGCGCGGTCGCATCGTTGACCACCTGACTCGCCGTGATATTCACGTCACGACGCGCACCAATCGTGCCGCCCTGATTTAGCACGTTGCCCGAAACGTTGACGCTCACATCGCGGTTGGCTTGCGTCAACGCACCAGCATTGTCATAGCCAGAACCCGCGATATTGACGTCATTCAGCGCTTCAACCGTCCCTCGGTTGGTGGTGCTGCCAGTCACCGACACATCGTTGTCGGCATGCAGGGTCGCACCCACTGCATTGCTGATCGTGCTACCGGAAACCGTGAGGTTATTGCCAGCAATGATCTGGCCGCTGTTGCTGACTGCGCCCGCCGTACTCAGCGTGAGGTCACCCGCATGCTGGATCGATCCCGTGTTGCTGATGCCGTTGGCCGCGTTGACCGTGGCACTCTTGCCCCCAACCGTCCACGCACCCGTATTGGCGAGTGCGCCCACGTTGTACGTCAGTTGGTTGCCGGCGTTGATGGTGCCCAGTGTTGCGCCGTCGACCGTCTGGTTCTGCAGGTTCAGCGTGGCGTTGTTGGCCGCAAGAATTTGGCCGCCTGCGTTGTTGAAGCTGCCGTTGCCGCCCTTCACCGTGGTCGTCAGGTCACCGCCTGTGGTGGCACCCGATGGACTGCCGGCAAACATCACACCGTTCTGGTTGCTGGTCAGCGCGTTGGCGGCAATGTTCAGCGCTTGCGTGCCCAGCAGCGTGCCGTTGCGATTGTTCAGCGTGTTGTCTGCGGCAACGCTGACCGTCTGGCCGCCGATCAGGCCCGAGTTGACGACATCGGTACCGTGCACCGTAGTCGTGGCGCCGCCGAGCGTCCCGGTGTTCGTGATCGTCGTACCGGTTGCGGTCAGGGTGTTCGACGCCGTGACCGTGCCCACATTCGTTACGGTGCCGCCCGTCAGGTTGGCAGAAGCCGTGTTGATCGTCCCGGCTGTGTTGACACTCTGGGTGCCGGTTGCCGAGAGCGTGCCGTTGACCTGACTGGTCTTGCCCGCGCCGCCCAGCGACACATTGGCGCCGCTGACAGTCGCGTAGCCGCCCACCACGGGCAACTCCGCAATGGAAGCATTGTTGGCCGCCGTTGCCGTCAGATTGCCGGTGGCTTGGTTGCTACCCGTGAGAGCGATGTTGCGGCCGGCGGACATGTTCGTATCGCCAACGCTGGCGGTGCTGCCCTACCCCACGATGTCCTGCGAGGCCGTGGCAGTCAGTTTGCCCAGAGCGACCACCTGCCCGTCGACAGAGGCACTGCCTTGTGTCGCGTTCAGCGTCGTATCGGTGCCGGACTGGATGGAACCCGAGACGGAGACGTTCGTACCCGTCAGCGCGACGTTGCCGGTGTGTGCGATCACCGTGCCGGTCGCACTCGTGGTGCCGGCGCTCGATTGCGCCGCGACACCCTGCGCCGCATACACGGTACCGCCCAACGTTATGCCAGCCTGACCGTTCGCAGTGACGTTGCCACTGGAGAGCACAGCGCCGGACGTCGAAAGCGCTCCGCTGGTGGCCGTCAACGTAGTGTCGCCGCCCGAAGCGCTACCGCCCGACACATCGAGGTTGCGACCTGCGATAGCCGACAGCGTCGTGCCGGACGTGACGGACCCGGTACCAGCGATGGATACGTCGCGCGTGCCGGAAAGCGTTGTCGCGCCTGTGCTTTGCGCGGCGCCAGTCACGGCGGCGTCCTGACCGGCAGTCACTTGCAGATTGCCACCCGTCGCAAGCTGGCCGCCGACTGTCGCGTTGCGTGCAGCGGTCAAGGTCACCGCACCGGGCGATGACACCGTACCGCTCAGGGAGATGTCGCCGGCAGGACCACCCGCATTGGCAGCGATGATGCCATTGGAGGTTAGCGTGCCGGTGGCGGCAATCGTCCCGTTGGCCGTCGTCAGTTGCAGGTTGCCTTGGGAAGCAACCGCTCCGTCGACGCTCAGATTCTCGCCAGCTGCAGCAGTTGCGGTCGTAGCCGCCACCACGGAGCCTGTACCGGTGATACTGATGTTGCGCGCGGCGTTGAGCACCGCAGCGCCCGAACTTTTTGCGGCGCCCGCGATGCTGATGTCTCGTCCCGCCGTAGCCTGCAGATCGCCATTCGTGGTGATCTTCCCAACGGTCGAAAGATCGCGTGTGGCGTTCAGGGTAATGGTGTTGGGCGACGAGACATCACCACCCAACGAAATATCGCCTGTGCCGTCTTTACCTTGGGCCGTGACCGCAAGATTGACGGCGTTGAGCGTACCGGTGAGATTGACACTATTGCCACCAACCGCACTCAGCGCCTTCGCAGCTGCCAGATTGCCGGCACCCGTCAGATTGCCGCCGGCACTCAATGTCAGATTGTTGCCAGCCTGCGCGGCACCACCAACGTTCACATCGCCGTTTGCAGAGAGCGAAACATCCTGCTGTGCCTTGACAGCCCCAGTCGTAGTGATAGCGCCCGTCGACGTAATACCGGTGCTCTGCTGCCCATATACATTGCCAACGCTGACATCGCCATTGGCATCGATATTCACGTTGCTGGTGTTCGCCGCCAGATCACCCGCAGCCCGTACAGCCAGCCCCTGCGCTGTGCTGATCAGCTTGATCTGCCCTGCTGTCATCGCGCCAAAGGCCGTCGCATCGATGGCGACACCGTTCTGCGCCGATGCGTTGGCCGCCGCCGTATTCGGCCCTGCGGCACTCACCTGCCAGTCAGACCCGGCACGCCCGGCACCGGCAGCCACCGGCGCCACAAGCTGGTTACCCGCAATGACATTGATCTGATTGCCGGCATACAACGGCGCATTGATCCCGACGCTCTGGCCGATCAGGTTGATCGCCCCGACGGTACCTTCGATGCCCGCGCCGGCCGTGCTGCCCGCTGCCGGATCAATCTGGATGCGCCCGCTGCCGACCAGAAAGCCCACCGCCGTGGCCTGATCAAACCCGACATTGGCGCCGCCGTTCAGGAACTGCGGCGCACCGGTTGTCAGTGTCACGCGCGGCGTATTGGTAAAGCCCGCGCCTTGCGTATAGATGCCGGCCGGCGCAGCAAAGATGACCGACGCCGGTGCCCCGAACACTTCCACCGTACCGTTGATGCGGATCGGGTCCGTGCCTGTGACCTGCGTGACGATGGTCGATGCCGGTCCGGACATCGCCAGATTGGCGTTACCGCCGACATTGCCGCCAAGGAATGTGCCCCCGCCCGTGAGCGAGTTGTTGAGCACGAGACCAATGGGGTCGACTGTCAACGAGCGCAGTACGTTGTTGGACAGGCCCGCGGCATTCGGCGTGGTGATGTTGATGACGGGCACGCCGCCGCCTGCGCCGGTGGTCTGCGTCAGCGTGGGCGTGAAGCGGATAGGAGCGGTGGGGTCGGTAATGGCGCCGGCCTGCGCCTGTTGCATGCCCCAGCGGATGACGATCCGGCCCGTGGTCAGCCAGGAAGAGCGCTGGTCTGCGAGCGCCGTGACGGGAACCCCATCATGCGCGGCGATGGCGGCGGCGCCGTCACGCGCCCTCGTCCTAGAGCACCATTGGCATTTTCCCGACGAATTTCCGCCTGTACGGCTTGCACGCCAACATGGTGGGCACAACGAAAAACCCGGCCGTGCTGCCTGGCAGCAGGCCGGGTCACAGACCGCAGCGGAAGAAAACCGCCCCTTACTGCACGCCGAGGTCCACCAACGGATGCCCCGCCGCCCGCCACGGCGACGCCAGAAAATGCCGCACCTGTTCCGGCCGCACCTGCGGCAGCGTGGCGGGCGCCCAGCCGGGGCGATGGTCCTTGTCCACCAGATGCGCGCGCACGCCTTCGCAGAAATCGCCTTCCTGGATCACGCGCGCCACGATGCCCAGCTCCATCTGGAAGCACTCGGCCAGTGAGAGCTGCCGGCCGCGCAACAGCGCTTCGCGCGTGACGTGCAGCATCGTCGGCGAATGCGTAGTCATGGCGTCGAGCGTAGCCTGCAGCCACTGGCGCAGCTCACGGGCAGATTCACGCTCCAGGCTTTCGCGCAGCGTGGCGACGATGCGGTCGACAGACGAGCGCCGATCGAAATAGCGCAGCACCCACGGCATGGCCTGTGCCAACGGCGCGTGCGGAACGATGTTGCACGGCGGCTCGAACACGCGGCGCAGCGCTTGCATGAGGTCGCCGTCGTGCGGCATGCGCTGCAGCCGGTCTTCAAACGAAGCGAGCCATTCCGCCGGTACACACACGTCGGCCAGATGACAGTGCAGCGCATCGGCACCCGTGAGCGTCACGCCGGTCAGCCCGACATACAGTTCCAGCTCGGGCGACATCACGCTCAGGAAGCGCGTCGCGCCCACGTCGGGCAGGAAGCCGATGCGCGTCTCGGGCATCGCCATCTTTGTGCGCTCGGTTACCACGCGCAGCCGCGCGGCCTGCCCAAGCCCCATGCCGCCGCCCATGGTGATACCGTCCATCAGCGCGACGATGGGCTTCGGGAACTGGTGCAGCGCGTGGTCGAGCCGGTATTCATCGACGAAGAATTGCAGCCAGCCGTCGTCGCCTTCCATACGGCCCTGCTGCGCAAGCTGATACAGCGAGCGCACGTCGCCGCCGGCGCAAAAGCCCTTCTGCCCCGCGCCGCGCAGCACCAGCGCGACGATGCCGTCGTCGTGGCGGCATTGCTCCAGCAGCGACGCCAACTGCCGCACCATGTTGTGCGACAGCGCATTCAGCGCAGCCGGCCGGTTCAGCGTGATGACGGCCACGCGGTTCACCACGCGCATCAGCACTTCTGGTTCAGCGATGACGGTCTCGGACTGCGTCGCCTGCATCTGGACTGCGCTCATTGCAGCGTCTCCGATGGCTGTGCGGACTGCCAGCGCGGCTGGCGTTTCTCCAGGAAGGCATTTACGCCCTCGCGCTGGTCCGGGTGATCGAACAGGTCAACAAAGCGCTCGCGCTCCACGGCCAGCGCCGCGCCGCGCGGCACACCATTGCGCGCCTGGTGAATCAATTGCTTGCTGAAGGTGACGGCCTGCGGGCTGAGCATCGTCACGCGCTGCGCCATGGCGATGGCTGCCTCGCGTGCGGCACCGGTTTCGACCACTTCCTCAACGAGCCCGATGCGCAGCGCGGTCTGCGCGTCAACGCGTTCGCCGGTCAGGATCATGCGCTTGGCCCAGCCTTCGCCCACCAGCCACGGCAATGTTTGCGTGCCGCAACCACAGCACAGCAGGCCGACGGCAGTCTCGGGCACTGCCAGCATGGCGTGCGCCTCGGCGATGCGGATGTCGCACGCCAGCGCGCATTCCAGGCCACCGCCCATCGCGTAACCGTTGATGGCGGCAATGACGACCGGGCGTGCATTCTGCAACGCTTCAAATGCAGCGCCGAACCGTGCGGCGGCTTCGCGTGCGACATCGCGGTCGCCATCGGCGAAGGTGTTGAGGTCTGCGCCAGCGCTGAAGAACTTCGGGCCATCGCCGGTGATGACAATGGCGCGCACACGGGCATCCGCGTTCAGTTGCTCGACGGTGGCTTGCAGTTGCAGCAAGCCTTCCGGCGTGAAGGCGTTGGCTGGCGGACGCTTGAGCGTGAGCAGCGCAACGGTGTGGTCGTGGAGAAAGTCCAGCTCGATCATCACGCCGCTCCTTCCTTTCGGTACAGCTTGATGACGGCCGAGAAGTCCAGCTTGCCGTCGCCCTTGGCGCTCACGGTCTGGTAGAGCTGCTGCGCGAGTGCACCGAGGTAGACCGGTTGGCGAACGGATTTGGCCGCATCGCCTGCCAAGCCCAAATCCTTGAGCATCAGGTCGGTACCAAAACCGCCGGTGTAGCCGCGCGACGATGGCGCGGTCTCGATCACGCCGGGAAACGGGTTGTATGTGTCCGAGCTCCAGCAGCGGCCGGTGGACGTGTTGATGATGCCGCCCAGCACCTTCGGGTCGATGCCCAGCGCTTCACCCAGCGACATGGCCTCGGCCACGCCGGCCATGGTGATGCCGAGCACGAGGTTGTTGCAGATCTTCGCGCCCTGGCCCGCGCCGGTGTCGCCACAATGCACGAGGTTCTTGCCCATGGCGGACAGCACTGCGCGCACCTGTTCGAACGCCTCTGCGCTGCCGCCCACCATGAACGTCAACGTACCCGCTGCCGCTCCGCCCGTGCCGCCCGAAACCGGCGCGTCGATAAAGACGTTGCCGTGCTCGGCCGCCAGTGCCGCAAACGCCTTGACGCTGGCCGGGTCGATGGTGCTTGAATCGATGATCGGCACGCCCTTGGCAATGCCCGCCAGCACGCCGTCATCCGCCGTCAGCACGCTACGTACGTGCGCGGCGGCGGGCAGCATGGTGATGACGGTCTCGGCGCCCGTTACGGCTTCCTTGGGCGAAGCGGCGGCAACAGCGCCGGCTTCCACCAGCGATCCCACCGCCTGCGCGTTCAGGTCAAACACGTTGAGCATATGGCCTGCCTTAAGCAGGTTGTGGGCCATCGGGGCGCCCATGTTGCCCAGGCCGATGAATGCGATCTTCATAGCAACACTCCTTCGCCGATCAGCGCAGGCTGATGGTGGTGTTCACGCCGCCCGAGTCACCCGACGCGACCGTGTCATCAAACCAGCGCGCGGTGACGGTCTTCGTCTGCGTGTAGAACTGCACGACCTGCTTGCCATACGGGCCCAGGTCACCCAGCTTCGAGCCACGCGAGCCGGTAAAGCTGAAATACGGCACCGGCACCGGAATCGGGATGTTGATGCCAACCTGGCCCACGTCGATCTCGCTCTGGAACTTGCGCGCCGATGCGCCGCTCTGCGTGAAGAGGCCCACGCCGTTGCCAAACGGGTTGGCGTTGACCAGTGCGATGGCATCGTCCAGCGTGGGCACGGTGAGCACCAGCAGCACCGGGCCGAAGATCTCGTTGGTGTAGATGTCCATGTCGGTGGTCACGTCGGTGAAGATGGTCGGGCCGACAAAATTGCCGTTCTCATAGCCTTTCACCTGCACGTTGCGGCCATCCAGTGCGAGCGTTGCGCCCTGCTGCACGCCCGATTCGATCAAGCCGAGAATGCGCTGCTTGGCCGCGCGCGAGACCACGGGGCCAACATCGGTGCCCGGTTCAACACCGGCGTTCACCTTGAGCGTCTTGGCCTTTGCGATCAGGTCCGGCACCCACTGCTGGGCGGCGCCCACCAGCACCACGACCGAAGTCGCCATGCAGCGCTGCCCCGCCGCGCCAAAGCCGGCCCCGGCGAGGGCGTTGAGCGTCTGCTCGCGGTTGGCGTCGGGCAGCACCACGGCGTGGTTCTTCGCGCCCATCATCGACTGCACGCGCTTGCCGTGCTCGCTGCCCAGGCGATACACGTGCGTGCCCACCGCCGTGGAGCCGACAAACGAAATCGCCTTCACATGTTCGTGCGTGCAGAGTGCATCCACCACATCCTTGCCGCCGTGCACGACGTTCAGCACGCCCGGCGGTACACCGGCTTCCAGCGCCAACTCCACCAGCAGCATGGTCGACAGCGGGTCTTGCTCGGAAGGCTTCAGCACGAACGTGTTGCCGCACACGATGGCCATCGGGAACATCCACAGCGGGATCATCGCCGGGAAGTTGAACGGCGTAATGCCCGCGCACACGCCAATCGGCTGACGCAGCGTATAGGTATCCACTGCGCCGGCCACGTTCTCCAGGAACTCGCCCTGCTGCAACGAGCCGACAGAGCATGCGTGCTCCACCACTTCCAGCCCGCGGAAGATGTCGCCTTCCGCATCGGGCAGCGTCTTGCCCTGCTCGGCGGTGAGCGTGTGGGCGATGCGCGGCATGTGCTCGCGAATCAGCGCCTGGAACTTGAGCATGATGCGCATGCGTGCACCGACCGGCGTGTGCTTCCAGGTAGCAAACGCGGCATGCGCGGACTGGATGGCGGCGTCGACCTCATCCGCCGTGGCAAACGGCACGCGCGCCAGCACTTCCTGCGTGGCCGGGTTCACGATGTCGCGCCATTCGCTCGACTTGGATTCAACAAACTCGCCGCCAATCAGCAGCTTGACGGTGGGTGGGGTGTCCTGCTGTGCGGCAGGCTTGGCAGCAGCGAGAGAAGCAACGGCGCTCATGGATGTCTCCTAGGCAATCGATGGTGGGTTCAATGAGGCAGCGAATCAGGCGAAGTCTTCTTCCCAGTACTCGCCCGGCAGGCGAGCGGGCTGGGGCGTGCGCTCCAGTTCAAGACGGCGCAACTCCACGCGGCGGATTTTTCCGGAGATGGTCTTGGGCAGCTCGCTGAACTGCAGACGGCGGATGCGCTTGTAAGGCGCGAGCTTTTCGCGTGAGAACAGGAACACGGCGCGTGCCAGTTCAGGGCCGGCTTCGTAGCCCTGGCGCACTGTCACGAAAGCCTTGGGTACAGACAGGCGCAGCGGGTCGGAACTCGGCACCACGGCGGCTTCGGCAATGGCCTCGTGCTCGATCAGCACGCTCTCCAGCTCGAAGGGGCTCAGGCGGTAGTCGGACGACTTGAACACGTCATCCGTGCGGCCCACGTAGACGAAGTAACCATCGTCGCGGCGCATCGCCACGTCAGACGTGTGGTAGTAGCCGTTGCGCATGGCTTCGGCCGTCGCCTTGGCGTTGTTGGCGTAGCCCTGCATCAAACCCAGCGGGCGGTGCGAGAGCGGCAGCACGATCTCGCCTTCGCTGGCGGGCTGGTCGTCGTGGTCGACCAGCTCCACGCGATAGCCCGGCAGCGGGCGGCCGACCGACCCCGGCACCACCGGCTGGCCCGGTGTGTTGCCGATCTGGCAGGTGGTCTCGGTCTGGCCGAAGCCGTCGCGGATGGTCACGCCCCAGGCGCTGCGCACACGCTCGATGATCTCGGGGTTCAGCGGCTCACCCGCGCCCACGATCTCGCGCAGCTTCACCGCGTACGATGCCAGCGGCTCCTGCACCAGCATGCGCCACACGGTGGGCGGCGCGCACAGCGTGGTCACGCCGCAGCGCACCAGCACATCCAGCGTGTCTTTCGGCACAAAGCGCACGTAGTTGTAGACGAACACGCACGCCTGCGCATTCCACGGCGCAAAGAAGCAGCTCCACGCATGCTTGGCCCAACCGGGTGAGCTGATGTTCCAGTGGATGTCGCCCGGCTGCAGGCCGATCCAGTACATGGTCGACAGGTGCCCGACCGGATAGCTCTGATGCGTGTGTTCCACCAGCTTGGGCTTGGACGTGGTGCCCGAGGTGAAATACAGCAGCAGCGGGTCAGTGGCCTTTGTCGGGCCGTCGGGGATGAACTCGGCGGGTGTGCTGTAGGCACCGGCAAGATCAATCCAGCCATCGCGCTGCGCACCCACGGCAATGCGCTTGACGCCGGCGTTCACCGTGTCGAACTTGTGCAGCTCCGCCGCGTCGACGACTACGCAGTTCGCGCCGCCCAGTTCCACGCGGTCACGCACGTCGTCTGGCGAGAGCTGCGTGGTCGCCGGCAGCACGATCGCGCCCAGCTTCATCGCGGCAAGCATCACATCCCACAACTCGACGCGGTTGGGCAGCATCAGCAGCAGACGATCGCCACGAACAATGCCCAGGCCGCGCAGGAAGTTGGCCATGCGCGACGAGCGCTCCGACATCTGCGCGAACGAGAGCTTCAGCCCTTCGCTTTGCAGGTCATCAACGATCCACAGCGCCGGGTTGTCGTTGCCGCGCGCCATTACGTCGAAGTAGTCGAGCGCCCAGTTGAACGTGTCCAACGTCGGCCAAGTGAACTCGCGATACGCGCGGTCGTAGTCGGTGCGATGGCGCAGCAGCAGATCGCGCGCCTCGACAAACCCTTTTGCTGCAGATGCCACTTCGTTCATCGTCGTCTCCTGGTCGGCGCGTTTGCGCTCTTTCGTCGCTGTTTCGTACTCGGCCGATGATGTGCAGGACGTGCTACACGTGCCGCGCAATCACCATCCGCTGGACTTCGCTGGTGCCTTCGTAGATCTGGGTGATGCGTGCGTCGCGGTAGTGGCGCTCGACGGCGTAGTCGGCCAGGTAGCCGTAGCCGCCGTGGATCTGGATGGCGTTGGAACAGATCTCCTCGGCCAGTTCGGACGCATAGAGCTTGGCCTGCGACGCTTCGGACAGGCACGGCTTCTCGGCACTGCGCAAGCGCGCCGCATGGTGGACGAGCAAGCGCGCGGCATTCAGGCGCGTGGCCATATCGGCCAGCATGTTGGCGATGGTCTGGTGCTCACGCAGCGCCTTGCCGAACTGGATGCGCTCGTTCGCGTAATTGCGTGCAGCATCAAACGCAGCGCGCGCAATGCCCACCGCCTGCGCGGCAATGCCGATGCGCCCGCCTTCGAGGTTGGACAGCGCGATCTTCAGCCCCTCGCCGCGCTCGCCCAGCAGGTTTTCTTCGGGCACTGCGCAGTCTTCAAGCGTGATCGGGCACGTGTCCGACGCGCGAATGCCGAGCTTATGCTCCGGCCGCCCAACGTGAAAGCCCGGCGTGTCCGTCGGCACGATGAACGCGGAAATACCGCGCTTGCCCGCGTCCGGCTCCGTCACCGCAAACACGATGGCGACATTGGCACGTGCGCCGTTGGTCACGAACTGCTTGTTGCCGTTGAGCACCCACTTACCGTCGCGCAACACAGCACGCGTACGCAGGTTGTTGGCTTCAGAGCCGGCATGCGGCTCGGTCAGGCAGAATGCGCCAATCGCGCGGCCCGTGGCCAGGTCCGGCAGGTAGCGGGCCTTCTGCGCCTCGTTGCCGAACTTCAGGATCGGACCGCAGCCGACCGAGTTGTGCACGCTCATCATCGTGGCGCAGGCCGCGCAGCCGGCGGCCACTTCTTCCAGCGCGAGCGCATAGGCCACGTAGTCGGTGTACGAACCGCCCAGCTCCGGCGGCACGATCATCCCCAGCAGGCCCAATTCGCCCATCTCGCGGACAACGCTGTCTGGCAGTGCACCATCGCGGTCCCACTGCGCGGCGTTGGGCGCCAGGCGCTCGGTGGCAAAGTCGTGCGCGGCGTCGTGGATCATCCGCTGCTCTTCGGTATAGAAGTCGTCCATCGCTTGGCTCTTGCTTGCTGGCGCCACCTAATGACTGCCTAATGCTGCCTCTGCAGGCCTTACACTGTGCAGCCCGCGACGCATGGTTTCGATGGAGAAAAAGTGTAGGCATGCGGCCCGCCGGCTTCGATGCCCGTCACGCTCAACTTGCGTGAGCGGATTTGCCATGTCCAAGAGAACTTGCCTCTTGCCACGACGATGAAGAACAACGAAAAAGGGACCGTCTCCGTCAGCCTCGTCAACGAGGCCGTGACACGCGCACGCGCGCATGGCGTCGATCTGCAGCCCATCATGGCGGCGGCGGGCATCACGCCGCAGATGCTGGCATCGCCGCGCAGCCGCGTGTCATCGGCGCAGTACGGTGCGCTGTGGGCCGGCATTGCGCAGGCGATGGACGACGAGTTCTTCGGGCAGGACACACACCCCATGCGCTGGGGCAGCTTTGTGGCGATGACGCAGGCGGCGCTCACCGCGCGCACCGGTCGGCAGGCGCTGGCGCGAGCCACGGGTTTCCTGCGACTGGTACTGGACGATCTGCACGTGCAGATCGAAGAAGACGCACAGCACGTACGCCTGATGTTCGTGCACCGCAAAGGCACGCAGGTGCCGCCCATGTTCACCTACGCCACGTGGTTCATCATGGTGTATGGGCTGGTCTGCTGGCTGGTGGGCCGGCGCATTCCACTTATCACTGCCCGCTTCCGGTGTGCGGCACCGCAGGATGCGCAGGAATACCGCCTGATGTTCTGCGACGACATGGCGTTCAGGCAGGACGCCTCGTACGTCGATCTCTCGCCCGCTTTCCTCGATCTGCCGGTCATCCAGACTGCCGCGTCCATCAAGACTTTCCTGCGCGATGCGCCGGGCAGCTTCATCGTCAAATACCGCAACCCCGATTCATTTGCGGCGCGCGTGCGCAAGACGCTGCGCAACCTGCCGGTAGCAAGCTGGCCCGCATCGGACGCGATGGCGCTCAAGCTGAACGTGGCCGAAGCCACCATGCGCCGGCGCCTGAAGCTGGAAGGTCACACGTATCAGTCGATCAAGGATGACCTGCGACGCGACATCGCTATCGGCCAGTTGCAGGACACCCGCCGCACGATTGCCGACATCGCCATCGCCGTCGGCTTTGCGGAACCCAGCGCGTTTCACCGCGCCTTCCGCAAGTGGACAGGCATGCGGCCGACGGACTATCGATCAAGCGACTGAGCGTCGAGCCTCAGCGCCATGTGATCCTCGTCGTAGAAACGCGCTCCGACACGCATGGCGCGGCGTTCAATGCCGAACGTTTCGAAACCCGCGTTGCGATAAAGCGCTTGCGCACGCGGGTTCTCGGCATTCACACAGAGCTGGATCTGCAGCACGCGCGCAGCACGGGCATGCGCGATGGCCGCATCCAGCAGCCGGCCCGCAATGCCGCCGCGCCGGTGTGCAGGGTCCACAAACACACCCCACAGCACCGCCTTGTGCGCGACCTGCGCCAGCGGCTCGCGCCGCAGCCCTGCAATGCCGATCAGCTCTTGCCCCGCAAATGCGCCGAACACAACTTGGTGATCGGTCGCGCGAATGCGGTTACGCGTTTCCTCCAGCGTGCGTTCCGACTCTTCATCGTGCGTCGGCCAGATGGCGGTGGGCGCGTCCTGGATGGCCTTGAGGCGCAGCGCCTTGAACGCTTCGGCGTCCACGTCCATCAACGGACGGATAGCGATGTCGCTCATGGCTGCTTGGCCTGCACGGTAAAGGCGTCGCCCGTTTCAAAGAAGGCGCCGCCCGCGAGGTAGTGCACGGTCTTGCTGCCGGCATCGGTGAAGTGCCAGCGTCCGTTGCTGAACAGCGCAGGGTCCGCCCAGGCGGCCGTCACTTCGGCGATGAAGAGGTCGTAGTGCTTCTGATTGTGCGGTTCGGGAATGACGCGGCATTCCAGCCACCCTGCGCAACCCGCCACCAGCGGCACGTCGATGGTGCGGGCCGGTACGCTGGCGAGACCGAGCGCCTCGAACTTGTCACCGTCGCGGCCCGAGCGCGTGCCGACGGTCAGCGTCGTCTCGGCAATCGCGCGGGTGGGGATATTCAGCGCGAATACGCCGGAGGCTTCAATCAGCTCGCGTGTGAGTGTGCGGCTGTCGACCACAACCAACACCTTGGGCGGGTCGAAATCCAGCGGCATTGCCCAGGCGGCGGCCATGACATTGCGTACGCCGCTGTGGGCGCTCGTGACCAGCGTGGTCGGGCCGTGATTCAGAAGGCGATAGGACTTCGCCAGATCTACCGGAGCCAGCTTGATGGAATCGGACATGATGGCAAGGCGAGATAGAAGGAGGCGCCATCATAGGTCAACGCGGCCGGATGCGTTGGTGACAGTGGTGTCCTGGTTTTTTTTGGTGTTGGTTCATCCCCGGTATCGTCCCCTGCGGGGGCAGGCTCTGGTGGTGCATCCCTCTTTCGTTCCCTGCCGGGACCGACTCACTTTTCTTTGTCTTGCCAAAGAAAAGTAAGCAAAAGAAAGGCGCGCCCGAGATGGCGACTTCCCCTTGAATTTGTGTGACCGTGCGGGGAAGGAGGCAAACTCGCTGCGCTCAGACAGCCTCCTTCCTTGATCCGCCCGCTCACAAAAATTCAAGGCGCCATCAAGGGCTCAACGTCAAAAGAAAAAGGCCAACCCGTCGCGAGGTTGGCCTTGTCGTTTTGGCTGATGCCAGATTGTTTGGCTTTTGACTTTCCTGCCCTATGCGGCGCCTTTCTTTGCTTACTTTCTTTGGCAAGACAAAGAAAGTGAGTCAGCCCCGGCAGGGGATGAAACAAGGGACGAACCACAAAAAACAAAACCCCGGCAAAAATCCACCGGGGTTCCAACTTACTCAGCAACGCGCTTGGCAATATGCCCCAGCGCCTCTTCCACCTGATCAATCAAAACCAGGCAAAGATCACCAGGCTGCAAACGCCCCAACGCCGTATCGATCGCTAGAAACTCACCGCGAATTTCATCAATGCGGCTGGTCCGCTGCGCACCCTGCAACCCCTCACGCAGCAGCGCCAGCACCTCACCGTCTTCACGGCCACGCTGGCACTGGTCTTCATACAGCAGCACGTCGTCAAACACGCCGCCAAGAATCTGCGTCTGCTTGCGGATGTCCTCGTCACGGCGGTCACCCGCCCCGCTGATCACCACCGAGCGGCGCTGCGCCGGCATGGTGGCGACGGCATTGCACAACGCCTGGATGGCATCCGGGTTGTGGCCGTAGTCAGCGATGAGCGTGGCGCCCTTGTAGTCGAACAGGTTGAAACGCCCCGGTGCCGTGGCGGCGTCATTCACAAACGTGGCCAACCCGCGGCGGATAACTGCCCAGTCGATGCCAAGCGCCCACGCGGCGGCAATCGACGACATCGCGTTCTCAACCTGGAAGCCGATCGTGCCGTTGCGGGTAAGCGGGATGTCGGCCAGCGCAATGCGCGTTTCGTTGGCCCCTTCAGTCGCCACAATCTCGGCACCGTCGACAAACACTACTCGCTTGCCCTGTGCACGATGCAGCGCCATGGTTGGCAGACCCGGATCCTGCGCGAAGAAGGTGACAGAACCCGGGCAACCATCGGCCATGCGCGCGACCATCGGGTCAGCTGCGTTGAGCACGGCCATACCATGCGGCGCCACGTTCTGCACGATCACGCTCTTGAGGACGGCCAGATCTTCGACCGTGCTGATGTAGTTCAGGCCCAGGTGATCGCCTTCGCCCACGTTGGTCACCACGGCGACATCGCAGCGGTCGAAAGCCAGGCCTTCGCGCAGCAGGCCGCCACGTGCGGTTTCGAATACGGCGGCGTCCACGTCGGGGTGCAGCAGCACGTTGCGCGCGCTGCGCGGGCCGCTGCAATCGCCGGTGTCGATGCGCTGGCCCTGGATGTACACGCCATCGGTGCCGGTCATGCCCATGCGCAGGCCACTGGTGCCCAGCAGATGGGCGATCAGGCGCACCGTCGTCGTCTTGCCGTTGGTGCCGGAAACCGCCACCACGGGGATGCGGCCATCATCGCCGTCGGCAAACATGGTCGAGACGATGGCCTCGCCCACCGCGCGGCCCTTGCCGTATGACGGCTGCAGGTGCATGCGCAGGCCCGGCGCGGCGTTGACTTCCACAATGCCGCCGGCTTGGTCTTCGAACGGCTTGAGCATCGTTTCGCAGACGGCGTCCACGCCGCAGATGTCGAGCCCGACCATCTGCGCAGCAGCCACGGCACGTGCGGCAATGGCCGGGTGGACATCGTCGGTCACGTCAGTGGCGGTGCCACCTGTGGAAAGGTTGGCGTTGTTGCGCAACACCACGCGCGTGCCCTTCGGCGGCACCGCGTCGGCGTTCAAGCCTTGCTTGGCGAGCGTGGCCAGTGCGATGTCGTCAAAGCGGATCTTCGTGAGCGACGTGGCATGCCCTTCGCCGCGCCGCGGGTCACGGTTCACGTCTTCCACCAACTCGCGCACGGTGTGCTTGCCGTCGCCAATGACCTGGGGCGGATCACGACGCGCGGCCGCCACCAGATGCTTGCCCACCACGAGCAGGCGGAAATCATGGCCGGGGATGTAGCGCTCGACAATCACGTCCGACGAGATATCGGCCGCCACTTCGTAAGCCGTCATCACCTCTTCGCGCGAGCGGATGCGCACGGCCACGCCCTTGCCCTGGTTGCCGTCGCGCGGCTTGACCACGACCGGGCCGTTGATCTCCTGCGCGGCTTCCCATGCCTCTTCAGCACTGCGCACCGAGCGGCCCAGCGGCACCGGCACCCCGGCCGCGTGCAGTAGGGTCTTGGTCAGGTCCTTGTCCTGCGCGATGGATTCGGCCACCGCGCTGGTCAGGTCGGTCTCGGCGGCCTGAATGCGGCGCTGCTTGCTGCCCCAGCCGAACTGCACCATCGAACCCTGCGTCAGCCGACGATACGGAATGCCGCGCGCCACAGCGGCGTAGACGATGGAACCGGTGCTCGGGCCCAGGCGCACGTCTTCGTCCAGATCGCGCAGGCGATGCAGCGCGTCGTCCAGATCGAACGGCTGGTCGTCACGCGCCGCCAGACAGAGTTGGCCGGCCAGCTCAAACGCCAGTCGCCCCACTTCCTCTTCGCTGTATTCGACCACCACCTGATACGTGCCGGGTTCGAGCGTCGGCTCGGTATGGCTGAAGGTGACCGGGCAACCCGCGGCGGCCTGCAAACCAAGCGCGGCGGCTTCCAGCGCGTGCGCGATCGACGGCGCATCGGCTTCGTCATCCGGGCGCATCGGGCCGATGGCCGGAAAGCGCGCGCGCAGGCGGTCTTCAAAGCCCGGCAGTTCGGCCAGCAGTTGGGATTGATCCGAGCAGGCCACGATGGCTTCGATGGCCGTGTGACGACACCAGAGATTCGGGCCGCGCAAGGCCCGGATGCGAGAGACTTCCATACCGTCGGTTTCGTTGTGCTTAAGGCTAGGCCACGCGTTCGGCGCGGCCCATCCACTGGTGTACTTGCTCGACCGTGCCTTCGATCGCGCATTCGTCGGATTGCAGAACGAGCAAATCGCCTGCCTTGAGCTGCGACAGTGCTGCCTCCACGGCATCGCGGCGCTTGCCGCCGTCGACGACGACCTCGGCCACGCGACCGCCTTCCTGCAGCCCCTGCTTGAGCAGCGCGCGCGCATGCGGCTCGAAGTGGGCGTCGGTGCGCTTGACACTGGCGTCTTCGCACAGCAGCACGCGGTCGAACGCCTTGCCGATGACCTTGCCTTGCGCCACCAAGTCTTCATCGCGGCGTTGCAGCCCGGCACCGAACACGAGTGTCCGGCGTTGGGCCGGGAAGTTGTCCAGCGCGGCAGCCAGCGCAGTGAGTGCCGACGCGTTGTGCGCGTCATCCACCACGATCGTGGCACCGTTGTGCTGGAACAGCGTGAAGCGACCCGGCACATCTACCTGGCCCACGTCAAACGTGACGATGCCGGCGCGGATGAGGTCGTTCGAAATGCCCAGCGCCCAGCCGGTGGCCACGGCGGCCAGCACGTTCTCAAGCTGGAAAGGCACCCGGCCTGCATAGGCCAGTGGAATGGCCGACACATCGGCCAGTGCCAGTTCGGTCGGGCCGGTGGCGAGCACCACCTTGCCGTCGCGCACGAACACAGCCCGCTTGCCCTGTGCACGGTGCGCGGCGATGGCTGGCAGATCACCCGACAGCGCGAAGAAGATCACGTCGCCGTCGCATAGGTCGGCCATTTCGACCAGGCGCTCGTCGGCGGCATTGAGCACGCCCACGCCGTTCTTCAGCACCACGTCCATCTGCGTACGCAGGACGCTATACATACGGTCTTCATCTTCGACGTAGAAGTCGCCCAGGTGATCGGGCTTGTCGAAGTTGGTGACCACGCCCACCTGGCAGCGGTCATACGGCAGACCTTGCGAGAGGATCATGCCGCTGTCGCTCTCGAACACGGCGGCTTCCACCGCACGGTTCATCAGGATGCGATGGCAGGCGTCCCACGCAGCGCGATCGCTGTGGGCGCCGCGGTTGTTGCCCGTCTCCACCTGGCGGCGGTCGAGATACAGGCCGTCGCTGCAGCCAAGCCCGGTGTGCTTGCCCGACAGTTGCAGCAGTTGCGCCACCAGCTTGGCCACGACGGTCTTGCCGTTGGTGCCCGTGATGCCCACGATGGGGATGCGGCCCTCGTCCGGTGCCCCATCCTTGTCGGAGAACAGATGATCGACAATGGCGCGGCCCACGGGGCGCGGTTCACCCTGCGCCGGACGGATATGCATCAGCAGGCCCGGCCCGGCGTTGACTTCCACAATGGCGCCGCGCTGTTCGTCGAGCGGGCGCGAGATGTCTTCGGCCACCAGATCGACGCCCGCGATGTCGAGCCCGACCACCCGTGCCGCCAGCGACGCATGGGCAGCCACGCTCGGGTGCACGCGGTCGGTCACGTCAAAGGCGACGTTGCCGTTGCGCTGGATCAGCACGGCACGGCCCGCCGGCGGCACGGCGCTGCCATCGGCATAGCCCTGGCGCTTGAGTTCCAGTTGCGCGGCAGAATCCAGGCGCACGCAGTTCAGCGGGTGCTCTTCGGTGTTGCCGCGACGCGGGTCGGAGTTGATCTGCGATTCGATCAGCGCTTCGATGGTGGAGGTGCCATCGCCGACGACCGACGCGGTCTCGCCCATCGCCGCTGCCGCCAGCCGGCCGCCCACCACCAGCAGGCGGTGTTCGTTGCCCGAGACAAAGCGCTCGACGATCACGCCGTTGCCTTCTTCAATGGCCACCGCGTAGGCGGTTTCCACTTCCTCACGCGTCATCAGGTTCGTGAACACGCCGCGGCCGTGGTTACCGTCGTATGGCTTGACCACCACCGGCACGCCGATATCTTCGGCGGCGTCCCAGGCGTCTTCAGCGCTGTCGACCATGCGGCCTTCCGGCACCGGCACGCCGCACGATTGCAGCAAGCTCTTTGTCAGGTCTTTGTCGCGCGAGATCGATTCGGCAATGGCGCTGGTGCGGTCGGTCTCGGCCGTCCAGATGCGGCGCTGGCGCGCGCCGTAACCGAGCTGCACGAGGTTGCCGTCCGACAGCCGGATCGACGGAATGCCACGATCCGTGGCGGCATCGACAATGCAAGCCGTGCTCGGGCCGAGGCAGTGCTCTTCCACTAGGTCACGCAGGCGCTCGACCGTCGCGTCCACATCGTACGGGCGGTCTTCAATGGCGGCCATGACCAGATCACGCGCCGCCAGCAGTGCGGCGCGGGTCACGTCTTCGTGCCAGGCACGCACGATCACTTTGTAGACGCCGCGGATGGGCGTCTCCCGCGCCTTGCCGAAACCGCCAGGCATGCCGGCCAGGTTCTGCAACTCCAGGGTGACGTGTTCGAGGATGTGGCCGGGCCAGGTGCCTTCCTTCAAGCGCATGAGAAAGCCGCCGCGCACGCCGGGGCTGCAGCGGTGCTCGATCAGCGTTGGAAGCCACGTCGACAGGCGTTCGTAGAACCCCGGAATCGTGTTGGAGGGGAAATCCTCCAGTTCACCAATGTCGACCCATGCCTCGAGCACCGGCCGATATGTCCACATATTCGGGCCGCGCAGCGACATGACATCGAGAATCTCAATGTCCTTCTTCTTCATCAAATTTGCTTGAGGCAGTGGGCGAGATGCCCGTGAAGACGGCCCGCGAAATCGAACCGTTACCTTTCAATAACGTTACAACGGCTTCGGCGTTGACCTCTTGAGCCCGGTGTGCGTTGTGCAGCGCACCAAATACCGGGCTTGCTCCCCTATGTATACTTGCGAGCAAATTTTGCAGGCCGCCCGGCGCCGCAAGGCGCACGACGGCCGCACCATCGCTCCGATTTATGTTCGTCCTTTTCCCGTTTTGGGCTGTTTTTTGGGCCATTTGGACGCGCTTTTTGAATTTTTTGCGCCATTGATGACCCAGTCCTCCCCATCGTCCGCCCCCGCTATTGCCCGCGCTCAGGAACCCTGGAGTGTCGCGCTCGGCTCAAGCCTCGCTCCAGAAGAAACCATCCTGGCCGGGCTGCAGCTGGACTTGGATGCACGGCTGCATTTTACTCAAGGGTGGCTGGTTGTTACGAATCGTCGCCTAATCGGGCGGGCTCCGGGCACGCCAAACGGAAAGGATTTGCAAAGCTGGGACATCACTCCCGGCATGACACTTGCCCACAGCGATCACGCCGGCGTCGGTGCGCTGGAACTGACCGACGGACAGCACCGGCTGGCAAGCTGGCGGTACACGCTGGGCCACAACACCGACGCCCTGCGGCTGGCCGATGTGTTCGATGCCCAGCGCAATGCGCTGACCGCGGGCGCACAAGCCCCGCAGGCTGACGCAGACGTCTGCCCGACCTGCAAGGCACCGCTCCCCCCCGGCGAAGACACCTGCCCGCAATGCAGCCGCGAGCTGGAGCAGCCGCCCTCCACCTGGGCGCTGCTGCGCCTGTGGCGCTTCGCGCAGCCATATCAGTGGGAATTACTGGCCGGTTTCGCCCTGCTGCTGCTGGGCACCGCCGCCACCCTGGTGCCGCCGTACCTGACGATGCCGCTGATGGACAACGTGCTGATCCCGTATCAGAACGGCAAGCCGATCGACACCAGCCTGGTCATGCTCTATCTGTCGGGCCTGCTGGGCGCCGCGTTGGTGGCGTGGTCGCTGGGCTGGGCGCGCACCTACCTGCTGGCGCGGGTGTCCGAACGCATTAGCGCCGATCTGCGCACCACCACATATGAGCACCTGCTCAAGCTGTCGCTCGAATACTTCGGCGGCAAGCGCACAGGTGACCTGATGGCGCGCATCGGCTCGGAAAGCGACCGGATCAGCGTCTTCCTGTCGCTGCACCTGCTCGATTTCGCCACCGATGTGCTGATGATCGCGATGACGGCGGTGATCCTTGTCTCGATCAACCCGTGGCTGGCGCTGGTCACGCTGGTGCCGCTGCCGTTTATCGCATGGATGATCCACTTGGTGCGCGACCGCCTGCGCCACGGCTTCGAGAAGATCGACCGCATCTGGTCGGAAATTACCAACGTGCTGGCCGATACGATCCCGGGCATCCGCGTGGTCAAGGCGTTCGCGCAGGAAAAACGTGAAGTGACGCGCTTTGCCGAGGCCAACAAGCACAACCTGGCCATCAACGACCGTGTCAACGCGGTGTGGTCGCTGTTCACGCCCACCGTGACGCTGCTGACCGAGGTGGGCCTGCTGGTGGTCTGGATCTTCGGGATCTGGCAGGTCAGCCACAACGCCATCACCGTGGGCGTGCTGGTGGCGTTCCTGACCTATATCAGCCGGTTCTACACGCGGCTGGATTCGATGAGCCGCATCGTGTCCGTCACGCAAAAGGCGGCGGCCGGCGCCAAGCGGATCTTCGACATTCTCGACCACGTGTCGAGCGTGCCGGAGCCTGCCAAGCCAGTGCATATCGAGAAGGTGAACGGCGCGATCGAGCTGCGCGATCTGGGCTTCCGCTACGGCAACCGCGCGGTGATCCGCGGCCTGAACCTGTCGATCCAGCCGGGCGAGATGATCGGCCTGGTGGGGCACAGTGGATCGGGCAAGAGCACGCTCGTGAACCTGATCTGCCGCTTCTACGATGTGTCGGAAGGCGCGATCCGCGTGGATGGTGTCGACATCCGCTCGCTGCCCATCTCGGAATTCCGCCGCAACATCGGCCTCGTGCTGCAGGAGCCGTTCCTGTTCTTCGGCACGATTGCCGACAACATCGCCTACGGCAAACCCGACGCCACGCGCGAGGAGATCATCGCTGCCGCGCGCGCCGCGCACGCACACGAATTCATCCTGCGCCTGCCGCACGGCTATGACTCGCTGGTGGGTGAGCGCGGCCAGGCGCTGTCGGGCGGCGAGCGCCAGCGCATTTCGATTGCGCGTGCGCTGCTCATCAACCCGCGCATCCTGATCATGGACGAGGCCACGTCTTCCGTGGATACGACCACCGAGAAGGAAATCCAGAAAGCGCTCGACAACCTCGTGCAGGGCCGCACGACCATCGCCATTGCGCACCGCCTGTCGACCCTGCGCAAGGCCGATCGCCTGGTCGTCATGGACCGCGGCCAGATCGTCGAAGTGGGCAACCACGACGAACTGCTCGCGCACGAAGGGGCGTACTACAAGCTGTATCAGGCGCAGGCCCGCAATGTCGACGCCGACACTGACCTGACCAGCGACGGCGAGCGCGTAGACGCTGCCGAGCCGGCCTACGCACAACAAGCGCAGTAATCACGCTGACCGACAAACTGCGATGCAAATGTCCGACTTCACCTTGAGCCGCAACGGTTTCGGCAAGCTTGTCATGACCTTGGCCGACGGCACCTCGCACGAAGGCGTGCTGCCCGTGCGCGCGTTCCCGATTTCCGCTGCCGACGACGGCGTCAGCCTGATGAGCACCGATGGCCACGAGTTGGCCTGGCTCCCACGGCTCGATGCACTGCCCGCACAAACGCGCGCGCTGATCGAAGCGGAACTGGCCTCGCGCGAGTTCATGCCCGAGATCCGCAAGATCATCGGCGTATCAACCTACGCCACGCCCAGCACGTGGACCGTGCAGACCGATCGTGGCGAGACCGATCTCGTCTTGCGTGGCGAAGAAGACATCCGCCGTCTGACCGGCAATACGCTGTTGATCTCGGACAGCCACGGCATCCATTACCTGATCCGCGATCAGTTTGCGCTGGACAAGCCCAGCCGCAAGATCCTCGACCGGTTCCTCTGAACCAAGCGGCCCGTTACTTGGGAGCGGGCTGCACCGTCGCCATCACTTGGTCGAGCAGAGTTTCGGCCTGCTTCCAGCTGGCGCGCTGGTTGTAGTCGCCCGCCGTGGTGACGACCACCATGTCGAGCCCCGGCAGTATCCATAGGCGCTGGCCGCCATTGCCGATGCCACCGACCCACGCCTGCTCGGTGCCGCTCACCGTCACCTTGCCGAGCCACCACTGGTAGCCGTACTGCAGGCCCATACCGGTGTCGATGTGCGGGCGCGTGGATTCGGCAATCCACTCGGCGGGTACCACCTGCCGGCCATTCCATTGACCGTGCTGCAGTACGAGCTGGCCGATGCGCGCCAGGTCGCGCGGGCGCAGACGCACCCCAGCGAACGCCAGTGGGCGGCCGCGGTAGTCGTCCACCCATTCCCAATCGGTGATGCCCAGCGGTTCAAAGAGTTGCTTGCGCGCGTACTCGGGCAGTGTCATGCCGACGCGATCCGCCAGCAGTTGTGCCAGCACCGCCGTGTTGCCGCCGTTGTAGTTGAACTGCGCGCCGGCCGGCGCCGCCATCGAGCGGTTGAACACGTAGCGCGCCTGAGACGTGTGCCAGAACAACCCGAACTCGTCGTTGTTGAACAGGCTCGTCGCGCGCCATTCATTCCAGGCTAGGCCGCTGGACATCGACAGCATCTGCGCGAGCGTGATCGCCTCTCGGCCATCGCGATTCAGGTCGGCCAGCTCGGGAAACAGCGAGAGCACCGGCGTATCGAGCGGCGGCGTCTTGCCCTGCCCTTGCGCAATACCCCACAGAAGACTCGTCACCGATTTGCTGATCGAGCGAATGTCGTGGAGCGTGGCGGCATCGAATGTGCGTGTGGTGCGGAAGAGGTCCTTCACGCGCTCGTCCTTGCCGCCGTGGTAGACCTCCGCCACGAGGCGGCCGTGGCGCGCAATGATCAAGCCGTGGATGTTGGCTTCGCCGTCGGCGAGGTTGCGCAGGACGGTGCACAGGCGGTCGGCATCGAGGCCGGCGGCGGTGGGGCTTGCTTCGACCTGCCAGCCGTCGTTCAGCTGCGGCGCTGCCTCGCATGGCGAAGCGGCGAGGACGCTGTGCCCAGCGCATGTCAGCGCGAAAGCGATGCCCACGCGGGCCAGCCAGCCGGCACTGCGACGTCGTTGCGCCATGAAAAGCCCCATCAAGTCGGTGGCACGCAGTATCGTTGGCCATGGAGCGATGCACCCAGCAGCTTGCGATGAACAGCTGGTTTCGCGGAGTGAACGTCTGCGCAAACGGTCAACGTCTATATGCGAATCCTGCGTAGAGGCACACAGATACAAACGCACTGATGACCAGAAAAGCCAGCCAGCCCGGCACGCGCATGTGCCGCGAGCGCATTGCTTCAACCGCAACCAGCGCGTGTTCCCGGCGAGTTGGACCACCAAACACCCATAGCAGCAGACTAAGGACGCCCAGCATCGCCAGATCACCGCCAACGATCATGCGTGATCAAACCTCGAACGCAAAGTATTCGGCGTGCGGCCCATTGGCGTAGGCCACGAGGTGCTCGCCATTTTTGAAGGAAGCTGCAATGCTGCCTTGGCTCAGCCCTTGATAGCCGAGATAAAACACGCAGAGCCCAAAAATGGTCACGGCAATACAGCTCAAGCAAATTCGACGGCGCGAGCGGCGGTTGGAATCGACCGGCATGTTGTTCTTGTTCTGGCGATGTGACAGGCAAGTATAGGCCTCGGCCAAATGGTTGAGCGAACCCCACCCGCGTTACCATGTCGGACTATTCTGACTCAACGATACGTCACAGGCACCTATGGTCACACGTCGAACCCTTCTTGCCTCCGCATCCGTTACCGCCATGCTGGCGGCGCTCGGCATCACGCCTGAAGCGCTGGCCGCCAGCCGCGTCAAACTGGGCGATGCCGCGCCGTTTTCTTTCGATGCCTTGATCGAACGCGCCCGTTCAATGGCCGCGCAGCCGTATACGCCGCCGGCGACCGCACCAGCCGACATTCTCGCCAAGATCAACTACGAGGCACACGGCAAGATCAAGTTCGACACCGCCCACGCCTTGTTTGCGGAAGGCCCGGGCCAATTTCCGGTGACGTTCTTCCACCTGGGCACGTTCTTCCGTGCACCGGTGCGCATGCACGTAGTGGAGAAAGGCGCCGCGCGCGAGATCGTCTACGACGAGTCGTACTTCGATATGCCCGCCGACAGCCCCGCGCGCAAGTTGCCGCGCGGCAGTGGTTTCGCAGGCTTCCGCTTCCAGGAAAGCCGCCTGGGCGATCAAAAGAAGCTCGACTGGAAGAAGAACGACTGGGTGGCTTTCCTGGGCGCGTCGTACTTCCGTGCGATCGGGGAGCTGTATCAGTACGGCCTCTCGGCACGCGGCATTGCACTGGACGTCGCGCAGGCCGGCAAGCCGGAGGAATTCCCCAACTTCACGCACGTGTGGTTCGACACGCCGGCAGACAACCGCGCCGATTCCGTGACGATCTATGCGCTGCTCGACGGCCCGAGCATCACGGGTGCATACCGCTTCGTCATGCACCGCACGAAGGGCGTGGTGATGGACATCGACACGGCGATCTTCCTGCGCAAGGACGTCGACCGCTTCGGCATCGCGCCGGCCACGTCGATGTACTGGTTCTCGGAAACCGCCAAGGGCACCGCAACCGACTGGCGCCCCGAGGTGCACGACTCCGACGGCCTGGCCCTGTGGACAGGCAACGGCGAGCGCATCTGGCGCCCGCTGAATGATCCGCCGCGTACGATGGCTTCGGCCTTTGGCGACAACAACCCGCGCGGCTTCGGCCTGTTGCAGCGCGATCGCGATTTCAACAACTACCAGGACGGTGTGCACTACGAGCGCCGCCCCAGCCTGTGGGTCGAGCCGCTGGAGGGCTGGGGCGAAGGTGCCGTACAGCTCATCGAGATCCCGACCGATGATGAGATTCACGACAACGTCGTCGCCATGTGGGTGCCGAAGGCGCCGGCACGCGCGGGCAGCCACTACCGCCTGCGCTACCGCCTGCACTGGCTGGCTGACGAACCGTATCCGACGCAGCTCGCGCGCTGCGTGGCCACGCGCATGGGCAACGGTGGCCAGCCTGGCCAGCCGCGTCCGCACGGCGTGCGCAAGTTCATGGTGGAGTTCAAGGGCGGCCCGCTAGAGAAGATTCCCTTCGGCGTGAAACCCGAGGCGGTATTGAGCACCTCGCGCGGCACGTTCTCGTATGTGTTCACGGAAGCGGTGCCGAATGGTGTGCCGGGCCACTGGCGCGCGCAATTCGACCTAACCGTCGACGGCAAGGACCCGGTGGATATGCGCCTGTTCTTGCGTGTGGATGGCAAGCCGCTATCGGAGACGTGGCTTTTTCAATATCACCCGTTCCAATCGCCAGTGGGGCCGGTGGCGGCGTAAGCCTGCAATAAAAAAGGCGGGAGAGATCCCGCCTTATCGATATGCCGTCGTGACTACGGCCAGCGCCGGTTCCATGCCGGGCGGCCGTGAGAAGGTGAGCGTGCCGTTGTTGCCCGTCAGCACGCCAGACTGGAAACCGTCGTACCGGACGTGCATGCCCGAGGCGTCACGTCCTGCCGGAACGCGCCTCCATGTGGCTGACGACGCGGTCCGCGCGTCCACCCGTATCTTGGCGGGCACCGGCCGCCTCGAACCGGAGCGAAAATCCACCACCACCTGATCGCCGGTTGTCGATGCTTGGGCACGCAGCCCGTCCGTTGGACTGACAGCGCGCGGCGCGGCGCTCACGCTGTAACCCGGTTGGTAGACCGCTCCCGTAAAGCGGATCATGCCACCCTGGCCTCCCGCGGCAAGTGCTTGGTTTGCTCCGATTGCCGCCACCGTGGCGACGGCCATACCTATCCGTTTTTTCGTCTTCAACATACCAACCCCCGATGCCCGACCCTCGGGCGACGCGCTGTTTCCAGCAAATCACCAACGACCCCGTGCAAAGATTTTTTTAATGACTGAGATAGGGATCTCCTATCTCAATGATTTTTTACAGTTGCATCATCGTTCAACGCGAGTCTGATCGGTAACTCCGGGTATTCCCGATTGAAAATAGGAATACCCAACACGCGATCCTAGGAGATTTACGGCGTCGGCCACACCGCCAGCGCCTGCATCAGTTGCTTGCCGAGCGGAATGCGCTTGGCCATATCGCCCTCCTTCGGCATGTCGATGTTGAGCGCGAAGGCATACACATGCCCCGCGCGCTCGACCCAGCCGACCCACCAGCCGATCTCGGGCTGGTATTCGGTGGCAACGCCCGTCTTCGCATACAACGCTGCGTCGCCCTGCTGCTCGATCAGCAACATGCGGTGGACCATGTCCCACGTGCGTGGCTTCACAGGCAGTTGCTTGAGCGCGAGTCGGCTGGTGAAGCGTGCTTCTTCGAATGCGGAGATTTCCATCGGGC
>Ga0070659_100000565_pt1 | contig 27071 bp, 23 predicted proteins | sample KBSC23metaG_FD_64666 | JGI IMG/M metagenome (GOLD analysis project Ga0070659, IMG submission 64666) | Corn rhizosphere microbial communities from Kellogg Biological Station, Michigan, USA - KBS C2-3 metaG | ecosystem: Host-associated > Plants > Roots > Rhizosphere > Soil ... | reverse complement strand
CGAGCGCGTGTTGGCGCCGATGTGGATCATCTTGGTGCCGGTGTCGGCCTGCTGGCGGTTGTTGGTCAGCGCGACCGAATAGAATTCGCCGACGCTGCCATCGCCCTTCAGGATGCAGCTTGGATACTTCCAGGTGATCGCGGAGCCGGTCTCGACCTGCGTCCAGCTGACCTTGCTGCGGTCGCCCGAACAGAGAGCTCGCTTGGTGACGAAGTTGAAGATGCCGCCGCGGCCTTCCTTGTCGCCCGGATACCAGTTCTGGACGGTCGAGTATTTTACCTCGGCGTCCTCGTGCGCAAAGATCTCGACCACCGCGGCGTGCAGCTGGTTCTCGTCGCGCATCGGCGCGGTGCAGCCTTCGAGGTAGGAGACGTAGGCGCCCTTGTCGGCGACGATCAGGGTGCGCTCGAACTGGCCGGTATTCTCGGCGTTTATGCGGAAATAGGTGCTGAGCTCCATCGGGCAGCGGACGCCTTCGGGAACGTAGACGAAGGTGCCGTCGGAGAAGACCGCGCTGTTGAGGCACGCGAAGTAATTGTCGCGCTGCGGAACGACGCTGCCGAGATATTTTTGGACCAGCTCCGGATATTCGCGAATCGCCTCGGAGATGGAGAGGAAGATGACCCCAGCCTTCTTCAGCTCCTCGCGGAAGGTGGTGGCGACAGAAACGCTGTCGAACACCGCGTCGACTGCGACCTTCGCCGCACCTTCGACGCCGGCGAGCACCTTCTGTTCCTCTATCGGGATGCCGAGCTTCTCGTAGGTGCGGCGGATTTCGGGATCGAGCTCATCTAGGCTCTGGAGCTTCGGCTTGGTCTTCGGCGCCGCGTAATAATAGGCATCCTGGTAATCGATCTCAGGAATGTCGAGCTTGGCCCAGGTCACTTCCTCCATCTCGAGCCAGGCGCGATAGGCCTTCAGCCGCCAGTCGAGCATCCATTCGGGCTCGTTCTTCTTGGCGGAGATGAAGCGGACCGTGTCTTCGCTGAGGCCCTTGGGAGCGAATTCCTGCTCGACGTCGGATACAAAGCCCCATTCGTAATCCTTGGCGATCGTCTCCTTGAGCTCACGGTTCTGGACGGTCTCGTTCATTGCGCGAGTTCCGTCAGCGGCACGGCGCCGAGCGCGCCGCGGACAGCGCGGCCGACGACGCCGATGTGCGGCTTCACCCGGCAATGCGCGTCGAGGATGCAGTCGTGGTTGTTCGAATCGGAGCACATGGTGAGCGCGATCGGTCCTTCGACAGCTTCGACAATGTCGGCGAGGCTGATCTCGGCCGGGATCCGGGCAAGCGCAAAGCCGCCGCCGGCGCCGCGGACGCTCGACAGCAAGCCTGACGCGGCAAGCTGGCCCATCAGCTTTTGCGTGGTCGGAAGTGGCACGCCCGTCTCGGCGGAAAGCTCGGTCGCGCTGAGGCGCGCGCTCGCGGGACGGCGGGCAGCAGCGGTCATCAATACGACCGCATAATCGGCGAGATGGCTCAGGCGCATAGCTAATTCGGAGCTTTCCAGTCCGATTTAGTCCGTTGCGCCGAGAAACTCAACCTCCAACCTCGTCATTGCGAGGAGCCGAAGGCGACGCGGCAATCAAGACTGGATTGCTTCGCTACGCTCGCAATGACAGACGAACATTGTGAACTTCTACCCCTTCTTCCGGCCCTTCGCCTTCAGGCTCGACGCCGAGCGCGCGCACCGGGCGACGATCGCGGCGCTGAAGTGGGTGCCCCCGCATCGGCCGCCGACCCTGCCCGCGTCGCTTCGAACCGAAGTCGCGGGGCTGGATTTCCACTCGCCGGTGGGTCTCGCGGCAGGCTTCGACAAGGACGCCGAGGTGCCGCTGCAGATGCTGTCGCTCGGCTTCGGCTTCGTCGAGGTCGGCACGGTCACGCCCCAGTCGCAAGCTGGGAATGACAAGCCGCGGCTGTTCCGCCTGACCGAGGACCGCGCCGTCATCAATCGAATGGGTTTCAACAATCATGGGCAGCCTGCGGCGTTTCACCGGCTGCTCGACTGCACCCATCGCAGCGGGCCGATCGGAGTCAATGTCGGCGCGAACAAGGACAGCGCCGACCGCATCGCGGATTATGCGAGCGGGGTCCGGGCGATGAGCCATGTCGCCGATTACCTGACCATCAACATCAGCTCGCCCAACACGCCAGGGCTGCGCGGACTGCAGGACGAAGGCGTGCTCGAGGAATTGCTCGCGGCCGTGCGCGAGGCGCGGACGAAGAAGCCGGTGTTCCTGAAGGTCGCGCCGGATCTCGAAGACGCGGACCCGGCGCGGATCGTGAAAGCGGCCGGTGATCACGGCATCGATGCGATCATCGTCTCCAACACAACCGTGTCGCGGCCGTCGCTGAAGTCGAAGAATTCAGGCGAGGCGGGCGGCCTGTCGGGCGCGCCGTTGAAGGCACTCGCGCTCGACGCGCTCCGCAAGTTCCGGAGCGCGAGCGGCGGCGAAATTCCGCTGATCGGCGTCGGCGGAATCGCCAATGCCGACGACGCCTTCGAGCGCATTCGCGCCGGAGCGAGCCTGATCCAACTCTATTCGGCCATGGTCTACGAAGGGCCGGGAATTGCGCGCCGGATTGCGCAGGGCCTCGATTGGCTCCTCAACCGGGAGGGCTTCGCGAGCATCGCGTCGGCGGTTGGCACCGAGAAGCTCTAGGGCAGCACTCGCAGGATCACGCCTTCGCGGCGCGGGTCGGCGGCGCCGTCGACTTGGCCATCGCGGATCAAAACGCCGGCTAGCCCCGAATCCTCGCCCTGTCCGGGCTTCAAGTCGATGCCGCGATCGCGGAGCCCCTTCAGGATTTGCGGCGAGAACTTCGTCACCTCGCCGTTGATGTTGGGCCCGCGCGCGACGAGGTTCGGCGCCGCAAGGGCATCGGCCATGGTCATTCCCCAATCGACCGACGCAACTAGCGAATGGCCGACATAAGCGAGGATCGCATTGCCGCCGGCCGAGCCGATCGCTCCGGCGAACTTGCCGTCTCGGGTCAGGAGGATCGAGGGCACCATCGACGAACGCGGGCGCTTGCCCGGCGCGACAGCGTTGGCAGCCGGCCGGCCCTGAGCGTCGGTTGGCGAAAAAGAAAAATCGGTCAGTTGGTTATTGAGGAAAAAGCCGTCGACCATCCGCCCGGTGCCGAAGATGCTTTCGACCGTCGTCGTCATCGAAACCACATTCCCTTGCGCATCGCGAACGATGAAGTGCGAGGTGCCGGTCGGCTCCAGACTATTGTCGTTGGCCGCTACGGGCGCTCCATTGGGGATGCCGGCGGCTGGTGGCGGACCAACCTTCGGGCCGATCAAGGCGGCGCGCTTCGCGACATAGCTCGGATCGATCAAGCCTGCGACCGGCACGCGCACGAAGGCCGGATCACCGACATATTTGTCGCGGTCCGCGTACATCAGCCGGCTCGCCTCGGCGAACAGATACCAGGCCTGGGGGTCGTCCCGGTTGCGCGCGGCGATGTCGGTGCGGTCGAGGATCATCATCAGCTCGATCAGGCCGACCCCGCTCGATGGCGGCGGTGGTGAGCAAAGGATGTAGATGCGGAACGGGCCGCACACCGGCTCGCGCTTCACCGGACGGTAGGCTGCGAGGTCGGCGATCGTCATCGTGCCCGCCAACTCGCCTGCGTGAGTCCGCTCAACTATTCTTGCCGCAGTTGAGCCCGAGTAGAGCGCGGCTGGCCCTTGTGCCGCGAGCCTCCGCAGGAACTCGGCATAGGGCTTGTTCACCAGCAGGTCGCCGGCGCTGAGCAACCCGCCACCGGGTTTGGAGAAATAAGCGATCACGTCGGGTTGGTGGTTCTCGGCATAATCGGCGTGGATCATCCGGCTCAGCCGGGGTGAGACGGTGAAGCCCTCGTCGGCTGTCCGCTCCGCATCTGCGAACAAAGTCGACCAAGCGAGCTTGCCATGCTCGTCATGAGCTAGTCCGAGCATCTTCACTGCGCCCGGAATTCCGGTCGCGCGTCCGCTGACGACCGCGGTGTCGAACGGCAACGGCTTGCCATTAGCATCGAGAAACATGCCGGGCGTCGCCTGCGCCGGCGCAACCTCGCGCCCGTCATAGACGGTGATTTTGGCGGTGCGACCGTCGAGATAAGTCATGAACGCCCCGCCGCCGACGCCGGAGCTTTGCGGCTCAACCAGCGAAAGCATCGCCTGAACCGCGATCGCGGCATCGACCGCGCTTCCGCCTCTGTTCAGCACGTTGAGCCCCGCCTGCGCCGCGAGTGGATTGGCGGCGATGACGAATGGCTCGCCTGCCTGGACCGTTTGCGCTCGCCTCGTCGCTGGAGCGGTCGCGCAGGCGCTTAGGGTGGCGAGGGCGAAGGCGCAGGTGAGCGGCTTAAGGAAACGCATGGTCATGGCGACTAGCAGGACGAGTGGCGCTCGCAATCGTTTCCGCTAAGAAGCCCGGCCAAGGGGAGAACGCATGGCTCGTCAGCTCGAGCAATTCGACAATCTCGTTTCGATGTTCCTGACGCGCGCCGAGGAAAAGGGCGACGTGCCGTTCCTGTGGGCCAAGCGCGACAAGGAATGGCGGCCGACCAGCTGGAAGGAAGCGGCGCGGCAGGTCGCGGCGCTGGCGGCGTCACTCAAGAAGATGGGGCTGGAACGCGGCGACCGTGTCTGCCTCGTCAGCGAAAACCGGCCGGAGTGGCTGATCGCCGACCTCGGTATCATGGCCGCGGGCTGCGTGACCGTCCCCACCTACACGACGAACACCGTTCGCGATCATACGCACATCCTGGAAAATAGCGGCGCGAAAGCGGTCATCGTCTCCAACCAAAAGCTCGCGACCAATGTCGCGCCAGCGGTGCTGACCTCGTCGGACTGTCATCACTTTATCGCCATCGACGCGATGCGGCGCACCCAGGTGCCCGAGAATATTCATATCCATTGCTGGCCGGACCTCGTCAAAGGCGAGCCGGACATCGACGCGCTGAAACGCGACCTGCAAAGCGTCGGCCGCGATGACCTTGCCTGCCTGATTTACACCAGCGGCACCGGCGGTGCGCCGCGGGGCGTTCGCCAGCACCACGGCTCGTTGCTCCACAATGTCGAAGGCGCGACCGACGTCATCTCGACCGACTTCGGTTGGGAGGATGAAGTGTTCCTGTCTTTCCTTCCGGCGAGCCACGCCTATGAGCATACTGGCGGGCAGCACTTCCCCGTCGCCCTCGGCGCGCAGATCTATTACGCCGAGAGCCTCGAGAAACTCGCCTCCAACATCGAGGAAGTGCAGCCGACAATCATGGTGGTCGTGCCACGGCTGTTCGAAATGCTCCGCGCCCGCATCATGAAGTCGATCGAGGGCCAGGGTGGCCTGTCGAAATATCTCATGGACCGAGCGCTTCAGATCGGCGCGGCCAAGGCGGCAGGGAAATTCCAGCCGTGGAACCTGCCGATGGACGGCATTCTCTCGCTCACCCTCCGCAAAAAGGTTCGCGCCAAGATGGGCAAGCGCCAGAAGGCTTGGGTGTCGGGCGGCGCGCCACTCAACCCGGAAGTCGGGCTGTTCTTCGAATCATTGGGTATCACATTCCTGCAGGGCTACGGTCAGACCGAGACTGGGCCGGTGCTCGCCTGCAACCGCCCCGCCGCCGGAATTCGCCTCGATACCGTCGGGCCGCCGATCAAGAATACCGAGGTCCGGATCGCCGACGATGGTGAGATCATGGTGCGCGGCGAGCTCGTTATGCACGGCTATTGGCGCAACGAGGAAGAGACCGCGCGGGTGCTCCGGGACGGTTGGCTCGCGACCGGCGACGTCGGCCATTTCGACGAGAAGGGTCGGATCAAGATCACCGACCGTAAGAAGGACATCCTCGTCAACGATAAGGGCGACAACATTTCGCCGCAGCGGATCGAAGGCATGCTGACGCTTCAGCCCGAGATCGCGCAGGCAATGGTCTATGGTGACCGCCGCCCGCACATCATCGCTTTGCTTGTCCCTGATCCCGAGTTCGCGAAGCTGCCCGATTTGCACCAGCGGCTCGAAAATGCCGTCGACCGAGTCAACGCCGATCTCTCGGTGATCGAGCGCGTCCGCCGCTTCATCCTGGCCGATGAGCCGTTCACGATTGAGAACGAGCAGATGACACCGTCGCTGAAGATCCGCCGTCACGTCATCGGCAAGGTCTACGGAAAGCGCCTCGATGCGCTCTACCGCAAGTAGAAGGCCCTACTTCGCCTTCTGATAGAGGACGAAATCGCCGAACACGCAGGCGCCCTCAATCCCGCCATCAGAAAATTCCAGTTGCTCGCCGTTGCAAACGCGGCCGGCGGCGCTTTCGGTATGGATGAATGCCTGCTTCCCGATCTTGCCGCAGAACAGGCTGGCCTTGAGGTCGTTTCGCCAGATCCGCGGGCCGTCGCGGAAGAGGAGTGTCCGGTCGTCGATCGCGATCGGATAGGTAACGGCCTCTGTCTTGATGCATTTACGCACCTCGCCGGCGACGCGTCCTTCAAGATATTTGTCGAGCTTCGCTTGGGCCTCCGGCGTCCTCGGTGGCCCGGATGATTGAGCAGCACTTATCAGGACCAGGGCCGCAGCCGCTGCCAAAACGAGACGCATAACTTCCCCCGTCGTTACGTCCGGAAGAAATTAAAGCCGGTCACTACCGGATTGCAATCCTGTCAGGCGCCCGTCTTCGTATACGGAATGAAGTCGCCGAACACACAGCTGCCGACCGCGAAGTGGCTCTGCAGGTCCACGACCTGGCCGATGTCACCACGGCACAGTTCCGCGCTGCCATAGGATTTGGTGACGAGCGTGTAGGCGCCGCCGAGATTCGGACAGCCGCCCTGCATATTGTTGACGTAAACCCGGCGGCTGCCGTCGCGGAAGGCGATGGTGCGCTCGTCGATCACCACCATGTCGTTCTGGCGATAGGTCGGCAGGCAACTGAGCGGCGGGCCGGCGACCTTGCCGGCGAGCAATTGCTCATATTCGCGCTGCTTAGAGGCGCTGCGCTCGGGCAGCGGCGGCACATTGGCGCACGACGCCAGCATGGAGCCGGTTACCAGGAGCAAGATGCCACGCATGTTGACCTCCTAAAAATGTCCTGATCCGCTTTGCGTTTGGCGCTTACGCTCATGAACGGAAGCTGTCTTTGGCGGACCTGAGGCGGGCGAATTCTTCTTCGTTAGTGGCGCGAACGAAAGGATTGGTTTCACGTTCCTGGGCCACCGTCGTCGGGAGGGTAATCGTTTCGGCGTCGCGCAGCGCCGCGACTTCCTCCAAGCGCGCAGTGATCGCAGCGTTCGTGGGATCGGTGTGCGCCGCGAAGCGCGCGTTGGCGAGCGTATATTCGTGACCGCAATAGATGCGGACGTTCTCGGGCAAAGCGGCGATGCGCTGCATGTTCGCGTACATCTGCTCGGGCGTGCCCTCGAACAGCCGTCCGCAGCCCATGGCGAACATGGTATCGCCGACGAAGATCATCCCTTCTTCTTTGAAATAATAAGCGATGTGGCCTGCGGTATGGGCGGGAATGTTCCAAACCACCGCTTCAGCTCCAGCGGCCGTGACGCGGTCTCCCTCTGCGACGACGCAGTCCACCTTGCTCACACGCTTCGCTTCGGCCGGCGCGGTGATGGTGGCTCCGGTGGCTGCCTGGATGTCTTCGTTCCCGCCGGTGTGGTCCGGATGCCAGTGCGTGTTGAGCACCTGGGTCAGTCGCCAGCCCTTCGCAGCCACAGCATCGAGCACCGGCGTCGCGACTGACGGATCGACCGCCGCCGTCTCGCCGCTCGCCGGATTGTGGATCAGCCAGACGTAATTGTCGGTGAGAACCGGTACCGCGACGATCTCCATGGTGATGCTCTAGGCCGGCGATCCGAGGATCGCCAGCGCGTCGGCGGCGAGCTGGCGGGTCAGTTCGGCGGCCGGAAGCGGCTGGCCGAGCGGTGCGGACTGGCCGGCCCACATCGGTCCGAAGCCATAGTCGCCGCGTTTTTCGGCGGCGCCGCGGACGGCTGCGAGCGCTGGGCTGGCGTAAGGGTAGGGCGGAGCTTCGGGCCGGACTGGGCCGAGATCGTCGATGAGGCGGCCGCGCAACCCGCGCGCCAGTCCCCCCGTCATCAGGTTGGTGAAGACGGTTCGGCCCTCACGAAGCTTCGCCCGATGCGCGTCGCTTATCGGAGTCTCGGGCGAATGCAGGAAAGCCGTCCCGAGCTGGATCGCACTCGCTCCCAGCATGAAGGCCGCGGCGATCCCGCGCCCGTCGGCGATCCCGCCAGCGGCGATGACCGGGACCGAAACTGAGTCAACGACCTGCGGCAGCAAGGCGACGAGGCCCATCGCTTCAGCCGGATCGGAGCCGAGAAAGCGGCCGGTATGGCCACCGGCTTCGAAGCCCTGGGCGATGATCCCATCGACGCCTCGCCCTTCGAGCCACCGCGCTTCCTCGACGGTCGTGGCATTGCCGAAGACGATTGCACCGCAGGCTTTGACGCGTTTGAGCAGCGACGTCTCGGGCAAGCCGAAATGGAAGCTGACGACTTCCGGCTTCACCTTTTCGACGACGGCGCACATGTCCGCATCGAATGGGAGCCGCAATGCGCCGCCATTGCCCGGCTCGACCCCAAATTCGGTGTAATAGGGCTGGAGCAAAGCCCGCCACGCGCCGTCGTCGGGGTCGCCGGGCATGTGGTGACAGAAGAAGTTGAGGTTGAGCCGCCCCTTCGTCCGCCGGCGAACTTCGGCCACCTGGGCACGGGCCTGATCCGGCGACAGTAGCGCACAGGGTAGCGACCCTAGCGCCCCGCCCTCGATCGCCGCGATGCAGAGCTCGACCCCACCTGCTGCCGCCATCGGCGCCTGGATGATCGGATGCTCGCACCCGACGAGGTCCAGGAAACGACGGTCGGGCCAGTTCACCATTCACCGGTGTTCGGCATCGACGCCCACGGCTCAGCGGGCTCAAGCCGGTCGCCCTTCTGAAGCAGTTCGACCGAAATATTGTCGGGCGTCCGGACAAAGGCCATGTGCCCGTCGCGCGGCGGCCGGTTGATTGTCACGCCGCCTTCCATCAGCCGCTGGCACGTCTCGTAAATGTGGTCGACCTGGTAGGCGAGGTGGCCGAAGTTGCGCCCGCCGCCATAATCGGCCTCCTCCCAATTATGAGTCAGCTCCACCTCGCCGCCATCGTCTCCGGGAGCGCCAAGGAAGATGAGCGTGAACTTGCCCTGCGGCACATCGAAGCGCCGCCGTTCCTCCAGTCCCAACAGTTGAAAAAATGCAACAGTGGCCTCGGGATCGGAGACACGGATCATCGAATGCAGGAATTTCATTTCATCGTACTCGATTCATCGCTATAAATACACGGTTCGTCGCAGCCGTGACCGGCGATCGTGACCGGTGGCTGCTCGTTTACGCGGACGAACGCATGGGTATCAAATCCATGATCCAGAAGCTGCAGGACAGCCGTGCCGTCCTTTTGGGCGCGGTAGCGATTTTTGCGGTTGGTCTCACAACGAGCGGGTACGCACTCGGCGACGGGCTTCGCCGGTCCAAGATGGCGGAGCACCGGTCGGTAACGGTTCGCGGCGTTTCGGAACGCGACGTCACTGCCGACCTTGCGACCTGGTCGGTCAGTTTCTCGCACCGGGGGCCGGAACTGGGCTCGGTTCAGCAATCGGTCGACCAGCAGGCACGGGCAGTGCGGGCGTTTTTCCGGCGCGCGGGCTTCAAGCCGGACGACGTCACCGACACCGACGTGTCGCTCGGCCATGAGCAGCCGACCGACAACAAGGGCAATCCGGTTGGGCCGCGGCTGGTCACCGTCAGCCGCTCGATCCAGCTTCGGACCACCGACGTGATGCGGGCGCGCGATGCCTATACGCGGCAGGCCGAGCTACTTCGCGACGGAGTGGAAATGTCATCGAGCGGCGTGAACTTCACCTTCACCAAGCTCAACGACGTGAAGCCCCAAATGATCGCCGAGGCGACGCAAAATGCCCGACGCAGCGCTGACCAGTTCGCGCGTGACAGCGGGACGTCGGTCGGCCGCATCAAGACCGCGAGCCAGGGCTATTTCTCGATCGGCGCTCGCGATGGTGACGATTGCGAAGACTGCGGATCGTCAGGCGGCAGCTCGCCGTACCAGAAGGTCCGGGTCGTTACGACGATCGACTACGACCTCGGCTAAGCACGCAAGCCGAAGTCTCCCGGGGCGCAGCCGCTCACTTGGGCGGCTGCGTTTCCGTTTTTACGGTTGGGGTGACGCCGAGCATTTCTACTGCTTTCGCCGCGGCCTTGCCGACAGCGCCGTTCGGGTCTCCACTCGCCGCGCTCAGCCAGTAACTCCGTGCCTTGTCATCATCTCCCATGAAATGCGCGACGTGGCCGGCCTCGAACAGGACGGCGGGGTCCGACGGTGCCATCGCCAGCGCCTTGGCGATGGCGGATTGGGCGGTCATCGGGTCCTGCTCGCGGATCGCAAGCGCCGCCGAGAAATACCAGTAGAAGGGATCGTCCGAGACGGTAGGCGCGGCCTCGTTGGCCCTGGCCCGCGCGGTCTTGAGATCGTTCGTCGCTTCGGCGGCTCGGGCGCGATCGAGCAGGGCTTCGCCGCGCTGTTCGGCTTCCAGGCCCGGTAGCGCCAGGGCGCGATCGAGGTCGAGGGCCGCCTTGCCCGGCTGGTCCGCGGCCAGCCACATATTCCCAGCGGCCGCCCACATCCGCGCCTTGCCGGGGTCCTTGTCGGCGGCCGTTTGCGCGGCTTCCTCGAATCCGCGAGCGGCTGCCTCATCGTCGCCGCTGGCCTTGGCCTGGAGCGCCCGGCAGATCAAAGCGTCGGGCGTGACGACGTCGGGACAAGTACGCGCTGGGGGAGCAGACGCGACGGCGGCAGCGATAAGCAGGTCGATCAAATTTGCGGCTCCAGCAGATCAGTGACGGTGCGCAGGATCGCATCGATCTCGTGCGGCTCCGACAGGCGGTGACCGCCGCCTTTGAGAACCACAAGCTGGACATCCGCTGAACGCAGCGCCTGCATCGTCCGGAACGCGACACCGAGCGGCACGTCCCGGTCGAGCTCGCCGTGGAGCAGGCGAACCGGGCAATCGATTGCGATCTGATGGTCGAGAAGCAGGAGCTCCTGCCCCGACTCCCAAAACGCGCGCGACAGGCCCTGCCGCTCGGCAGTGTCGCCGTCGGCAAATCCCCATTTGGTGAAGTCCGACGCCGCTGCGATACCGATCAATGCTTTCACCCGGTCCTGTCGCAGGAGCGCCAGGTGAAGCGCGATCCACCCGCCCATGGATGAGCCGATGATCACGATTGGCCCGTCGGTAAGCTGATCGATGACCGCGAGCGCCTCCTCGAGCCAGGCGTCGAGCGTTCCGTGTGCGAATTCGCCAGGGCTCGATCCCGTTCCCGAATAGTCAAAGCGCACCAGCGCCAGTCCACGCGTCGTGGCCCAGGCATCGAGCGCCAACGCCTTGCTGCCCTCCATGTCTGACCGGTAGCCGGGCAGGAACACCAGCGTCGGTCCAGCGCCCCGCCGATTGCGATACGCAATCGAACGTCCGGCAACTTCGATATATTGAACTTCGGGCTGTGCCATGAGTCGTGCGCTCTAGCGGAGGAGAATTCCCGGATGAAATATCGCAAGCTTGGCACCAGCGACCTCGAAGTCTCGGAAATCTCGCTCGGGTCGTGGTTGACCTATGGCGTCGGGGTAGAAGCCGACAAAGCTCGCGCTTGCCTTGAGGAATCGTTCGAGCAGGGCATCAACTTCATCGACACCGCCAATGTCTACGGACGTGGGGCCGCCGAGACGTTTCTCGGCGAGGCGCTGCAGGGCAGGACGCGCGACTCCTACGTGCTCGCGACCAAAGTCTATTTCCCGATGAGCGACACCGACCGCGGCTTGTCGCGCGCGCAGATAGAAAAGCAGATCGAGGATTCGCTGCGGCGCCTCAGGACCCATTACGTCGATCTCTACCAGTGCCACCGCTACGACTGGGACACACCGCTCGAGGAGACGATGGAGGCGCTGACCCGCGTCGTCGACAGCGGCAAAGCCCGCTACATCGGTTTCTCTGAATGGCCGGCCGAACGCATCCAGGCCGCGGTCGACATGACCGGTGTCGCCAAGTTCGTCTCGAGCCAGCCGCAATATTCATTGCTGTGGCGCGAGCCCGAAGACGAGGTGATCCCGCTCTGCGCGGCGAATGGCATTTCGCAGATCGTCTGGTCACCGCTGGGACAGGGAGTGCTTTCGGGGAAGTATGATCCGGATCGGCCGCCGCCGGAGGGTAGCCGGGCAACGAGTGACGAGATGAGCGGCTTCATGGACCGGCTGCTGCGGCCGGATGTGCTCCGCGCGGTTCAGAAGTTGAAGCCGATCGCGACCGAGGCGGGGCTGACGCTGCCGCAATTTGCCCTGGCGTGGATTCTGCGCGAGCCGAACGTGGCGTCGGCGATCATCGGCGCCTCGCGCCCTGAGCAGGTACGCGAAAATGCCGCTGCTTCGGGAGTGATCGTCGATACCGCGCTGTTCGCTCGTGCTGAGCAGATCCTCAACGAAGCACTCGCCGGAGCAGCGGCTTAGATCAGATCGCTTTCGAGCTGCGGCGCGACGGCGAGACGAACACGTCCTCGATCGTCCGCTCGAACAATTCGGCAATGCGAAAAGCGAGCGGCAGGGAAGGATCGTACTTGCCCGTCTCGATCGCGTTGACGCTCTGGCGCGACACTTCGAGCCGTTCGGCAAGGTCCTGCTGACTCCAACCGCGCTCGGCGCGCATCATCCGGAGGCGGTTCTCCACGGCTACGCCTCCTCGTTCTTGCGCGTGAAATACTCAATGCACCCGAACATGCCCTGGATGATGACCCAGACGAACGGGATCCAGTAAGCCTCGACCAGCGGCATTGCGCCGAACGCCTGAAGGAAGCCCCAGACCACTGCAGCGCCCATCGTGGCGTTGGTTGCGACGGCGATGCGCTTGAGGGCGAGCGCCTGGTGATATTCGTCACGCTCGTCCGACACGTAGCGGCCCCAGCTCGCGAAAATGCCGAGCACCGGGATCGAGGCGACGATGGCCATCAGCGCCGGAATGTAGCCCGCGACCGCCGTATTCGCGCGCACCCAGACCAGCGGCGGAAGGACGATCACATAAGCCAGCAGAAGCCACATGATGCGCTTGGTGTGTGCGCGCTGGGCAGGGGTGAAATCAGAGTAAGCCATGTCAAGCTCCATTGTCTTATAGACAAGCAAGCTTTACATCGAGTCGCTGTCGATAGTCAAGTCACCTTTACTTCTTCGAGTCCGTCTTGCAGATGTTGAGCAGATCGCGGGCTTCTGTCGGGCTCAGTGCGGGGCCGTATTGCGCCTTGGGATCGAAGCTCGCGGAGAATTTCTGCGCACGTCTGCCGGTCAGCGGGTGGCTCTGGAGAAATTCTGTGCCAGGAGCGCCGCCCTCCTCCTTCGACAATTTCGTGAACAGTTCCGCGATCGGCTGCGGCGAAATGCCGGCGCGCTTCAGCATGACGATTGCGTCCGAGTCCGCCTGGGCCTCATTGTCGCGCGTGTAGCTGAGCGCCAGGATCTGCTCGGCATTGCCGCCGACGTTGCCGGCGAACATCCGGATGAGCGCGCCGATCCCCATCTCCCGGATGAGCGCTTCGGTGACATGATGGCGCCGGACATGGGCGATTTCGTGCGCCATGATTCCGGCGAGAGCGTCGGGACTCGAATCCCGGATCGCCGGCTCGAACACGACAATATAGCCGCCGGGAAGCGCGGCGGCATTGAAGACAGGCACATCGAGCGCAGCCACTTTCACGCCGTTTTTGCCTTTGGTGGCGCCCGGGGCGACGCGTTCGACCAAGGCCTCCAGTGCCTTCTGCCCCTTCGGACTGCGGCAGCGCATCTTGCCAAAGTCGCCGAACATCGCTCCACCGAACCGCCGTTCCCAACTCATCGGTACGTGCGGGGCGATCCAGTGCGGGGCAATGTAGCCGATTGCGATCACCGAAATCGTCAGGGCGGCAAGAACGCCCAGCGCCGGAACCAGTCCAACCTTGTCGATCAACCGGCCATAGCGTTCCGTCTTTGGCAGAGCCGCCGCGATCTCGTCCGTAAGCGGCTTGTCGAGCCTCAGCGACCAGCCTTCAATATCGGTCCTGATAAGCCGGACCTGTTGATCGTCCTCGCTGAGAAGGCGAAGCTTGCCTGCGGGCACCCTTTCGCATCGGCCGTCATCAAGAGCGATCCTCAGTTCCAGAGAAGTGGCTTCGACTTGGGCCGAGTGCGCACGCGCACTCGACCCATCGAAGAGAGATCCTGCCTGGGCCAAAGCCTAGAAGGCGCCAATATCGAGGGCGTCGAGGAACCCTTCGGCCTCTCGGGGTGCTTTGGTCCGCGACTGCGTCAGGGTATCGACGTCGATCGTTCCGTATGCCTCGAGATGTGACGTGATGAACTGCCACTTGCGGAAATTGAACACGATCATCGCGAGTCCGAGCGTGATGATCGCCAGGCCAACGGTCTTCGCATAGAATTTGAACCAATCGCCCCAATCCGCAGTGAAGCGGAATTCAATGTCGCCGATGCGGGTCCATTCGACTGCTGCTCGATAATAAGCAGCCAAGAAGTTCAGATAGACCAACCCGACCGCCACGTAGAAGCAGATCATCAGAAGCGGATGAGCCTCGGTAGCGCCTGCGCTCGCGTCCAGAGATCCTGCCACGGCGCCCAGGACGAGCGATCCGGCCACGAAGGTACCCCAAAGAGCAAAGTACGCGCCACGCGTATCGTCGGAGGTCATCGTGGCCTCGAACGGATAATCGCCGAATGACATCTTGTTCCAGCGCTCGTTCCAGAGCTTTGCCTGAGCCCACGGATAAAGCAGTCCGGCAATCAGGAAGCTCGCAAGATAGTATCCGATCGCCTTGAAGCCGTAGCGCCATCCTCCGTCATCACTGCCGCCGCGGATACCGCGCCACCAGGTTCGCGAAAGGCGATATCGAAGAGCCCGGAAACGGGCGAGGCCGTACAGGTAGAAGCCAGCGAAATAAATCGGGATGAGAATGGCGAATATGCCGGTGCCGAAGCGCGCCGCAAGAGCCGGCAGGCCAAAGCTTATCGCGAGATAGACGGTGCCCAGCAGCAGCGACACGACAATGAACCCGATGAACATCTCCATGCCCGTTCCCGTCCATTGAAGCTGGTCGTCGATGAAGCGCGTCCGGCTCCACAGGTACCGCCTCTCGCGGGCCTTCGCCCAGGACCGGTAGATGAACAATGTGACGACGGTCAGCGCGAAGTTGCTGATTGCGATCGGCAGGAACTCTTTCAATGAGCCACTGAACTCGATTGCGCGGCGGTCATCGGCGGGCGCCGATGTTATTGCATCCATTTACTAATCCCCCACTCACCGAGCGCGTGGAAGCTGCAATGGAAACAGCCGCTTGGCAAGGGGTACAGCGGCGTCGAGGGCCGCGGTTGAGGCGCGACGTGCCCCTCGCTACATGCTGCGGTGCAATGACCAAGATGTTCAAGATCGCGCTTCCCGACGGCTCGGTGAAGGAAATGCCCGAGGGTTCGACCCCGGCGGACGTGGCGGCGGCCATCGGGCCGGGACTCGCCAAGGCCGCGCTCGCCGCCAAGATCGACGGCGAAGTGCGCGACATCATGCGCCCGTTCGAGGGCGACTCTAGCCTCGCCTTGATCACCTCGCGCGATGAAAAGGACGCGCTTGAGCTGGTGCGCCACGACTTCGCGCACATCCTCGCCGAAGCGGTGCAGAACCTGTTTCCCGGAACCCAGATCACCTTCGGCCCGGCGACCGATGACGGCTTCTATTACGACTTCGCCCCGACCGCCGAGCATGGCCCCTTCACCGAGGAAGAACTGCCGGCGATCGAGGAAGAGATGAGGCGCATCATCGCGGCCGACAAGCCGCTTGTGCGCGAGGTGTGGGACCGCGCCCGCGTTCGCCAGTTCTTCATCGACCATGGCGAGGCCTTCAAGGCCGAGTGGGTAATGGAGCTGCCGGAGGGCGAGCCAATCACCATGTACAAGACGGGGCATGGCGAAGCCGACTGGATCGATCTCTGCCGCGGGCCGCACCTTGCCTCGACCGGCAAACTCGACCCGAACGCGTTCAAGCTAACACGCGTCTCCGGCGCCTATTGGCGCGGCGACCCCAAGAACCCGATGCTCTCGCGCATCTACGGGACAGCGTGGCTCAACAAGAAGCAGCTCGACGAATATCTCATCCGGCTGGAGGAGGCGCAGAAGCGCGATCACCGCAAGATCGGGCAGGAGATGGACCTGTTCCACCTCCAGGCCGAGGCGCACGGAAGTGTCTTCTGGCACCCCAACGGCTTCATCATTTACCGCGCGCTCGAAGCCTACATGCGGCGGCGGATCGACGAGGCCGGCTATCTCGAAATCAAGACTCCGCAGCTGATGGACGCGCGCCAGTGGGAGAAGAGTGGCCACTGGGGCAAATATCGCGAGAACATGTTCGTGGTGCCGGACGAAATCCCGCACGCCCCCGAAGACGGAGAAGAGGACGATCGGCCGATCCTGTCGGGCGAAGCCGATTTGATGGCGCTGAAGCCGATGAACTGCCCTGGCCACATCCTGGTCTTCAAGCAGGGCATCACCAGCTACCGCGAGCTGCCGATCCGTTTCTACGAGAATGGCAGCTGCCACCGGAACGAGCCGCATGGCGCGCTCCACGGGCTGATGCGCGTCCGCCAGTTCACCCAGGACGATGCCCACATCTTCTGCCGCGAGGACCAGATCGTCGCGGAAGCTCGCGCCTTCTGCGAGCTAGCCGACCGCGTCTACAGGGACCTCGGGTTCGCCGATTACTCGGTGAAGCTCGCGCTTCGCCCCGACAAGCGCTTCGGCAGCGACGAGGATTGGGATAAGGCCGAGGAAGAGCTGCGTCAGGCGGTCGTCGCGGCCGGAATGGCGAACGAGGAGTTCGGCTGGGAGGAGCTGCCAGGCGAAGGCGCCTTCTATGCGCCCAAGCTCGAATGGCATCTCAAGGATGCGATCGGCCGAACCTGGCAGGTTGGCACGCTCCAGTCCGACCGAGTACTACCCGAACGGCTCGATGCGACCTTCGTCGGCGAGGACGGACAGAAGCATCGCCCGATGATGTTCCACCGCGCCATCTTCGGATCTTACGAGCGCTTCATTGGCATGCTGATCGAGCATTATGCCGGCAAGTTTCCGCTGTGGCTGGCGCCGGTGCAGGCGGTCGTCGCGACGATCGTGTCCGATGCGGACGATTACGCTCAGCAAGTCACCGCGAAGCTCGCCGCGGCCGGAATTCGGGTCCAGACCGACCTCCGCAACGAGAAGATCAACTACAAGGTGCGCGAACACAGCCTGGCCAAGGTCCCGCTGCTGCTGGTGGTCGGCAAGCGCGAAGCCGACGAGGGTACAGTCGCTCTACGGCGGCTTGGCAGCGACGAGCACCAAAAGATCATGAGCCTCGACGAGGTCGCCGCCATGATCGCCAACGAGGCCATTCCGCCCGACCTGCGGAGCTAGGTCAGACCAAACCGGATCGGTCTTCTGCGGCGGGTGACCGTCCGAATAGGGTAGTGGAATGCAACGCGTGGCGATTGGCGGCGCTCCTGGAGCATCGCTATGGCCACGCGCCCTTCTCGTTCATATCGTCCCGACGATCCGCGGACCCTTCCAGCTACGCGGCCTTGTCCCGCTGCGCGCCGGCAGCTGCTCCAGCAACGCCGCCGCGATATTCTCGCCGAGACGGCAGCCCGCCTGCTGGCTGAAGAAGACCCGGACTCGCAGGTGATGCCAATGCTCCACCGGACTCTGGCGGCCGAGCTGATCATCGATGTCTCTCTCGGGTTCATCATCACCGCCAAGGCCCGCGATCGCGCCAGGAATTGTCGCGACTAAGTCACTCTCTGCGCCCGACTTCTGACGCCTCGCCGACACAGCTGGTGGCAAAAACGACTCACAATTCATCACGCGGACTTTTCATGCGGCCCGCAAATCCCTAATTCGCACCCAACCACGAACAGATTGGAGTCTTCGCTATACCACCGCCCTACCCGCGCCGACCGCAGGCGCCGCCGCAATTCAGCGGCCCCCGCTACAATGAATTCATCCAGGCGCAGAAGGTCCGCGTCATCGATGAAAACGGCGAAAATCTGGGCGTAATGTATACGCGTGAGGCGTTCGAGCAGGCTCAGGAAGTCGGGCTCGACCTGGTCGAGATTTCACCGAACGCCGACCCGCCCGTCGCGAAATTCCTCGATATCGGCCGCTTCAAGTACGAAGCGCAAAAGAAAGCCGCCGAGCAGCGTAAGCGCCAAAAGACGCAGGAGATCAAAGAGATCAAGATGCGTCCCAACATCGACGACCACGACTACGACACCAAGATGAAGAAGGTGTTCGAGTTCCTCGAGGAAGGCGACAAGGTTAAGGTCACCATGCGCTTCCGCGGCCGCGAGATGGCTCATGGGGAGCTCGGCATGGCAGTGCTTCGCCGGGTGCAGGAACAGACCGCGGAGATGGCCAAGGTCGAAGCGCACCCGCGCATGGAAGGCCGCCAGATGCTGATGGTGCTCGCGCCGAAATAATGGCTGGCCCAATCTCCCTGTCCTGCATTCGTTGCCAGGGCGCGATGGAGCCGGGTTCCGTCATCGACGAGGGTCAGGGCGGGACTCGCAGGGTCGGGATATTTGTGGCCGGCTATCGTTGCCAGCGCTGCGGTTATCTCGAGAGCTACGCCTGAGCGCCCGTCTTACTTACATTGCTGTTGCCAAATTGCTTCAGGATGCGGGCTTTGAGTCGATACGCCGACGCAATTGCTTTCCATTCGCCCTGATTCCGGCTTAGCTTCCCTCTGCTGGAGCCCAGGCTCCAACAGGGGAGAGAAACATGGGCAAGTCGAAGTGGCTGCTTTCGGCAGCGCTTGTCGCGATTGCATCGCCGGCAATTGGACAAACCGCAGTATCCAACACCGACACTGACAAGGCATCGGCTCAGCCGACCCCGGGTGCAACTGAAGGCGCTGCGGCGCAGGATCAGGCTCGCGAACAGCAACCGGTCGACACCGGCGACATCGTCATCACCGCGACTCGCCGTAACCAGGCGCTCTCCGACGTGCCGATGGCCGTGAGTGCGGTCACCGCGCAACAGCTCGAATATACGGGCGCTAGCGATATCCGGCAGCTCAACCAGGTTGCCCCGTCGCTCCTCGTTTCCTCTACTTCCTCCGAAGCTGGAGCGGGCGTTGCTCGTATCCGCGGCATCGGCACCGTCGGCGATAACCCCGGTCTCGAAAGCTCGGTCGGCGTGTTCATCGATGGCGTTTATCGCTCGCGCGCTGGCGTCGCCCTGACGGAGCTTGGTCCGCTCGACCGAATTGAGGTGCTACGCGGACCGCAGGGAACCCTGTTCGGCCGCAACACGTCGGCCGGCCTCATTTCGATCATTACTGCAAAGCCGCGCTTTACCCCTGAAATCGCGGGGCAGATCGATATCGGCAATTACGACGAGCGTCGTGTCGAAGGCAGCATTACGGGTCCCATTTCGGACACGCTTGCGGCCCGACTCGACGCTGTCTACGTGAAGCGCGACGGCTTCCTGAAGGACGACATCTCTGGCCGCCGGATCAATGATCGCGACCGCTGGATGGCTCGTGGGCAGTTGCTTTTCCAACCCAACGACAATCTCTCGGTGCGCGTGATCGGCGACGTGTCGCAGCGCCGCGAAGAATGCTGCGGAGCGACCTATCTTCCGGCGTTCGATTTCACCGCCGCCGGCGAGCAGCCGTCGACCATCGCCGGGATCGAGCGTGCGCTCGGAGCGGAAATCAACGACGACACCTACCATCGTCACGTCGCGATCACTCCCGGCCGGAGCTACAACAGCGATGTCGATGACTGGGGTCTTTCCGGCGAGGTCGTCTACGACTTCGGCGGCGCCGAGCTTACGTCGATCAGCGCCTATCGTTACAACAAATATGTTCGCGGCCAGGATGCCGACTTTAACAACCTCGACATCCTCTACCGCGACGGCAGTGGCGGCGCATTCAACCGCTTCAAAACCTTTACCCAGGAGCTTCGGCTCCAGGGTAATGCCTTCGGCAACAAGCTCGATTGGCTCGTCGGCGGCTATTATGCGAACGAGAACCTGCGTCTCGACGACAACCTTGCCTACGGCAACGATTATGGCCGCTATGGCAACTGCCTGGTCGCAGCGAACTTCGCGGCGATTGTTCCGTCGATCATCGCGCCGGGCGTCTCCCCGACCTGCTTCAACACGCCGGTCGCGACGGGCACGCGCGCAGCGCTAATCGCGCAGTACAATGCGGCAGTCGCAGCCAGCCAGTTCACTACGGCCGCGAACCTGGCGAGCCAGATTACCGTTCTCTCAGCCTTCGCGCGCTTGAACAACACCGGCGGGCCGGGCGTCGGGGCGAACTTCAGTGCTGCACCGTTCGTCAACAGCGGCTTCGCCAACCTGACGAATCCGATTTCGCTTTCCTTCAACAACGTCGCACTGGACGACAGCTTCCGACAGTCGAGCGACAACTGGGCGCTGTTCACCCACAACATCTTCTCGATCACCGATCGGCTGAAGCTAACTGTAGGCGCCCGCTACACGCACGAAACCAAGAAGCTGAACGCAGACTTCTTGGACAACAACACGATCTGCACGCTGCTTTCGGGCGGTGGCCTCCAGCAGCTCCCGTGCGTCATCCCGAGTGCGCCTGGCGGTTCGCTGGCGATCGACGACAAGAAGTCGGAGTCCAAGCTGTCGGGTACCGTCGTGCTGAGCTACAAGCCGACCGACCGCTTGCTGACCTACGCCAGCTACGCACGCGGCTATAAGGCCGGCGGCTTCAACCTCGATCGTTCGGCTCTGTGGCGTGCGCAGGCCATTCCGACGACGGTTCCGCCGACGCCGGGAACGACCGTGCTCAGCAATCCGCCTCTGTCCGGCAGCGGTGCGATCTGCGTCAGCGCGGCCCAGACGGGTTGCCAAGGCATCGTCGCCAGCGGTTCGGACCTGCAGTTCAAGCCGGAGACGAACGATGCGTTCGAAGTCGGCGCCAAGTACAATGGCCGAGGCGTCGATATTAACATTGCCTTGTTCCACCAGCTGTTCAAGAACTTCCAGCTGAACACCTTCAACGGCCTCAACTTCATCGTCGAGAACGTGAACAGCTGCAGCGAGGACCTGAGCGGTGCGGACTCCGACAACAGCGCACTGACCGGCGCCTGCACCGGTAAGACTCGCGCTGGCGTGAAGAGCTACGGCTTCGAACTGGAAGCGTTCACCCGGCCGCTGCCGGATCTCGCGATCAATGGCGGCCTCGTGATGGCCAACACCAAGTACCGGAACAACCTGGTAGGTGCGGGTGGCAAAGCGCTTACCAACGCGCTGTTCCAGCTTCCGGGCCGCCGGATCTCCAACGCCGCCGAGTGGACGGGGACCGGCTCCATCGCCTGGACGCCGCGCATTGGCGGCGGCGGCATGCGCGGCTTGTTCTATTTCGATGGCCGCGTCGTCAGCTCGTACAACACGGGCTCCGACCTCGACATCGAGAAGAACCAGAAGAGCTACGCGGTGTTCAACGCTCGCGTCGGCATTCATGGCGCTGGCGATGCATGGGCTGTCGAGTTCTGGGGACAGAACATCTTCGACAAGAACTACCTGCAGGTCGCGTTCGACGCTCCTGTCCAGGGCAGCGGAACGACCCGCGGCGTGCAGGCCGGCTTCTACCCGCGTTCGACCCAGCTCTACGGCGCGTTCCTGGGGGAACCGAGGACGTTCGGCCTGACGTTGCGCGCGAAATGGTCGCCAAAGCCGGCGGCGCCGGCCTATGTGCCGCCGCCACCGCCACCGCCACCGCCACCGCCGGCCACTCAGACCTGCCCAGATGGATCGGTGATCCTGGCGACGGCGACCTGCCCGGTGCCACCACCACCACCGCCGCCACCGCCTCCGCCACCGTCACAGGGTGAGCGGGGTAACTAAGCGGCTCTAGCAGAGGGCAAGTTGTGCGCGGCGTCGAGAAGCGCTGCGCGCAGCTGCTCCATATCGTTGGACTCGAGCTTCTTGCCGTCCGCGCGCGTGAGATAGAAGACGTCGACCGCGCGTTCGCCGTAGGTGGCGATATGCGCCGAATGGATCTGATGACCCTCGGCATGGATCGCGGCAGCGAGCCCAGCCAACAGTGCCGGCCGGTCGAGCGCATTCACTTCCACGACCGTGGTTCGGCCCGAAGCCTTCTCGGCGATGGTGACCGACGGCGCGACTCGGAAAGCAGCGCTGCGCGGCCGTCCACGCTCCGGCGAGGGCAGAGCCGGCTCCGCCCCCGTCAGTGCACGCTCGACTGACTGGACCAGCCGCGAGCGCAATCGCCGATCGCCGTAAGGCTGGTCCCGCGAGTCCAAAACCAGAAGATTGTCGAGCGCCATCCCGTCGCGCGTGGTGTGGATTCGTGCATCGATGATGTTCGCGCCCGCAGCGGCGAGCCCGGCGCAAATGCGATAGAAGAGCCCCTCGCGGTCGGGCGTGAACACGCTGATCCGCGTTGCGCTGCTCTCCGGATCGTCCTCGGCAACCACGCTGGGGCTAGCGTCGCCAATATGCGCTTCCGCCTCCGCGACCTGCCTGGCGTTAGCCACTTGCCAGGCTAGCGGCTCGGCCAGCCAGTAGCTGTCGGGCAGGCGCCTCGCGTGCGCGCGGGTCGCGCTTGCCTTCCACGCGAGCAACTCGCTCAGCTCCTTCTGGCGAGCTTCGACGAGCTCGGTCCGGCCATGCTGCTTGTGGCCCAGGCGAAGCCGCTCTTCCGCGGCTTCGAACAAAGTGCGCAGCAGCGTGCGCTTCCACTCGTTCCAAACGCCCGGTCCGACGGCACGAATGTCGACCACCGTCAGGATTAGCAGCAGCCTTAGCCGCTCAGGGCTCTGCACCTGTCGAACAAAATCCTCGATCGTCTTGGGGTCGGCGAGATCGCGCTTGAATGCGGTCGACGACATCAGGAGATGGTAGCGCACAAGCCATGAGACGGTCTCGGTCTCGGCCTCATCGAGCCCGAAACGCGGGCACAGCTTCAGCGCGATCTCGGCGCCGATGATGCTATGATCGCCGCCACGCCCCTTGGCGATGTCGTGCAGCAGCACTGCGACATAAAGTGCGCGGCGTGACCCGATCTGCTTGTTCAAGATCGCGGTCGAGAGCGGATGCTCGGTCTTGAGCTCGCCACGCTCGATCGCCGCGAGCAGCCCGATCGCGCGGATCGAATGCTCGTCGACGGTGTAGTGATGGTACATGTCGAACTGCATCTGCGCGACGACGCGGCCGAAGTCGGGAACGAAGCGCCCGAATACGCCGGCCTCGTTCATCCAGCGCAGCACGGCCTCCGGTTTGTGGATGCAACTTAGCGTTTCGAGAAACAGGTCGTTTGCGCGCTTGTCGTGACGGGCTTCGCGATCGATCAAAACCGAGTCCCGCGCCGCCGCGCGCATGGCGTTGGGGTGAATCTCTAATTGCTCGCGAGCAGCGACTGCAAACAGCTCTACCAGGCGCACCGGATCAGCACGGAAATAATCGTCCGACGGGATCGAAATCCGCCCGCGATCGAGCGTGAACCCTCCTAGCTTCTTCGGACGGCGACGGATCGTCGGCAAAGCGAACCGGAAGCCTTTCTTGCCAAGCTGCTCGTCGAGCTGTGCAAGGAAGACCCCGGTCAGGTCGCCGACGGTTTTCGCGTTCAGGAAATAGAATTGCATGAAACGCTCGACCGCGGATTTTCCGGGCCGATCGGCGTAATGCATGATCTCCGCGATCTGCGGTTGGTATTCGAAGCTCAGCCGTTCTTCCGCCCGTCCTGCGAGCTCGTGAAGATGGCAGCGGACGGACCAGAAGAATCGCTCGGCGCGGTCGAAGCGGCGGAACTCGGCGGCGGTCAGCAGGCCCGCCCCGACCAGGTCGGAAGGACGCTCCACCCCGTGCACATATTTGCCGATCCAGTAGAGCGTGTGGAGGTCGCGCAAGCCCCCCTTGCCGTCCTTGACGTTGGGCTCGACCACATAGCGCGTGTCACCCATCTTCACGTGACGCTCGTCCCGCTCGCCGAGCTTGGCAGTAACGAACTCGGCGGCCGTCCCATTGACGACTTCCTTCCGGAACCGGGCCATGGCGGAGTCGAACAGTTTCTCGTCGCCCCACAGCCACCGGGCCTCCAGCACCGACGTGCGGATCGTCATGTCCCTCTTGGCGAGCGTGACGAGTTGCTGGACCGAGCGGATCGAGTGCCCAACCTTGAGCTTTAGGTCCCAAAGCATGTGCAGAATCGCTTCGGCGACGCTCTCCTGCTCTGGCAATGGCGCCTTGGCCGTCAGGAACATGAGGTCGAGGTCGCTGAACGGCGCCATCTCGCCCCGGCCGGTGCCGCCCAGGCCCGCGAGCGCCATCTCTTTGACCGGCCTCTTGATTAGGTGCTCGCATACGAAATCGTGCACCAGCCGCACGACCTGGTCGTGAAGGTAGGCAGTTGCCTTGGCGGTAGCACGCCCCTCGCCGGGATGCTCGATCAGCCGCTTGGAGATTTCCGCCCGGCCATATTCCAGCGCGCCGCGAAGGATCGACGCGGCTTCGGCTTGGGCTTTCTTGCTCGCGCTCAGCGCCTGGAACCGATCGGCAATCGCGCGCCGGTCGATGATCGCGCGCCGGTTGTCAATGTCGAGGAAGCTCATTGCCCGCGCTCGGCCGCGAGGCGCTTCAGGCAGTACAATTCCTCCAACGCCTCACGCGGAGTCAGCGCATCCGGATCGATCGACTCAATCGCGCTCAGCAATGGGTCGGGCGCATGCTCAGGCTCAACGGCCGCCGCGAACAAGGGCAGGTCGTCGAGCCCGGCGGCGATCCCGCCCGTGGCATCGCGGCCCGCCTCGAGCTTGGCGAGAACCGAGCGCGCCCTCGCAACCACCGCAGGCGGCAAACCGGCCAGCTTCGCCACTGCGATGCCGTAGCTCCTGTCGGCGGCGCCGTCGGTGACTTCATGAAGTAGGACCAAGTCACCCTTCCACTCGCGCGCGCGGACATGGTGGAGCGACAGGCAATCGAGCCGGCCGGCGAGCCGCGTCAGTTCATGATAGTGTGTCGCGAACAGGGTCCGGCATTTGACCTGGTCGTGCATCGCCTCGACCACCGCCCAGGCGATCGCGAGTCCATCGTAGGTCGAGGTGCCACGCCCGATCTCGTCGAGGATGACGAGGCTCCGGGGCGTCGCCTGCGCGAGGATCGCAGCGGTCTCGACCATCTCGACCATGAAGGTCGAACGCCCGCGCGCGAGATTGTCCGACGCGCCGACGCGGCTGAATAGGCGGTCGACGATTCCGACCTTGGCGCGGCTCGCGGGCACGAAGCTTCCTGCTTGGGCGAGCACCGCGATCAGCGCCGCCTGGCGCAGGAAGGTCGACTTGCCGCCCATGTTGGGGCCGGTGATCAGCCACAGCCGGTCGGACGCCCCAAGCGATAAGTCGTTGGCGATAAAGCGCTCTCCCGATTGCGAAAGCGCGCTTTCGACGACCGGATGACGACCGCCCTCAATCTTTAGGCACGGCTGATCGGTCAGCTCGGGCAGGCACCAGCCGCCCTCGGCGGCGCGATGGGCATGGCTCGCCGCGACGTCGATCCGCGATACGGCTTCGGCTGTGGCGGTAACCTGTAACGCCGCAGCCACAGCAAGCTGGGTCAGTTCCTCGGCATGAGCAGTTTCGGAGGCAAGCGCATGTGCCCCCGCCTCGACTACTCGCGAGGCTTCCACGTGGAGCTCCTGCGAATTGAAGCGCACGACGCCGGCGAGCGTCTGTCGATGCGCGAACCCGCTGTCGGATGTCATCAGCCGGTCGGCATGCTTGGCCGACACTTCGACGTGATAGCCGAGCACCGCATTGTGCCGGATCTTGAGCGACGAGATGCCGGTCGAATCGCGATAGCGGCTTTCGAGCGCGGCGATGGCGCGTCGACCGTTCGACGCAGCTTCGCGAAGCGAATCGAGCGAAGCATCGAAGCCTTCGGCGATGTAGCCGCCCTTCGAGGAATCGATCGGCGGCGATTCTATCAAAGCCGCGCGCAGGCGGTCGATCAAAGCCGCATGGCCGCCGAGGCGCGGCAACAGGTCGTCGAGAGCTCTTGGCGGCTCCGCTTCCTGCTCAAGCTCGCTTCGCAAGGCGGCGGCACCCGCCAGGCCGTCCCGAAGCAACGCCAGATCGCGCGGACTTCCGCGTCCGGCAGCCAGCCGCGCCAGCGCCCGCGCGAAATCGGGTAAAGCCTTCAGCGCCGATCGAACCCGCTCGCGGCGGATTGCGTCCTCGTGAAGCCACGTGACGAGCGCCAACCGCGCCTCGATCGCCGAGCGTTCGGTCAGTGGCGCCGCGACATCCTCGGCGAGCAGCCTACGCCCGCCCGCCGTCTGGCAACGGTCGATCTCGGCGAGCAGGCTCCCAGCGACCCCGCCGGATGCCAAGCGCGTCAGCTCCAAACTTTCGCGCGTCGTCGAATCGATCGCCATGTGCGCCGATCGGGCGATCCGACGTGGCGCATCGAGCAGCACGACCGCGCCCTTCTGGGTCGCTTCGAGATAAGTGAAAAGCCCACCGGCCGCTGCCAGTTCAGCCCGCGTCGGAGCACCAATTCCATCGAGCGTCGCCAAACCGAACCGCGCCTTCAACGCGCGCTCGCCGGCACGGCTGTCGAACCCGCCCTTGCCCGCTGTCGTGCGCAGCCCCGGCACTGGCGAGTCCGCAATCGTCTCGGACGGCGACAGCCGCGCCAGTTCGGCGGCCAGCTCGTCGGTTCCGCACGCGACCAATTCGAATCGCCCAGTCGAGATATCCGCCGCCGCCACCGCCCAGTCCTCGCCGGCGCGCCCGACTGCCGCCAGCCAATTGGCCGACGACGATTCTAGCAACGTCTCTTCGGTCAGCGTCCCCGGCGTCACCAAACGGATGATCGCCCGCTCCACGAGTGCCTTCGACCCTCGCGCCTTGCGCGCCTCCGCCGGGCTCTCGGTCTGCTCGGC
>Ga0070659_100000563_pt1 | contig 27122 bp, 28 predicted proteins | sample KBSC23metaG_FD_64666 | JGI IMG/M metagenome (GOLD analysis project Ga0070659, IMG submission 64666) | Corn rhizosphere microbial communities from Kellogg Biological Station, Michigan, USA - KBS C2-3 metaG | ecosystem: Host-associated > Plants > Roots > Rhizosphere > Soil ... | reverse complement strand
CCGATCAGGATGCCGTTGACGCGCACGCCCTTGGGTGCGAATTCCGTGGCCATCGAGCGCACCAGATTGAGCACACCGGCACGCGCTGCCGAGGTGGCCACCATGTGCGGCTCGGGCTGTTGCGCGAGCAACGAGTTCACGCAGACGATCGCACCGTGCTTCGAGCGCTCCAGTTGCGGCATAAAAGCACGCGTGGGATGAATGACAGAGAAGAACTTGAGGTGCAGCTCCTGCGTCCATCCGGCATCGTCAGTATCGGCAAATGTCGAGACGCGACCCTGGCCGGCGTTGTTGACCAGCATGTCGACGGGGCCAAGCTTTTTTTCCACCGCATCGGCAAACGCAGCCATCTGCACGGCGTCGAGCACATCGCACGTCGCGGCAAACAGCTTGGCGCCAGGGATGCGGCTGCGCAGCCCCTCTTCGGCTTGCGCGAGGCGTTCGGCATTCCGGCCGCACAGCGCCACGGCGGCGCCGGCTTCCAGCAACAGTTCAACCGTTGCGAGGCCGATGCCGGAGGAGCCTCCGGTCACGACGGCAGTCTTGCCAGTCAGATCGATCATCGGCATGGTCATTCCCGGAACAGGTTGACGACTTTGCCGCTGGTCGGGCGGTAGTCCAGCAGATAGGACAGTTCGCCGGCGGCGGCACGCACTTTGTCGATCATCGAATCAAGCTGCGAGGCGTCGATCCGGGGCGACGGAACGGTCGTACCGAGTGCCGCCACCACCTTGCCGGCACGGTCCAGCACCGGTGAGGCAATCGTCGAGATGTTGGCCTCGAAGAAGCCCTCTTCCAGTACGTAGCCCTGTTCGCGGTCACGCTGGACCATCTCGAACAGCTGCTCCACGGTATGCGGCGTGCTGGCGGTAAACCGCTCAAGCTGCGGTTCCGGATAGAGCTGGCGCAGTTCGGCCAGCGACAGGTCGGCCAGCAGCACACGGCCCAGCACCGTGGCATGCGCAGGCAAACGCGTGCCGACATTGACGGAGCTGGTGAATGGCGTGGGCGCGACCGACTTCGCCACGTAGACGATCGAGCGGCCGTCGCGCACGACGAGGTTGCATGGGTAATGAATGTCGTCGCGCAGGCGATCGAGCAGCGGACGCCCCAACTCGGTCAATTCCAGCGAGGCAAGATATTCAAAGCCCAGGCGCAGCACGGCCATGCCGAGACGAAAATCCCGGCCACCATCCACACGCTCGATAAAGCCCATCACTTCGAGCGTGGTGAGCAGGCGAAACACCGTCGAGCGCGGCACCTTCAGCCGACGCGCCAGCTCCGGCGCTGACAGCACGCGGTCTTTGTGGCTGAACTCGCACAGCAGGCGCAGGCCGCGTTCGAGCCCGGGCACGATGTACTTTTCCTGCACGTCTTCTGGGATGAGGTCGTTGCTCATACGTGTTGGCGCTTATGCGCTTAGGCGTTTTTGGATTGGGAGAGGACGGCTTGTTCGATCCAGCCTGCAACTGCGTCAGGCGCATCGATATAAGAGGCGTGTCCCGCAGACGGCACCAGCGCAAACGGCAGACCGAACGTCTCCGCTAGGGCTTCGCAGCCTAGCGGCGGTGTAATGCCGTCGACATCGCCACAGGCCACGCGGGCCGGCGTTGATGCTGGGCGCCTGCGCAAATAGGCACCGATGTCGTCGCCGCTGAGCATCGCCACCGCCTGGCGATAACCGCCATCGTTCAGGCGCTTCATGTTCCAGCGCACCCAGGTGCGTTCTTCAGCGGTGGCATTGGGTCGTAGCAGATGTGCGTGACGTGCTTCCGCCATGCCATCGATGCCGAGCTGATCGAGCGTCGCCAGACGCTGCGCCTGCACGGTGCGCGACTTCCCTTCCTGCCCCGGCTGGCCATAGCCCTGTGCCGGATTCAGGAGCAACAAACCGCCGGGCTGCATTGCCGTCGACGTCTCGGCCACATAGGCGGAGGCCATCAGCGCGCCGAGCGAATGACCGACAATCGCGTCGGGCTTCACCCGCAACGCAGCGAGCCAGCCGTGCAGCCGCACCGCATAGTCAGCGGCACGCGGCTCGCTCTGTTCAAGCGGCGTGGAATGGCCGTAGCCCGGTGCGTCCCACGCCAGCACGCGCATGGTTTGTGAAAGCACCTGCGCGCAAGGCAGCCATGAGGCCGCACTGGAGCTGATGCCATGCAACAGCACCACCAGCGGCCCGCGCTCACCCCACTGCCGATAGCCGATGCGATCGCCCTTCTCATTGATCGTGACGGTGCGTTCGGCAAACGCGGCGCCGAGCACTGCAAATGCGTCGGCTACGCGAAATGGGTGGGAAGACATGACAGCCTGCGCGCTCATGGCATCAACGCTTGATCTTGGAGAGCGGATGCTCGGGCGGATACGTCGGGGTGATCGGCTTCTTGGCGCCGAGCATCACGCACATCAGCGCATCTTCGTCTCCGATGTTGATTTCTTCGCGGTACACGCCGGGCGGCACCGAGACGAGATCACGGTCGGTCAGGATGGTCTCGTAGCGCTCGCCGTCCTTCTCCAGCACCAGCTTGAGCTTGCCGCGGATAACGAAAAACACCTCTTCCACATCGGTGTGGAGGTGCGACGGGCCTTCGTGGCCGGCCGGGATGACCATGGTCGAAAACGTGAAGTTCTCCGACGGCACCGTGTTGTTATCAGCCGCAACGCCGGTACCGCCCGTGCCCAGGTAGCGCATCTGTGCGCGGCGGTATTTCGGGTCGTAGTCAGCCTGGAACTTGAGGGCGTCCCAGTCGTAGCGGCGAGTGGAGAAACGTGCCACGCGGCTGTTCATCCACTCGTCAAACGACGCACCTTCAGGACGGTCCCAGGTGCGCTGCACTTGCTTTTGTTCGGAGAGATCGCTCATCGAATACCTCTTCTCAATGGTGTGTGAATGCGTTACTGCATGACAAAACCGCCGTTGACGGCCAGCGTCTGGCCCGTCACGAATCGGGAAAGATCGGACAGCGCGAACAGCACGGCGCCGCACACGTCGTCCGGCAGTTGGTCGCGCGAAATGGCGCGCTGATCGCGGTACAGCGCATGACGATGCGCCGGCACGTATTCAGTGGCTTCCACCAGCGTCAGGCCTGGCGCGACGGCGTTGACGGTGATGCCGTCTGCGCCGCATTCGCGCGCCAGCGACTTGGTCATGCCGATGACTGCGCTCTTGCTCGCCACGTAGGCCAGCAGATTGGGCGCGCCCCACAACGGCGTGTCGGAAGCCAGGTTGACGATGGCGCCGCGGCCCGACGCCTTCAGCGCCGGCAGGCAAGCCGTGGTCATCAGCCAGGTGCCGCGCACGTTGACACTCATCACGCGGTCCCAGGTATCGATGTCGATGGACGATGCATCACGCCCGCCTGAGTTGGTAATGGCCGCGTTGTTGACGAGCCCGTCGAGCCCGTCGAGCGCCTGCACAGCCGCAGCTGCACAGGCCTGGATCGAAGCTGGATCACCCAGGTCAAGCGCAAAGCCATGCGCATTGAAGCCAGCGGCACGCAGCGCGGCCGCTTCTTCGTGCACACGCTCGCCCAGGATGTCAGCCAGGACGACCGCACCACCGGCCTGGGCGATGGACTTGGCAAACGCCAGGCCCAGCCCGCGCGCAGCGCCCGTGACGAGCACCTTGCGGCCAGCCAGCAGCCCAGCGGCTTGATTGCGCTCAGGCATGGTGGGCTTCCGCGGCAACAGGCTTGAGCATGGCGACCGGCGCATCGGCCAGTTCGGCGGCAGCGCGACGCGCCAGCAGGCGGCGGATGCGCGTGATGCCGATGTCGTGCTGATACAGCGTTTCGTGGCTGCGCGCCTCGGGCGCCAGCGACTCGAGCACCACCCGATCCTGTTCCAGCACATCCCAGTGCAGGCCTTCCAGACGGTTGCGATACAGGAAGCGCCACACGTCGCGCTCCCAGCCCTGCACGTGGCGCGTGCGCCAGAAGTAGACGATGCAATGCTCTTCATCCACCGGCGTAGTGATGCCGATGATGGTGAACGGGCCGCCCGGGCCAACCTTCGGTTGATACGGAATCGACAGACGCAGCCACATCGTGCCGGTCTCGCCAAACTCGGTCCAATCGAAGTTGACGCCGCGCTGGCCAGTCTTCTGGAACATGATGCCGTGCTCGGTTTCCAGCACTTCCATCACGGCCTTTTTCTCGCCGCTGGCCATCGAGTGCGACACCGCGTGCAGGTACGCGCCGTGCATCGGATCCATGACGTTGTCGATGGCGTAGCGGTAGTTGACGTTCCAGTGCGCGAAGCAGAGGAAGTGGCTGTGCTCGTCGCTGGTCAACTCTTCGGGCAGGCGCAGCATGCCAACAGCGTCGTCGTACTCGGACGGTGCCTTGTCGCCAAACCACAGGAAGATGGCGCCGGCACGTTCTTGCACCGGGTAGCTGCGTACGCAGGTCTTGCCTTCCATCGGGCAGCTATCGACTGCCGGCACGCTCGTGACCGTACCCTGGCCATTCACTTCAACGCCGTGGTACCAGCAGGCCACGTGGTCGCCCAGGTTCCAGCCCATCGACAGACGCGCGCCGCGGTGCGGGCAACGGTCTTCCAGTGCATGTACCTGACCAGCGGTGTCGCGCCACAGCACGATGTTCTGGCTCAGGCGGGTAATGCCCACCGGCGCGTTCTTCACATTCCACGATGCCGCCACCGGATACCAGTAATTACGCAGACCGGTGTTGATGCGCGCTTCCTTCTGCGCTTCCTTGTTGCCTTCCATTGCTTGCCTCGCTTGATGGGGTTGAGCCGGCTGCCTCTGCGGGCGATGCGGCATCGAATCGGGTAAGGGAATCCGTCCGGATCAGGCGCCCAGGCGGCGCATCTCGACCAGGAAAGCGTCCTCAGTCCAGGCTTCGCCGGCGGGGCTGCGCGGGCCGCGCTCGTTCAGTACGGCGACGATCTCGGCGGGCGTCTGCGCGCCACCCAGGAATGCGGCTTCCAGCGAGTCGGCCAGTTGGTTCTCATAGGCGGTCGGCTCGGCAGCGCGCGTCTGCCACACCAGATTGGCGACATGGCCGGGACGCTCAACACGGCCCTTGCCGGCGACGTTATTCGGGGAAATCGGCTCCCACGGAGCGAGTTCGGGGTTGTATTGCGGCTGCATCGCTGTCGACTCCATTACGACTCCATCACGTTTCGCTTGTTTTACCTATGAAACGTCTGTTAATATCTGGAACACAGGTGCAACTATAGACCGCGTCTTCGAAATCGCAGATGCGGGATTACCCTATGGTTTTGTGAAGAAGTGGTGCGCGCCGAACCAGCAGATCAACCGGATTGCACGCCCCACGCCGATCTTCGTGAGGGCGAGTTGCTCGGCGCCCCCTCCACGCTTATAGAAATTTCCGATAGACCACGAAGCCGGACTTTTCAGCCACGGCGTCATACAACTTCATCGCGGTTGCGTTGGTCTCATGCGTCTGCCAATAGACGCGCGGCAAGCCGGCTTCGGCGGCACGGCGGTAGACCGCCTCGATCAACGCACGGCCGACGCCCTGCCCGCGTGCCGCCTCAGCGGTGAACAAATCCTGCAGGTAACACGTTGGTTGAACCTGCGTCGTACTGCGATGAAAGAGGAAGTGCACGATGCCGAGCAACACACCTTCGCGCTCGGCGACCATGGCGTAGACGGGCTCCCGCTCATCGAAGAAGCGCTGCCACGTTGTGTGCGTGACGACGTCGGGCAACGCAGTGTCGCCCGCGCGGCCGTAGAAGGCGTTGTAGCCGTCCCAGAGCGGTTTCCAGGCGGCGAAGTCGTCTTGGCGGATGGTGCGGATGAGCAGATCAGCGGCAGTAGGCATGGGCACGTCCGGGAGGATGGACAGCCATTGTGCCAGCCGAGTCGGGTACGCTGGACCGCGCATCCCCAGCACGGAGCGGATGATGCTCCACGCGCCGTCTGCAATGAAACCTTGCCCTAGGGATAGTCCCGAGACAACGAATCGGCGGAAGAAAGTTTGCCGAAAGCATCGCGCCTCTACAGTGCACTCCATGGCCCGGTCACGACCCGGTATCGGGCAGTGCGATCTCCACGCACATCAGCGTCAATACGATAAAGGGTCGGGTGTTCCAGCCATATCGTCGGACTTGACGGGATGCAGGTCCGGCGTCCGTTTCAATCGGTCTTTCCTGCTGTCAACCTTGCGGCCCACCTCCTCCCGGTGGGCCGATTTCTTTTCAGGGCTGCACGGTATCTACGGTGACAAGACGCTGCGTGAGACGCTGCACGGTCGGCGCTGCAATCAGCACGATGGTGAAAGCGGCCGGCCACGCCAACAGGAACGCATGCGCCCAACGGGCGAGAAAGTCCGTGCCGATGCCGGCATTGATCCAGCCGATCCAGCCCGTCATCAACAGCGACATCAGGCCGGACATCAACCAGGCAAAGGTGATACGAAGGCGCGTGGGGGTTGAAATGGGCATCGACATGGCGGTTCTCCTTGCAAGCCATCAAATGTGATTGACGGTATGCTAGACAACCGCGTTTCAAGAAACTATAGACGTTTATTGAAATTTAAATTCCAAAAATGGAATCATGCTCGACGACTTGGCCCTCTTCGTTTCCATCGTGGATCACGGCAGCCTGCAGGCCGCAGCCCGTCACGCCAACCTGCCGCCCGCCACGCTTACGCGGCGCCTGCAGAAGCTGGAGGCCGCACTTGGCTGCCAGCTTCTGCTGCGCAGCGCCCGCAGCCTGAAACCCACACCGGAAGGCCAGCAGTACTACGAGCAATGCCGCCCACTGTTGACGGCGCTCGCGCAGACCACCGCCACGCTCGACGACGATATCAACCAGGTGAAGGGCACCCTGCGCGTGCTGGCGCCGCTGAACCTGTCGCGCGGGCTGCTCGCGCCTGCGTATGCGAGCTTTATGGCGACGTGGCCGGAGATCCGTTTGGAGCTGTCGCTGAGCAACCGCAACGAAGACGTATGGCGGCACGGCGCCGATCTCGCCATCCGCGTCGGCCCGCAGGATGACCCGAAGCTACGGCAACGCCGGCTGGGGGTGATCGGGATGGTGCTGGTGGCGTCGCCCGCCTATGTGGCCGAGCATGGTGCGCCGGCGCATCCGCGTGAGCTCGAGACGCATCGGCTGCTGGTGTCGTCGCCGCTGTCCACGTGGCGGTTCACCTCGCCCGACGGCGCGGAGACGATCGAGATGCAGCCGCGCGGACGGTGCGACCTGAACGATATCGAGCTGGGGGTGACGCTGGCCGAAGCCGGCCTCGGGGTGCTGTACTGCCCGCGCACGCTGTGTCATCCGGCGCTGGAAGCCGGCCGGCTGGTGCGCCTGCTGCCGGAATGGCGCACGCCCCAGCGGCCGATCTATGCGGTCTGGCCGCAGCAGCAGTTGCCGCGCAAGGTGCGCACGCTGCTGGAACATCTGGCGGAATTCGCGGCCGCCACGCCGTTGCTGCAGGACGAGCTGGAGCCGCCTGCCTGACGCTTACATCTGGAACGCCGACACCGCTTTGCGTTTACGGCGCCCGATCACGATGTGCGCCCACAACGCAATGCAGACGATGCCCCCCGCCACCCAGTGCAGAATCTCCGCGCTCTGGCGCAGCAGCTCGCCGTTGACGTAATACAGCGCGTAGCCCGTCACCACCAGCACAGCCGTCAGCGTGCCGAGCACTGCGCCCGCCGCGCGGTTACGTCGACGCACCCACGCGTTGCGGATATGCGGGCCCCACAGCATGCCCAGCAGATACAAACCCGCCATGGCGGCCGCGCCGTGCAGCTTCATGCTCCACGCCAGCGCCAGCGTGCCCCCCTCGCTGCCGTCGTCCAGAAAATGCAGCGCCAGCCAGACCAGGCCCGTCATCAGCAGCACTGCGAACATGCCGTACACCATCCACCGCCGCCGGCGGCTCAGGCGAAAGGCGCTTTCACGCAGATGATGGGAAAAACGAGGAGAAGCGGACATGACGTGCGGGGCAACCAGTTAAGCCGGCGAGTATACGGGTACCGTCGCGCCATATCGTGCCAGCAACGGATGCGTGGTGTTGCCCGTGGCAAGCACGATCTTGGTCAGCGCATCGGCCAGCATGCAGGTATGCGCCTGCACTGTTGCGCCAGCAAGCGCGGGAACAGGCATGCGCTCAGCATCGTGAATGCGCGACGCACCGTCGGCACACGCGTCCAAGCCGCCGGCTGTCGAGCTGGCCAGCGCCGCGTTGTCGAGCAGCACCGACACCGCCACGCGCGCCGCATTGCGTGGATCACGCACCTGCACCGTCATCGGCCGCGTACCGTGGTGGCGCAAGTCACCGCCAGCGTTCACAACGGCACGCTCGATGGCGAACCCACGCAGCACCTCGATTGCGCAATCCACGGCGTAGCCTTTGGCGATACCGCCGAGGTCCATCGATGCGCCGGTCTGTTTGATGACAACATCGCCATCGAAGGCGACAGGAAAACGCGCATCGGCCAACGCGCCGACACGGCAATCGAATGCACGCGCCGATGCGTGGTACAGGGTGGATGCAAGACGCAGCACGGCCAGCGTACGGGGATCGACCTGCAGCGCAACGCCCGGCACCGCGCGATTGATCGCCTGCAACTCGCTGTCGTGCGCATGAAAGCTCAGCAGCGCGTGCACGGCAGCAATCTCATCAAACGCTGCCGCTACGGCTGCGCCAGCCTCCGGCCCTTCGGCCTGCACGTCGACAAGCGTGCCGAGCAGCGGCCGCGCACGCCGGCACACAACCGCCTCCACAACATGCTCCACTGAATGCCTCAGCTTTTGACGAGCGCCAGTTGCGCCATCACCGCGATGCGCCGGATGCCATCGGTCAGGTGCGTGCACGACAGCGTCGCGCCGCTGATGTTGTTGATGTCGTCGCCAATGCGTAGCGCCGACTTGGCCGACTTGCCCAGGAACTGCGCGCGCCACGGCTTGTTGCGGACTTCATAGCCGTGGCTTTCGCGGTAGGAGAGGATCTCGACGCCGCTGATCTCGCCCGCCGCATTCAAACCCACGGCGTAGTTGATCAGCTCGAACTTGCCGATGACGGCGTCGGTGACAACGTAACCGAGCGCCTTATCACCCTGCTTGGCTTGCCACGCACGCCAGGCACCCGGCTTGGCCGCACCGCCCGCGCGATCGGCCAACTGCTTGAGTTGATCGGCCGACAACGTGAGCAGTACGGGCTCAAAGCTGGTGGCATTGGGAAACATCGCCTTCTGGGCCTCTGCAGCAGTCAAGTAGTCGGCTGCAAAGGCCTGCGTGATGACGACGCCCGGTGCGCCCACGGCGGCGGCGCATACGAGAGCGATGGGCACTGGCTGGTAACGCATGGCTTGCGCCTCCTTCGGTTCTTCAGATGGATCGATGCGATTTAGAACCTGTTCACGATCCGTAGCGAGCGACCCGAGGTTGGTCTGAGAAGCGCAGCCGCACATGGGTACAGCGAGCATCGCAAGGCCAAGATCGGGCCGCGCAGTAGGATCGTGAATAGGTTCTTAGAACGACACGCCCAGGCCCAGGTCAACACGCGAGAAATCGCGGTTCTGCTTGAAGCGCTGGTAGTCGATCTTGAAGACCACGTTCGGGTTCAGATAGAAGTTCGCGCCGATGGTGTACACCGTGTCCGCCAGCAGTGGCCAGCCCGACGGCGAGGCAAAGCCCGGCGCCAGACCTTCAACCTTCTCGGCCATGTTGTAGCGCTCGTAACGAACAAACGGTGCAAGGCGGTAATCGCCCTTCTGCCAGATGTTGTAGGCGGCTTGCAGATACCAGCCGTAGAACGCCGACGGCATCGGATTGGCCGCGCCTGGGTTCAACTGATTCGCAGCGGCCGTGTTGCTGAGCGTGCCGCGCGCATACAGCGCGGACAGATCCCACTTGCCCGGCGTCCAGCGTGCATGCGCTTCATACAGCGTCGCGCGCTGTTCCGGCAGCGGTGCCTCGGTGCTCGAACGGCTGCTCTTGCCCGTGAAGACCGAGCCACCCAGCGTCAGCCCCGAGATGCCGGTGTAATTGAGCGCCACGTACTGCGACAGGTTCTTCGCATTCGCCAGACCCAGCTCCTGGTGCGTCTGCTGCATCGGGCCCGCACCGTTGTTCTGCATCTCCAGCGCGGAGGTGAACAGCGGGTTCTCGGGGTTGAAGTTCCATTTGGCCAGATCCAGGCCGGTGGTCAGGCCCACGTTCCAGTTCAGGCCGAAATCGGTATCGCCGTACAGCGAGAGGCCGCCCTCGCGCCACGTGCTCGGGATGATCAGCGTCTCGACAAAATTGCGATGCACGCCGTAGTAGTTGGTCGGTTCGTGGTTGCGGTTGATGAAGCCCGCCGGGATCAGGAACAGGCCCGCGTTCAGGCCGATCTTCTCGGTCAGCTTGTGGTCGATGTAGAACTGCTCGACTTCGAATTCACCCGAATCCGATGACGATGCAATCGCGTGCTCGACCTCAAACTCCGAGTTGAAGCGCGTCTTGTCGTTGAACTTGTAGCCGATGCCAAACACGGCACGCGACAAGTCCATCTTGGTGTCTTCAGAGCGACGCGTCGGGCGGCTGTAGTTGACCTCGCCGTAGCCCCACAGCGTCAGGTTGTCCAGCGGCGACGGCTTGGACGATGCGATCTGCGCCGTCTGCACGGTCTGCTGCACGTCTTGCAGGGCAGCGGTTTGCTGCGCCTGGGTCTTCGCTTGCGTCTGCTGTTGCGTGGCGAGCGTCGCGTTCTGCGTCTTCACTTCCTTCAGCTCGGCTTTGAGCGCTTCAATCTGCGCGGCCATCGCATCGAGTTTCTGTTCGAGTTGCGCGGTGGTGGCGGCATTGGCTGCGCCAGCCCCCATCAGCGCAATGGCGGCTACCGACAAGGCGGTTCGTTTCATGCTGTGACGCTCCCTGGTCTTTGAATCGGATTATTTGGCTGTCGTTTTGGTCGGCGTGGCTCCGCCGGCAGAAACGGTCTGGATATGGGCGGCACCCACGCTGGCTTCGGTGGAGCCGCATTGCGCCGGCACGCGATACGCCGACGGATTGGCCGGATCAAACCCATCGGTGAGCGTGCACAGGAAATGCACGAGATCGCTCATCTCCTGGTTCGTCATCGACGGCGCCTTGGCCGGGTTGTACGGCACCTCGGCCATGTTCACGTTGGCGTCGAATGCAACGGGCAGATCGTTGTACGGAACATCCGGTGTGCCATCGGCCTTGACATACCAGCGATCGGGTTGCGTATCGCGCGTGACGTACCACGCCACCACTTGGTCCAGCGTCTGGAACACGCCGTTGTGGAAGTACGGGCCGGTCAGCGCGATGTTGCGCAGCGTCGGCACCTTGAACTGGCCGCATGTCGAGCCGCCCACGCGGAAGTCGGTGCGCAGCGGGCCGCAGATGCCGAGGTCGTAATAGCTGTAGTTGGGTGCGCCGAGCGCCGCACCGTTCTTCGGCACATAGGGCAGCGTCGTGCCTTCCAGGTTGGCTGCAATGCCCCAGTTGCGCGGAATGCCGACGTTGTCGTACGTGAAATCGGTGAACAGCGCCGGTGTGCTGCCCGTGCGCGACGACACGTGGCACGCGTTGCAGTTGCCCTTGGTCGGGTTGTTGAACAGCAGCAGGCCGCGCGTCTCGGCATCGGTCAGCGTCGCCTTGCCGGCCAGGTACGCGTCGTACTTGCTGTCGAACGTGTGGAAGCTCGGGTCTTCAGACTGGAACGCGGCCAGTGCACGGCCGATGCTCTGCATGGCGGTCGCGCTGTCCTGGATGCCGGCCTTGGTGAACACCGCCGTGAACTGATCGAGGTACGGGCGCGTCAGCAGCGTCTTCAACACGTCGTCGGCCGAGGCGTTGGCCATCTCGAATTCGTTAGTGAACGGCTGCTGCGCCTGATCCGCCAACGATGCCGAACGGCCATCGCGGAAGAAACCGCCCGAAGCCGTGCCAGTGCCGTCGATCTTGAAATTGGGCGTATATGACGCGTAGTTCAGCGACGGCGCATTGCGCAGGCCCGGCAAATCGGAATTCGGCCCGCCGATCGACACGGCCAGGTTGTTCGGATCGGTAAAGCCGCGCGCCGGGTCATGGCACGAAGCACAAGACTGCTTGCCCGAGGCCGAAAGTGTCTGATCGAAAAAGATCTGCTTGCCCACCTGCGCCATCGGCGACAGGGTGTCGGCCGATGGTGACGCCGTGGACGACGTGCCGCCGCCGCCATCTCCACCGCCGCAGGCCGCGACCAGAGCAGCCGAAACCACTAGCCACGCCGCACGCATCGACGCGCGCACCATCTGACGAGCGCGCACGCCGTCTCCTCTGTGTTCTTTTTCTTGCATTTCCCTGATGCCGGTGACTCTCTGGCCAACTCAGGCAGCTCAAATAATGGTAATAGGAACAATTCGCGTTCGCATTCTAAGGAAGTTACCTCGGGAAAGCACGGGATTTGTTGCGAGAGGTACACGCAACGTCGGTAAAGTTGCGCATTGTCAAACGGTGATAGGGGTGCCTACCATGCCATCGATCAATGTCATCTTTGATCGATATGGAGCATCCCGATGCCCGCATCTGCCGTCTCCTCGCCCTCGAACAACGGCCTTCCACCTGCCCTCCAGCGGTCCTCCCATGTCGTGCGATCAGGTGGCATCCGCCTGCATGCCCGCCTGACGCAACCCGCCGACAGTTCGGCCCGACAGCGCCCCGCCATTGTTCTCGTCCACGGCTATCCGGACGACAGCTCCGTGTGGCACGGCGTGCGCGATGCATTGGCGCACCAACGCCGCATCATCACCTTTGACGTGCGCGGCGCCGGTCTGTCCGACGCCCCGGCCGACACGACCGGTTACCGCATCCCCCGATTCGTCGACGACCTTGCCGCCGTGGCCGACGCACTGCTGCCCGGCGAGCGCTTCCACCTGGTCGGACACGACTGGGGGTCGATCCACAGCTGGGAATCGGTGACCACCGACCGGCTGCGCGGGCGCATCGCGTCGTACACGTCGATCTCAGGCCCGTGCCTGGACCACGTCGGCCATTGGATGCGCACGCAACTCGATGCCGGCACATGGGCCGCCAAGCGCGCGGTGTGGAAGCAGCGGCTGCAATCCTGGTACGTGGGCTACTTCCACCTGCCGCTGGTGCCGGAATGGTCGTGGCGGCTGTGGGTGGCGCGTGCCTGGCCGTGGTGGCTGCACAAGACGGAGGGCGTCGGCGTCGAGGCCCAGCGGCCGACGCTTGTGCGCGATGCCTGCAACGGCGTGCGGATGTATCGCGCAAACTTTCGCGAACGCCTCGCCCGCCCGCAGTCACGTGCGCCGCATGCGCCGGTGCAGTTGATCGTGCCGACACGAGACCGTTACGTGAGCCCCGCCGTCACGCGCGCCATTGAAGCGTGGGTGCCGCACTACTGGCGCCACGAAATCGACGCCGGCCATTGGCTGCCGTTACGCCGCCCCGACTGGGTGGCAGATTGCATCCGCCGCTTTGCCGACTACGTGGAGTCAGGCCACGAGCCTGCCGAACTCCGCCAGGCCCGCGTGTCGGGCGCGCTCGCGTCGACCTGAAGACACTAGAGCATTGCGCCCAACGCAAACGTTGACGTGCATGCAACACGCTGCAATCATCGTCAGCCACAACACTGACGGCGCGCCATGACCTGGCGCCTGGACAGCCCGAGCCGCCGCTTCGCGCAAACCGCGTCGCCGGTGATCGAGACAAAAGACAGGGACAAGACGATGAAAAGCAAGGTCGTGGTGTACGGCCCGCTCTATGGGAAGTGGTACGTCATTCTGGTCAATGACGGCGTGGCTGCCGAATCGAGCCAGTTCGGCTCGTACGAAGCCGCCGTGGGCTTCGCCTCACGCCGGTATCCGGCGCTTGAGCAGGAGCGGCAGCCCTACGCACGGGGCCGCACTGAGGAAGAAGCAGAAGAAGCGCCGATCTGAACACACAGGGCGACAAACGCCGCCCTTGCGCTCACCCGAACATTACCGGCCCGGCGAGCAGAAGCGTCCGGCCACCCAGTCAAACACGCCGCCTTCACGCAGCGCGCGGCTTTGCGCTTCGTCGCCATAGTGAATCTGGTACAGCGGCTTACCGGCCGCATTGCGCGCACGGTAGAGCGTTTGCGCAATCACCGTGTAGGTATGTCGCGCGCAATCGAGCACCACTTGCTTGACCGATGAGCGAATCGGCTGGCCGTCTGCCGTCTTGATCGTGAAATCGGGCAGCACATTGCGTAGCAGTCGGAAGTGCACGGTATGCGCATCGGCATCGGCGCTCGCTTCCGGCTTGACCGATTGCCGGTCGATATACGACACGATGCCGTTGATGCCCTCGAACCGTCTCCAGCGTGAATCCGCGCCGGCGGCTTCGGGCGTGGTGACCGCACCGCCCGCAATGGATTGTGCGGAGACCGCCGGCATGGTCGCCGACGTCGGTAATACGGTTTGGGTTTGCGCGGATGCGGGCATCGCTGCCCAATGCGCGACAACCAGAGCGGTCGCCACGATGGCGCCTTGCCGGCGCCAGCCTCCTGTTTTCATGAGGTGTCTCGCCTTGCTAAAAACTTAGCGGGCGATTCTACCGCGCTGACGCAACCGCTTTCGTCACATCTGATCGACAGGCTCGGCAGCATCCACGCCCGCAAAGCGCAGATACAGCGTGCGCAGCGCCTGCGTGAGCGGGCCCGGTTGGCCGCTGCCGATCTTCACGCCATCGATGGACGCCACTGGCATCACAAATGTCGACGCACTCGTGTAAAACGCCTCGGCAGCCTGCTGCGCTTCCTGCACGGTGAAGGCGCGCTCTTCCAGCGTCAGACCGTGCTCGCTTGCCAGCGCCATGATCGACACGCGCGTGATGCCCGGCAGCACGGCGTTCGACAGCGGGCGCGTAATCAAGCGCTTGTCGGCGGTGATGATGAAGGCGGTGGACGACGCGCCCTCGGTCACGAGGTCGCCATCGGTCATCCAGGCTTCATGGGCACCGGCACGGGCGGCGATCTGCTTGGCCATGACTTGCGGCAGCAGGCCGACACTCTTGATGTCGCAGCGCTTCCAGCGCAGGTCGGGCACTGTCACCACGGCCGCGCCCTTGCGCGCCAGCGGGCTGTTGATGATGGTCTTGACCTGCGTGAACGCCACGGCCGTCGGCGTAATCTCTGCGGGGATGCCGAAATCGCGTTCGGCCACACCGCGCGTGACCTGCATGTAGACCACGCCCTCTTCCAACTTGTTGCGCGCCACCAGCTCTTCGCACACGCGCGTCCATTCGGCTTCGCTGTACGGGTTGTCGATGCCGATCTCGGACAGCGAACGCGTCAGGCGGGCGAGGTGCGCGTCGTTGTCGACGAGCCTGCCGCGCGCCACGGCGGTCACTTCGTAGATGCCATCGGCAAAGGTAAAGCCACGGTCCATGATGGAAATGGTGGCCTCGGCGGCCGGCACATATTGGCCGTTCAGGAAGACGATTCGGGACATGCAGGGAAAGAGAGAATTCAAGCGAGAGCGGAACTGCCCCGCCAACGACTCTACAGGATACGTGTGCCGCACCATGAATACCGATGCGCTCCCACGTTATGCGAAAACAGCATGATGGCCAGCATGCGTCCGGTAAACTCAGCGGTTTTCCGGCCAACCTCACCCCATGTCCGAGCTCGTTATCCGCCCGATCGTTGCAGACGACTTGCCCGGCATTCTGGCCGTGCAGCAGGCCTGTTACGGCACTGGGTTCCTCGAACCGGGCGATGCGCTTGCCAGCCGCTGGGCACGCAGCCCGGCCATGTGCCTGGTTGCATTGCGCGGCGCCGAGGTGGTCGGCTACCTGCTCTCGCATGCATGGAACGCATGGGCGCCGCCCAAGCTGCACGCACCGCTGCCGGCGGCAAATGCGGCCGATGTGCTCTGGTTTGTGCACGACATGGCCATCGCGCCGGCTGGTCGCGGCCAGCGTTTGGGCGAGCGGCTCTATGCAACCGCCTGCGCGGCAGCCCAAGCGCAAGGCTTGCGCCAATCGCACCTGGTGGCAGTGCAAGGTGCGGACGCGTTCTGGCGTCGCCTTGGCTACCAATCCGCCGCCATCGATACCGCGCAGGCGGCAGCGCTGCACAGCATTTACGGCAACGACGCCCAATTAATGGAGCGCACGCTCCGCTGACGCCACCCCGTTACATTCAGTAACATCCGTATATCTTCTGTAAGACCGTGCGCGCGCCACTCAACTACAGTGCAGCCACCTTGAGGAGTTTCACCATGCAGAAACATTTGGCGCTATGCGCGCTGGCCGCGATTGCGGCGCTGTCATCCCAGGCTGCGCTGGCCCGCGTCAACGTCGATGTCGGAATCGGCATTCCGGTCGCGCCCGTGTATGTCGAGCCGGCACCCGTGTACGCCCCGCAGCCCGTCTATGCACCGCCGCCGCCCGTGTACGTCCAGCCGCAACCGGTGATTGTCGCGCCCGGTTACTACGACGACGACTGGCGCGAGCGCAAATGGCAGGAGCGGCAGTGGCGTGAGCAGCGCAGGCGCGAGCACGAATACTGGAAGCATCGCCGCCACGATGACGACGATTGATCGCAATGCCTGAGGAAACTTAGGCAGCCTTCTTTGCCAGTCCCAGGTAGGTCTCGATCACGCGCGGGTTGACGGCCAACTCCTGCGCGGGGCCTTCGAGCGTCATGTCGCCGGTTTCCAGCACGTAGCCGTAATCCGCCACTTGCAGGGCGGCGCGTGCGTTCTGCTCGATCAGCAGCGTTGCCACGCCGGTTTTTCGCAGATCGCTGATGATGTGGAAGATCTCTTTCACGATGAGCGGCGCGAGGCCAAGGCTCGGCTCATCCAACATCAGCAACTGCGGCTTGGCCATCAGCGCGCGGCCGACGGCCAGCATCTGGCGTTCGCCGCCGGAGAGCGTGCCGGCTTCCTGCGCGCGGCGTTCCTTCAAGCGCGGGAAGAGGTCGTAGACCACGTCCATCTGATCCAGATAATTGCGCTCACCCGCGCGCTTGCGGCGGTAGGCGCCGAGCACGAGGTTGTCTTCCACGCTCATGGTGGCAAACAGCTCGCGCTTTTCCGGCACCAGGCACATGCCACGCGCCACGCGCTTTTCCACCGGCAGCCCGGTCAGGTTGTGACCGAGATACGAAACCACGCCATTGGCTGAGCCCGTCGTGGGCAGTGCGCCCATGATGGCGCCCAGCATGGTCGATTTACCCGCGCCATTCGGGCCGATGACGGTGACGATCTGCCCCGCCTCCACCTTCAGGTTGGCGCCGTGCAGCGCTTCCACCTTGCCGTAGCGGACGTGCAGGTCCTTCACTTCGAGAATGATCGACATGCCCGTTCTCCTTATTCCACGCCGCCCAGATAGGCTTCCAAGACTGCCGGGTTCTGCTGCACTTCCTGCGGCAGCCCTTCTGCGATCTTGGTGCCGAACTCCATCACGACCAGCCGATCGGTCAGGTTCATGACGAAGTCCATGTCGTGCTCGACCAGCAGCACGCTCATGCCTTCAGCCTTCAACTTGGTCAGCAGCGCGGCCAGGGCCTGCTTTTCCTTGTAGCGCAGGCCGGCTGCGGGTTCGTCCAACAACAGCAGTGCCGGGTCGCAGCACAGCGCGCGGGCGATTTCCAGAATCCGCTGCTGGCCGAGCGCCAGGCTGCCGGCTTCGTGATACATGCAATCGGCCAGGCCCACGCGCTCCAGTTGGCGGCGCGCTTCGAACAACAGCTTCTGCTCCTCGGCCTGGTTCATGCGCGCCACGCTGGCGAGGACGCCTCCCTGCGCCGCAAAGTCGCCACGCAGGTGCGCCCCAATCGCCACGTTCTCCAGCACTGTCATGCCCGACAGCAATTGCACATGCTGGAAGGTGCGGCCGATGCCGCGCTTGACGATCTCGCGCGAGGGCCTGCCGCTGATGCGTTCGCCGCGATAAAGTACCTCGCCGCGCGTGACCGGCAGCACGCCGGTGACGAGGTTGAAGGTCGTCGACTTGCCCGCGCCGTTGGGGCCGATCAGGCCGATGATCTCGCCGGCTTTCACCTGGAAGCTGACGTCGTTCACGGCGACCAAGCCGCCGAACTCCTTGCGCGCGGCACGCACATCGAGGATCAGCTCGCCGGCCTGCGGTTTCTCGCGCTGCTTAAGCGCAGGCGCATCCTCTGGCGCACGAGCCGTCGGCGCAGACGGAAACAGCTTGCGGATGAACGGCCACACGCCATCGCGCGCGTATTGCAGCAGCAGCACCAGCAGCACGCCAAACACGATGATCTCGAAGTTGCCGTTGGAGCCCAGCAGCTTGGGCAGGATGCTCTGCAGGCTGTCCTTCAGGATGGTCAGCAAGCCCGCGCCGAGCACCGCGCCCCACACGTGGCCGACGCCACCCACCACCGCCATGAACAGATATTCGATACCGTAGTTCAGGCCGAACGGCGTCGGGTTCACCGCGCGCTGCAGATGCGCATACAGAAAGCCCGAGATGCACGCCAGCACCGCTGCAAACACGAAGATCACCACCTTCATCCATGCCGTGTTCACGCCCATCGCCTCGGCCATCGTGCCGCCGCCCTTGAGTGCGCGGATGGCGCGGCCTGGGCGCGAGTTCAACAGGTTCTGTACTGCCAGCACCGCCACCACCACCACGGCCCAGATCAGGTAGAACATCTCGCGTCCGGTCTGCAGCGGCTTGCCGAGCACGTTCAGCACGGGAATGCCGTTCAGGCCGTCGTACTTGCCCAGAAACTCCAGGTTGCCGAACAGGAAGAACAGCGACAGGCCCCAGGCAATCGTCGCCAGTGGCAGATAGTGGCCCGACATGCGCATCGTGATCAGGCCGATCACGTAAGCGCAGACCACCGTGATCGCCAACCCCGCCAGCAAGCCGATCCACGGTGACACGCCGTACTGCGTCGTCAGATACGCCGTGCTGTACGCACCCAGGCCGACGAAGGCCGCCTGCCCGAACGAAGTCAGCCCCCCGACGCCCGTGAGCAGCACAAGGCCCAGCGCGACAAGGCTATACAGCCCGATGTAATTGAGCAGCGTGATCCAGAACTCGGGCGTGGGCACGACAGGAATCAGCGCCAGCACGATCACGAAGAGCGCGGTCAGCACGCGGTTGCGCGAGAGCCAGCCACGTTGCGCCCCGTTCTCGGAAGCTTTGATGAGCGTGTTCATCGGCTTACTCCTCTTCCTCGACGTGCTTGGTGGTGAGCGACCGCCACAGCAGCACCGGGATGATCAGCGTGAACACGATCACCTCCTTGAACGCCGACGCCCAGAATGATGAATACGACTCCAGCAGCCCCACCAGCAGCGCGCCCAGCGCGGCGACCGGATAGCTCACCAGCCCGCCAACGATGGCGCCCACGAAGCCTTTCAGGCCAATCAGGAAACCCGATTCGTAGTAGACCGTGGTGAGCGGCGCGATCAGGATGCCGCACAGCGCGCCCAGCGCCGCCGCCAGCGTAAAGGCCAGTCGCCCCGCCTGCGTGGTGCCGATGCCCACCAGCCGCGCCCCCAGCCGGTTCACCGCCGTCGCGCGCAGCGCCTTGCCCGACACGGTGCGGCCAAAGTAGAAGTACAGCGCCACAATCATCAGCACCGACACGGCCACCACCCACAGGCTCTGGCCCGACACCGACAGCGCGCCCAGATCAAAGCGCGCATCGGAAAACGCATCGGTGCGCGAGCCCTCGGCGCCGAACATCACGAGGCCGAGCCCCACCATCGCAAAGTGCACACCCACCGAAACAATCAGCAGCACCAGCGTGCTCGCTTCGGCCAGCGGCTCGTAGGCCAGGCGGTAGATCATCGGGCCCATCGGAATGACGATCAGCAGCGTGAGCGCAACCTGCGCGACCATCGGCAGCGTCTTCGGTGCAAGCAGGCTGGCCGCTACATACACGGCAATCGGAAAGACAAGGTATTTGCCAGCGTAGACGGCGCCCGTGCGCAGCGCATGCAGGCGCAGTTCGGGCTGCAGTAGCGTGCGGCCCATCTCAACGAGAAAGGTCAGCACGCCCAGCGCCACCAGCATGCTGGCCGACAGCGGCGCCCTGTTGGCCTGGATGGCCGCCAGCGTGAGCGCGCCATACGCCACGAACTCGCCCTGCGGGATGAAGATCACGCGCGTGACGGAAAACACCAGCACGAGCGCCAGTGCCAGCAGCGCGTAGATCGCGCCCGATGTCACGCCGTCTTGCGCCAGGATGGCGGCAATCGACAAATCCATGAGTTTCCTCGTTATTGGTGTCGTGGAGTTCGCGCCGGTTGTGAGCCGTGCGAGGGGGCGCCACGCGTTACGAGATAGTAAATTTCTTACGACAGGATGAAATTGGCGACAACCCTAACGCGCCGCCTTGGTTCGTCGGCCACCGGCCTTGCCAGGGCTCGCCGGAGGTGCCTGCAGCATCGCAGATAGCCGCATGACAAAGTTGCGTAACGTGGTCTCCAACTCGCCGCCGCGCTGCGCGTGGAACAGCGGCTGCAGGTTCAGCGCAATCAGCACCAGGGCGAGTTGCCCGCGCGCGCCGAACACCGGCAGCGACAGCGCGCTCACGCCCGGCAGCAAGCTGCCCGTGACCCACGACGCGCCTTCGGTGCGGATGTCTTCGCACAGGCGGTAGTAATCGGTCAGCGAGCGCGGCAGGCCGGGAAGATCGTCGCCAGCTCGCTCGTGCAATTCGCGCTCGACCAGCGGCAGCGTCTGCTCCATCGGCTGATAGGCGCCGAACAGGCGGCCGGTGGCGGAATTGAGCATCGGCATGACGTCGCCGATGCGCAGGTTCACGCCGGGGGCACCGCCCGCCTTCTCCCAATGCACAACGGTCGGGCCGCGATCGCTCCAGACGGCAATGCCGATGGTGTGGCCGGTCTGGTCGCGCAGGCCGGCCAGCAGCGGCCGCACGCGGACGATGGCATCGGTGCGATTGAGGCTGGCGAGTCCCAGGCGCAATGCAAACGGGCCGAGTTCATAGCGGCCGGTCAGCGGGTCTTGTGACACCGCGCCCACGCGCTGCAGGCTGACCAGATAGCGGTGCGCCTTGGACGGGTGCATGCCCGCCGCGCGCGCCAGATCACCCAAGGCCATCGCGCGCATGGCACGTGTGAGCGCCACCAGCAATTGGGAGCCGACTTCGATGGATTGGATACCGGAGCGATCACGGCTTGCGCGCGCTTCATCGGTATCCGCAGCCGTATCACCATCGGGTGGCAGATCGTCTTCGACTTCAGTGGTCTCCATGTCTCGGGGGCGCTTGGGGACGGCGTTAGGGACGCGTTAGGGACGGCGTTGGGAACCTACAGGGTCGGGCCGGCAAAGTGATGCGAGCGTAGCACGCTGCGCTTCTTTGGCGGTCTCATTTGAATTTTATGCATTGTAGAAACAATGATTCTAATCATAACTCTCGTATACCCTAGAAGCATCACGGGATCGTGCGGTCTATGATTGTCAGCGTTCGGTTCAGCCTGATACCGGAGTGCTCTTTTTCGCACGCTTCGACGCCTCCCGGCCAACACACGCCGAAAATAATTCCCCCAACCGTAATCCAGTACACAGGAGTGACAGAATGGCCAAAGCCTTCGCCTCGCAAGCCGACCTCGAGGCCAAACAAGTCACCTTCACCCAGCTCTCCCCCAACGCGTACGCCTACACCGCCGAGGGCGACCCGAACTCGGGCGTCATCATCGGCGACGACTCGGTGCTGATCATCGACACCACCGCCACGCCGGCGATGGCGCAGGACCTGATCGCACGCATCCGCGCCATCACCGACAAGCCGATCAAGCACGTGGTGCTGTCGCACTATCACGCGGTGCGTGTGCTGGGCGCGTCGGCCTACTTTGCCGAAGGCGCGCAGAACATCATCGCCAGCCGCGGCACGTACGAAATGATCGTCGAGCGCGGCGAAGCGGATATGAAATCCGAGATCGAACGCTTCCCGCGCCTGTTTGCCGGCGTCGAAACCGTGCCCGGCCTGACGTGGCCGACGCTGGTGTTCGAGCGCGAACTGACGCTGTTCCTGGGCAAGCTGGAAGTGAAGATCCTGCACCTCGGCCCCGGCCACACGAAGGGCGACACGGTGGTGTGGATTCCATCGCAAAAAGTGCTGTTCTCGGGCGATCTGGTCGAATACGACGCCGCCTGCTATTGCGGTGATGCCCAACTCGAAGAATGGCCCGCTACGCTGGATGCGCTGCGCGCGCTTAGGCCCGACAAGCTCGTGCCCGGCCGCGGCCCCGCGCTGCTCAATCCACAAGAGGTCGACAAGGGTCTCGCTTACACGCGCGACTTCGTTTCGACGCTACTCCAACGCGGCAAAGAAGCCGTCGCGCAGAAGATGGACCTCAAGGCCGCCATGGCACACACCCGCGCGGCGATGGACCCGAAATTCGGCCAAGTCTTCATCTACGAACACTGCCTGCCGTTTGACGTGACGCGCGCCTTTGACGAAGCCAGCGGCATCAAGCACCCGCGCATCTGGACCGCTCAGCGCGATCAGGAAATGTGGGCCGCGCTGCAGAACTGAACCCACCAGCAAAGCGGCAACCACAACGGGTGTGAGCGAGACATGAATCCCGATTTCCAGAACCGCGTCTTTTCCTATGCACCGTGCGCTGAGCAGCAGCCCGGCGCGATGGCCGAATCTCGCCCCGTTGTCATCGTCGGCGCAGGGCCGGTGGGCTTGGCTACGGCCATCGACCTGGCGCAGCAAGGTGTGCCCGTCGTGGTGGTGGATGACGACTGCACGCTTTCCTCCGGCTCGCGCGCGATCTGTTTCTCCAAGCGCTCATTGGAGATTTTCGACCGCCTCGGATGCGGCGATTGCATGGTCGACAAAGGCGTGAGCTGGAACGTCGGCAAGGTCTACCTGAAGAACGAGTTGCTCTACAGCTTCGATCTGCTGCCCGAAACCGGCCACCGCCGCCCAGCCTTCATCAACCTGCAGCAGTACTACGTCGAGGGGTTCCTCGTCGAACGCGCGCAGGCGCTACCCAATATCGAACTGCGCTGGCAGAACAAAGTGACGGGCCTCGCGCAGGATGCCGATGGCGTGACGCTGACCATCGAAACGCCCGACGGCGCGTACACGCAGCGCGCGCACTACGTGGTCGCCGCAGACGGATCACGCAGCCCCGTGCGCCACATGATGGGCCTGGAAGCGCACGGCCAAACCTTCAAAGACCGCTTCCTGATCGCCGACGTGCGCATGAACGCGCCATTCCCGAGCGAGCGCTGGTTCTGGTTCGACCCGCCATTCCACCCAAACCAATCCGTGCTGTTGCACCACCAGCCCGACAACGTCTGGCGTATCGACTTCCAGCTCGGCTGGGACGCCGACCCGGTGGCCGAGAAGCAGCCCGAGCGCGTCATCCCGCGCGTGCGCGCGCTGCTCGGCGAAGGTGTCGATTTCGAGCTCGAATGGGTCAGCGTCTACACGTTCTCATGCGAGCGTATGGACCGCTTCCGCCACGGCCGCGTGCTGTTCATCGGCGATGCGGCGCATCGCGTGTCGCCATTCGGCGCGCGCGGTGCCAACAGTGGTTTGCAGGATGCCGAGAACCTCGCATGGAAACTGCGCATGGTGCTGGCCGGCGATGCACCCGATGCGCTGCTCGACACCTACGCCAGCGAACGCGAATTCGCCGCCGACGACAACATCCGCCACTCCACCCGTTCGACCGATTTCATCACGCCCAAGAGCGCCGTTAGCCGACTCTTCCGGGATGCAACGCTGCGGCTGGCCAAGCACTATCCGTTTGCGCGCACGCTGGTCAACAGTGGGCGGCTGTCGATGCCGACGGTGCTGGAGAACACGCCGCTATCGACAGCCGATGAAACGCCGTTTACGAGCGCACTGGTGCCGGGCGCCGTCGCCCTCGATGCGCCGGTGCGCACGGTCGATGGCCGCGCCGATTGGCTGCTCAGCCACTTACGCGCCGGCTTCACGGCACTGCGCTTCTGCGGCGCCGGCGAACACGTCAATGCGCTGCCAGTGTCGACGCTGGCGATCTTCCCGGCCGGTGGTTTGGGCACGGTCTCGGCCAATGTGAAGGCACTCGAAGACATCGATGGCCTGGTCGCGCAACGCTATGACGCGCGGCCGGAAACGCTGTACCTGATCCGCCCCGACCAACACATCTGTGCACGCTGGCGTGCTTTCGACCCCGCCAAACTGGCTGCCGCCGTGCTTCGCGCCAGCGGCCATCCCACCGCTGCCACAACATCGCGCGCCGCTGCCACGGTCTGACTGTCATGCCGCTGAACACGCAACCCAACCTGCCGCGCCCGGATGATTTCTACGAGGCGCTGATCGACTCGCACCGCAACCTGAGCGACGAGCAAAGCGCGATGCTCAACGCACAACTCATCTTGCTGCTCGCCAACCATATCGGCGATATGGCGGTGCTGCGGGAAGCACTCACGGCGGCGCGGCGCGCCTTGCCGGCCAGCACGTAAAGTGATCCAGAATCCGCATTATCAAAATTTGGTACCTCGGGTAAACGATTAGTAGAAAGCCGTCGTCCTCCATAACGGATGGGAATCCGTAAAGAGAGAGACGACATGCAATCGAATATGTTGGGATGGGCCAAGCGCATTGAACGCTGGCTTGGTGTGTTTGCTGTGGCAATGCTGCTGGCCGCCTGCGGTGGCAGCCCTTCGTCCCCCGGGGCCGGGGAAGAGGAAGACAACGGCAGAACGCCGCCTGCGCCCACCGCGCAGATTGAATCCATTGCGCCGGCCACGCCGGCTGCCGGGCAATCCGTGCGCTTTGCCGGTAGCGGCTCCGGGCACAACATTCAGTACGCCTGGGACTTTGGCGACGGCGCCACCGCGCAAGGTGCGGAGGCCGCACACGCCTACGCGACGGGCGGCACCTTTGCCGTCACGTTGCGTGTGACCGATGGCAACGGCCAACAGGCGATTGCAACGTCACAGGTTGTCGTTGAGAACGTGGTCGTACCGCCTTCCGCACCAAAAATCCAAGTGGACCCCGGCCAAGCCGAGGTTGGCGTTGCAAAAGGCATGCAAGCCGTCTCTATCGACCCGAATGGCGGCCCGCTCACCTACACGTGGAATTTCGGTGACGGCGCCATCGCCACCGGCCAGAGCGTGACGCACACCTACGCCGTTGAAGGCACGTTCACGATCTCCGTGGTTGCTACCAATCAGGCTGGCGCAAGCGCAACGGCCACGGCGGACATCACAGTAACGGCGCTGCCCGACGTGGTTGGGCCGCCGTCCACGCCGTCGATTTTCGCGCCGCCGCTGGTGCGCATGAAGACGCTCGCGCAGTTCTCCGGCACATCGGAATCCGCTGACGGCTCGCCGCTCAACTATGTCTGGAGCTTCGACGGCGACACCTTCAGCCCGCGCGGGCCGGTTGTCGAGCACGTCTTCCTCATGGCTTCCGGCATCCGCGTTGCCACGCTCACCGTCACGGATGTGCATGGCAACACCGCTGCCGCCTCCGCCACGGTAACGGTGCTGCCGCCGGAGCCGCCGCATTCCGTCGTGGTGCATGGCCCGCAGGAAGCAATCGTGGGTGAAGCGGTCAATTTCTCCGCCAGCGTCGAAAACCCCGAGGACAATCCGCTGACCTATCAGTGGGACTTTGGCGATGGCGCAACGAGCACCGACGTGGCCCCGTCGCATACCTACACCGCCGAGGGGCAGCACACCGTGAGCGTGACGATCACCGATCCGCTCACCGGCAGCACCGCAGGCTCGATGACCCTGCTCGTCACCGACACGAGCCCGACCGATGACCTGAAGTGCGCGGGCCTCCCGGTCGGTACCGGCTGGTGTATCGCACCGCCATTGCCGATTGGCGGCATGACTGCACTGAATGACGTGTCCTTCGCCAACGCGCGCAGCGGTTGGATCGTCGGGCAAAACGGCAGCGTCGTGCACACCGCCGATGGCGGCTTCACGTGGACGCTGCAATTGACGGGGCCGGCCGGGCAGATTGGCGTGTCTGCGGTGGATAACAACCACGCATGGGTGTTGAACAACAATGGGCAAGTCTTGCGCACGACGGACGCTGGCGACACCTGGAGCACCACCGCCACCGGCGCACCGTTTGGCTTAACCGCCATCCGTTTTGTCGATCAATCGCACGGCTGGGCCGTCGGACAGGGCGAGGGCATTATTTCCACCTCGGACGGCGGCGCAACGTGGACGGTCAGCAACCGCAACACCAGCAAGCCTGCGCTCAATCGTCTGGACTTTGTTGACGTGAATCACGGCTGGGCCGTGAGTGCCGGCGGTTACGTCTTGCGCACCAACAACGGCGGACAAAGCTGGGACACCGTGTTCCAGGCCGCCAGCGGCATCGCGCTCAACGGTGTGTCATTCAGCGATACGCAGCATGGCTGGGTGGCAGGAAGCGCCGGTACGCTCATGAAGACAACCGATGGCGGCGCCACCTGGATAACCGGCAATGCACCGACAACGGAATGGATCAGGGCGGTTAAGTTTGTCAGCCCGTCGGTTGGCTGGATCGTGACGGAGACGGGCTTCATCTTCCACACCGACAACGCGGGCAACAGTTGGACCGCGCAGAACACGCCGGCGCAAACCACGGGCGTGCCCGCCATCGACGCAGTCAACGCGAACAACGCGTGGATTGTTTCGGCAGGCGGTTCTTATCTGGTGACGATTACGGGTGGGAATTAACTCGGTGGGTGGATGCCGAGCGCCTTAACCCTGCTCGCCCGGCGGTGACTGACTCGCCGCCGGGTGATGCCCCAGCCGCGAGGAGATTGCCGCACCGGCTTGCTGCAGCAGCGCCACGTAATGCGCTTTGGTGTCGGCACCGCAACGCATGGTCGGGAAGGAAATCGACAGCGCGGCAATCACCTGATCAAAGCGGTCGAACACCGGCACGGCAATGCATAGCAAGCCATCTTCCTGCTCTTCATTGTCTTCACCAAAACCTTGCTGGCGCACGCGCGGCAAGATACTGAGTACCGCCTCTGCCGAGCCCAGCGTCTTCGGCGTCGACTTTTTGAACTCGACACTCGCCAGCACCTTGCGTGCCTCTTCAGGCGCCATGTACGCCATCAACACCTTGCCGATGGCCGTGCTATACAGCGGCTTGCGCCGGCCAATGCGCGACTGCATGCGCAGGCCGTAATCGGCGTCGATCTTGTGAATGTAAATGATGGCG
>Ga0070659_100000561_pt1 | contig 27153 bp, 29 predicted proteins | sample KBSC23metaG_FD_64666 | JGI IMG/M metagenome (GOLD analysis project Ga0070659, IMG submission 64666) | Corn rhizosphere microbial communities from Kellogg Biological Station, Michigan, USA - KBS C2-3 metaG | ecosystem: Host-associated > Plants > Roots > Rhizosphere > Soil ... | reverse complement strand
ACGTCGTCGACGCCGAGTTCAAGGAAGTGAACGACAAGAAGTAAGCCCCAAGTCCGCTGCGGCGGACTTGAGGTCTCGCCGGGCGGTGGTTATCGGAGTGCGGATTTCGCCACCGATGCCACGCTCGGCTTTTTTGCTATTCGACCAAGCAGTAAGAACAAGCGAATTGACGAGCCACCATGGCAAAACGTGATTATTACGAAGTGCTCGGGGTGGGCAAGAACGCGAGCGACGACGAGATCAAGAAGGCCTATCGCAAGCTCGCGATGAAGTACCACCCGGACCGCAATCCGGACAGCAAGGAAGCGGAAGAGAAGTTCAAGGAGGCCAAAGAGGCCTACGAGATGCTCTCCGAGCCTGAGAAGAAAGCCGCGTACGACCAGTACGGCCACGCAGGCGTCGACCCCAACATGGGCGGCGGCTTTGGCGCGGGCGGTGCGGGCTTTGGCGGCGGCTTTGCAGAGGCCTTCGGCGACATCTTCGGCGACATCTTTGGTCAGGCGCAGGGCCAGGGCGGCCGTCGTGGCGGCGGCCCGCAGATGTACCGCGGCGCTGATCTGCGCTACAGCATGGAGATCACGCTGGAGCAGGCCGCGCACGGCTACGACACGCAGATCCGCGTGCCGCATTGGGACGAGTGCGACCACTGTCACGGCAAGGGCGCCGAGCCTGGCTCGAGCGTCGAGACCTGCCCGACCTGCCACGGCGCCGGCCAGGTGCGCGTGTCGCAGGGCTTCTTCACGATGCAGCAGACCTGCCCGAAGTGCCACGGCAGCGGCAAGTACATCCCCAAGCCGTGCACCAAGTGCCACGGCCAGGGCAAGCTGAAGAGCCAGAAGACGCTGGAAGTGAAGATTCCGGCCGGCATCGACGAAGGCATGCGCATCCGCTCGTCGGGTAATGGCGAGCCGGGCATCAACGGTGGTCCGCCGGGCGATCTGTATGTGGAAATCCACATCAAGCAGCATCCGGTGTTCGAACGCGACGGCGACGATCTGCACTGCCAGATGCCGATCTCGTTTGCGACGGCGGCCATCGGTGGCGACATTGAAGTGCCGACGCTCGGCGGCCGCGCTTCGTTCACGGTGCCCGAAGGCACGCAGGCCGGCAAGACGTTCCGCCTGCGCGGCAAGGGCATCAAGGGCGTGCGTTCGGGCTACGCGGGCGATCTCTATGTGCACATCAACATCGAGACGCCGGTCAAGCTGACCGATCATCAGAAGGACTTGCTCAAGCAGTTCGACAAGTCCGTGCACGAAGGCGGCTCGCGGCACAGTCCGCAGGAGCAGTCGTGGCTGGACAAGGTGAAGAACTTCTTCTCCGCTTAAGCGCAGCGTTACCGCAGTCACCGGGGGACATCGTCATGCAGTTGCCGCAAGCCGGCGCGCCGTTTGCGCTGCTGGACGATGCCACCTCCGGCGGCGCAGCGTGTTCGCGCTGGTACACCGGTTATGCCGGTGAGTTCTTCCGGCCGGCCGGTGTGCTCGATGGTCTCGACGACGATCTGCGCGCTGCGTGGCGCGAGGGTTTGCATGCACTGATCGTCGCGCCGTATGAGTTTGGCGGGCCGCTGGTTGGGCTGCCGGCGTCTACTGAAATCTCCTCTCCAATGCCGGGCCACGATGGTTGCCTGCGCGTGCTGCTGTTTCGCACGATGCAGGTGCTGTCGCCGGCTGAGGTCGATGCGCTGTTCGATGCCTGGCCCGAGGCGATGGGCGTGGCCGGTCTGTTCGACTGCACCGCCAGCGTCGATCACACGACCTACACACAAGCCATCGCGCGCATCCACGACTGGATTGCGGCGGGCGATACCTACGAAGTCAACTACACCTACCGACTGCGCATGGCGGCGTTTGGCGCGCCGGCTGCGTTGTATCGGCGTTTGCGCGCGCGTCAGCCGGTGCCGTACGGTGCGTTCATCGCGTTGCCGGAGGGCGGGGCGATTCTGTCGTGCTCGCCGGAGCTGTTTTTCTCGCATCACGCCGGCCAGCTCGTCGCACGGCCGATGAAAGGCACGGCACCCGCCTCAGGTGATCTCGAAGTCGACGAGACCCGCGCCATCGCCCTGGCCGCCGACGAGAAGAACCGCGCCGAGAACCTGATGATCGTCGACCTGCTGCGCAACGACCTGGGCCGTCTAGCGCGCCCGGGTTCGGTGCGTGTGCCGGCGCTGTTCGAGGTGACGCCGTTCGGCAGCGTGCTGCAGATGACGTCGACGGTGGAGGCAGAGATTCCGCCAGCGACCGGTCTCGCCGATTGCCTGCGCGCGTTGTTCCCGTGTGGCTCGATTACCGGCGCGCCCAAGCGGCGGACGATGGAGATCATCGACGCGCTGGAGCCAGAACCACGTGGCCTCTACACCGGCGCGATCGGCTGGATCGATGCACCGTCCGACGATCGTGCGATGGGGGATGCGTGCTTCTCCGTGGCGATCCGCACGCTGGTGCTGAGCGCGCCCGGTACGGATGGTTTGCGCAGGGGCGAACTCGGTATCGGCTCGGGCATCGTGCACGACAGCGTCGCCGATGAGGAATATGCCGAATGCCAGCTCAAGGCGCGCTTTGTCACCGCGCTTGATCCGGGTTTGTCGCTGTTCGAGACAATGTGTGCGACGCGCGATGGCGTGCCGCTGCTGGATCGGCATCTGGCGCGGTTGGAGCGCTCTGCGCTGGCATTCGGTTTTCCATTTGATCACGCAGCGATGACTGCCGAGATCGCGCGTGTCTGCGCGTCGTTGCAAGATGCCGGGGCGTACCGTATGCGGCTGTCGCTTGACCGTGATGGCAAGGCTGGCGTTACCGCAGCGCCGCTGTCGCCATTGCATGCGACATGGGATGCGCCGGTACGCCTGGTTGCCGCGCCGCAATCGCGTGAGGCCGCGCACAGCTTGCCGAACCACAAGACGAATCTGCGTGCCGCTTACGACGCCGCTTGGCAAGCTGCCGAGCGCGAAGGCGCGTTCGATGCGGTGTTCTTCAACGCAGACGGCACGCTGGCCGAAGGCGGGCGCACCACTGTGTTGGTCAAGCTGGATGGCGGGTGGTGGACGCCGCCGCTGTCGGCAGGTGTGCTGCCGGGCGTGATGCGTGCAGTGCTGCTGGAGGATGCGACGCCCTGGCTGGGCGCGCCGCTGCACGAACGCATGCTGACCCGCGCCGACGTCGCCCGCGCCGAGGCCATCGCCGTATGCAACGCCCTACGCGGTGTGATGCCCGCGCATTTCGAGCCGCCCCTGGCCGCTCGGGTCATCGCTGCGCTCTAGCTTCCAGCGCGCCACGCCGGGCAGGTTGATGAGCTCGCGATCGTGGCAGACCATCAGCAGCGTGCGGCCTTCTGCTGCCAGTTCACCCACCAACGCAATGACTTGCTCGCGTGCGGCACCGTCCAGGTTCGAGGTCGGTTCGTCGAGCAGCAGCACGTCGGTGCGCAAGGCGCGCGCACGTGCCAGCGCGAGGCGCTGTGTTTCGCCCCCGGACAAGCGTTCGGGCGGCACATCCACCACGTGTTGCAGGCCCGCCCAGTGCAGGGCTTCGTCGACGCGCGCTCCCAACTCTGCACGTGAAACGCGATGCGGGCCAGTCGTCAGCCCGTAGCCGAGATTGGCGCGCACCGACGTGCGAAACAGATACGGATGCTGGTGTACGTAGGTCAACCGCGCGCGCAGTTCGGTTGGATAGGGCGACAGCGGCTGTTGCCCGCGGCCTAGATCGACGGTCGCGCCATTGGCTGTGGTGAGCCCCGCCAGCATGCGCAGCAGCGTGGTCTTGCCGACACCATTGGCGCCCGTGATGACGATCGCATTGCCCGCCGATAGCGCCAGGCGCGGAATCTCGAACAACGTGCGCGCGCCATGCCGGCAGCACAGGTTCTCGAACACCATCATCGGCCGCGACTGTGCGCTCATGCGGCCACCTCCAGAACCATGCCGGTGATTCGGTCTGGGTGGCGTCGGTGGCGGGCGGCATTCGCGATCGTGCGCATCCCCGCTACGCGGGGGCCCTGCTTACTGCTCATACCGGCCCCCGGCGATAGGTGCCGGCGCCTTGCAGCCACGCCAGTACGAGGTTGACGAGCAGCGCCAGCACGATCAGCACGATGCCCAGCGCAATCCCCTGCGCGAACTCGCCCTTGCTGGTCTCCAGCGCAATCGCCGTGGTCATGGTGCGCGTGACGCCTTCGATGTTGCCGCCGACCATCAGTGCGGAGCCGACCTCCGCGATCACGCGGCCGAAGCCCGCCACCACCGCCGCCATCAGACCGAAGCGCAGCTCACGGAAAACCGTCAGCAGCAGCCGGATGCGCCCGGCGCCAAGCACACGTGCTGTCTCTGCCAGTCGCGGGTCAGCGCGTTCGAGCGTCGTCAGCGCGAATGCAACGATGACCGGCAGGCCAAGCACCGCCTGCCCGAGAATCATCCCGCCTTGCGTGAACAACAGTCCGAAGCCGCCCAGCGGCCCCTGGCGCGAGAGCAGCAGATACAGCAGCAACCCGATCAGTACCGTCGGAAACGACAACGACGCCTGCGCGAGCACCACCAGCGCCCGACGTCCGGCAAAGCGGTGCATGGCGATGAGGTAAGCGACGAGCAGGCCCAGCGGCGCAGCCAGCAGCAGCCCCGCCAGCGCGACCTTCAACGACACCCAGACGATCAGCCACAACGCTGCATCGCCGCTGGCGAGCAGGGCGAAGGCATCGAGGGTCGCTGACCAGATTTCCATGCAAGCGCCGCTTAGGCGAAGGTGTGTTCCGGGCCTGGAAACGTGCCGTCCTTGACCGCCGCGACGTAAGCAGCCACGGCGCCATCGATGGTGGTCTGCCCATCCATGAAATTGCGCACGAACTTGGGCCGGTGGCCGGGGAACACGCCCAGCATGTCGTGCATGACGAGCACCTGGCCCGAGCATTCCAGCCCCGCGCCGATGCCAATGGTCGGGACGCTCAGCAGGCGCGTGACTTCGCCGGCCAGCGTGGCGGGCACGGCTTCCATGAGCACCATCTGCGCGCCGGCATCCTGCGCGGCCAGCGCGTCGGCCTTGAGCTGCGCTGCAGCCTCGTCACCGCGACCTTGCACCTTGAAGCCACCGAAGGCATGTACCGATTGCGGCGTCAGGCCGATGTGCGCGCACACGGGAATGCTGCGCTCGATGAGGAACTTGATGGTCGGCGCGAGCCACACACCGCCTTCGAGCTTGACCATCTGCGCACCGGCCTGCATCACGCGCACAGCGCTGTGAAAAGCCTGTTCAGGCGTGCCATAGGTGCCGAAGGGCAGGTCCGCCATCAGCAGTGCTTTGTCGATGCCGCGCGACACGCATTCGGTGTGATAGACGATGTGCTCGAGCGTGACGGGCAGCGTGGTTTTCTGGCCTTGCATCACGTTGCCGAGCGAATCGCCGACGAGCAGCACGTCGGCGCCGTTGCGATCCATCAGGGCAGCGAAGCTGGCGTCGTAGGCGGTGAGCATGGCGATGCGCTCGCCGGCGGTACGCATGGCCTGCAGCGACGTCACCGTGACGGCCTTGCGGTTCGATTCCTGGAGGTAGCTCATGGACTGGTGCTCGATAGGCGTGATGGGGCACTGCGGGCACTGCGGTGCAAGCCCACGCAGACCATGCGGCGCGTCGGCTAGCGCGTTGCCAGCTTGATGAATTCCTTGGGCCCGCGCATCGCGTCGATGCGGGCAAGCAAGGTGCGGAAATCGTCGTCGTTGCCTGCGGGATCGAAGGCAGCGGTGTCGACGATCAGCGTCGGTGCGGCATCGTAATACAGAAACAGTTCGCCGTATGCCGCGCAGATGCGTTCGAGGTATTCGGCGTCGATGCCTGTTTCATAAGGAACGGCACGGCGGCTGATGCGCGGCAGCAGGTCTTCGGCGCGTGCCTGCAGGCAGATGACGAGATCGATGCGCTGCGGCGGCAGGGCCAGTGCATTGGCCATCGCGTCGTACAGCGCGAGCTCATCGGCGGGCAGCGTGAGTTGTGCGAACAGGCGGTCGCGTGGCAGAAAGCTGTCGGCGACGACGCGTTCACCAGCGAGCGTCGCCTTGTGCCATGTTTTCAGGCGCTCGGCACGCTGCAGCAAGAAGCGCAGTTGCACCGGCAGCGCATAACGCGCGGGGTCTTCGTAGAAGCGGGCGAGGAAGGTGTTTTCAGCGGGCGTCTCAAACAATGTTGGCGCACGCAGGTGATCAGCCAGGCGTTGAGCCAGCGCGGTCTTGCCCACGCCGATGGGCCCTTCAACAACGATGCGACGGAGATGATCCAGTGCCATCGACAAGTGTTAGTGCGTGAGTCAGACGATTAGACGGCGGGCTGCTTGGCGCGCATGCACTGGCACATCGTGGTCTTCTCGATGCGCTGATCAGCCACGCCGGGCAGCAGTTCGGCCACGGCGCCGATGCCGGGAATCACGAGATCGGGTGCCAGCTCATGCAGCGGCAGCAGCGTGAAGGCGCGTTGGCCAACACGCGGATGCGGCACCGTCAGTTCGGGTGAAGTGAGGACGTGGTCACCGTAGAGCAGCAGGTCCAGGTCCAGCGTGCGCGGCGCGTTGTGGAACGGGCGCTCGCGGCCGAACTGGTCTTCGATGTGATGACAGATGCGGAGCAGTTGTCCGGCAGTGAAGTGCGACTCGATACGCACAACGGCGTTGATGTAGTCATCGCCGCTCGATTCCACCGGCGCGCTGCGATACAGGCTCGACTTGCCCGTCACGGTGATGCCGACCTGCTGTGCAAGGCAGACCACGGCGTCTTTCACAGCCTGGCGTGCGTCGCCCAGGTTGGCGCCGATGCCGATGTACGCCACTGTCTTCACGTTTCCTCCGAACCTTCCGGACCAACGCCACCGACTGTATCCGATTTTGCCGGACCACGTCGGCGGCGACGGCGCTTGCCCGAGCTGCTGGCGCCATGGGGACCGATGTTTCCGGAAGCGTTCGGGGCCTGCTTGGCTTGGGCCATGAGGCCTTCGCGGGTCTCGCTGTCGCCGTTCTGGAAGTTGGTCCACCAGTCGGCGAGTTCTTGCGGCAATTCGCCCGAGGCACAGCGCAGGACAAGGAAGTCGTAACCAGCGCGGAAGCGCGGCGATTCCAGCAGGCGATACGGCATGCGGCCCGAGCGCTTTTCAAAGCGCGGTTGCATGCTCCAGATTTCCTTCATGTCGGCCGTGAAGCGGCGCTGGATCGCGAGTTGCTCGGTCTGGCGGTCGAGCACTTCGTCCATGGCGGTGTGCAGCGCGGGGATCACCGGTTCGCCGGCAGCGCGGCGGCGGTTCCAGTGCTCGACCACGTGGTGCCACAGCAACGAGGCGAATAGGAAGCCCGGCGAGACCGGCTTGCCGGCCTTGACGCGATCGTCCGTATTGTCGAGCGCGAGCTGCACGAAGCGCTGGCCCATCGGCTGTTCCAGCGCGACATCCAGCAGCGGCAACAGGCCGCGGTGCAGGCCGGCCTTGCGCAACTCCTGCAGCGATGCCCAGGCGTGGCCCGACATCAGCAGCTTCAACATCTCGTCGAACAGGCGGGCGGCCGGTACGTTGTGGATCAACGGGCCCAGTTCGGCAATCGGCGCACGCGTGGCGGGGTCGATGTCGAAGCCGGTCTTGGCCGCGAAGCGCACGACGCGCAGCATGCGTACCGGGTCTTCGCGGTAGCGCGTGAGCGGGTCGCCGATCATGCGCAGCGTGCGGCCGCGCATGTCTTCCATGCCGTGATGGTAGTCGTGCACCGTCTCGTTGGACGGGTCGTAATACATCGCGTTGACGGTGAAGTCGCGGCGCGTGGCGTCTTCGGCCTGGGTGCCCCAGACGTTGTCGCGCAGCACGCGGCCGCTGGCGTCGACGGCGTGCGTGTGGTGGTCCAGCTCGGTGCGCTTGACGCGCTTGCCGGCGGGCACCTGCTCGGCGTCCACGGCATCGACGAGCGCGCGGAAGGTCGAGACTTCGATGATTTCCTGGTCGCGCCCGCCGTAGAACGTCACGTGCACGATCTGGAAGCGCCGGCCGATGATGCGCGAGCGGCGGAACAGCGCCTGCACCTGCTCGGGCGTGGCGTTGGTGGCGACGTCAAAGTCTTTCGGCTTGATGCCCAGCAGCAGGTCGCGTACGGCGCCACCCACAACAAAGGCGTCATAGCCGGCTTCCTGCAGCGTGGACGTAACCTTGACCGCGTTGCGCGAGAGCAGCTTCGGATCGATGCCGTGCTCTTCGACGCTCCACACGCGCGCCTGGCGTGGTACACCGCCGGTGGCCTTGATGCGCGCCTTCGTCGCTTTGGGTGTCTTGGGCGTGCGGGGTTTCTTGGCAGCAGGCGTGCCAGGCTCGGTGGCCGGCGCGGGTTCTGCAGCAGTCTTGCCCAGCAGGCGATTGATGAGTTTCTTGATCACGCCGCGCCTGCTTAGAAGAGATCCATGATGCGCCAATTGCGCGCGGCTGCCAGGTTGCGCAGCGTATCGTCCGGGTTGGTGGCGACGGGGTCGGACACTTCTTCCAGCAGCGGCACATCGTTGGCCGAATCGCTGTAGAAAGTGCTGCGCTCGAAATCGCTCCAGCCGCGGCCCATGTTGGCCAGCCACTCATGCACGCGCGCGACCTTGCCTTCGCGAAAGCTCGGCGTGCCGGCCACGTCGCCGGTGAAGGCGCTGTCAGGTGTGCCGTCGGCGGTGGCCGGTTCGGTGGCGATGAGGTGGTCGATGCCAAACGCCTCGGCAATCGGGCGGGTGACAAAGCTGTTGGTGGCCGTGACCACGCAGCACAGGTCGCCCGCTTCCAGGTGCTTGTAGACCAGCGCCTGCGCCTGCGGCGTGATCTTCGGGCGGATCACGTCGTGCATGAACTCGGCGTGCCAATTGGCGAGCGTGTCGCGCGAATGGGCAGCGAGCGGCGCCAGGGCAAAGCGCAGGAATGCGTGGATATCCAGCGTGCCGGCCTTGTAGTCGGCATAGAACTGATCGTTCTTGCGCTGGTATTCGGCTTCATCCACCACGCCGCGGCGGATGAGGAAGCGTCCCCACTCGTGGTCGCTGTCGGTGGGGATGAGGGTGTGATCGAGGTCAAAGAGGGCCAGATTCATGGGCGGCGATTTTACCCGAAGGTGACGTTGCCAGCCGCGACGGCCCTGACATTCACTTCACGCACTCACTTCATTAGCGCGAGCATGTCGCGCACGAGCGGCAGGGTGACGGCGCGTTTGCGGGCGAGCGAATAGGTGTCGAGGGCGTCCAGCAGGGCCATCAGGCTCGGCATGTCGCGGTAGGAGTGCGTGACAAGCCACTGCGGCACATCGGCCGAGAGCTGCATGCCGCGTTCGCGGGCGGCTTGGCGCAGAGCCTCCACCTTGTCGGCGTCGGACAACGGGCGCAGCCAGTAGACCAAGCCCCAGCCCAGGCGGGTGCGCAGGTCCTCACGCAGCGGCATCGACATTGGCGCGGCAGCCCCGGCGATGATGATGGTGGCATGCGGCTGCGCACGCACTTCATTAACGAGGTTGAACACCGCGACCTGCGCCCACTCGTCCAGCCGTTCCGCGTCGTCGATCGTCCAGACGGTGACGGTGGGGTCGAATTCGTAGGCCTCGAGCGGCGCGTCGGGCTCCAGCGTGCGGACTTCGTAGCCACCGGCCTCGGCCTGGGCGCAGATGGCCTGCAGCAGATGGCTGCGGCCGCTGCCTTCTTCGCCCCACAGGTAGACCAGGCGGTCGGTCGCGGTGCCGTCCACCACCTGCGGAACCAGGGCGCGCAGGCGCAGCACCGCCTCTTCGTTGCCAGTGGCGACGAAGTTGTCGAAGGTCGGGGCGGGTGTCGCACCGAGTTCGAGCGGGAGCTGTTCGGGTGTGGCCATGAAGGTGGAGCGTGGATCGATCTCAGTCCCGGTAGAGCCGGCTGCTCAGGTAAAGCTGCCGAATCTGCCGCAAACCGACCAGCAGCACGGCGCTGATCGGTAGGGCCAGCAGGATACCGAAAAATCCGAACAATTGGCCAAAAGCCAGCAACGCCAGGATGACGGCCAGCGGGTGCAGCCCGATGCGCTCGCCCACCAGGCGCGGCGTCAGGTAGAAGCTCTCCAGGAACTGGCCGATGCCGTACACCACCGCTACCGCCAACAGGCCGTACAGGTTGCCGAATTGCAGCAGCGCCGACAGGATCGCCAGCGACAGGCCCACGCCAAAGCCGATGTACGGAATGAACACTGCCAGCCCGGTGAAGATGCCCACCGGCAGCGCCACGTCAAAACCGGCCAGCGCCAGGCCCGCGGAGTAGTACACCGCCAGCACCAGCATCACGATGATCTGCCCGCGCAGGTATTGGGAGAGCAGGCCGTCGGTCTCGGCGGCCAGTTCGCGCGTCTTGGGCAGCCAGCGGCGCGGCACGGCGGTCTCGAGCCGGCGCATGAGCATGTTCCAGTCCATCAGCAGATAGAACATCACGATCGGCACGAGAAACAGAATGCCCAGCACCTGGATGGCCGCCGAGCCCGATACGCGCAGATAGTTCAGCACCCGGGCCACCACGTCGTCCGGGCTGGCGGCGAGCTGTTCAGTCAGCAGCGCGCGCAGGCCGGGAAAATCGAAGCTGACGTGCAGGCCCATCTCGGCCAGTTTGGGCGACAGAAACGCGTTGAGCTTGGCCAGCATGCCCGGCAATTGCTCGCGGATGGCCGGAATCTCCCGCTGCAGCACGGCGAGGATGAGCAGCATCAGCGCCACGCCCACCACCGTCAGCACCAGGATCATCAAAAATACCCCCAGCACGCGCGGCACACGCCGGCGTTGCAGCCATTCCACGCCGGGGTGCAGGATGTACGACAGGATGAAAGCGAATGCGAACGGCGTGAGCGTGGGCGCCAGTGCCTTGAGCAGGGCCAGGAAGACGATCGCCACGGCGATCCAGGCGAGCGTGCGCTTGGTTTCCTGCGACAGCACGGGGGCGTTCATGGGCGGCGATGGTTCCGATGGCGGGTGGATGAGTCGGAAAAGCGGCTGTTGGTGACATTCGGGTGGCCGCATCCGGTAAAATCGCGATTTTACTGGACCGGCGGGTCCAAATTTTGTGACTTCCCGCCGCCGTCTGGTCTTCCTTACCGGTTTTTTTCTATTCAGACGTCCGTATGAGCGCTTCCGAAACCCCATCCGCAGGCCTGTCCTACCGCGACGCAGGCGTCGACATTGAGGCGGGCGACGCCCTCGTCGACCGCATCAAGCCGTTTGCCAAGCGCACCATGCGCGAAGGCGTGCTGGGCGGCATCGGCGGCTTCGGCGCGTTGTTCGAGCTGTCCAAGAAGTACCAGGAGCCGGTGCTGGTGTCCGGCACCGACGGCGTGGGCACCAAACTCAAGCTGGCCTTCGCACTCAATCGCCACGACACCGTCGGCCAGGATCTGGTCGCCATGAGCGTGAACGACATCCTGGTGCAGGGCGCCGAGCCGTTGTTCTTCCTGGATTACTTCGCCTGCGGCAAGCTGGACGTCGAAACGGCAGCCACCGTGGTCAAGGGCATCGCCCAGGGCTGCGAGCTGGCCGGCTGCGCGCTGATCGGCGGCGAAACCGCTGAAATGCCGAGCATGTACCCGGACGGCGAATACGACCTGGCCGGCTTTGCCGTCGGCGCGGTCGAAAAGCGCAAGATCATCGACGGCACGACCATTGCCGAGGGCGATGTGGTGCTGGGCCTGGCTTCGTCGGGTGCGCATTCGAACGGCTATTCGCTGGTGCGCAAGATCATCGAGGTGTCGCGCCCGGACCTGAACGCTGACTTCCACGGCCAGCGCCTGCAGGACGCCATCATGGCGCCGACGCGCATCTACGTGAAGCCGCTGCTCTCGCTGATCGAGAAGCTGGCCGTCAAGGGCATGGCGCACATCACCGGCGGTGGCTTGACCGAAAACGTGCCGCGTGTGCTGCAAGACAACATGACCGCCGTGCTGCACAAGGATGCCTGGACGCTGCCGCCGCTGTTCCAGTGGCTGCAGAAGGCCGGCAACGTGGCCGACGACGAAATGCACCGCGTGTTCAACTGTGGCATCGGCATGGTGGTGATTGTGTCGGCGGCCGATGCGCCGGCGGCCATCGCCCACCTGAAGGACGCGGGCGAGACGGTCTACCAGATCGGCGAGATCCGTGCCCGCCAGGCTGGCGAAGCGCAGACGATCGTGGTCTGACGCGCATTCGCTCCAAAGAAAAACCGCCGATGTGTTCGGCGGTTTTTTTATGCGCGTCGTTCTGCGGGTGCTTATTTCAGCGGGACATATTCGCCGCTGGCAGGATCGTCTTTTTGCAGCGCGCCGGTGTTCGTGTCGATCAACAGCGTGACTACGTGCGGCGCGGTGTTCGGATCGCCGCCGCAGGCCGGTGTGTGGTTTTCCAGCACCTCGACGCTGTTGTGGGTCTCATCTGCGCGGTCCACCAGGAACGACAGGCATTCCTTCGGCAGGCTGGTCAGTTTGTATTTCTCGATGGCGAGGCGGGCCAGGTCGACGGCCTTGGCCTGTTCAGCCTCGCTGACGGCGGGAGTGCTGGTGGCAGGCGCGCTGGCCGCGGCGGGTGCGGACGCCGCAGGCTCGGATGCGGGTGCGGGCGTGCCGGCTTTGTGCGCCTCGTCGGAGCGGCCGCAGCCCGCAAGCGCGAGGATGGTGAGCGCGGCAAGCAGCAGGGGTTTGGTCATGGCGTGCGGAACATGTCAGCGGTGATCAGACCGCGACTTTACCCGGAACGCGCCGACTTTTTCCACGCCGCATACGCCTGAGGCATGCAGACCGCGCAGGGCCGGTAGCCGGCGGCGCGTGCGTCGGCTTCGGCCAGGAAGAACACGCGATGCCGCACATAGCCGCCGCGTGCGATGGCCCGGCGTGCGGCAGGGCAATCGAGGCGGCCGTAGATGCGCGCGCGCCGATGGCCGCCCAGCGTGCCGGGCGCGGCGCCCTCATAGGGCTGGCCGTTGGCGCCGATGAGGGTCCACGTTTTCACGTGGTCTTACGCGGCAGATTGGCCCTCGCGTTCGAGCAGCGCCAGCTTGCGTTCCACGCCCCAGCGATAGCCCGACGTGTTGCCGTCGCGGCGGATCACGCGGTGGCACGGAATCGCCACCGCAATGTGGTTGGCCGCGCAGGCCTGTGCCACCGCCCGCACGGCCTTGGGCGCGCCAATGCGTGCGGCAATCTCGGCGTAGCTGGTGGTGCTGCCCGGCGGCACCTCGCGCAGCGCTTGCCACACGCGCTCCTGAAACGCCGTGCCACGCACGTCCAGCGGCAGATCCAGTCCGAGGGACGGCGCCTCGATCAGACCCACCACCCGGGCAACCAAGTCTTCAAAGCCCGCGTCACCGCCGATGAGCTCGGCCTTGCGGAAGGTGTCCTGCAGATCGCGCACGAGGGCATCAGGGTCGTCGCCCATCAGGATCGCGCAGACGCCGCGGTCACTCTGCGCCACCAGGATCGAACCGAGCGAGCACTCGCCCACGGCAAAGCGGATCGTCGTCTGGGCGCCGCCCGCGCGGTAGCGGCTGGCCGTCATGCCGAGCACGTTGTCCGACGCCTCGTAAAAGCGGCTGCTGGCATTGAAGCCGGCATCGTAGATGGCTTCTGTGACGGTGCTGCCGCGCTCCAGTTGCGTGCGCAGCCTGCGGGCGCGATGCGCATCGGCGTAGGCCTTGGGCGTGAGGCCTGTGACGCTCTTGAACAGACGGTGGAAGTGATACGGGCTCAGGCCGGCTTCCTGCGCGAGTGCATCGAGCGTGGGCGGTCCATCGGACGCCATGGCGGCTTCGATGCGGCGGCACGCTTGTGCGACGAGCGTGGCTTGCTGCGCGCGCACGGTGGTTTGATCCGGACCGGCGCGGCGGCTCGGCCGGTAACCGGCGGCCTCGGCATCGGCGGGCGTGTCGAAGAACTCGACGTTCTCCGGCCGTGGCAGGCGCGACGGGCTGCTCGGCTGGCAATACACGCCGGTGGTCTTCACGGCATAGACGAACTGCCCGTCGGCGGAGGCATCGCGCGCGAGCACGCGGGCCCAGCGCGGGTCGCGTTCGATGGGTGCGGCGTGCGGTACGGAGCGGGTGGCGGTTTGCATGGCGTCATCCAGTGGACTGCGATGACTGTACTGTAGGTGCGAGCCTGGGCCCGGACACTCCGGGTCTTGCGGTCAAATTCGGCGAGATGCGTGCGTCACCCGGCCGGCATGCGCCACAGATACCATGCAGCAACGGTGCGGTACGGGCGCCACGCCTGGCCGATCTCCGCCATCTGCTTGCGCGTAGGCGTCGTGTCGAGGCGCTTCAGGCGACGGTAACCGTCGCGTACGCCGAAGTCGTCGGCAGGCAGGATGTCGGAGCGCTCGAGAGTGTAGATCAGCAGCATTTCCACCGTCCAACGACCGACGCCGCGCAGCGTGACAAGCCGATCGACGAGCGCTTCATCTGATGTGACGAGCGCCTCTTCGCGCGTGGGTACGACGCCGTCTAGCGCAGCCTGGGCGATGCCGCGGATGGTCGCCAGCTTGGTCGCCGAGAAGCCGCAGTCGCGCTGCGCGGTCTCGTCGGTCGCAAGCACCTGCTCGGGCGTGGGAAAGCTGGCACCGGGATACAGCCCCAGGAAGCGGCCGAGGATGGCATCGCCCGCCTTGGCGTGCAGTTGCTGGTAAGCAATGGCGCGCACGAGCGCCTCGTACGGTTCGCGTGCGGGTTTGGCGACGTGGCGGCACACACCGATGGTGGCGATGTGGCGTGCCCAGTCATCGTCGAGCGAGGACAGGAAATCGGCAGCCTGCCGGTAGGCGGCTTCGGACAGATCGGCGGCGATGGCGCTCATGTCAGCCGGCCTTGCGGAACGTGAGGTTGATGCGCTGGTTGCCCAGCAGCGCGTGCGGGTGGTCTTTGAGCGGCGCGATGCCGTGATAGCGCAGGCGGTCCGGCCCGCCCCAGACCACCACGTCGCCGTGGAAGAGGGGGATGCGCTGAGTTTTGTCCGCGCGCTTGTGGCCACCCCAGAGGAACATCGCCGGCATGCCGAGCGACACGGAGACGATCGGCGCACCGTAGTCCTGCTCATCTTTGTCTTGATGCAGCGACAGGCGCGCGCCCGGCACGTAGCGGTTGATGAGGCACGCGTCGGGCGTGAAATCCGGGAAGCCGGCTTCGGCGGCGGCGTTGCGGGCGAGGTGCAGGAACACGTCGGGCAGCGGCGGCCATGGCTTGCCGGTGAGCGGGTCGAGCGTGGCATAGCGGTAGCCGCGCCGGTCGGACGTCCAGCCCAGCATGCCGCTGTTGGTGAGCGCGACCGACATTTCGAAACCGCCCGGCGTAATCATGTGGCGAAACGGCGCCTGTTGCGCGATGGCATCCACGGCGGCAAGCAGCGCAGGCGCTTCGGCCAGCGCAAAACCGCGCAGCACGAAGGCTGCGTCGCCGAGCACGATGCGCGCGTCGTTAGTGGGTAGGTGGTCGGCAAACAGATCGCCGGTGGTCATGGTGAAGTGGTTACTGCGCGTCGTGAAAGATGATGCCCACAGTATGCCGCTGGCCGGAGCGCAGGCGGCTTACGCCGTGGCGCATGTTCACGCGGTACGTGCCGCGCGTGCCCTGTACAGGCCGATGGTGGACGGCGAAGACGACCGCGTCGCCTTTGCGTAGCGGCACCACCTCGGGACGCGATTGCATGCGTGGGCGCTGCTCAGTCATGACGAACTCGCCGCCGGTGAAATCGGCGCCGGGCTCGGAGAGCAGGATGGCGACTTGCAGCGGAAAGACGTGCTCGCCGTAGAGGTCCTGGTGCAGGCAGTTGTAGTCGCCGGGGCCGTATTGCAGGATCAGCGGTGTGGGGCGCAGCTGGCCGGCTTCGTGGCAGCGGCGTAGAAAATCGGCGTGCTTGGGCGGATAGCGCACGTCGATGTCCATGGCTTCGTTCCAGCGGTTGGCGATGGTCGCCAGCGGCGAATAGAGCACCGTGCGCAACTGCGCGATCAGGTCGGGCAGCGGATAGGCGAAGTACTGGTATTCACCGCGCCCGAACCCATGGCGCTCCATGACCACGCGCGAGCGGTACAGGCGCGCTTGCGGGTAGAGCGCGGCCAGTGCGTCGCAGGCATCGTGCGCGAGCAGGCTCGGTACAACGGCGCTGCCGACGTCGTTGAGGGCGTCTTCAACGGCATGCCAGTCGATGCCATCGAGGTTGAGGTGGTGGCCCGCGCTTGTGCGCGCGGCAGCCGTGGAAGCCGGCATATGCATTCCATCCGTTGGAAGTTCGATATGCCAAGCCTACGCTCACGGGAGTGCGCGTGGCACTCCGGAGTTTGCGGTCAAATTCAGGCTTGCGCCGCCATGGTGGCTGGCATGGAGATGGCGGCCAACTTAGTCAGTGCATCGCCCGTGGCACGGCAGATACGCCACTCAGGCAGCACATCGGCGCCCATGGCTTCGTAGAAGGCGATCGACGGGGCATTCCAGTCGAGCACGCTCCACTCGAAGCGGCCGCAGTCGCGCTCCTGCGCCAGCCGCGCGAGGTGGATCAGCAGCGCGCGGCCGATGCCCAGGCCGCGATACTCGGGCTCTACGAACAGGTCTTCCAGATACAGGCCCGGCTTGCACAGGAAGGTCGAGAAGTTGTGGAAGAACAGCGCAAAGCCCACCGCCCGGCCATCGACTTCCGCCAGCACCGCTTCGCAATACGGGCGTGGGCCGAACAGCATCGTGGCGAGCGCCTCGGGCGTCGTCTGCACGAGGTGCGTGAGTTTTTCGTATTCGGCCAGCGCGGAGATCAGGCGGACCAGCGCGGCGCAGTCATCCGGTGTGGCGGCGCGCAGCGTGAAGGTGGTGGCGCTGGTGCTGGTGCTGGTGGTACCGGTGGTCATGTTGATGGCGATTCCAGTGAGGTTTGGACCAGGCGCGCGACCTGGTCAACGTAATCGGGGGCGAGGCAATCGACCACGTGCCGCTCGGGCGTGCTGCGCAACCAGGTGATCTGGCGCTTGCAGAGCTGGCGCGTGGCAGCGATGCCTTGTTCGCGCAGGGTGGGCATGTCGATTTCGCCATCGAGATAAGCCCACGCCTGGCGATACCCCACGCAGCGGATGGACGGCAACGTAGGCGACAGGTCACCACGCTTGCGCAGTGCCTCCACCTCGTCGAGCAGGCCGCCAGCGAGCATCGCGTCAAAGCGTTGCGCGATGCGTGCGTGGAGCACGAGTCGATCCGACGGCTCCAGCGCAATCGTCAGGTAAGGCGCCGCAGCATCGTGCTGCTGGAACGCATTCGCACCGACCTCGCGTGCGAGCAGCGCAGACATCGGTTGGCCCGTCAGCCGATACAGCTCCAGTGCGCGCTGAATGCGTTGCGCATCCGTCGTATGCAATCGCGCGGCGGTGATGGGGTCGACCTGCGCGAGCTTGGCGTGCAGCGCGGGCCAGCCATCGCGTGCGGCTTCGGCATCGATCTCTGCGCGGATGGCCGGATCCGCGCCAGGCAAATCGGAGAGCCCCTGCGTGAGCGCCTTGTAATACAGCATCGTCCCGCCGACGATGAGCGGCAGCTTGCCGCGTGCGCGGATGGCATCGATGAGCGTATTCGCATCGTTGGCAAATTGCGCGGCGGAATACGCATCGAGCGGATCGATGATGTCGATCAGGTGGTGCGGCGCGATGGCCTGTTCTTCGCGGCTGGGCTTGGCGGTGCCGATGTCCATGCCGCGATACACCAGCGCGGAATCCATGCTGATGATTTCGACGGGCCAGCGCTCGGCCAGCTTCAGCGCGGCGGCGGTTTTGCCGGATGCGGTGGGGCCGAGCAGGCAGATGGCGCGGGTTGTGGCCGGCTGTGCGGTTGCAGAAGACGCAGTCATCGGTGAAGTCGAATTACTGGCCGCGCAGGAATAGGCGGTCCAAGTCAGCCACCGTCAACTGAATCCACGTCGGGCGGCCGTGATTGCATTGGTCGGCGCGTTCAGTGGCTTCCATCTGGCGCAGCAGCGCGTTCATCTCATCCAGATTCAGCCGGCGATTGGCGCGCACGGCGGAGTGGCACGCCAGCGTGGCGAGCAGTTCGTTCTGGCGCTCGGCCAGCACGCGCGAGCCGCCATAGGCTTGCAGATCGCGCAGCACGTCGCGGGCGAGGGCTTGGGCGTCAGCCTTTTGCAGCAGCGTCGGCACGGAGCGCACCGCCAGCGTGGTCGGCGACACGGCGGAGATATCGAAGCCCAGCAGCGTGAGCGTGTCGCGGAATTCCTCGGCCGTGCCGATCTCCACCGCGCTGGCGGCAAACGTGACCGGAATCAGCAGCGGCTGCACTTCGACGCGTTTGGCTTCCAGCGCCGTCTTGAGTTGTTCGTACAGGATGCGCTCGTGCGCGGCATGCATGTCCACGAGCACCATGCCGCGCGCGTTCTGCGCCAGCACGTAGATGCCGTGCAACTGGGCGATGGCGAAGCCGAGCGGGTGGGCGTCGTCTTCATCGGCCTGCGGCACGGCGACGGGTTCTGCGAACGTGGTGGGCGCTTCGGTCGTCGCGGTGCCGCCATCGAACAGCGTCGCGGCACTTGGCACATCGGCCATCCACGCGGGACGGCCCGACGCCATCGGTGCACTGTCGCCACGCATCATCGACAGATATTCCGCACGCGGTTGAGCGATGCCGAGCGACGTTTGCCGTGCGGCCATCTGGTTGATCCAGCGTGTGGTGTTGTCGGCGGGCGAGGGCGAGGCCGCAACCTCAGGCGCATCGGCAATGTCGGTGCGCAGGCTGTCGCCCTGCTCGCCCGCGTGGCGTGACAGCGCGCGCTGGATCGCGTGATAGACGAACTGGTGCACGGCGCGGCTGTCGCGGAAGCGCACCTCGATCTTGGACGGATGCACGTTCACGTCCACCGCCTCGGGCGGCAACTCCAGGCACAGCACGTAGGCGGGGAAGCGGTCGCCGTGCAGCACGTCTTCGTAGGCGCTGCGCACGGCGTGCGTGAGCAGGCGGTCGCGCACGAAGCGGCCGTTGACATAGAAGAACTGGTGATCGGCCCGGCCGCGCGAGGCGGTCGGCAGGCCGGCAAAGCCGAAGAGGCGCAGCTCGCCGGCTTCTTCTTCGAAAGGCAGGCGCGCGCGGGCGAATTCGGTGCCGAGCACGGCGGCGGTGCGGCTGTCGGCTTGCGTGGCGTTCCAATGCTCCAGCGGCTTGCCGTTGTGATGCACGGAGATCGCCACGTCCGGCCGCGCCAGCGCGGTGCGGCGGATCACCTCCATGCAGTGGCCCAACTCAGTCTGCTCGGTCTTGAGGAATTTGCGGCGCGCCGGCGTGTTGAAGTACAGGTGCTGTACATCAACCGTGGTGCCGATGCCACCTGAGGCCGGCTGCGCACGCCCCGTTTGCGCAACGATTTGCGTAGCGTGCGCATCATCGGCCGTGCGCGAGGTCAGCGTCAATTCCGCCACCGAGGCAATCGAGGCCAGGGCTTCGCCGCGAAAACCCAGCGTCGCCACCGATTCCAGCTCTTCCAACGAACCGATCTTGCTGGTCGCATGGCGCATCAGCGCGACGGGCAGTTCGCCCGCCGGAATGCCGCCGCCGTTGTCGGTAATGGCGATGCGACGTACGCCGCCTTCCTCCAGCTTGATCTGGAGTTGCGTGGCGCCCGCATCCAGCGCGTTTTCCAGCAGTTCCTTGACCACAGACGCCGGCCGCTCGACGACCTCCCCGGCCGCGATCTGGCTGATCAGCTGGTCAGGAAGCGGGCGGATGGGGCGGCGGGCGGGGGTGGCGGAATCGGCTGTGGAAGTCATCGGCGCATTATAAATGTCACGCCCTGTGCGGCGTGAGGACGCAAGCCATGCCCGTCTTCAGGGCTAGGGGAAATCTAAGTCGCATCCGGTATCATTCCCCGCTCGCTTAGGGGGATGGTTTGGATATCGTGATGCAACTGGTCGACATCGTGCTGCATGTCGACAAATCGTTGGGCCTGCTGATTCAGCAGTACGGCGCGTGGGTGTACGTGCTGCTGTTCGCCATCGTATTCGCCGAAACCGGCCTGGTGGTGCTGCCCTTCCTGCCGGGCGACACGCTGCTCTTCATTGCCGGCGCCATGTGCGCGACCGGCCAGATGGATGCCTGGCTGCTGATCGTGCTGCTGGTGATTGCCGCCACGACGGGCAATACCGTCAACTACTTGGTCGGCTCATGGATCGGCCCGAAGGTATTCGACGGTCACATCCGCTTCCTCGATCACGAAGCGCTGATGAAAACGCACGGTTTTTATGAGCGCCACGGCGGCAAGACGCTGGTGATGGCGCGCTTCATCCCGGTGGTGCGTACGTTCGCGCCGTTTGTGGCTGGGGTGTCGAAGATGACGTTTGCCAAGTTCCAACTCTTCAATATGATCGGCGCCGTGCTGTGGGTGGCGATCCTGGTGCTGTCGGGCGAGGCGTTCGGCAATGTGCCGGTGATTCGTGATCACCTGAACACGATTGTGCTGATCGGCTTGGGTGCCGCGATTGTGCCGCTGATGCTGGGCGGGCTGTGGAAGCTGCTCAAGCGCCGTCGCCGTGCTGTAGTGCAGAAGTAAAACCTAATTGAGGTTCTTGCTCATGGCGCGCAGCGTTGGCATGCGCTCCTTGAGCTTGGCTGTATCGGCCGCATCGGGCCGGGCGTCCACATAGGCTTCCAGATCTTCCAGCGCAGGCCGGAAGCACTCCAGGTTGGCGTAGGCCAGCCCCCGGTCGCGCACCTCCTCAATGGAATCGGGCAGCAAGATCACCAGCCGCTGCTGCACCGCCAGCAGGCGCTGCCAGCGCGATTCCTGCAAGTAGATCGCCTTCAGGTTGCGCAGCATGCGCGCAACGATCTCGCGGTGCGTGGCCACCTGCAGGAACACCCCGAGCGGCACCGAGTTCGGGTCTTCGATGCCTTCCTTCTCCAGGTACGGGTCGAGCATGTCCTGCAACTCTTCCTTCGATAGCGTTTGCCCCGTCAGCGGATCGAGCACGACCTCGCCGGCAGGGATGCTCATGCGCACGAGAAAGTGGTTGGGGAACGACACGCCCTTGAGCGGCAATCCGATCTGCTGGCCGATCTCCATCAGCAGAACCGCCAACGAGATCGGAATGCCGCGCCGGCTCTGCAGCACGGCGTTCAGATAGGAATTCTCGGGGTCGTAGTAATCGTTTGCATTGGGCCCGAAGCCCAGCTCGCGATAGAAGAACTGGTTAAGCAGGCGCAGGCGCTGGATGGCCGGCGTGCCGTCGACGATGCGGTTCTTGATGCGCGCGACCAGCACGTCGATGGCGGCCAACTCCGCCTGCAGGTCCAGGTCCGGATACGCGTCCTGCGCGATGGACAGGGCGGTCTCTGTGAGGGGGATGCTGTCGTCGTCTGCGACCAGGGCCGAAAAGTAATCGAGGACCTTTGTCGTCATCAGATGGCCTTTTTTCGGAACGTGGAGAACTTCAATCCAGTCAGCCACAGTGTACCGAAATAGACCACCGCGCACAGGACCAGGCTCGCCCCCAGCAGCGCGATGCGCACGAGCGGCTTGGCGCCCAGCCCCACCCAATCGAAATTGTGGGCGAGCCACAGCAGCAGACCGGCCAGCAGCAGCACGGCCGACGTTACTTGCGCCAGGAACAACCCCCAGCCTGGCAGCGGGTGATAGTAGCCGCGACGGCGCAGGCCGAAGAACAGCAGCGCCGCATTGATCGTCGCGCCAAAGCTGATGGACAGCGCCAGCCCCGCGTGCCCGAACACGGGCACAAAGATATAGTTGGAGAGCTGCGTCGCCACCAGCACCACCAGCGCGATCTTCACCGGCGTGCGGATGTCCTGCCGCGCATAGAAGCCTGGCGCCAGAATCTTGATGACAATCAGCCCGATCAGCCCCACGCCGTACGAAACCAGCGCCTGGCGCGTCATCTCGACGTCGATGCCGGTGAACTTGCCATAGTGGAACAGTGTGGCCGTGAGCGGCGCACCGAACACGAACAGCCCCACCGCCGACGGCACCGCCAGCAGCACCGTCAGCCGCAGGCCCCAGTCCAGCAACGACGAATACTCTTCGCGGTTGTTGTCCGCGCTCGCCTTCGAGAGGCTCGGCAGGAGGATGGTCCCAAGCGCCACGCCCAGCAGCGCGGTCGGGAATTCCATCAGCCGGTCCGCATAGTTCAGCCACGACACGCTGCCCGTCGGCAGTCGCGAGGCAATGTTGGTGTTGATGATCAAGCTGATCTGCGCCACCGACACCGACAGCGTGGCCGGCAGCATTTGCTTGAGCACGCGTCGCACGCCCGGGTGGTGCCACGCCGCCCGCACGTTGAATGACACGCGCGGCAGCATGCCAACCTTGCGCAATGACGGAATCTGAATGGCGAGCTGCAAGATGCCGCCCACCATCACCGCATAGGCCTGCGCGTAGATGGGCGTTTCAAGAAACGGCGCCACGAACACCGCCGCCACAATGAACGACAGGTTCAGCAGCACCGGCGTGAATGCGGGCACCGCAAACTGCCGCCACGTGTTCAGGATGCCCGAGGCCAGCGCCACCAGCGACACGAGCCCAATGTACGGAAACATCACCCGCGTCATGAAGATCGCCGAGATATAGGCCTGGCTCTCGTGTTCCTTGAAGCCGGTCGCGACGGCCGTGACGATCAACGGCGCGGCAATCACGCCCAGCGCCGAGATGATCACCAGGAACCACGTCATCACCGTGGCCACCGAGTCGACCAGCGCGCGCGTCTCGGCTTCGCCCTGGCGGTTCTTGAACTCGCCCAGGATCGGCACGAACGCCTGCGAGAACGCCCCCTCGGCGGAGAGTCGGCGCAGCAGGTTGGGGATGCGGAAGGCGACGTTGAAGGCGTCGGTGTAGACCGAGGCGCCAAAGGCGCGGGCGATCAGCGTCTCGCGAATAAGCCCGGTGATGCGCGAGAGCATCGTCAGGCCGCTGATCGTGGCGAGAGTTTTGAGGAGATTCAAGATGGATGCGTGGTTGGGCGCCGGCGATGGCGGTCAGACCGGCGGTGCCAGACGGGGTTCGCGGCAGTGCGGCGTCATTGCGGCCGTATTATAGGGATCGGCCCGCCACATGCCTAAAAGTGCAGCAGAAGACGCAATTCAACGCTGTCCGGGTGATTTCACAACACGGTTTGCATTGGGTGGGGAAGTCTGCGTATAATTGCCGTCTTTCACCAATTTGCGCGCTTCGGCCTTCCGTGTCTCCCGGGGCGCTTGCTACCGTTTCTTCAGGGATTTTTCCATGGCAAACACCGCACAAGCACGCAAGCGCGCACGCCAAGCCGTCGTTCAGAACGCTCACAACTCGGCTCTGCGCTCGCGTCTGCGTACCGCAATCAAGGGCGTCCGCAAGGCTGTGGCCGCTGGCGACAAGACTGCCGCTGCTGCTGCATTCAAGACCGCTCAAAGCACGATCGACAGCATCGCTGACAAGAAGATCGTCCACAAGAACAAGGCTGCACGCGCCAAGTCGCGTCTGTCCGCTGCCATCAAGGCAATGGCTGCTGCCTAAGTTCGGGTGATGCCGGCTTAGCCGGCATGGCGCGACACGCAAATGTCGCGCACCGGCGATAAAAAAGCCCGTCTTTGGACGGGCTTTTTGCTTTTCTGCGTGCCGGCAATTTGCAAGGCGCTGCGTCAAAGGATCTTGTCGGGCGTTAGCTCTTCGTGGGTGCGCCGCTTTCCGGCAGGATGCAGCCTTCCACGAGTTGCAGGTTGTTGTCGTGCGCGAAGTTCAGCACGAAGTCCAGCGCTTTGGGTTCGATGTCGCGCAGGCGCTCATCGACGAACACAGCTCGGATGCCGCCCGACATGACGGGGCGCACGTAAGGGGAGTAGGTGAAACGGGGGTCCCCAGTATCACCTTCGGGGCGGAACTGCGCCATCACACCGCACAGCCGATCGGCCCAGTCGCTCGGGCGGAAGGTCTTTCCGTCGCGGGTGACGCCCTGAATAAAGAATTGGCGAGGGTTGGCTGCCATGGGCTGCGTGGGGCTTGTGGAGATTTGCAAATGGCTTCGACCGCGCAGGTACCGCAACGTTCGAAAGGGGCGCACTTGTGGTGCCGATGATGCGCTGCCCTGGTTGCAGACTCGTGAACCAGTCGAACCGATTTGCGGCGCTGGTTTACGGGCGGTCAGGGCGTCCAGAACAGCCAGTATTATATCTTATATAAGACTTTCATCGGCCTTTCAGCGGCGCCCCTGTGGTAGCCCGGATCGCCCGGCGCGAAACTCGCCAAACCGGCAGCGATCCCGTATGATGGATTGAATCTTCACCAGACAAGGCGGCTAGGGCGACGTGCCACGGGATGTTTCCGGCGCGTCATCTGCGGGCCGCCTTCGTTGTTTTATGAACCCACCAAGCTCGATCAAGCACTACCTGCAGTTCAAGGACTTTTCGCTGGAAGAGTACGAATACCTGCTGGACCGTTCCGCGATCCTCAAGGCCAAGTTCAAGAACTACGAGACGTGGCACCCGCTGCACGACCGCACGCTGGCCATGATCTTCGAGAAGAATTCCACGCGAACGCGCCTGTCGTTTGAAGCCGGTATCCACCAGCTCGGCGGCCACGCGGTCTTTTTGAACACGCGCGATTCTCAACTGGGGCGCGGCGAGCCGATTGAAGACGCGGCGCAGGTCATCTCCCGCATGACCGACATCATCATGATCCGCACCTTCGGGCAGGAGATCATTGAGCGCTTTGCCGCGCATTCGCGCGTGCCGGTCATCAACGGGCTGACCAACGAATACCACCCGTGCCAGGTGCTGGCGGACATCTTCACCTTCATCGAGCAGCGCGGTCCGATCAAGGGTAAGACGGTCACCTGGGTGGGCGACGCCAACAACATGGCGTACACGTGGATCCAGGCGGCTGAGATTCTCGGCTTCCGCTTCCATTTCTCCGCACCGCAGGGCTACCAGCTCGATCCTGCCATGGTGGCCGATTCTGCCCGCCCGTTCGTGCGTGTGTTTGAAAGCCCGCTAGAAGCCTGCGATGGTGCCCATCTTGTGACCACCGACGTGTGGACCAGTATGGGTTACGAGGCCGAGAACGAGGCCCGCAAGAAGGCCTTCGGCGACTGGATGGTCACCGAGGCCATGATGCACCGCGCGCAGCCTGACGCGCTGTTCATGCACTGCCTGCCGGCACACCGTGGCGAAGAGGTTGAAGCCGCCGTGATCGACGGCAAGCAGAGCGTCGTGTGGGACGAAGCGGAAAACCGCCTGCACGTGCAGAAGGCGCTGATGGAATACCTACTCTGCGGTCGGTACTAAGTACTGACGCTGAAGCCATGAAAAAAGCCGCTCCGATTGATGTCGGAGCGGCTTTTTCGCTTTGAAGCGGCAGGCAGTTACTTCTTGCCGCCGTCGAGCTGAGGCAGTGCGTTGCTGGTGCCCAGCGACAGCAGGCCGGCCTTGGAGTAGATGGCCAGCTTGTCGCGCGTGTCCATCAGGTCCAGGTTGCGCATGGTCAACTGGCCGATGCGGTCAGCCGGGCTGAACGGCGCGTCTTCCACCTTTTCCATCGACAGGCGCTCAGGCGCGTACGTCAGGTTGGCCGACTCGGTGTTCAGGATCGAGTAGTCGTTGCCGCGGCGCAGTTCCAGCGTCACGGTGCCGGTCACGGCGCGGGCCACCCAGCGCTGGGCGGTTTCGCGCAGCATGATGGCTTGAGGGTCGAACCAGCGGCCTTGGTACAGCAGACGGCCCAGGCGCAGGCCGTTGATGCGGTACTGCTCGATGGTGTCTTCGTTGTGGATGCCGGTGACCAGGCGCTCGTAGGCGATGTGCAGCAGCGCCATGCCCGGGGCTTCGTAGATGCCGCGGCTCTTGGCTTCGATGATGCGGTTTTCGATCTGGTCGCTCATGCCCAGGCCGTGGCGTCCGCCGATGCGGTTCAGCTCCAGGAACATCTCCACCGGGTCGGCAATTTCCTTGCCGTTGACGGCCACCGGGCGGCCTTCGTCGAAGGTGATCGAGACTTCTTCCGCCTTCACCTCCACTTCCGGCTTCCAGAACGCCACGCCCATGATCGGATTGACGATGCGGATGCCGCTGTTCAGGTGCTCCAGATCCTTGGCCTCGTGGGTGGCGCCCAGCATGTTGGAGTCGGTCGAGTAGGCCTTTTCGGCGCTCATCTTGTAGCCGAAACCTTCCTTCGTCATGAAGGCCGACATTTCGGCGCGGCCGCCCAGTTCGTCGATGAAGGTCTGGTCCAGCCACGGCTTGTAGATCTTCAGCGCCGGGTTGGTCAGCAGGCCGTAGCGGTAGAAGCGCTCGATGTCGTTGCCCTTGAAGGTCGAGCCGTCGCCCCAGATGTTGACGTCGTCTTCCTTCATGGCGGCGACGAGCATGGTGCCGGTCACGGCGCGGCCCAGCGGCGTGGTGTTGAAGTAGGTGATGCCGCCGGTGCTGATGTGGAAGGCGCCGGCCTGGATGGCGGCGATGCCTTCATTGGCCAGCTGCGGGCGGCAGTCGATCAGGCGGGCCTTCTCCGCACCGTACTCCATGGCCTTGCGCGGGATGGCATCGTAGTCTTCCTCGTCGGGCTGGCCGAGATTGGCGGTGTAGGCATAGGGCAGCGCGCCCTTGTTCTTCATCCAGCGCAGGGCCGCACTGGTGTCGAGACCGCCGGAGAAGGCAATGCCGACCTTCTGGCCGACGGGAACGTGTTGCAGGATGGTTTCCATAATCTTTCTCTTCAAATGATCGCTGCTGGTGCCTGACTTGGCGGCTGACTGTTAGGCGTAATGGCAGATGTAGTGATACGCCTCGGTCACGCGAATGTCGAACTTGGAGTTCGCGGGAACGTGGAAGCTTTCGCCGGTGCCGGAGGTCTTCCACTCGTCGGTGCCGTCGAGCTTGTATTCGCACGAGCCGCCCACGCATTCCATGATTTCGGCGGCGCCCGTGCCGAAGGTCAGCGTGGCCGGCAGCACCACGCCCACGGACTTCTTGGTGCCATCGGGCAGGGCAAAGCTATGGCTGACGCACTTGCCGTCAAAGTACACGTTGGCTTTGGTGGTGAGGCGGACGCCGTCAAAAGTCTCGGTGGTCATGGAAAGGGTCGCGAAAAAAAACGTGGTCTAGGGTCGAACCTGCCATTTTAGGGCATATACGCCCCCATCTGCCGGTATCCTTGAGTGATCCGAAGAGCGTCACGGGGGCGCAAGCTTCAGGGGGAAGAG
>Ga0070659_100000556_pt1 | contig 27336 bp, 29 predicted proteins | sample KBSC23metaG_FD_64666 | JGI IMG/M metagenome (GOLD analysis project Ga0070659, IMG submission 64666) | Corn rhizosphere microbial communities from Kellogg Biological Station, Michigan, USA - KBS C2-3 metaG | ecosystem: Host-associated > Plants > Roots > Rhizosphere > Soil ... | reverse complement strand
CTACGCCTCCCTCGGCCGCAACATCAACTTCGACCTGAACCGCAGCGAAGGCTATCGCAATTTCTGCAACAAGCTGTGGAATGCCACACGCTTCGTGCTAATGAACACCGAAGGCAAGGACTGCGGCTTCGACGGTGCATCCTGCGGCGAAGGCGGGCGCGATTTCTCGCAGGCCGACCGCTGGATCGTCTCGCTACTGCAGCGAACCGAAGCGGAAGTCGAAAAAGGCTTCGCCGACTACCGTTTCGACAACATCGCCTCCGCGATCTACAAGTTCGTCTGGGACGAGTACTGCGACTGGTACCTGGAAGTCGCGAAGGTACAGATCCAGAACGGCACCGAAGCGCAACAACGCGCCACGCGCCGTACCCTGCTGCGCGTGCTGGAAACGGTACTGCGTCTGGCGCATCCGATCATCCCCTTCATCACCGAGCAGTTGTGGCAAAAGATCGCGCCGATGACCGGACGCGAACTGAATCCGGCCGGCGACTCCATCATGATGCAGCCCTATCCACTGCCCAACATGGAGAAGCTCGACGAGCAAGCCGAGGCCTGGATGGCGCAACTGAAAGCAATGACCGACGCCTGCCGCAACCTGCGCGGCGAAATGCAATTGTCGCCGGCCCAGCGTGTGCCACTATTCATCGAAGGCGACAAATCGCTGCAATCCTTCGGGCCGTATCTGCAGGCATTGGCCAAACTGTCCGAAGTGCAGGTCGTCGAAACGTTGCCGGAATCGCCCGCGCCAGTATCCATCGTCGGCACCGCCAAGCTGATGCTGAAGGTAGAGATCGATGTCGCCGCCGAGCGTGAACGCCTGTCGAAGGAAATCGTACGCATCGAAGGCGAAATCGCCAAGGCAAATGCAAAGCTGTCCAACGAAAGCTTCGTTGCCCGTGCGCCGGCGCAAGTGGTCGCGCAAGAGAAAGAGCGACTGACGGCATTCGGCGCCACGCTCGAAAAACTGCGTGAGCAATTTGCAAAGCTGCAAAAAGCCTGAGAAGCCTGCTCAATACATGATCTGCCTGCCCAACGCAGGCGGATCATGTAAATCGACATACGTGGCTATTATTGACCTTACTGAAACGCCCCAGGCTTGGGCGCAGATCAAAGAAAAGATTTCAAACGAAGGAAACCGTCAGCCCCGGCAGCGCCACGCCGGAGAAGGCCGACGTCCAGGTTTCGCCCGGCTTGATCGGGCAAACATCGGTCCATGTGCCTGTGGTAACGATCTCGCCCGCAGCCAAAGGCGGAAATTGCGGCTGTATCTTCAGCAACTGATGCAAATGCCACAGCGCATGCAAGGGACTGCCAAGCACATCGCTGCCGAAGCCCGCTGAACGCAGCTCATCGCCACAAGACAGCGACAATGTCGCGTTGGTCAGCACCTCCGCCAAATTGCGGCGGGTCGCCGCCGACAGCATCTTCGGCTCGCCGATAATGAGCGAGCCATGCAAACCGAAAGCGGCTATCGAGTCCGCCATCTCGAATTTCCAGTCGCGGAAGGGACAGACGACGATTTCGAAGGCATGCGCCATCCACTCGACGCATTCGGCCAGTTCTTCTATCGTCGCATCGCGCGCCGGCGTCTGATTCAGCTTGAACACCAGTTCCGGACCAAGACGCGGCTGCAATGCGCCCTGCAGACTTTGAGTACTGCGATTGTCTTCGGAATAACGCACTGTGGAATCGAAAATCGGCGTCCAGATCGGCGTGCGAATCGGGTCCTCCACTCCATATTTCGACCATATCTTGCGATTGGCAAAGCCGATCTTGCGACCGAGCAAGGTTTCACCCTGTGCGATACGGATATCGATCATGCTTCTTACGATATCGTAGCTATCCGTGATCGACAGCGGTGCTCGACTGGAGAGCGTCGGAATCAGTTCAGCCTGGGCTCGGGCCTCGAGCAGTTGATGCGCATAGCGGCTGGCTTGCGTGGACATGAGCATGACGGCCCCCGATCGAAAGAAGAGTTACGGGAATTGTGCGCTACATGCCTCAGTTTTCAATCTCTGCAGACTTCGGTCATGGGCTTACCTTCCCCAAGAGAAAAAGTGCGGTCGTGCTAAAAGCATTATATGTCCGTCTTTTACGCTGCCGTGTATCGAAGTGTAGATACAGTACTTTTACCAATAAAATTAGGAAATTTATTGCACGTTATACGAAATTAGCAACAGCAACCCCATAGATTGCAAGGAATCAAGCGCATAGCACCGTCTCCCGCTGTTTTACCGCAAATCATCCCTGTGTCGGATCCAACAAGTCGCCAACCATGCCGCTACGCGGCGCGGTTACACCAAAATGCGTGTAGGCACTCGGCGTAGCGATACGTCCGCGCGGCGTGCGCTGCAGATAGCCTTGCTGAATCAAGTACGGCTCCAGCACGTCCTCGATGGTGTCGCGCTCTTCGCCGATTGCCGCCGCCAGGTTGTCCAGCCCGACCGGGCCGCCGTTGAACTTGAACAGTACCGCTTCCAGCAGCTTGCGGTCCATCACATCGAAGCCCACCGGATCAACATCAAGCATTTTCAGTGCCGCGTCAGCCATTGCCTTAGTGATAGTGCCGTTGCCTTTCACCTCGGCATAATCGCGCACTCGACGTAACAGGCGATTCGCAATCCGTGGCGTGCCGCGGCTGCGCTTGGCGATCTCCAAAGCTCCCTCTTCCTCGATCGCGGCATTAAGCAGCGCGGCGCTACGCGTAACGATACGTGACAATTCCTGAGGAGTGTAAAACTCCAATCGCGCCACGATGCCGAAACGATCGCGCAGAGGATTGGTCAACATGCCTGCGCGCGTGGTTGCGCCAACCAGCGTGAACGGTTGCAAGTCGAGCCGCACCGAGCGTGCCGCCGGACCTTCGCCGATCATGATGTCGATCTGATAATCCTCCAGTGCCGGATAAAGAATTTCTTCGACGACCGGCGACAAACGATGGATCTCGTCGATGAACAACACATCGTTCGACTCAAGGTTGGTCAGGAGCGCAGCCAAATCGCCAGCTCGTTCCAGTACCGGGCCGGAAGTCTGGCGCAGGTTTACGCCCATCTCGCGCGCGATAATATGCGCCAGCGTCGTCTTGCCAAGTCCGGGCGGACCGAACAACAACGTGTGGTCGAGCGCTTCGCGCCGCTGCCGTGCCGCTGTGATGAAGATTTCGAGCTGGCTATGAATCTTTTCCTGCCCGACATATTCGTCAAGCTGTTTCGGACGCAATGCGCGCTCGATTGCTTCCTCGTTCGGCGAAGCCGGCGCAGGGGAAATAATCCGCTGTTCGGTGAGGTTATCAGTCTGAATGCTCATGCTTATGCCTTAGACAATGCCTTGAGTGCCAGCTTGATGCCGTCAGACACGCCTGTACCCGTCGGTACCTGCTTGAGGGCCTGCATGGCCTCCTTGTCAGAATAGCCGAGCGCGATCAACGCATTCAAAATATCGTTCGTGGCATCGCTATGTTGCATGATGCCAACCGCACCCAGATCAGCGCCGAGCTTGCCTTTCAACTCTAGCAAGAGGCGTTCTGCAGTCTTCTTGCCAATACCGGGAATTTTTGTCAACCGTCCCGCCTCCTGCACGGTAATTGCTTGTGCCAAGTCACCCACAGACATGCCCGACAGGATCGACAACGCAGTACGCGCGCCGACCCCGGAAATCTTGATCAACTGCTTGAATGCATTGCGCTCCTCGACCGTACCAAAACCGTACAGCAGATGAGCGTCCTCGCGCACCGCAAGATGCGTAAGCAGCACGACCTTTTCGCCGACCGGCGGCAAATTGTAGAAAGTGCTCATCGGCACGTCGACTTCGTAGCCCACACCGCTGCAGTCGAGTAGAAGTTGAGGCGGATTTTTCTCAAGCAGGATTCCGGAGAGACGGCCTATCATGGTAAAGGGAAGCTGAAAAAGTACTGGAATCATACAGGATAAGATGCGGCCTTACCGCAAAAATACTGTATTTTTATCCAGCACTTTTATCGAAACGGAATCAGCCCGGCCAGCCAGGATGTTTTACGATGAAAGACTCTATCCGACACGATTCACGTTCCCCGCGCCCCGCTCCGCCGGGCAATAAGCACAGGCTGCCCCCTTCGTTGCGCCGCTTGTTCTGTCACCCTTGGATCACGCGCCCGCTGCGTTGGGCAGGTGTCGTGCTGAGCCTGTTCTGGGCTCTGCCACTAACGCTGGCGGGGCTGGCAATCGCACTACCAATATTTGTCTGGCATGGCCACGTGCAATTCATTCACGGTCGCAGCTTCGCGTTTCTGGTGCGGGGGCCTCTGGCCGATATCCTCCTCGGGCATCATCCATTTGGCGCAATGACTGCAATGGCCCTCGGCCATATCGTAATTTCGGAAAATCAGGGATTGTCGATGCGCGTCCTGGCACATGAATTGGAGCACGTGCGGCAGGCCGAACGTTGGGGAATCATCTTTCCGCTTGCCTATCTCGCCTCAAGCGTATGGGCCGCCCTGCGGGGGCGAGACCCTTACTGGCACAACCACTTCGAGATTGCCGCGCGCAAGGCGGAGAAACATGCTTAACCGACAAGCCGGCCGCGCCGCACCCGAAAACCTTTTTTGCCAAGCGCCGGTGCCAAGCCGCCCAAGGTTGCCAGCGCATCGCCGCTATGAGCATGGCAAATCGCGACACCCAGCGCATCGGCTGCATCGGTGCTGGGCACCCCCGACAGCATCAAAAGCCGCTGCACCATACTCTGCATCTGCTGCTTCTGCGCCTTGCCGTGTCCAGCGACGGCCTGCTTGATTTGCAGCGCCGTGTACTCCGCCACCACAAGATTGGCACTCACCAAGGCGCAAATTGCCGCACCACGTGCTTGCCCCAACAACAATGTCGATTGCGGATTGACATTAACGAAGACTTTTTCGATCGCTGCGCAATCCGGCGCATAAGTACGAATGATTTCACCGACCCCGGAGAGAATGGTCTTCAAGCGCTGCGGTAAATCAGCATCCGATGTCCTGATGGTGCCCGACGCAATATAGGAGAGCTTGTTACCCTGCTTCGCAATTACACCGAACCCCGTGGTGCGCAAGCCTGGATCGATGCCGAGGATTTTCATGGAAGAAAATCCTCCCCACCGCAGCAGGGAGGATGAAGGAGGATCAATGACGGAAGTGACGCGTGCCAGTGAACAGCATTACGACACCGCGCTCGTCCGCTGCATCGATCACTTCCTGATCTCGCATCGAGCCGCCCGGCTGAACCACACAAGTAGCGCCCGCATCGACCACCACATCCAAGCCGTCGCGGAACGGGAAGAAGGCATCGGAAGCTACGGCCGAACCGGCAAGCATCAGGCCTGCGTTCTGCGCCTTGATGGAAGCGATGCGCGCGGAATCAACTCGACTCATCTGACCGGCGCCGACACCCAGCGTCATGCCGTTACCACAGAAAACAATCGCATTCGACTTCACAAACTTGGCCACACGCCAGGCAAACATCAGATCCTGCATCTGCTGCGGCGTCGGCTGCTTCTTCGTCACTACCTTCAGTTCGGCCACGGCCACGTTCCGCGCATCCGGCGACTGCACCAGCAAACCGCCACCGACGCGCTTCAGATCATAGGCATTGACGCCCTGTGCCAGCGGAATCTCGAGCAGACGCACGTTCTGCTTCGCTGCGAACACCTGTTTCGCCTCTGCCGTAAACGCAGGCGCGATCAGCACTTCGACGAACTGCTTGGCCACAGCATCGGCCGTCTTGCCATCGAGTTCGCGATTGAAAGCGATGATGCCACCGAAGGCTGAAGTCGGATCGGTCTTGAACGCCTTGTTATAGGCATCGAGCGTATCGGTGCCAATCGCCACGCCGCAGGGATTGGCATGCTTAATGATGACGCAAGCGGTTTCATCGAATGTCTTCACGCACTCCCATGCCGCGTCGGCATCGGCGATGTTGTTGTAGGAAAGCTCCTTGCCCTGCAGTTGCCTGTAATTGGCCAACGAACCGGCAACTGGCGCCAGATCACGGTAGAAGGCGGCGGACTGATGCGGATTCTCGCCGTAGCGCATTTCCTGCACTTTCTCGAAATGCAGGTTGAGCGTCTGCGGATAGGAGCTGCGGGTTGCATGTTGCTTGTCTGCGCCGAGCGAGGTCAGGTAGTTGGTGATTGCGCCATCGTACTGAGCGGTATGTGCGAACACTTTCGTCGCCAGTGCAAACTTGGTGTCATAGCCGACTTCACCCTTGTTCGCCTTCATCTCGTCGAGCACGCGACCATAGTCGGCCGGATCACACACCACCACCACATCCTTGTGATTCTTGGCCGAAGAGCGCAGCATGGTCGGGCCGCCGATGTCGATGTTCTCGATCGCGTCTTCCAGCGAGCACTGCTCCTTGGCTACGGTCTGCTGGAAGGGATACAGGTTCACCACCACCATGTCGATGGTCGGAATCCCGTGCTTCTCCAGTGCGGCGACATGCTCGGGCAAATCGCGGCGAGCCAGAATGCCGCCGTGCACTTTCGGATGCAGCGTCTTCACGCGGCCGTCGAGCATCTCTGGAAAGCCGGTATAGTCCGCCACCTCGGTCACCTGCACGCCATTATCGGCCAGCAATTTCGCCGTGCCGCCGGTCGAAAGAATATTGACGCCCATTGCAGCGAGGGCTTTGGCGAATTCGAGTACGCCGGTCTTGTCGGAGACCGAGATGAGGGCTTGTTTGATCATGATGACGAATGAACAAAAGTGAAAAATAACGTAAACGGCTCATGCCCGACGCCTCCAGCGTCGTTCACTAGCCGCTTACGTTATGAGTCACGAATCACACTACAGCAAGCCGTGCTGCTGCAGCTTCTTGCGCAAAGTATTGCGATTGATCCCGAGCATTTCCGCCGCCAGCGACTGGTTGCCGTCGGCGCGCTTCATTACCACTTCAAGGATGGGTTTTTCCACGGTAAAGACCACCATTTCATAGACGTTCGACGGTTGCAACTCACCAAGATCCTTGAAATATTTCTCAAGGCTCTTCCTGACGACGTCTTGGATGTTGTCTTTACTCATTGCAGTATGGGTTGATTTTGTTATGGATCAAGCAGCCAGCCGTTGTTCGGCGAGGTCGTATTGTAACCGCTCGCCGAAGGCCACTTGGGATTCGAAGAAAGCATCGACCGCAGCCAGTTGCTCCTCGCAGCTTTCCAGCCGGTTCATGCGCTGACGGAACGCCTCGCCCCCAGACAGGTCGCGCACGTACCAGCCTATATGCTTGCGTGCGGTGCGCAAGCCCATGTATTCACCGTAAAACGCATAGTGCGCCTGCAGGTGCTCGCGCATCAGCGCCCGCACTTCGGCTACTGTCGGCGCGGGCAAGTAAGCGCCGGTGCGGAGGTAATGATCGACTTCACGGAAAATCCAAGGCCTGCCCTGCGCTGCACGTCCGATCATAATTGCATCGGCACCAGTGTATTGGAGAACGAACTTCGCCTTCTCCGGCGTGGTGATATCACCGTTGGCAACGACCGGAATCGAGACTGCAGCTTTGACGGCAGCGATGGTATCGTATTCGGCTTCGCCGCTGTAACCGTCTGCACGGGTGCGGCCATGCAAGGTCAGCATCGCGACGCCTGCAGCTTCGGCCAGCTTCGCAATAGCCAGTGCATTCTTGTTCTGGCGATTCCAGCCAGTGCGAAATTTCAGCGTAACCGGCACGTCGACCGCGCCGACCACTGCCGCCAATATCCGGCCCACCAGCTCTTCATCCTGCAGCAAAGCAGAACCGCACCAGCTATTGCAGACCTTTTTCACCGGACACCCCATGTTGATATCGATGATCTGCGCACCGCGCTCGACATTGAATTTCGCGCAAGCCGCAAGCATGGCCGGATCGGCACCGGCGATCTGCACCGCCTTGGGCTCCATTTCACCGTCATGATTGATACGGCGCGCGGTCTTTTCACTTGCCCACAGGCGCGGATCAGACGCCGCCATTTCCGATACTGCGTAACCAGCGCCGAGCTGCTTGCACAACTGGCGGAAAGGCCGATCCGTCACCCCGGCCATGGGAGCGACAAAAACGTTGTTACGAAGCAAGTACGGACCGATGTTCACAGGATGGATGAGCGCGAAGGGAAGCCGCTATTTTAGCCTGATCGCCCCCTGCGATTCAAATTTGCGACAAATACAGGCAACATCGCTATGCCGCAAGACGTCCTACCTGTCGATTTCGTCCAATGCGAACGTATCGAGATGCGTCACATCGCCCCATTGCAGCACTTGGAAGCCGTTGCCATTCCAGACAAGGCGGTTGATGCTCGCATTGAGAATGTCGAAATCGCGCGAATGCGCAAATCCTACTCCCTGCGCGGCGCGGTATACGCACTCCAGCACGCCGCCATGCGAAACAAACGCGATGCGCCGATACGAGCAAGCGCTCACGATGCGCGTAATCGCATCGATCACACGTGTCGAAAACTCGCGCAGTGTTTCCGCCTCGCGCTCGCCTGTGGGAATACGTGCATCCAGATCACGTGCCTGCCAGACACGATAAGCTTCGGGGTAGCGCTCCTTGATCTCCGCATGCCGCATACCTTCGAACGCGCCATAGCAACGCTCACGCAAGTCCGCATCGATCTGCACCTCCATGTCGCGCGGTGCGGCGATTGCGTGCGCTGTTTGGCGCGCACGCAGCAGGTCGCTGGAAAAGACCGCATCCAGCGGCTCATCGCGCAAGGCCTTGCCGAGTGCAGCCGCTTGGCGCTCGCCCTCCGGATTCAGCGGGATATCAAGATGACCTTGCAGCCGCTTGACAGCGTTCCACGATGTTTCACCGTGCCGAATCAACAGAATTTCAGTCAAGGGACTCTTTCTGTTCAACGTGCCTGCGACATGGCGGGATTCAGCGTATAGGAACCAACGATCTTCGCTTCGTCCAATATATGGCCGCGTATCGCATCTCGCACCTGCTGGCCGGTGAACTTGCCATCGACCGGCACACGTTCAATATTCAGTGCATAGAGCGTAAAGACGTAGTGGTGGAGAATACTGTCGTTCCACGGAGGACATGGTCCGTCATAGCCGAAATAATCGCCATTCATGCTGCCATCGTTCGCGAACCAGCCGGTATAGTCGTTAAGCCCCTGCCGCCCCAAACGTCCGCCCCCTGCTTCCGGCCCAGGCTTGCCACGCGGCGTGACGCCATCGCTGTATTGGCCGACCGCTATCGACGTCATGTTTGGTGGTAAATCGATCAGCGTCCAATGGAAGAAATCGACACGCGGCAAATCCGCTGGCACAGTCTTGCCTTCCTGGTTCACATCGTCGCCACGCGAAGGCACATCATAGTCGTGGCAGATCGACGCCAGCGACTTGGTGCCTGCCGGCACATCGCTCCATGCAAGATGCGGATTGCGATTGGAGGACATCGCCACATGCGACACCGGGTCCATTACGCAAAAAGCGAATTCGCCTGGAATCGCAGCACCATCATTAAAAGAATCACTCCAGAATTTCATCTGATATTTCCTCGTGTTTGGAATGTTGTTACGAGAACGATCGAAAATATTGTGGCGCAAGCCTCACGCCTGCGCCTTGACCTGCAACCAGAATGTCACCGGACCGTCATTGGTCAGCGCAACCTGCATGTGGGCACCGAAACGCCCCATCTCCACCATCGCATGCCTGATTCGAGCCTGCGCGACGAAATAGTCGAACAGTCGGCGTCCCTCTTCGGGCGGTGCAGCAGGCGTGAACGATGGACGCGTTCCCGATTGCGTATCGGCCGCAAGCGTGAACTGCGGCACCAGCAACAAACCGCCTGCGACATCAGCCACGCTACGATTCATCTTGCCTGCGGCATCCGCAAACACACGATAAGACAGCAGCTTGGACAACAGCAGCTCGGCCTCCCTTTCGGTATCGTTACGCTCGGCACACAGCAGCACCATCAGCCCTGGACCAATTGCACCAACGATTTCGCCATCGACGGTGACACTAGCCTGTGACACGCGTTGCAATAATGCAATCATCAGGAGAGCGTCACACGTGCAAACTTGCGCTTGCCCACCTGCAGCACGAAAGTGCCAGCCCCGATCTTCAGCGCCTTGTCGCTTACTGTCGCACCATCAATGCGCACCCCGCCCTGCTCCACCATACGCAGCGCCTCGGAAGTCGACGGACAGAGATTGGCCTGCTTGAGCAATTGACCAATGCCCAGCGGCGCGCCAGCGATGCTTACCTCCGGAATGTCATCCGGGATTCCGCCGCGCGCGCGATTGTTGAAATCAGCCAGCGCATCTTCCGCTGCCTGATGCGAATGGAACCGCCCAACAATTTCCTGCGCCAACAACACCTTGATGTCGCGCGGATTGCGTCCTTCATTCACTTCACGCTTGTACTGCCCGATCTCGGCGATAGAACGGAAAGACAATAAATCGTAATAACGCCACATCATCTCGTCCGAAATGCTCATCAGTTTGCCGAACATCGTATTAGCTGGTTCGGTAATGCCGACATAGTTACCCTTGGATTTCGACATCTTCTCGACACCATCCAACCCCTCCAATAGCGGCATGGTCAGAATGCATTGCGGCTCTTGACCATAATCTTTCTGCAATTCGCGCCCGACAAGCAGGTTGAATTTCTGGTCGGTACCACCGAGTTCGAGATCAGACATCAGCGCCACCGAATCATAGCCCTGCATCAGCGGATAGAGCAGTTCGTGTACTGAAATAGGTGTTCCAGCCTTGAAACGCTTTGTAAAATCTTCACGCTCAAGGATACGCGCCACCGTATACTTCGCGGAAAGCTGGATCATGCCGCGTGCGCCGAGTGGATCGCACCATTCAGAGTTGTACCGGATTTCGGTGCGTGCTGGGTCGAGCACGAGGCTCGCCTGGGCAAAATACGTTTTCGCGTTTTCCTCGATCTGCTCACGTGTAAGCGGCGGACGCGTCACGTTGCGTCCCGAAGGATCACCGATCATGGACGTGAAATCGCCAATCAGGAAAATCACGGTATGCCCCAGATCTTGCAGTTGACGCATTTTGTTGAGCACGACCGTATGCCCCAAGTGCAAGTCCGGTGCAGTCGGATCGAGACCGAGCTTGATGCGCAGCGGCTTGCCTGTCTTTTCGGAACGAGCGAGTTTCTGCACAAGATCAGATTCGATCAGCAACTCGTCAACCCCGCGCTTGATGATGGTGAGGGCTTCTTGGACCGCATCCGACACGGGCAATGCCGCCGTGACGTGTGGTGTATTGTTGTTCTGCAATGACTGAGAGACGTCCATGTCGTGAGAAAAATTAAAAAGCTTCGATCAATTTTGAATACCATGTGGTTTGGTATAATCAGTGCCAATTTTCAAGCTTGTACTGCAGCAAGAAAAATCGGAACTTGCATGCATTCCACCTGCGGCCGTATGACGATATGGCCATGACGCACAGCTGATGCCATCGGCCTGCATCATTTGCCAAGCATTGATGTCGTCATTGCAAGTTCCATGGTGTTGTCGGAACAATACCAACCGCGAATCTACGCGGGTGACAAATTCGACAGCAGCGCCATTCAAAACAGCAGATTCTAACTTATTGCATGCTCCCTACAGACAAATTCAATCGCCTGAGCTCGAGCAACAAGCTGCTTTTCGGTTCCTCTCGCAAGACACGCGTCATTTCGGTCGTGGCCTTGATTCTCGCCGCCTGCGCATTTGGTGCAGCCGGCGTTGCCCCGATGGCGCCGGATCCCTCCGACTTGCCGATACGCTCAGTCACAGAACAGCTTGCCATCCCGAACCTCTCCGAACAGCTTGCAAAACTGCAGTCTGACGACCAAGCATTCCTGCATGAAGAACGCGTGCGCTCCGGCGACACGCTGGCGGCACTGCTTACTCGTCTTGGCGTCAGCGATGATGCAGCCGCTGCTTTCATCAAATCCGACCGTATTGCCCATGGGGTAATGCAACTCAAAGCCGGCCGCAGCATCCTCGCTCAAACCAGCAAGGATGGCAGCCTGCTGCGCCTCTCCACCACATTGACCGACAACAGCGGCAATCCGGAGAAGAACATTGTGATTCTGCGCGAGGGTAACCGATTCAAGGCAGTCGAAGCACCTGCCCAGCTCGAACGCCGCATCGAAATGCGGGCGGGCGAAATCCGCTCCTCACTGTTCGCCGCCACCGATACCGCGCAAATCCCCGACGGGGTGGCTTCCCAGCTCGTCGACATGTTCTCGACCAACATCGACTTCGCGTCCGACCTGCGCCGCGGTGACCAATTCAATGTCGTCTACGAAACCTTCTGGCAAAACGGCGAGTACGTACGCAGCGGCCGCGTCTTGGCAGGTGAATTCATCAACGCCGGCAAGCGTTACCAGTCGGTGTGGTTCGACGAGCCAGGTAACAAGCAAGGCGGCGGCTATTACAGCTTCGATGGCAAATCTCTGAAAAAAGCCTTTCTCAAATCACCACTGGAATTCACCCGCATCTCCTCCGGTTTCGCGATGCGCGTCCATCCGATTTCCGGCCAATGGAAACAACACAAGGGCGTGGATTTCGCCGCACCGATCGGTACGCCGATCCGCGCCTCGGGCGACGGCGTAGTCGATTTCGTCGGCACGCAGAACGGTTACGGCAACGTAATCGTGCTCAAGCATTGGAACAATTACTCGACAGCCTATGCACATATGAGCCGATTCACGAGCGGCCTGCGCAAGGGCAGCAAGGTCAGCCAGGGTGATGTCATTGGCTATGTCGGCATGACTGGTTGGGCCACCGGCCCGCACTTGCATTACGAATTCCGCATAAACAACGAACCGCGCGATCCGATGTCAATCGATGTACCGAATGGACACGCGCTTGCCGGTGCCGACCTGCAGCGCTTCCGTAATACCGTGACCGAAATCAAGCACCGCTTCGCACTACTGACGCCACAAGACAACAACATCCAACTCGCATCGAAGTAGGCGACACTCGTCGCGCAACAACCGTTCAGGGAACTGTAGAATCGTCAGATCCTTGAACGGTTTTTTTATGCCCGACTCTAATCCCCCCATCTTCATCGGACTGATGTCCGGGACCAGCCTGGACGGCGTCGACGGCGCACTGGCCAGCTTTCCCGGCGATAGTGCAATTCACACTATCGCCACCGCTTATGTCCCTTTCCCAAACCCGCTGCGCGCCGAACTGATGGCACTACAAGCACCGGGTAACAATGAAATCCATCGCGAAGCGGTCTGCGCCAATCGGCTTGCGCAACTCTATGCGGAATGCATCTCGCAACTGCTGACGAAGAGCGGCACATCCTGCGCAAAAGTACGCGCTGTAGGTGTGCATGGTCAGACCATACGTCATCGTCCGGAACACGGCTATACGCGGCAGACCAATAACCCTGCATTACTTGCCGAATTATGCGGCATCGATGTCATCGCCGATTTCCGCAGTCGAGACATCGCGGCTGGCGGCCAAGGTGCACCACTGGTACCCGCCTTTCATCAAGCAATATTCGGCCACCCGCACGAGACTCGCGTGATTGCCAATATCGGCGGCATTGGCAATATCAGCGTGCTAGGTGCAGACGGCACGGTAATCGGTTTCGATACTGGGCCAGGCAACCTGTTAATGGATTTCTGGATCACGCAACATCAAGGCAAGCCCTATGATGCCGCTGGTGCATGGGCTGCGAGCGGTAGCCCGCATCCCGCCCTGCTGCAGTCCTTACTGGACGAGCCTTACCTAAAACTGTCACCGCCCAAAAGTACAGGACGAGACCTGTTCCATCCACAATGGCTCACAGGAAAGCTTGCCGCATTTCCAAACGTGCCCCCCGCCGACGTGCAAGGAACACTCGCCTCCTTCACAGCGATCACGCTGGCAAACGCGGTCGCAGCATCCGCCCCGCATGCTGCTTCGGTTCATGTATGCGGCGGCGGTGCCCATAATGCACATCTGATGCAATGTCTGCAACAAGCCTTGACCGAACGCAGACACCTTGCGACAGTGAAGTCAACCGAAGCTTTGGGGGTACCGCCCAATCATGTTGAAGCCTTAGCTTTCGCCTGGTTGGCTCATCGCCATGTCGAACGCCAGGCAGGCAACCTGCCGCGCGTAACCGGTGCAAAAGGCCTGCGGATCCTGGGTGCACTTTACCCGGCATAGGCCTTATCTATGGGCGAAAAAAAACGCATGGACACGCCACGCGTTTTTTCAACATAATCAACAACCAATCAAACAGAGAACGACGAACCACAGCCGCAAGTCGTGGTAGCGTTAGGATTCTTGATCACGAACTGAGCCCCCTCCAGATCATCTTTGTAATCGATTTCTGCACCAACCAGATACTGATAGCTCATGGAATCGATCAATAGCTGAACGCCATTCTTGCTCATCGTGGTATCGTCTTCATTGACGATCTCGTCGAAGGTAAAACCATACTGGAAACCCGAGCAACCGCCGCCCTGCACAAAGACGCGCAATTTCAGGTCAGGATTGCCTTCTTCATCGATCAGTTGTTTGACCTTTTCAGCCGCGCTATCGGTAAAAACGATGGGATCTGGCATTTCGGTGACGGCATTCATTGTGGACTCCTGCAAGGAAAACATCCAGACATTATATACATTTAGCGAAAACCCGATGTTCAGGTATTCGACAAGGCCAACTTCAAGACTGGCTCGCCAGCCTGATCGTGAGTAAGCTTGCCGGAGACCAAGGCCCCGCCGTGCATTTCCAAAGCCTTGTAGTTCACATCCCCAGTAATGCGAGCTCTAGGTTGCAATTCAAGGAGTTCCGACGAAAAGACCGGCCCGAGAATCTCACCATTGACCACCAGATGGGCGACACGCACCTCACCTTCCACTCGCCCATGTTCGGAAATGACCAGTATGCTCGGCTCACTACTATCTGCGACCACATTGCCCTTCACAGCGCCATCGATGCGCAAGCCCCCTTTGAAATGCACATTACCCTCGACACTGGTCGAGATGCCAATGAGACTATCAATCGTGCTCTTCGTTTTGCGGCCTAACATGATGCTCTCCTTACAAATTCACGGATTGCTGTGCCCGAGTTTGACCTCGATCGATCACGCGAGCCTGAACCAGCTTGGCGGTTACACCGTCCGGCAGGGTAATCACCCCTTCCACACGCTGATAATGCTTGAAGCTGAGCTTGAATTTCGCCTGCTCAGCAGGAGTTGAATCAGGGAAAGTCATCATAGCATTTTTACCCCCCTGGATCGTCGTCACTACGAGCTGCAGGCTCCCGACAAAATTCTGCTCTCCCTTGCCACCTTGCATAATCAGCAAGCGGTAACGCAACTGGTTCGGGGCCACCGGATCAATTTTGAGCCTGCGGATAGACACTCCTACCGATCCAGTCGCATTTGGCAACAAGCTTTCAAAAAAGGCAAGGTCCTCCTTCAACCTCGCATTCTCCGACTCCAGCGCCCTCACCTGCTGAGCAAGTTGCCTTTGCGCTGATCGCTCGATGTTGAGCCGACTCTCGGCCGAATTCACGGTAGTCGAAAATTGATCACGCTCAGCAGCAAGTTGCTCGACTCGCTCTTTGTATTTTCCCAATTGCCCATTAGCATTATCCAGAGATCTGCCTGGCATGCCATGACCAACGTCATAAAACCACATCGCGGCAGCCCCGACCACACTGGCCAGGCTGACGAAAAGCAGGCGTATCGGCCACGGTAGTTGACGCTGAATAGTCAGTCGCGGTGAGGAAATCGACATGCGCCGCCGCCATAGTTTGAACTTCATTGAACTGAACGGCGAGGTCGTACGCGACATAGGCAGTTAATATACTCAGGGCAATACTGGAATGTGCATCAATCCTGCTGTTTCATCAAGACCAAACATGAGGTTCATGCACTGTACCCCCTGCCCAGCGGCCCCTTTCACGAGGTTATCCTCCACCACTAGGATTACCAGCAGATCGCCACCGCCTGGGCGATGCACTGCAATACGCAGCTTATTGGAAGCCCGCACTGAGCGTGTTTCCGGATGACTACCGACTGGCATGACATCGACGAATTTCTCTCCTTCGAAGTAATTTTCGTACAACACTTGGAAGTCCAAGTCACGTGCCTCGGGCAAGATGTTTGCGTACAAGGTCGAATGAATGCCGCGAATCATAGGCACCAGATGCGGCACGAAGGTCAATCCGATCTTGCGCCCTGCTATTGCCTGCAACCCCTGCACGGTTTCCGGCAGGTGACGATGTCCCTTGACGCCATACGCCTTGAAATTGTCAGCCGCCTCCGCCAACAGCGTATGCACCTCCGCCTTTCGCCCCGCACCGGACACGCCAGATTTGCAATCTGCAATCAGCATGGACTCGTTAACCAAGGGCTGGTCTTGCGCAAGCAACGGCGCAAAGCCAAGCTGCATCGAAGTAGGATAACAACCTGGTAGTCCGATCACGCGCGCCTTTGTAATCGCTTCGCGATTGATTTCCGGTAGTCCATACACAGCCTCCTCCAGGATGTCTGGACAGGAATGCGACATGGCATACCACTTCTCGAATTCGGTCGTATCCTTCAGGCGGAAATCCGCAGCAAGATCAATGACCTTTACGCCTGCCGCCAGCAGCTCGCGCGCCTGCGCCATCGCTACACCATGAGGCGTAGCAAAGAACACCACATCGCATTCAGCCAGCTTCGCCTTTTCCGGTGTAGAAAATGCCAGCGATACATGACCGCGCAAAGACGGGAACATATCGGCAACCGGCATGCCGTCTTCCTTTCGAGATGTGATGGCGGTGAGTTGTACATGGGGATGAGCGGCCAAGAGACGCAATAGCTCCACGCCCGTGTAACCTGTGCCGCCTACAATGCCGACTTTGATCATGTTTTTTCCTTGTCAAAAATAATGAACCGGAAATTTTAACAGCCGACTCAAGCGGCCTGTCACTGCAACACCTTCCAGCAGGTCACACCACAAAGCAAAAAGCCGCCAGGACGCAAACCTGACGGCTTTTCGATGCTCTGAAAACGCAGATTAGCGTTTGGAGAACTGTTTTGCGCGGCGTGCTTTACGCAGACCGACTTTTTTACGTTCGACTTCACGTGCGTCACGTGTGACGAAACCTGCTTTCGACAGCTCGGACTTCAAACCTGCATCATAGTCGATCAGCGCACGGGTGATACCGTGACGAACCGCACCTGCCTGTCCAGACTCACCGCCACCATGCACGTTGACCATGATGTCGAAACGGTCGACATTGCCGGTCAGTTCGAGCGGTTGACGGATGACCATCAGACCCGTTTCACGGGAAAAATATTCAGCAGCCGGTTTGCCGTTGACAACGATGTTGCCGCTGCCTGCTTTGATAAAGACACGAGCCACTGCACTCTTGCGACGGCCGGTCCCGTAGTTATAGTTACCGATCATGTCCGTTCCTTAGATTTCGAGTGCTTTGGGTTGCTGAGCGGAGTGCGGATGGCTGCCATCTGCATATACCTTCAGCTTCTTGATCATGGCATAGCCAAGCGGCCCCTTCGGAAGCATGCCCTTGACTGCCTTTTCCAGCGCACGACCTGGAAAACGCTGTTGCATTTTCAGGAAGTTGGTTTCGTAGATACCACCCGGATAGGTCGAGTGACGATAGTAGATTTTGTCCTGAGCCTTGTTGCCGGTCACGCGCAGCTTACCTGCGTTGATGACAATAATGTAGTCGCCAGTATCAACGTGCGGAGTGAACTCGGGTTTGTGCTTGCCACGCAACCGACGCGCCACTTCGCTGGCGACACGCCCGAGGACCTTGTCCGTTGCGTCAATCACGAACCACTCGCGCTCAACCTCTTGGGGTTTGGCGGAAAAGGTTTTCATGATGATTTTCCTAGATAAAAGTAAGCGCTCAAAATGGCGGTTCCGCCTCATTGAAGCGGACGCATCCTTGTTGTCTTTTCCTGAGCGAACGGAAAGCCTAAAAGTATAGCCTTTTCAAAGACTTGGCGTCAAACCCAAATTTAAACCCACGGATTGAATGCGACCGGACAACTGCAAACGGGCAAAAAAAACCCGAAACGATAAAGCTTCGGGTTTAAATCCACACCAAAGGAGGAGGGTGGAGGAGACAATAGTTAGGTCGTCGCACCTGTTAATATTGACAACCAACAAACAAAGTATATCCATCCTTATTGTGCAACGCAAGAAAAATCACCCAACTCGAGCAAAAACCCACATCACGACTTAAAATATTTCTAAATTCATAATCTCATTTCATTTCCACAGTATGAATTTACGGTTGTTATATAAATGTAGTCTTCTCGCAATACCAGCAGAGTCCCGACGGCTTGATAAGGTGACAAACCCAACAAGGCGGCAGCCTGATCAATGAAATTCAAACCGGTTACAATGCCTTTTTAGTATCTAATAGTGAGAATTACATGGATATGGAATGTACTGTTGGCTGGACTGGAACATCCGGCATGACGTTTTTGGCAGAAACGGGTTCCGGGCACATTGTTACCATGGATGGCGCACCGGAAGGCGGCGGACGCAATCTTGCCCCGCGCCCGATGGAAATAGTACTAGCCGGCACTGGCGGCTGCACCGCTTATGACGTGGTACTAATCCTGCGTAAAAGCCATCAAGATGTGCGCGGCTGCAATGTGTCGCTCAAGGCTGAGCGCGCCGAGAAAGATCCGAAAGTCTTCACCAAGGTCCACTTCCACTTTACAGTACGCGGCCGTAACCTGAAGGAAAACCTGGTTGAGCGAGCGATTAAACTATCTCACGAAAAATACTGCTCGGCCTCGATCATGCTCGAAAAAACGGCTGAATTGACTCATTCCTTTGAAATTATCGACGACCTGGCCGAGGCGGCGAGCGCGTAATCTGCTTCCCCGATTCGCGAAGGAAAAGTTTCTTCACGAATCGGAACACCCTTAAGCAGTCATCACTTTTATTTATATATAGTAGGCTGTCGTCGTCATGGCTTTTGCAATTACCTGCATGGCCTTTTGTACCGGCGTCGGCATATCCGACGCTCCCATCGATTGCGCTTTTGCACCATGTTCGATTTCATCGAAGCGCATCTGCTCGACTATAGCACGCGATTTATGGTCAGCTTCAGGCAAACGCTGAAGATGGCTTGCAAGATGCGCCTCCACTTGGCGCTCTGTCTCCACGACGAAGCCGAGGCTGTGCGCATCACCGAGGTGAGCAGCGATAGCGCCAAGCGCATAAGCCCCTGCGTACCAGAACGGATTCAACAAGCTCGGCCGTGAACCTAATTCACGCAACCGCTGAGCTGTCCAGGCGAGATGATCCTCCTCTTCGCGCCCAGCACGCCGAAACTGTTCGCGCAAAGCCTCATTACGAGCAAACCTGCCTTGAGAGTCATATAACGCCTGCGCACAGACTTCTCCGACATGATTGACACGCATCAAGCCTGCACTGTGGTGCCGTTGCTTGTCATTCATTAACTCATCTTGAGCATGTACAGCGGGGGTTGGGCGCGACGCTACCGCAACGCCTGAAATAACGCGCAATACCTTATCGAAATCGCGAATGAAAGCATCGAAGAGGCTCATACTATTCTTCTCATGACAATGTAATGGATGAACAACAATATGCTGCCACGGAGTTATTTAAACAAGGCATCGCAAAATAATAAATTCATACTTTGCTGGAATAATGTTTTTTTGCAATTTCCCTTGTGACACCAATATTTACCCGCCTGCGCCCTCGTTACATCCGCCCTTAAAGTCATTTGACGCTCCCCAAAGCGGAAAATCATTCAAACTTGCGCCAACACAGGGTAATTCCTCTGCATGCTTGTGCTTTTTTGCCTCTTTCCGTTGCAGCAAAGCCACAAAACACAGGATTAATGCCTGAAAATCCAAATTTTCTTTGTCCAGACCTTCAGAATTTGATGAAATAACCACCAGCTTCTTAATTAAATGATTAGGAAGTGTTGGCAACACACCCTCCAATAGGGCTCTGCCACAAGCAATAAAAATCTAGCTCGATAACCTTTGGGGATTTACTCAATGAAAAAATCGCTTCTCGCACTGGCAGTTCTGGGTGCCTTCGCAGGCGCAGCTTCCGCACAAACCAATGTCACCATCTACGGTGTTGTTGATGCAGGCATCGCCTTTGACAATGGCGGCGCTGCTGCTGGCAAGACCTGGAAATTGCAAAGCGGCCAGCAAAACGGCAGCCGTATTGGTTTCAAGGGCACGGAAGATCTGGGCGGCGGCCTGTCTGCGTCCTTCACGCTGGAAAATGGCTTTGCCACTGATGATGGTACGTTAGGTAACAGTCCCGCTGGCACTAATCGCCTGTTCGGCCGTCAGGCTTGGGTAGGTCTCAATGGTGGTTTCGGTAGCGTGAAGCTGGGCCGTCAGTACACCCCGCTGTACAACAGCGCACTGGCTGTTGACCCGTTCGGCCTCAACCTGTCTGGCAACCTGCAAAAAGCGTTCGGTTATGGCTTGTACAATGTGGATCCGCTGTCCCGCGCCGACAACACCATCAGCTACACTACAGTCAACCTGAGCGGCTTCACTGGTAGCGCTACATATAGCTTCGGCGAGCAAGCAGGTAACTTCTCTGCTAACAACAATTTCGGCGCTGGCCTGAGCTACGCTAACGGCCCGATCAATGCTCAGTTGGCTTACAACAAGGTACATTCGGCTGGCCTGACGCTGACCGGCAATCTCGCTGCTGAGGCAACAACCGCCCTCGGTGCAGGCGCTACTACGCCTGACGTCAGGACTTGGTTCCTTGGCGGCACTTACGACTTCGGTGTAGCAAAACTGCATGCAGCTTACGGCGACACCAAGATTGAAACTGCCGCTAATTCGACCAAAGACCGTAACTACATGCTGGGCGTTTCCGCCCCGGTCGGCGCCGCAGGCCGCGTGCTGGCATCTTGGATCCGCAACGATCTCAAAGACATCAGCTCTGGCAAATCCGATCAATATGCTATCGGCTATACACATGCATTGTCCAAGCGTACCAGCCTCTATACTTCGGCTGGCTACACTAAGAACGACGACAGAGTGCGTCTGAATGCAGCAACGCTTGGCGACAGCGACCGCAACTTCCAAGTCGGCGTGACCCACCTGTTCTAATTTGTTCGTGGCAAGTGTAAGCTTGCATTTACGATACAAATTGGAAGAAAAAGGCACCTTCGGGTGCCTTTTTCAATTATGCACTCGCATATACAAACGAAAAGCATCACCCAAGCAAACTTGGTGAAACAAGAGACAAGGACCACGTGGGCACAACAATCTATTTTTTCCGCTTGAATCGTTGTTGGAATGGGCGAAAAACGGTTATGTCCGCATAAAACTCCGCATCCTGCCCGCCCCACCAACCCGGCAAGCCCGCAACCGGTAAAGGTGTGAGCATCGTCATAACTAGTCCCTGTGCAAGCGCATTGCTTACCTTCAGGTCAAGCCATCTGCGCTTTGCTTCCCCACTCAGCCGAAAATACTCGGCATCTGCAAGCAATGTCCATGTATGTGCGGTGATTGCCTTGTAAGGCATTACAAGCTTTTCGAGCAGTGCATGGCCGAACAGCCAGACTTCCCATTCCTGGCAAAAGCCAAATCGCTGGTTCACGAAAAGCTCCGACCAATTATGAGTGCGCAGCGCCGTCACAAGCGCGGGGTCTCGGGCAACGAAGATTGCGGCGTTTTCATCGAAGATTGTCGCAGCATCGCGTATTTTCCCTCGGCATCCATTTCCAACTGCAGCCGCACTTTTGAGTTCAGTAGCTTGCAAGGCATTCAAGCCCACCTTCGTCAGGGGAAAATGCAACCACACCAATGCATTGAAGAAGTCATGCAGATTGTCCCTGCTTGGCACCTGTCCGGTGGTACCGATGAAGGTTTCGTAGGCTATGCCAGCAGGGAGTGTTTCCTGGGGAACGAAGCGGATTGGCATTTCGCGGTAATTCTTCAGTGCCAAGATAGTCCCTTGCGCACTGGCTGCAACACGCCAATCTGGAGCGGCAAGCATGGCCTCGGCTCCATTCCGGAAAGGCACGAGCCAAGGCTGTGACCAATCGATCACATCACGAAAATCTGGCTTCATCCTTATCTCACGGCGTGTATGCTCAGGCCATCTTCCAGCCTATTGTTTCACCGCCATTCAACGGTACCACGGTTGCATCGCCCATCGGTAATTCCACAGGCAATGTCCAGTTTTCGCGTTTCAAAGTGATAGTGCCCGAATTGCGCGGCAAACCATAGAACGCCGGCCCATGGAAACTGGCGAATGCCTCCAGCTTGTCCAGCGCACCGGCGTGATCGAAGGCTTGTGTATACAGCTCCATCGCGTGCAATGCGGTATAGCAACCGGCACAGCCGCACGCATGTTCTTTCAAGCCTTTCGGATGAGGAGCCGAGTCAGTACCGAGGAAGAATTTCGGGTTGCCGGAAGTCGCAGCATGCACCAATGCCTGCCTGTGTTCTTCTCGTTTCAACACAGGCAAGCAGTAGTAATGCGGCCGGATGCCCCCCTTGAAGATTTCGTTCCGATTGTATAAGAGATGGTGAGCGGTAATGGTTGCCGCAGTCGGCCCATCAGCTTCGCTGACATAGTGCGCCGCATCCTTGGTCGTAATGTGCTCGAACACGACCTTCAATGCCGGCATGTCACGACGCAGGGGCTGCATCACGCGTTCGATGAACACGGCTTCACGGTCGAAGATGTCGACGGTGGGATCGGTTACCTCCCCATGCACCAGCAAAGGCATGCCCGCTTTCTGCATCTCTTCAAGCGTCTTGTAGCACTTGGACAAAGCGGTGACCCCTGCATCAGAATTGGTGGTTGCGCCGGCAGGATAGAGCTTGACCGCATGAATGAAACCGCTATCCTTTGCACGACGGATTTCATCGGGGGGTGTATTGTCAGTCAGATACAGCGCCATCAAAGGCTCGAACGAGAGCCCGGGCGGCAGGGCTGCAAGGATGCGCTCGCGGTAGGCGGCCGCTTGTTCGGTAGTGGTCACCGGTGGCTTCAGGTTCGGCATGACGATGGCGCGGGAAAACTGCCTCGCGCTATGCGGTAGTACGCTAGCGAGCGCCGCACCGTCGCGCAGATGCAAATGCCAATCGTCGGGACGGGTCAGGGTGATGCTGGCGGGGGAATGAGAGGTAGTAGACATGGCGGCTCTTTCTTCAAACAGCCGCCATTTTACCTGCTTGGCCAGCTCAAGAAGTCAGCCGGACGGAAGACTGGGAAGGCCCGGGCCTTCCCATGAGTTCAGTGAATGATCTTGGCCAGGAAGTCGCGCGCGCGTTCCGAGCGAGGTGAGCCAAAGAACTCGTCCTTGGTGCAATCTTCAACAATATGCCCCTTGTCCATGAACACGATGCGATTGGCCACACGCTTGGCAAAGCCCATCTCGTGTGTGACCACCATCATCGTCATGCCTTCCTGCGCCAAACCAACCATCACATCGAGCACTTCGTTGATCATCTCCGGGTCCAGTGCCGAAGTCGGTTCATCGAACAGCATTGCGATAGGATCCATCGACAACGCGCGTGCGATCGCCACCCGTTGCTGCTGTCCGCCGGAGAGTTGCCCTGGGAATTTGTCCTTATGCGCCAGCAGACCGACACGATCCAGGTATTTCAGGCCCTTCTCTGTCGCCTCATCCTCGCTTCTGCCCAGTACCTTGACCTGACCGATCGTCAGGTTCTGACGGATTGTCAGGTGCGGGAACAGTTCGAAGTTCTGGAATACCATGCCGATGCGCGCACGCAATTTCGACAAATTCGTCTTGGGGTTTCCCACAGACACGCCGTCAACGAGAATCTCGCCCTTCTGAAAAGGTTCCAGTCCGTTGACAGTCTTGATTAGTGTCGATTTGCCCGAGCCGGACGGCCCGCATACCACCATCACATCGCCTTTGGAAACATGCGTTGTGCAATCGGTCAGCACCTGAAAGCTACCGTACCACTTGTTGATGTTTTTGATATCGATCATGTGTTGTTCTCCTCAATACTTCTCGTTATGTCGCGCTCTTAGCGAATAATGGCGAATTTGCTATGTAACCGCTTGACCAGATGCGACAGGCCAAAGCACAGCACGAAATAGACTACCGCCACGAACAGATACATTTCTATCAGCCGTCCGTCACGTTGAGCGATCTTCGATGCCGCTCCGACGAAGTCGGTGATCGAGAGCACATACACCAGCGATACGTCCTGGAACAGCACAATGGTTTGTGTCAGCAGCACAGGAATCATGTTGCGGAAGGCTTGCGGCAACACCACGTTGCCCATGGTTTGCCAGTAGTTCATGCCTAGTGCATAGCCGGCCCATACCTGCCCGCGTGGAATAGACTGGATACCAGCGCGCATGATCTCGCAGTAATAAGCAGCTTCAAACAAGATGAAGGTAATCAGGGATGAGGTGAAGGCACCAACTTGGACCGGTTCGCTCGATCCAATCACCCAAGCGCCGATGTAGGGCACCAGGAAGTAGAACCAGAAGATCACCAATACCAGCGGAATCGAACGAATCAGATTGACATAGGTCGTGGCCATCGTCGCAATGAACTTATTGCTGGATAACCGCATCATTGCCAGCAAGGTGCCGACGACAATGCCACCAATCATGGCCAACAAGGTCAGCTCCAAAGTGAAGGCCATGCCGGTCTGGAACAGATAAACCCATGAACGGCTGATGACGTCAAAATCGAAATTCATCATCTTATTTGCCTCCAGAGATATAGCCAGGCACAGCCACTCGCTTTTCAATGAAGCGCATCAGGTTGACCACCACGAAGTTGACCAACACGTAGAGGATGGTGGCTGCAGTAAAGGCTTCGAACACCTGGAAGGAAAACTCTTGCATGGCACGGGTACGAGCTGTCAGCTCCATCAAGCCGATAGTCAAAGCGACCGCACTATTCTTGATGATGTTGAGGAATTCGCTGGTGAGCGGCGGGATAATGAGGCGAAACGCCATCGGCAGCAGCACATAGCGGTAAGTCTGCGGAAGCGTCATCCCCAGTGCGACGCCTGCCATCTTCTGGCCGCGTGGCAGCGCGTTGATACCTGCGGTGACTTGCACTGCGACGCGCGACGAAGTGAAAAAGCCGAGGCAAATCACTGCAGTGACGAACGGCGCATTGGGCAATTGCTTAAGCCAATCGCCAAGCGCAGTTGGGACCAGTTCCGGCATCACGAAGTACCACAGAAACATCTGTACCAATAGCGGGATGTTGCGGAACAATTCGACATATGCGTTGGCAATACGCGCCGCCCATTTGTTAGGCATCGTGCGTGCAGTGCCGACAATTGCGCCCAAGATCAATGCTATGACCCAGGCACTCAGTGCAGTAGCCAGCGTCCACGCTAAACCGGACAGCAGTGTGTCCATATAGGTACCAGCCGTGTCGGGGGAGCTCTCCCAGAAAATCTTCCAGTTCCAGTTGTAATTCATAGATTACCTTTGTCTCCTACCCATTTCACGCGCCTTTGGCGAAAGCAGCGCGAAAATGATGGTGTCTCGCTTGTTTTATAAATCTCGAATTTGCAACGCACCTCATGTAATAAAACGGGAGGCACATATCCTCCCGTTTTCATGAATTGCGTTCGTTTTATCGGTAAACAGCTGGATCGCCGGAGTCGGTCGGCTTGGCGATCGCCTTCTTTAGCTGCTCGCTCATTGGCCAGTTCAGGCTAATGCCCTTAGGCGGAATCGGAGCCTGGAACCACTTGCTGTAGATACGGTTGATTTCACCCGACGTAAACACGTTGGTGATTGCCTGATCCACGACTTTCTTGAAAGCGGGATCGCCTTTGCGCATCATGATGGCGTAAGGCTCCACTTCCACGGCTTCCTTTGTAATTGCATAGTCGCTCGGTGATTTTGAATTCGCAGCCAGAGAAGCCAACAGAATATCGTCCATCAGGAACGCGACCGCACGGCCGGTTTCGACCATCAGGAAGGCTTCCGCGTGATCCTTGGCGGAAAGGATATTGATACCGAGGCTCTTTTCGCCATTGAGCGCCGTGATGAGCTTCATCGACGTTGTACCGGAGGTGCTTACCAGCGACTTGCCCTTCAAGTCCTGGACCGAGTTGATGTTGGCACTCTTCTTCGCCAGCAGACGACTACCCGACACAAAGGTAGTCGGCGCAAACGATACCTGGTTTTGGCGCTCGATATTATTGGTGGTGGAACCGCATTCGAGATCGATAGTACCGTTAGCCATCAGCGGAATACGGGTCGCCGAAGTAACCGGGTTCATTTTCACATTCAACGACGACAGGCCAAGGTGTTTCTGGATCGCAGAAACCGCTTTCATGCACAGATCGATCGAATAGCCTTGGTAGGACTGCTTGTCATCCAGATAGGAAAACGGAATGGAGGAATCGCGCACACCCAGCGTGATAGTGCCGGACTCCTTGATTTTCTTGAGAGTGGGGCTCTCTTGGGCCTGTGCAGCAGAAGTAAACAGACCTGTTGCGATAAGAACTGCAAAAAGCTTTGATACTTTCATGTCATCCCCCTTGAAAAAATTATTAATTACTGACTGACCTTATACAGAACCCCTGAATATTAGGGCGATTTGCCTAGCTGAACTGCTATTGGTTGCATTCACGATCAGCGTAAGGTCAGATAATAACTTCGGCCTTACGCAGATTAAATGTGGTTGAGAAAAGTTGAGAAAATTTCACCATCGCATAATTATCTACTGACCTTCCGCAGAATCCCTGAAGCTATTGGGGCGATTTGTCAAGCTGAACTACTACATATGATGGCTGCATTCAGGATCGGCGTAAGGTCAGTTAATTACTGAACGCTTGCTTTCAAAGATGCGATTTTATTTGTTGTTACCGACAACGACGCCCCCTTAATGTTAAAAAACGGCTTGTTGCAGTGCACCTATGTGTGTGACTTCATAGAAGCAAAACTATTCATCCCCAACCTTGTCTGTCGGGAAGCGGAAGAAATCCCGCAACAGGTGCCCCATCTGCATATTCATGTTAATACCCTTCGGAGGAAGGGGGCTCTTGAACCATTTATCGTACAGCTTGTATATCTCGCCGTCGTTGATCAGCCTGCTCATTTCGTGATCGACCAAAGTCTTGAACGCCGGGTCGTCCTTGCGCAACATGATGGCATAAGCTTCGGCTGACAGCGGATCTCCGACGATGGAAAAGCTTTCCGGTTTCGGTGCATTCGCACGCAGGCCATAGAGCAATACCTCATCCATTGAAAATGCGTCCACCTTCCCCTGCGCCACCATGTCGAACGACTCCCCATGGTCACGGCCTTCAACCAGCTTGAGATCAAGAGAGAGCACATGATCTCGGTCGTGTAACAACTTGACTGTGGTCGATCCCTTGGTCGTTACCACGCGCTTGTTACGCAGATCAGCCCAATTTTTGATACCGGAATCG
>Ga0070659_100000555_pt1 | contig 27341 bp, 21 predicted proteins | sample KBSC23metaG_FD_64666 | JGI IMG/M metagenome (GOLD analysis project Ga0070659, IMG submission 64666) | Corn rhizosphere microbial communities from Kellogg Biological Station, Michigan, USA - KBS C2-3 metaG | ecosystem: Host-associated > Plants > Roots > Rhizosphere > Soil ... | reverse complement strand
GTGCGACCACCAGCAACCCGCCGTCATGACGTCGAACGCGCCGGGCGCGAACGGCAGCGTATCGTTATCGGCCCGCACGAACGAGGCACCGGCGATGCCTTTGTCGCGCGCGATGCGCAGCACGGTGTCGTTGTAATCCGCCCCGACCACACTGCGTGCGTCCGTCATTGCCTCGGTCCAGAAGCCGGTGCCGCAGGCCAGGTCCAGCACCCGCGCGCCGCGTGTGAGGTCACGCACGCGCGCCTTCAGCCACGCCAAATCATCCTGCCGTTCCGGTTTCGCATAGATGCGTTCGTATTCGGGGGCGCGCTTGGCGTAGTAGTCGAGCATGAGGGCGCTGATTATTCCTTGAACCGCGAGGTGATCGGATACCGCCAGTCCCGCCCGAACGCCCGCTGCGTTACGCGGATGCCCACTGGCGCCTGGCGACGCTTGTATTCGTTGATCTTGATGAGGCGCACGATCTTCTGCACATCAGCCTCGGCAAACCCGGCGGCGATGATGTCGGCCACCGCCTGGTTCTGCTCCATGTAGCGCTGCACGATGGCGTCGAGCGCGTCATATTCGGGCAGGCTGTCCTGGTCGGTCTGGTTGTCGCGCAACTCCGCCGATGGCGCCCGCGTGAGAATGCGCTCCGGAATCACGTCCGATAGCGTATTGCGGTAGCGGCACAGCCGGTAGACCAGCGTCTTGAAGATGTCCTTGATGACGGCGAAGCCGCCGGCCATGTCCCCGTACAGCGTGCAGTAGCCGACCGCCATCTCGCTCTTGTTGCCGGTGGTCAGCACGATGCGGCCGGACTTGTTGGACAGCGCCATCAGCAGCGTGCCGCGAATGCGCGCCTGGATGTTCTCTTCCGTCGCATCTTCGGGCAGGTTGCGGAACTCCTCTGCCAGCGCGCCCCTGAACGCATCGAACATCGGCGCGATTGGGATTTCGTCGTACTGCACGCCCAGGCGGGCCGCCATATCGCGCGCATCGACCCACGAGATGTCGGCCGTATAGCGCGACGGCATCATCACCGCGCGCACGCGATCGGCGCCCAAGGCATCGACGGCAATCGCCAAGACCAGCGCAGAATCCACGCCGCCCGACAGGCCGATGATCGCGCCCGGGAAGCCGTTCTTGCCGAGATAATCGCGCACGCCCAGCTTGAGCGCCTCGTACACCTGCGCTTCCAGCGGCGCCTCGGGCACGAGGGTGCCTGGCAAGGCTTTGCCGCCGTCGAACTTCGCGTAGCCGATGCTCTCGGCAAACTGGCCCATCCGCACGACGACCTTGCCTTCGGCATCGAGCACGAACGAGCCACCGTCGAACACGAGTTCATCCTGCCCGCCGACCAGGTTCGCGTACACATGCGGCAGGCCCGATTCCTTCACGCGCGCGCCGATGATCTTCTCGCGCAGGTCTTCCTTGTCCAGGTGATACGGCGAGGCATTCGGGATCAGCACCACCTGTGCGCCGGCGGCCTTGGCGTACGCAGTGGCCGTGGCATACCACGCGTCTTCACAGATGATGACGCCAAAGCGCGTGCCATCCACCTCAAAGACGAACGGCTCGGTGCCGGCCTGGAAGTAGCGCTTCTCGTCGAAGACTTCGTTGTTGGGCAGATCGAGCTTGTGGTATCGACCGACCACACGGCCATCAGCCACCACGGTGCAGGCGTTGGTCGGCTTGGGCAGCACGCCGGGCGCGGGGGCTTCCAGCGAAATCTGCGGATGCCCGATCAGCACGTGCAACCCAGAGAACGCAGCCAACTCGGCGATGAGCGCGTCCAGCGCACGGGCGCTGGCATCAATGAACGCCGGGCGCAGCAGCAAGTCTTCGGGGGGATAGCCGGTGAGCGACAGCTCCGGCGTGACGAGAATGCGCGCACCAGCCTGGTGCGCCTCACGCGCGGCGGCAACGATGCGGGCAGCATTGCCGGCGAAATCGCCGACGGTGCAGTTGATCTGGGCGAGAGCGACAGAGACAGTCATGGGGGCAAATGGGAGATGCAAGCGCAGCACCCCGGGCTGGAATTAGAATCGGCGGCATGACCTCCCGCCCCATCGCTTCCGAACCCGAAACCCGCGCCGGATCACATCATTATCGCATGCGGCTTGTGACCGATCTGCGCGACATCGGCCGCCACGCGTGGGACGCCCTGCTCGCCCTTCAGCCCGAGTCGACACCATTCCTGCGCTTCGATTTCCTGCACGCCCTGCACGAGAGCGGCAGCGCATCGCCCGACACCGGCTGGTCGCCGCAATACCTGACGCTGTGGGAAGACGGCGCGCACGGAGAAACCCTTGCCGCGGCCACACCGCTGTATGTGAAGGGCCACTCCTATGGCGAGTACGTCTTCGACTGGGCGTGGGCCAATGCGTATGCGCAGCACGGGCTGGAGTACTACCCGAAATGGCTGTCAGCCGTGCCCTTTACGCCGGTGCAGGGGGCTCGGCTGCTGGCGCGTGACGCCGCTTCGCGCGCGGCGCTGCTCGACACGCTGCTGGCCGTTGCGCGGCAGAGCGAATTGTCGTCGCTGCACGTGCTCTTCCCCACCGCGGACGAGGCCGAACAGATGCGCGCCGCGGGCATGCTGCTGCGGCAAGGGGTGCAGTTCCACTGGTGCAATCCGGGCTTTGCCAGCTTCGACGATTTTCTGGCCGCGCTGGAACAGAAGAAGCGCAAGAACATCCGCGCCGAGCGCCGCCGCGTACACGACGCGGGCATCACCTTCCGCCATGTGCCTGGCGCAGCCGCCACCGACGCCGACTGGCGCTTCTTTCACCGCTGCTACCGCACCACTTACCGCGAGCATCACTCATCGCCATATCTGAACCTGGAGTTCTTCCGCCAGATCGGCCGGACGATGCCGGAGAACCTGCTGCTGGTGGTCGCCTCGCGCGACGGCAACGACATCGCCAGCGCGCTGCTGGTAATCGATGCGCGGCCCGAGGCCTCTGTCATGTACGGCCGCTACTGGGGCGCGGTCGAGCATCACCCTTGCCTGCATTTCGAGACGGCGTATTACCAGCCGCTGGCGTACTGCATCGAGCACGGTATCCGCACGTTCGAGGGCGGCGCTCAGGGCGAGCACAAGATGGCGCGCGGCTTTGAACCCGTGGCAACGCTGTCGGCGCACTGGCTGGCGCACCCTGCCTTTGCCGATGCGGTAGGCCGGTTCCTCGACCGCGAAACGGCCGGCATGGAGGCGTATCTGGATGAGCTGACGGACCGCTCGCCATTCAGGCAGCGGCCGGAATCCGACTAGCGACGGAGAGACTGCCGAGGCGGGAAAGACCGCGTCCGCACGAACGGCGGACGCGAGGTGAAACTTAGCGCGGTTCGGGCTTCTGTTGCGCGATCACGCAGTGGGCCGCATTCGAATCAACAGCCATGGCGGCCGACGAAACAGCGCGCTCGCTCGCATGGGCGGCATCTGGCGGGCCAACCAGCAGCGCCCACACGGTGAATGCGGCCATGGCCACGGCGGAAAGCACAGGAACGACAACGGTCTTGTTCAACATCGCAGTACCAGGGGTTGGAGTCAAACTTGACGGGGAGTCTAGAGGCGTCGTTTCCCGCGGGCAAATGAGCGTTACTTAAATCTCTGTGTAGCGAGATTACCGGGCGGTAAGTATGCAGAATTCGACAAAAGCACCGTAAAACACATACATTGCCGACCATCTGCCGCAAATGGCGAAGTCACGCGGGTTGGCGGATCACGTCAATGGGCTGTGATTGCCACTCTGCAAACAAAAAATCCCGGTGCTCCATTCGGAGGCCGGGATTTGTCAGACACGTCGTACGGCGAAATTGCGAAACGGCTTACTTCTTATAGTTGGCCACGCCGTCGACGATTTCCTTATGGGCTTCTTCGATGCCGCCCCAGCCTTCCACCTTGACCCACTTGCCGGCTTCCAGCGCCTTGTAGTGCTCGAAGAAGTGCTTGATCTGGTCCAGCAGGTTCTGGCCGATGTCCGACAGGTCGGTCATGTGGGCCGTCGCGGGGCTCAGCTTGTTAACAGGCACGGCGACAAGCTTGGCATCCACGCCGGATTCGTCCGTCATCTTCAGCATGCCCAGCGCGCGGCAGCGGACCACGCAGCCGTGGATCAGCGGGAACGGCGTGACGACCAGTACGTCCACCGGGTCGCCATCGCCCGACAGCGTCTGCGGGATGAAGCCGTAGTTGGCCGGGTAGCGCATGCCGGTGCCGACAAAGCGGTCCACGAACAGCAGACCGGTTTCCTTGTCGGCTTCGTACTTGACCGGATCGCTTTGCGCCGGGATCTCGATGATGACGTTGAAGTCGTTGGGGATGTCCTTGCCCGGCGAGACGTTGTTGAAGCTCATGGAAATGCTCCGGAATGCGCGAAGTGCGTAAAAACGCGACGCAAATGGTTGAAAAGAAGCGTGAAAAACTGTCGGCGGGCATTATAGCCCCTGACACTCGCCCGCCCCCCTACCCTGGCCGCGCCCGTGCGAAAATCGCGCGTTGCCGATCTCTTGCAGGAACCCCCCAATGCATGCCCAGCACTTCATCGCCAACCGCCTGATGTCGCCCGACTCGGGGATGCGCATCAAGGTATTTGACCCGTCCGACGGCCAGTCCTTTGCCGAGATCGCGCGCGGCAACGCCACCGACATCAACGTGGCCGTACACGCCGCGCGGCGCGCCTTTGAGGGCGTCTGGGGCCAGCTCAGCCCCGCCGAGCGCGGCCGGCTGCTCATGCGCGTGGCCCTGCGCCTGGCCGATCACGAAGAAGAACTCGCCCGCCTGGAAGCCCGCGACACCGGCAAGCCGATGCGCCAGGCCCGCGCCGATGCCCGCGCCATCGCCCGCTACTTCGAGTTCTACGCCGGTGCGGCCGACAAACTGCACGGGCAGACCATCCCCTATCCGGCGGATACCACCGTGCTGACCGTGCGCGAGCCGCACGGCGTGACGGCGCACATCATCCCGTGGAACTACCCGATGCAGATCTTCGGGCGCAGCGTCGGCGCCGCATTGGCCGCAGGCAACGCGTGCGTGGTCAAGCCGGCCGAAGACGCCTGCCTGTCGATCCTGCGCGTGGCCGAACTGGCTGCCGAGGCCGGCTTGCCCGATGGCGCACTCAACGTGGTGACCGGCTATGGCCACGAAGCGGGCGCGGCGCTGGCGGCACATCCGGGCATCAACCACGTGTCGTTCACCGGGTCGCCGGAAACGGGCAAAGCGATCGTGCGTGCGGCGGCGGAGAACCATGTGCCGGTGACGCTGGAACTAGGCGGCAAGTCTCCGCAGATTCTGTTTGCCGATGCCGATCTGGAAGCGGCGATTCCGGCCGTGGTGAACGGCATCATCCAGAATGCCGGTCAGACCTGCTCGGCCGGCAGCCGCGTGCTGATCGAGCGTGGCGTGTACGAGGCGGTGCTGGATCGGCTGGCCACGGTGTTCGAGGCCATCAAGGTCGGCCCATCGTCGCTGGACCTGGACTGCGGCCCGCTCATCAACCCGAAGCAGCAGCAGCGCGTGTGGGATTTCGTCTCCGATGCGCAGCACGCCAATATTCCGGTGATGGCGCAGGGGCTGGTGGTGGCCGAAGCGCCCGAGACCGGCTACTACCAAGCGCCGATGCTGCTGCGCGATGTACCGCACACGCACCGCCTGGCGCAGGAAGAAGTCTTCGGCCCGTTGCTGGCCGCCATGCCGTTCGACAGCGAAGCCGAAGCGCTCGCGCTCGCCAACGGCACGCCGTACGGCCTGGTGGCCGGGGTGTGGACGCGCGATGGTGGGCGGCAGTTGCGCCTGGCGCGCAAACTCAAGGCCGGTCAGGTCTTCATCAACAACTACGGCGCGGGCGGCGGCGTGGAACTGCCCTTTGGTGGCACGGGCCAGTCGGGTCACGGGCGCGAGAAAGGTTTCGAGGCGCTGTACGGCTTCACAACGCTCAAGACCATCGCAATTCGTCACGGTTAGGCCACGGCCAGCCAACACACAACACGAGGAGACACCATGCGGCTTGCCGGCAAGATTGCCATCGTCACGGGCGCGGGTTCGGGTTTCGGCGAGGGCATCGCCAACACCTTTGCCCGCGAAGGCGCGCGCGTCGTCGTCAATGACCTCAACGCTGAAGCGGGTGAACGCGTGGCCAATGCCATCCGCATTGCGGGCGGCGATGCGCATTTCGTGCAGGCCGACGTGTCGGACGGCGATTCCGTCGCCAAGCTGCTCGGCGCCACACTTGCGCGCTATGGCGATCTTCACATCGTCATCAACAACGCGGGCACCACGCACAAGAACAAGCCGATCCTGCAGATCACCGAAGCCGAGTTCGACCGCGTGATGGCCGTCAACGTGAAGAGCATCTACTGGACGGCGCACCACATCGTGCCGCACTTCCGCGAGCGTGGCGGCGGCGTGTTCGTCAACGTGGCATCGACCGCGGGCATCCGGCCACGGCCGGGGCTGGTCTGGTACAACGCCAGCAAGGGCGCCGTCATCACGGCCAGCAAGGCGATGGCCGCCGAGCTGGGGCCGGACAAGATCCGCGTGAACTGCGTGAACCCGGTGATGGGCGCCACGGGCCTCATCGAGCAGTTCATGGGCATGCCCGATACACCCGAGAACCGCGCGCGCTTTCTGGCGACGATCCCGATGGGGCGGCTGTCCACGCCGCAGGATGTGGCCAACGCGTGCCTGTATCTGGCATCAGACGAGGCCGAGTTCATCACGGGCACGTGCCTGGAGGTGGACGGCGGGCGCTGCGTATAAACCCTGCCGTTAGGCGGCTTGGCGGGGCCGCGCGAGAAGGTGCAGAATGCGGTGGCGGTTTTCCGGGCCGGGGTAGGTAACGAGGAGCACTCGGCCTGAACTCACAACAATTCTGGAGACCCGATGGCCCTCACCACTCCACCGCTGGGTAGCGCGAGCACCCTGCCGCAATCCGCAAGTGATTTCGAAGAAGCCACCTACCGCAAGGTGAGCTGGCGCCTGATTCCTTTCCTGCTGCTGTGCTACGTGGTCGCGTATCTCGATCGCGTCAACGTAGGCTTTGCCAAGCTGCAGATGCTCAATGACCTCAAGTTCAGCGAGACCATCTACGGGCTGGGCGCGGGCATCTTCTTCATCGGCTACTTCCTCTTTGAAGTGCCGAGCAATGTGATCCTGCATCGCGTGGGCGCACGTATCTGGATCGCGCGGATCATGATCTCGTGGGGCGTCATCTCGGCGGCCATGATGTTCGTGACCACGCCGGCCATGTTCTACGTGATGCGCTTTCTGCTGGGGTTGGCCGAAGCCGGTTTCTTCCCGGGCATCATCCTGTACCTCACCTACTGGTATCCGGCGCAGCGGCGCGGGCGCACCGTCACGTTTTTCATGACGGCGGTGGCGCTCTCGGGGGTGATCGGCGGGCCGCTGTCGGGCTGGGCGTTGAAGGCGTTTGCTGGCGTGTATGGCTTGGCCGGCTGGCAGTGGATGTTCCTGATCGAGGGCATCCCGTCGGTCATCATCGGCATCTTCGTGCTGGTCTACCTTGATGACCGCATCAGCCATGCAAAGTGGCTGACTGATGAAGAAAAAGCCCTGCTCGCCCGCAACGTCGCCGCGGAAGACGCGGAGAAGGAAGACCCGCCCATCGGCACCGTCATGGCCAGCCCGCGCGTGTGGCTGATGAGCCTGATCTACTTCACCTTTGTCATGGGCCTGTACGGCGTGAGCTTCTGGCTGCCCACGCTGATCAAGCAGACCGGCGTGGCCGATCCGTTCTCGGTGGGCCTGCTGACGGCGATTCCGTATGGCGCGGCTGTCGTCGCCATGATCTTGGTCGCCCGCAGCGCAGACCGCACGCGCGAGCGTCGCTGGCATATCGCGATTCCCGCCGTGGCGGGTGCCGTGGGGCTCGTGCTCTCGGCCGTGTGGCACACCAACACCACGCTGGCGATGGCCGCGCTCACGCTCGGCACCATGGGCATCCTGACCACGCTGCCGCTGTTCTGGAGCCTGCCGACCGCCTTCCTGGCCGGCACCGGCGCTGCGGCCGGCATTGCGCTCATCAACTCGCTGGGCAACCTGGCGGGCTTCCTCAGCCCGTACGCCGTCGGCTGGTTGAAAGACGCGACCAAGAGCACCGATTCGGGCATGTACATGCTGGCCGCGTCGATGGTGCTGGGCGCGCTGCTCACGCTCTCGGTGCCTGCATCGCGGGTGAACAAATAGCCTGACGGCCTGACCGCGCCACTGCCGCAAGCGGTGGCGCGCGCCTTCCCCCGCCCTCCCCGTTTCTTTCCATTGCATTACGGCCAGCCGGTTTCTGCCGGATTTTCGTATTGCGACTCATTCTTGTTTACTCTAGCCTGCCATCTCCCTGAACCGTCATGCAAAAGGAGACCCGCATGCTGAAGATTACCGTCGCCGCCCTGGCTATCGCCTGCTCCACGAGCGCATTTGCGAGCGCCAAGTGCACCAAGCACCCGAAGGCCGAATGGATGCCCGAGGCCGAAGCCCAGGCCAAGATCAAGGCCGAGGGCTATGTCATCAAGAAATTCAAGGTGGACGGCAACTGCTACGAAATCTACGGCACCAACAAGGACGGCAAGAAGGTCGAGATTTACTACGACACCAAGACGCTGGAAGTCGTGAAATCCGAGATCGAGAAGTAAGCCGGTGACCATGGCGCCGGAGTCGCCAACGCTCGTGCCGGTGTGGGACCGGGTCGTTCGCATCACGCATTGGAGCGTGGCGGCGCTGGTACTGTGGGACTTGTTTGAAGATTCCGGCGGGCCTCTGCACCGTAACCTCGGCTATGCGGCTGCCGCACTGGTGGCGGTGCGCTTGGCGTGGGGTTTTGCCGGGAGTGTGAACGCGCGTTTTGCCACGTGGTGGCCCCGGCTGTCGATTCTGCGCCGCTATGTTGCGTCGCTGCGCGCGGGCATACCGATGAAGTTCGCGAGCCACAACCCCATCGGCGCGTTGGGCATGTTGGCCATGTGGGGGCTCATCCTCGGGCTGGCCCTTACGGGCTGGCTATCGCGGCTCGATGCGTTTTGGGGAGAAGACTGGCCGCGGGACCTGCACACCTGGCTGGCGTACACGCTGGCCGCCTTGGTGGCCGTGCATGTGAGTGCGGCCATTGTCATGAGCCTGCTGCACAAGGACAACCTCATCCTCGCGATGCTCACCGGCAAGAAACGGCGCCAAGGCTGACGCCGCCCCACCTCTGTCTTTACTTGACCGCCAGCAGCGCGCTCTGACGATAGTGGCGCTGGGCCTCTTCCAGGCGCTCGGTCTGTTCGTACATCTGGGCGAGCGCCAGATGCGCATGGGCACGCAGGTTGCCGGAGTGATCCGCATCGGCATACTTCAACGCCGCTTCCAGGTTCGACTGCGCCTTGCCCCACAACTGCTCCTTGAAGCACAGCATGCCGAGCGTGTAGAACAGGTCGGCATCCACCGGATGCTGGTTTAACCATTTCTCGGCCTGCTGGATCAGCGGCAACGCCTTGCCCGGTACGGCGCAATCGGCGTAGCGGCGGATCAGGCGGCCGTCCCAATGCGTCTTCAGGCCATCTTCAACAATGCGCTTCGCATCGTCAGTGCGACCGAGCTGCGCGAAGTACAGCGCCGCCTGAGACGCGATGCGCGGCGAACGGCGCTCTTCGGTGGTCAGCTCGCGCCAGAAGCTGTTCAGGGCGTCGGCATCGTGGCGGCGTTCGGCCAGCAGCGTTTCGCACGCCATCTGCTTGAGGCGCGCTGCCAGCACGGAGTGGATGGCGTTGCGCTTCTCCAGCGCGCGCGTGAGGCGCAGCACCTCGCTCCAGTTCTTCAGATGCTGATGCGCGCGTAGGGCAATGCGCTGCGCCTGAATTTGCCGCGAACCCTGCGATTGCAGTTGCGCGATCTTCTCGAGCGCGCCTTCCGCATCGCGTGCGTCGACCAGCAGTTCGGCCATCGATACGAGCTTGGCCTGCTCACGATCCGGCGAAGCGACCTCGGCCATCCACGCATCGCGGCGCTCGGTCTCCTGCATGCGGTGCGCGGCGCGGGCGCCAATCAGCGCGGCTGTCTCGCGTTGCGCGTCCCATGCCTGGGCTTCGCGCGCCTGGCGCTCGGCATGACCAAAGCGGCCGGCAAACAGGCTTTCCACGGCTTCACGCAGCGCGGCCGATGCCTTCAGGATGCGGTTGCGCTCACGATACGCCGCAGCGCGCGCCGGCATGCCCGCCATATGGTGGAACAGGCGCATCACCAGATGCAGCACCACGAACGTCGCAAGCAACGCCGCCAGTACAAAATTGAGCGACATCTCCACCCGGTACGGCGGGTAGAACAGCACGACGTTGCTCAGGTTGAGTTCGGTAAACAGCGCCAGCCCGACAGCGGCGGCAAACAGCAGCGCAACCCAGAATACCCAGCGCATGCTCACTCCTTGCCTTGACCGCGCACGGCGGCAAGGCTGTCCGCCAGCGTCGGCACCTGCAGCGTGCTTGCCGCCGTGCGCACTTGCGCCAACTGGTTCTGCACCGTGGCCACGCGTGAAGATTGCGTGTCGAAGTAGCGTGCGAGCAGCGTGTCAGCGCGGCCCAGATCCGCGCGGAACACGGCGTCGTTGCGCGAGAGCAGCGCCAGGCGCGCGTTCATCAGCCGCAGCTTGAGGTTTTCGCGCAGGAACCACGCCTGGTCGGAAGACAGCAGCAGCGCCTCGGTCTGATCGACGCGGCGCACCTGCACGATCTGGCCCAGCTCGCCACGCACGTCACCCCACAGGCGGCCCCACCAGGCGCGTACGCCGGCGGACCACCCCGCGTTGGCGGGCGTCGAGACGGCCGGCTCCGATGCAGCGGTAGCGCGAGCCCGGGCATTCTTCGTCGACTTCGCCGAGGCAGCGTGCGGCATCTGTGCGGCCACCTCCGCATCCAGCGGCTGGGCCGACGAAACGAGCGGCAGCGTATCGACCGCGTTGATGGCGTCATCCAGACGCAGCGCGGCGCCCGACAGATCGAACGATGGCATCGCCTTGAGTTTGGCCATGTCACGCGAAACCGCGCGGCGCACGGCATTGAACTGCGGCTTGTCGAGCGCAGCCAGACGCGCATCGACGGTTTGCAGCGCAGCCAATGCGCCGGCCACGTTGCCCGTCAGTTGCAGTTGCTCGGCCGTCGCCTCCAGCGAGCGCTGGATCTCGGCGCGCTGCCAATCGTCGCGATTGCGCAGGAGATCCTGGTTGGCTTGCTCCAGGGTGGTCTGGCGATCACGGGTTTCAGCGGTGCGAGCATCCAGCGCGCCAAACTTCTGCTGCAACTGAGCGACCGAATCCTGGTCAGCGCGCGAGAGCACGCGCATCTCCTGCGCCAGGGCCTCGTTCAGTTGCGCGCGCTGGCGGATGTCACGCGCAAGGCGCTCGTTGCGCACCTGCAGCGCTGCCACGGCGGCAACAACGACAACCAGCACCACCCAGATCAGCCAGCCGCCACGGCGCGGCGTATGGTTGACGGTCATGGTGGGCGCAAAAGCAGCCGGCGTGGCGGCAGGCGTGGGCGCGGGGCTCGGCTTGGCTGCCGCAGGCGCGGCCGCGGATGTCGAGGCAGAAGCCGGTGCGGACAAGGGAACGGGAGTCTGCGTCACAGTGGGGGAAGGAGGAGAAATATTCGATTCAGCCGGTGCCGCAGCGGGCACGGGCGTCGGCATAGATACGGGACCCGCCCAGGCCAGCACGCTGGCGAGCAGCCGGTCGTCGCCGGCGCCGGTCAGCGTCACATCGCGGAAACCCAGCGACTCCGCCTGTTCGACGATGCGGGCGTGCGAAGCAAAGCACGGCGCACCGTGCAGCGTATCGAGATCAGCGGGCACCAGGTTGGCGCGCGCCAGTTCGTCGAGATTGCGGACGGCCTCGGAACTGGTGAGCGTCCAGGCATGGCGGGCGGAGAGCACCGCACGCAGCGCCAGCCACGCGGCGGCATCGGGTACGGGCACGCTGCGGCGGTATGCCTCCACCGTGCGGACCACTACCCCGGCTTCGCGCAGTTGATCGGCCAGCCATTCGCGGCCGCCGTTGCCGCGCACGATCAGCACTTCACGGCCACGCAACGACGGCACATCCAGCCGCGCATACAGCGCTTCGGAATCCTGGCGCGCGTCGTCGGCGTGCGTGTCAGGCTTGATCACGCGATGCGCGGGCGGCGCGACGCCGTGCGTCGCCAGGGCCTGCGCACTCGCCGGGCCCACCACGGCCACCGGCACTTCCTGCGGCCAGCGGAACCCTTCCGGCATGGCGGCAAACGCCTGCTGCACGGCGTTGGGGCTGACGAACACGACCAGCGCATAGCGCGACGGATCGCTCAGTGCCGCGCGCAAGTCATCGAGATTGGGCGTCGGCGCGATGTCGAGCAGCGGAAACTGGTGCGTGCGCAGGCCGTGGCGCTCGAGCGCCGACACCAGCATGGGTGCCTGCGCGCGCGGGCGCGTCACCACCACAACGGGTGGATCGGCGGATGGCGCGCTGGTTGAGGGCGATGACAGTGGCAAGTGATCGTCCATGGCGTGCCGTTGGGATCAGGTTGCAGGCGGGGCGTCGGCGCCCAGCATGGCGAGGATGTCGCGCGCGCCGCCGTCCAGCATCTGCTGCGCAACGCGCACGCCAAGCGCATCGGCCTCAGCCAGCGTGGCCGGCGTGGCCTCGCCATCGGCGGCGAGCTTGCGGGTGCCATCCTGCGAGGCAACAAAGGCGCGCAGGCGCAGCGTGCCGGCATCAGACCACTGCGCGAACGACGCCAGCGGCACCTGGCACGATCCGCCGAGAATGCGCGAGACAGCGCGTTCGGCGGTCACGGCCAGCGCGGTCGCCTCATGATGCAGCGGCGCGAGCCACGCCTGCACATCAGCACGATCAGCGCGAATTTCGATACCGAGCGCGCCCTGCCCCGCGGCCGGCAGCGATTCTTCCGGCGCGATGGTCGAGCGGATGCGATCCGCCAGCCCAAGGCGCTTAAGCCCGGCGGCGGCCAGAATGATGGCCGCATAATCGCCACGGTCAAGCTTGCCCAGGCGGGTATCGAGGTTGCCCCGCAGCGGCTGGATGACCAGATGCGGAAAGCGCGCCCGCAGCGAGGCCTCGCGGCGCAGGCTGGAGGTGCCCACCACGGCGCCGGCCGGCAGCGAAGCCAAGTCGGCGTAGTCGTTGGAAACAAAGGCGTCGCGTGGGTCCTCGCGCTCGAGGAGGGTCGACAGCGCGAAGCCCTCAGGCAGCTCCATCGGCACATCCTTGAGCGAATGGACCGCCAGATCGGCGCGCCCTTCGGCCAGCGCGACTTCCAGTTCCTTCACGAACAAACCTTTGCCCCCCACTTTGGCGAGTGAGCGATCGAGAATCTGGTCGCCGCGGGTGGTCATTCCCAGGATGGACACGTCGCACGCGGGATAGTATTTTTGCAATGCAGCACGCACGTGTTCGGCCTGCCAAAGAGCAAGCCGACTTTCGCGCGAGGCAATGACCAGCTTGGTCGGCGCCTGGGCTGCAGGAGTCGTTGCAAGCTGGGATTCGACGGGAGTCGGGTGGGCGTTAGAAGACATGCGGCAATGGTAGCACGCAGCTTTTTCGCCACAGACCGCCTATCACGTTGAAGTGATGCAGAAAAGAGGGCCACTCAGGCACCTTACCGATCCAACCTAGGAGACACCATGACGCAGCCCGCCGCGCGCCGCGCTTCCTCGCGCGCGACCCCCGCCCCCCGCAAGGCATCCGCCGCCCCCGCCAAGACCAGCAAAGCCATCAAGACTGCCAAGCCCGCCACCAAGCCGTTGGCCAAGGCCAACGGCGCGGACGAGGCCAACGGCGCATCACTCGGGCCCACTTCTCGCCGCTCGTCGGGCAGCGCGGCGGCCAAAGACCAGCCGCTGAAGGAAGACATCCGCTTCCTCGGGCGCCTGCTGGGCGACGTGCTGCGGGATCAGGAAGGCGGCAGCGTCTTCGAAACCGTTGAGACCATCCGCCAGACCGCCGTGCGCTTCCGACGCGACGGCGACCGCCAGGCCGAGCAGGAGCTCGACCGGCTGCTGAAAACGCTCTCGCGCGACCAGACCACCTCGGTCGTGCGCGCGTTCAGTTATTTCTCGCACCTGGCCAACATCGCGGAAGACCTGCACCACAACCGCCGCCGCCGCGTGCACGCGCTGGCCGGATCGCCGCCGCAGCCGGGCAGCCTGATGCGCGCGCTGCTGTCGGCTGCCGACGAAGGCATGTCGAGCGACGTGCTGCGCCGCTTCTTCGATACCGCGCTGATCGTGCCGGTGCTGACCGCCCACCCGACCGAAGTGCAGCGCAAGAGCACGCTTGACGCGCAACGCGACATCGCCCGCCTGCTGGCCGAGCGCGACGCACCGCTCACCACGCGCGAGCGCGAGCACAACACGCGACTGCTGCGCGCGCATGTGACCAAGCTGTGGCAGACGCGCATGCTGCGCACCACCCGGCTGATGGTGGCCGACGAGATCGAAAACGCGCTGTCGTACTACAAGACGACGTTCCTGCGCGAGATTCCCGCGCTGTATCGCGAGCTGGAAGAGGACGTCGCCACCGTGTTCCCCCGCCGTGGCGCACGCGGCGAGCCGGCACCGTTGCCACCGTTCTTCCAGATGGGCTCCTGGATTGGCGGCGACCGCGACGGCAACCCGTTTGTCACCGCAGAGACGTTGCGCTATGCGGCGCGCAAGCAGGCCAGCGTGATCCTCGCGTGGTATCTGGACGAAATCCATGCGCTGGGCGCCGAGCTGTCGATGTCGACCTCGCTGGTGGATGTGAGCGCCGAGCTGCAAACCCTGGCCGAGCGCTCACCCGACCACTCCGAGCATCGCACTGACGAGCCGTATCGCCGGGCGCTGATCGGTGTGTATGCGCGCCTGGCCGCCACGTGCCGCGAGTTGACGGGGGAAGACGCCGGCCGTCACGCCGTCGGCCCCGCCCCGGCCTATGGCAGCGCGGAAGAACTGCGCGCCGACATCCAGATCGTCATCGATTCGCTGGCGGCGCACCACGGCGAAGTGCTGGCCGATGCGCGGCTGGCGTCGCTGGCGCGCGCGATTGATGTGTTCGGCTTCCACCTGTCGTCGATCGATCTGCGGCAGGTGTCGGACGTGCACGAAGCGACTGTCGCCGAGCTGTTGAAGGTGTCGGGTGTGGAAGGCGCGTATGCGGCGCTGTCCGAAGCCGACAAGCGCACGCTGCTGCTGCGTGAGCTGCAACAACCGCGCCTGCTGACGCTGCCGTTCCACACGTACAGCGAACAGACCACGTCGGAAATCGACATCTTCCGCGCCGCGCGCGAGGTGCGTGCCCGTTACGGCAACCGCATCGTGCGCAACTACATCATCTCGCACACCGAGACGCTGTCCGACTTGCTGGAAGTGATGTTGCTGCAGAAAGAAGCCGGCATGTTCCGCGCCGGCGCGCGTTTGAACGGGGGCAGCAGCGCCGGGCTGGACGTGATGGTGATCCCGCTGTTCGAGACCATCGAAGACTTGCGCAACGCCCCGCAGATCATGGGCGACCTGCTCGCCCTACCCGGCTTTGATGCCGTGCTGGCCGCACAGGGCAACGAGCAGGAAGTCATGCTCGGCTATTCGGATTCCAACAAGGACGGCGGCTTCCTCACCTCCAACTGGGAGCTGTACAAGGCCGAGCTGGCGCTGGTGGAACTGTTCGAGCGCAAGGGCGTGCGCCTGCGCCTGTTCCACGGCCGCGGCGGCACGGTGGGCCGTGGCGGCGGCCCGACGTATCAGGCCATCCTGTCGCAGCCGCCGGGCACGGTGAACGGGCAGATCCGCCTGACCGAACAGGGCGAGATCATCTCCAGCAAGTTCGCCAACCCCGAGATCGGCCGGCGCAACCTGGAGACCATCGTCGCGGCTACGCTGGAAGCCACGCTGCTACCCACGCGCAATCGCCCGAAGGGTCTCGAAGAATTTGAAGCGGCGATGCAGGCGCTGTCGGACAACGCCTTTGCCGCGTACCGCAACCTCGTCTACGAAACCCCGGGCTTCAAGGACTACTTCTTCGCCACCACGCCCATTACCGAGATTGCCGACCTGAACCTCGGTTCGCGTCCGGCCTCGCGCAAGCTGATGGACAAGAAGCATCGTCGCATTGAAGACCTGCGCGCGATTCCGTGGGGCTTTTCATGGGGCCAGTGCCGCTTGCTGCTGCCGGGCTGGTTCGGCTTTGGCAGCGCGGTGCAGCGCTGGCTGGATGACGCGGGCAACGCGAAAGCCAAGGCCGCGCGTCTGGCCACGCTCAAGCGCATGCACAAGCAGTGGCCGTTCTTTGCGAACCTCCTGTCGAACATGGACATGGTGCTGTCCAAGGCCGACCTGAACGTGGCCTCGCGTTACGCGCAGCTATGTGACGACCGCAAACTGCGCAACGCGGTGTTCTCGCGCATCTCGGCGGAGTTCACGTTGACCGAGCAGGTGCTGGCAGCCATCACGGGGCAATCGGAGCGGCTGGCCGATAACCCGTTGCTGGCGCGTTCGATCAAGAACCGCTTCCCGTACCTCGACCCGCTGAACCACTTGCAGGTCGAGTTGCTCAAGCGCTTCCGCTCGGGCAAGGCCGGCAGCGACGATGCACGCGTGCGACGCGGCATCCACCTGTCGATCAACGGGATCGCGGCGGGCCTGCGCAATAGCGGTTAAAGGCCAATCAAGCAGCCAGCGCGGTGGCGGCCGGGCGACGGCTGATCCACGCCATCGCCATCGCGCCGGCGTAGGACACCGTCATCAGGCCGAACACCGCTGGCGAGGCGCGGGCCAGATCGGGCATCACCGTGACGACCGCGCCCGCCGCTGCGACACCCAGCAGGCTGCCGGTCTGCCGCGCGGCGTTGAGCAGGCCCGATGCCGTGCCGGCCAACTCGCCCGGCGCCGCAGAGAGGATGGTGGACGTCATCGGCGCAATCGCCAGCGCAGTACCGCCGCCGTACGCCATCATCGCCGCGCTGGCCAGCCACAACGGCGCATGCCCGGTGAGCGCGGCCGACGTTGCGAGCAAACCCGCTGCGCCGATCACAAGGCCGCTCAGCATCATGCTGGGCGTAGAGAAGCGCGCCATCAGCTTGCCCGCGAAGATGTTGCCTGCCGACAAGCTCACAGCCATCGGCAACATGACCAGGCCGGTCTGGCGCGCGCTCAGGTGCTCGACGTTCTGCAGATGCAGGCTCAGCACGAACAGCGCGCCGTAGTAGCCGAAGTTCAACAGAAACCCCACGCCATTGACGGCGCCCAGCGTGCGATGCCCCAGCCAGGCCAGCGGCACGAGCGGCGCACGTGCCCGACGTTCGGCCAGTACGAACAGCGCACCGGCCACCAGCATCAACAACGCGGCACCCCACACCCAAGGTGATTGCGCACCGCGCACTGGCCATTCAATCGCCGCGAAGCACAGCGCCGCGAGCATCACCGCGCTGGTCACCTGCCCTGCCCAGTCGAATGGCCGTGCGCGCGCAGGCTGTACGTGGCGCACGATCACCCACGTGCCCAGCATGCCCACCACACCCAGCGGCACATTGATGAGAAAGGCGCTGCGCCAGCCATACGTGTCGACCAGGATGCCACCCAGCGCCGGCCCCACGGCGGCGGCAGTTGCCACGATGGCGCCCCACAGGCCGATGGCCCAGGCGCGCTCGCGCGGATCTTCAAACGTGCTGCGAATGAGCGACAGCGAGCTCGGCAGAAACATCGCCGCGCCCACGCCTTGCAGGATGCGCGCGGCAATCAGCGCGGCCACCGAAGGCGCCAGCCCGCACCCGGCCGAGGCCACGATAAACACGGCCATCCCTGCCATAAACACGGTGCGCGCGCCAATGCGGTCGCTCAGCAGGCCGCCCGTGAGGATGAAGGCAGCAAAGGCGAGCGTGTAGGCATCGACGATCCAGGCAAGCTCCGCGACGCTGCTGTGCAGACTGTCGCGCATGGCGATGAGCGCCACGTTCACCACCGTGGTGTCGAGCACGGCCATGAACACGCCCGACGTGAGGATGCCCAGCGTGGCGTTGCGGCGCCACCGGCTGAGATCGGCGGCAGGCGGTGCGACAGGAATGGCGTTGCAGGAAGACATGGCGGAACCGTTTGGCAATTTCATGGAGCCAAGTGTAGGCTGGGGAATGCATGCAAAAAAGCAGCGTTTTTGCATTGCATCACAGCAAAAATGCATCACTCGCACGACGAACATCCGGAGCCAATGTGAACTGGGACAACGCACGCTTCTTCCTGGCCGTCGCACGCACCTGCACGCTGCGCGGCGCTGCACAGCGCCTGGGCGTGGATCAGGCCACGGTCGGCCGCCGCATCGCCACGCTGGAGGAGGAACTGTCGGCCAAGCTGTTCCTGCGCACGTCGACGGCGCTGGTACTGACGCCCGCCGGCGAAGCGCTGATCGGCCCGGCGGAAGCGATGGAGCAGGCGGCGCACACCATTGAGCGTCGCGTCGCCGGCATCGACGAACAACTGGCCGGCACGATCCGCGTGGCCACGACCGACACGATGGCCGCCACCTTCGTGCTGCCGGCCATCGCGCAGTTACGGCAGCGGCATCCGGGCATCGACGTGGTCTGCATGGCGTCCAAGAGCATCGCCAACCTGACCAAACGCGAGGCCGATGTGGCGGTGCGCACCCTGCGGCCGGACGCGCCGGATCTCATCGCGCGGCGCATCGGGCAAATGGAAACCGGTGTCTATGCAAGTCGCGGCTACGTTGCTGCGCGCGGTGAGCCGGAAGAAGGGAGCGCCTTTGCGGGGCACGACCTGGTGCTGTACCCGCGCAATGAGGTGCCGTGGATGTGGGACGACCTCTGCGGCGAGCCCATCACGCGCGGGCGTGTTGTCTTGCAGAGCAACTCGGCCTTGGCGCTGTTTGAAGCGGTGGCTGCAGGCATCGGGATCACAGAGCTGGTCTGCCGCCGCGCCGAAGCGTATCCGCACCTGGTGCGCGTGCTGCCGAACCGCCGCAGCATGCAGGACGTCTGGCTGGTCACCCACGCCGATCTGCACAAAACCGCGCGCGTGCGGGCGCTGCTGGATTGCATCGTCGAAGCCTTCGAGGCGCACAAAAAAACCGCCACGCCGTAACGAGCGCGCAGTGTGGCGGTCTCCCAGCCCAAAGCTTCAGCTGATGAAAGCCACCGGCACCGGGTCTTCGCCCAGCACCGAGAGCAGCACAGCCCAGTGCATGGCCTCGTCGCCCAGGATGCTGGCGGCGGCCTTGGTCAGATCGCGCGTGTAGAAATTCGGCATCACGCCCAGGTAGGCGGAAGTGGCGCCTTTCTCCAGGCCGGCTGCAAAGCGCAGCACGTCGGCCTGCGTCTTCAACTGTTTGACCGGGAAGTTGTATTCGGCCACCTTCTTTTCCATGACGGGTGTGCCGCCCAGCTTGGACACCGTGCCTGCCAGCACCGACGCATGCGCCTTGTGATGGCCCTGGAACTTCACCGCCGTCGCCAGTACGGGCTTCTTGAGCAAGCCGCTTTCTGCGCCCACCTGATACGCGGCAATGGCTTGATACTCCAGCCCGAGCGCCGTGTTCAGGATATTGATGTCGTCCTTCACGCTGCCCGCCTGGGTCTGTGCCCAGGCCGGCATCGATTGCCCCAGCGATACCGCCGCCAGCGAGCCCAGCGCCATCAGCCCCGGCGCGCGTAGCAGCACGCGACGGCGCACATCGATACGTGGGCTATCAGCATCGAACAGATCCACGTTTTTGGTCGTATCCATCGTTGCACTCCTTTGCATTTGTGAGGAGGAAGCCCGCCCGTGCGGAGGCGAGCCATCGGCGTTTGTCCAGCGCCTGCCCGCTTATACGGAGGCCATCATCAAACGGATGCAAACCGCAGCGCCATCCACGTGATTTGCCCCCGCGGCTGCGGTTTCTTCCTACACTTTGAGCACACCCGTCCACAAAGCCGCCCGTGCTCACCGCCCAACGCAACGCCGCAGACCACGCAGCACCGGCCGCCAGTGAATCGCCGGCAGCCACAGGCCGCGCCCAGAGTGCGGACGCGGAAGAACTGGCTGCGCTGCTGCAACGCATCGGCCTGGGCGAGCGCGATGCCCTGCGCACCCTCTACACACGCTGCGCCCCGAAACTGTTTGGGCTCGCGCTGCGTATCTTGGTCAGGAAAGACTGGGCCGAGGACGTCTTGCAAGAAAGCTTCGTCAACATCTGGCGCCACGCCGGCGACTACCGCCCCCACTTGGCCGCCCCGATGACGTGGATGACCACCATCGTGCGCAACCGTGCACTCGATTGCCTGCGCCGACAGCATGCTGAGCGCGTGCAGGAATCCGTGCCGCTGGACGAAACCCACGCCGAGGCACTGGCGGACCACGCCCCCGGCCCCGCCGACCTCGCGCTCGCCGGCCAGCAGGCACGCGCGCTGGCCGAATGCCTTAAGCGCCTGGACCCGAAGCAGCGTGAAATCGTGTCGCTCGCCTATCTGCGTGACCTGTCGCACAGCGAACTGGCGCAAGTGCTTTCCCTGCCGCTGGGCACGGTCAAATCGTGGATGCGGCGCGGGCTGGACCGCCTGCGCGAGTGCCTCGGAGCGCCCTGATGGACCCGCGCCGCCACCCCAACCTCATCGACAAGCTGGCCGCCGAATACGCGGTCGGCACGCTGCGGGCGGGCGCGCGCCGCCGGTTCGAGCAGTGGATCCGCCACCATGACGACGTTCGCACGACCGTCGAGCGCTGGCAGCGTTACCTGGCCGACCTGCCTGCGCTCCAGCCGGCCACGGCGCCGCTGCCAGAAATTCTCTGCCGGGTGGAAGTGCAGCTCGGCTGGCGCGAACCGCCTCCACGACGGAAGCTTGGCTGGCAGCGTCTGTGGCAAGGCGTTGGCTTCTGGCGCGGCGCCACGGCGGTCGCAGCGGTTGTCGCCGCCGTGGCAATCGGGCTGAACCTGCGGCTGACGCAGCAATTGCACGAAGCGCCCGTCGCCAACGCCGTGGCCGTACTGCAGGATGCGCAGGCGCAGGCGGCCGTTCTCGTCACTTGGGATGCGCGCACCGGCACGCTGTCGCTCAAGCGACTGGACGCCACGCCGCTCACCGCAGACCAGGCGTTGCAACTCTGGGCACTGCTGCCGGATGGGCATCCGCAGTCACTTGCACTGATCGGCCATCAGCGCGCGGTGCGGCTGACTGTGGCGCAGCCGTTGCGGCAGGTGCCGATGCTGGCCATCAGCGTGGAGCCGCGCGGGGGCTCGCCCAACCCGAACGGGCCGACTGGGCCGGTGGTGTTCAAGGGCTCGTTGATCGACAGCACCCTGTAGCTGGCCGGGGGTTGAACGGTCCAGCGGACGATATAATCGCGGTTTCCTGAATTTGCGGCCCGTGCACCCCACTGGCCGCCCTCCTCCAGCTGTCCGCCATGACCTCCCAACTCGCCAAGAAGGCCGAAGCGTGGTCCGCCCGCTTTAACGAGCCGATGTCCGACCTCGTCAAGCGCTATACCGCGTCGGTGTTCTTCGACAAGCGCCTAGCGCTGTTCGACATCCAGGGCTCGCTCGCACACGCGGCCATGCTCGCCAAGCAGGGCATCATCGCCGAGGCTGACCGCGCTGCCATTGAAAAGGGCATGACGCAGATCCGCCAGGAGATCGAATCCGGCACGTTCGAATGGAAGCTGGACCTGGAAGACGTGCACCTGAACATCGAAGCGCGCCTCACCGCCATGGCGGGCGACGCCGGCAAGCGTCTGCACACCGGCCGCTCGCGCAACGACCAGGTCGCCACCGACATCCGCCTGTGGCTGCGCAGCGAGATCGACAACATCGTCGGCCTGCTCAAGGCGCTGCGCGGCGCGCTGCTGAACCTGGCCGAGCAGCACACCAACACCATCGTCCCAGGCTTCACGCACCTGCAGGTTGCGCAACCGGTGGTGTTCGGCCACCACCTGCTGGCCTACGTGGAGATGTTCACCCGCGACACCGAGCGCATGCTCGATGCTCGCCGCCGCGTGAACCGCCTGCCGCTGGGCGCCGCCGCGCTGGCCGGCACGAGCTACCCGATCGACCGCGAATTCGTCGCACAGCAACTCGGCTTTGACGGCGTGTGCCGCAACTCGCTGGATGCCGTGTCCGACCGCGACTTCGCCATCGAATTCTGCGCTGCGGCCGCGCTCATCATGACGCACGTCTCGCGCTTCTCTGAAGAGCTGGTGCTGTGGATGAGCCCGCGTGTGGGCTTTATCGACATCGCCGACCGCTTCTGCACCGGCAGCTCGATCATGCCGCAGAAGAAGAACCCCGACGTGCCCGAACTCGCACGCGGCAAGACCGGCCGAGTCAACGGCCACCTGATCGGCCTGCTCACGCTGATGAAGGGCCAGCCGCTGGCGTACAACAAGGACAACCAGGAAGACAAGGAACCGCTGTTCGACACCGTGGACACCGTGGTCGACACACTGCGCATCTTTGCCGACATGGTGCCGGGCATCACTGTCAAGGCCGACGCCATGCGCGCTGCCGCGCTGCAGGGCTACGCCACCGCCACCGATCTGGCCGACTACCTGGTCAAGCGCGGCCTGCCCTTCCGCGATGCACACGAAGCCGTGGCCCACGCCGTGCGCGCCTGTGACGACCTGCGCTGCGACTTGGCCGATCTGTCGGTTGCGCAACTGCGCGATATCAGCGGCCTCGGCGACAAGGCCAACCTCATCGGCGACGACGTGCATGCGGTGCTGACGCTGGAAGGCTCCGTTGCTTCGCGCAACCACATCGGCGGGACTGCGCCGGAACGGGTGAAGCAAGCGATTGCGTTTGCGCGGGCTGCGTTGGTCGAGTAATTCGCAGCACGCTTCAAGAAAAAACGCCGCGCAGAGGATTGCGCGGCGTTTTTTTCTGTTTGGAAAGATGCTAACGAGTAATCTGCTAATGCTTCGCGCTCCACACTGCCCGCAACGCTTGAAAACCTTGCCGCCCGACGCGGGGCACAGCACCCCAGCAGACGACGAGCCTGCCGCATGAGCGGCAGACCAATAAGACACGAATCCAAGGCGACTCATGGCAAATAACGATTTGAGCGGTCTCGTGCAGGACTGGGGTAGTTTTGAGCTGTTGGTCGCAAAACTGAACGAGACAGGCACGGCCAAAGTACAACACAACGTCGTATTGACAGGAAAATCTGGAGCTCCAAGACAGATCGACGTCGCCATCCGACATCGAGAAGGTCTATATGAGCACTTGATAATCGTGGAATGCAAATATTGGAAGGAAAATGTATCTCGGCTTCATGTGGACGCCTTGCAATCCGCAATCCAAGATCTGGGCGCGTCGAAAGGCGTCATTTTCTCGGTCGCCGGCTTTCAAGAAGGTGCTGTCACAGCAGCAAAACATAACCACATCGAACTCTTCCGCGTCCGAGAGCTCTCGGATGAAGAATGGGGGTTACCGGGCCGCGTTGTCGATTTCTATATGCAGTACTTTGAACGTTCGATCGGCAACTTCAAAATCGAAGAGGCGATAGTACTGGGGCCTCCGAGCGGCCCTTTGAATATTGCCATCAGCCTAGGCGATCCCGCGCGAAACAGCATCACGCCAACCATAAAGCTGGATGGTTCCTGCGGAAAAACTCTCGAAGAAATCTTGACAGATGTTTCACAACGCGCTCTCGGAGAGTTTACGAAGGAGACTTTTACAATCAACGGTGGTGTCGAGGGTGTCACTTATATGACGGGACAAGTAAATTTTGTCCCGCAGGATGCTCTGCTAGTCAATATATCCGGCGCTCTCGTTCAGCTTAAACGCATGACCTTCGATCTTGGAATAAAGATCACTCAGAATCGATTTATTCTCGATCGTAGTGCAAATTATCAATTTGCACTCCTTATTGAAGATTCAATCCGAAAAACTGTTTCCTCTGCATCACGGCGACAAGATGAAACCGTTACGTCACTGACACCCTACGATAAATCAACCACCCCGCAAGACGAAGCGCTTAAGAATGGATCAGTTCTGAAAATTTACCTAAGCAATATGTTTGCGTATGACGAAGTTCTCGGCCTAAATCCCGTTCCAATCGACACTTTGCGAAAGCCACTATGAGACGTCGCCCAACGCCAATGCTTAGGCTAGTAAAGCGAAAATTTTCAAGGACATCTTAGACTCCAGCTTCAAGTGCAGCACCAAGCATCAAGTAAGGGAGATCTCTCAACGGTAACGCTGACTCAACTCAACGACATCGCCAAACTGCTCAATGGCCGACCACGCCAGAGGCTCAGTTGGGATGTTCTTGAAGCAGCGACGGCCGAGGGGCTAGAAAACGCGGGGAGCTTTGACTCTTGAGACCGCTGAGTCAAAAAAAAACGCCACGCTGATCAGCGCGGCGTTTTGCGTTTGTACGACTCAAATTTACCGGACGCAGTCGACGAAGTACCCCATCTTGCCGTCGATCTCTTCTTCCACCAGCCCGTGGATGTCCGTCTCGAAGCCCGGGAATAGCTTGTTGAACTCACGCGCAAACTGCAGGTACTGCACGATCGTCTTGTTGAAGCGCTCACCCGGAATCAGCAGCGGAATGCCCGGCGGATACGGCGTCAGCAGAATGGCGGTGATGCGGCCTTCCAGTTCGTCGATGCCCACGCGCTCGATCTCGCGGTGCGCCATCATCGCCCAGGCGTCGGACGGCTTCATCGCCGGTTCCATGTTCGACAGGTACATCTCGGTCGTCACGCGGGCCACGTCGTTGGCCTGGTAGACGCTGTGGATGCTGTCGCACAGTTCGCGCAGGCCGATGCGCTCGTACTGCGGATACTGGCGCACGAACTCCGGCAGCACGCGCCAGCACGGCTGGTTGTTGTCGTAGTCGTCCTTGAACTGCTGCAGCTCGGTCACCAGCGAATTCCAGCGGCCCTTGGTAATGCCGATGGTGAACATGATGAAGAACGAGTACAGACCGGTCTTCTCGACGATGATGCCGTGCTCGGCCAGATAGCGGGTGACGATGGCGGCCGGAATGCCCGAGTCGCTGAACTTGCCGTCCACGTCCAGGCCCGGGGTGATGATGGTGGCCTTGATCGGGTCGAGCAGGTTGAAGTCTTCGGCCAGGTTGCCGAAGCCGTGCCAGCGCTCGTTGGCCTTGAGCATCCACGCTTCGCGTTCTTCAATGCCTTCGTCGGACAGATCGTTCGGGCCCCAGACCTTGAACCACCAGTCGTCGCCGCGGCCGCTTCCACCATTCGTGCCGACGTATTCCTGCTCCACCTTGCGCATGGCGCGGCGGAAATCCAGCGCCTCGGCAATGCTCTCTTCCACCAGCGCGGTGCCGCCCGGTGCTTCCATCATCGCGGCCGCCACGTCGCACGAGGCGATGATCGAATACTGCGGGCTCGTCGACGTATGCATCAGATACGCCTCGTTGAAGCGGTACGTATCGAGCTTGCGCGTCTCGGAATCCTGCACGAGGATCTGCGAGGCCTGCGACAAACCAGCCAGCAGCTTGTGCGTGCTCTGCGTGGCGAACACCAGCGCGTCCTTGCTGCGCGCGCGGCCGTGGCCGATCGCGTGCATGTTCTCGTAGAACGGGTGGAACGACGCGTGCGGCAGCCACGCCTCATCAAAGTGCAGCGTGTCGATTTCGGTCGACAGCATGTTCTTGATCATCTCGGCGTTGTACAGCACGCCGTCGTAGGTGCCCTGCGTGATGGTCAGGATGCGCGGCTTCTTGTTCTTGGCCTGGCTGGCGAACGGGTGATCGGCGATCTTCTTGGCGATCGTTTCCGGCTCGAACTCGCTCTTCGGGATCGGGCCGATGATGCCGAAGTGGTTGCGCGTCGGCATCAGGAACACGGGGATCGCGCCCGTCATCATGATCGCATGCAGGATCGACTTGTGGCAGTTGCGGTCCACCAGGACGATGTCGCCAGGCGCCACGTTGGCGTGCCACACCATCTTGTTTGACGTGGACGTGCCGTTGGTCACGAAGAACATGTGGTCCGAGCCGAAGATGCGCGCGGCATTGCGCTCGGACGCGGCCACCGGGCCCGTGTGGTCGAGCAGCTGGCCGAGTTCTTCCACCGCGTTACAGACGTCGGCGCGCAGCATGTTCTCGCCAAAGAACTGGTGGAACACCTGGCCCACCGGGCTCTTCAGGAACGCCACACCGCCCGAGTGCCCCGGGCAGTGCCACGAATATGAGCTGTCCTGCGCGTAGTCGATCAGCGCCTTGAAGAACGGCGGCGGCAATGAATCCAGATAGTTGCGCGCTTCACGGATGATGTGTCGGGCCACGAACTCGGGCGTGTCCTCGAACATGTGGATGAAGCCATGCAGCTCGCGCAGCACGTCGTTGGGCAGGTGGCGCGAGGTGCGCGTCTCGCCGTACAGGAAGATGGGGATGTCGGCGTTGCGGCGGCGCACTTCGGCCACGAAGGCGCGCAGGTTCTCGACCGCTTCCGGTTCCGGCTTGTCGTTGTCGGGATTGATGAATTCGTCGTCGTCGATCGAGACGATGAAGGTGGACGCGCGGCTCGACTGCTGCGCGAACGAGGTCAGATCACCATAGCTGGTGAGGCCGATGACCTCCATCCCTTCTGTTTCGATGGCCTGAGCCAGCGCGCGAATGCCCGACCCGGAGATGTTCTCGGAGCGGAAGTCCTCGTCGATGATGATGACGGGAAAGCGGAATTTCATCGTGGTTCCTTAAGCTGAAAGGTACCGCTCCGGATACGCCTAAACGCGCGGAAACGGACTACAAAAACTAGGTCTTGGGCAGCGTGACGCCGTGCTGGCCCTGGTACTTGCCACCACGATCCTTGTACGAGGTTTCGCATTCCTCGTCGGACTCAAAGAACAGCACCTGCGCGCAGCCCTCGCCGGCGTAGATCTTGGCGGGCAGCGGCGTGGTGTTGGAGAACTCCAGCGTCACGTAGCCTTCCCACTCGGGCTCGAACGGCGTGACGTTGACGATGATCCCGCAGCGCGCGTACGTGCTCTTGCCCAGACACACGGTCAGCACCGTGCGCGGGATGCGGAAGTACTCCATCGTGCGGGCCAGCGCGAACGAGTTCGGCGGGATGATGCACACATCGCCCTTGAAGTCGACAAACGACTTCTCGTCGAAGTTCTTCGGATCGACGATGGTGCTGTTGATGTTGGTGAAGATCTTGAATTCGTCGGCGCAGCGAATGTCGTAGCCGTAGCTCGACGTGCCGTAGGAGACGATGCGGCGGCCTTCGGACTCGCGCACCTGGCCGGGCTCGAACGGCTCGATCATGCCGTGCTGCTCGGCCATACGGCGGATCCACTTGTCGGATTTGATGCTCATGGAGCGTCCAGATACCTTGGATGAACAAATGGGGGCAGGCTTCGCGGTGCGAAAACTGTCCCCAT
>Ga0070659_100000554_pt1 | contig 27347 bp, 29 predicted proteins | sample KBSC23metaG_FD_64666 | JGI IMG/M metagenome (GOLD analysis project Ga0070659, IMG submission 64666) | Corn rhizosphere microbial communities from Kellogg Biological Station, Michigan, USA - KBS C2-3 metaG | ecosystem: Host-associated > Plants > Roots > Rhizosphere > Soil ... | reverse complement strand
AGCCGGCCGATGAACTCGGGGATCATGCCGTACTTCAACAGGTCTTCCGGCATCACGTCGGCGAAGACGTCGGCGGTGTCGAGGTCGGCCTTGCCGCGCATCGTGGCGCCGAAGCCGATGCCCTTCTTGCCGACCCGCGACTCGATCACCTTGTCGAGCCCGGCGAACGCGCCGCCGACGATGAACAGCACGTTGGTGGTGTCGATCTGGATGAACTCCTGGTGCGGGTGCTTGCGGCCGCCCTGCGGCGGCACGCTCGCCGTCGTACCTTCCAGGATCTTCAGCAGCGCTTGCTGGACGCCTTCGCCGGAGACGTCGCGGGTGATCGACGGGTTCTCGCTCTTGCGGGCGATCTTGTCGATCTCGTCGATGTAGATGATGCCGGTCTCGGCCTTCTTGACGTCGTAGTCGGCGGCCTGGATCAGCTTGAGCAGAATGTTCTCGACGTCCTCGCCGACGTAGCCGGCTTCGGTGAGCGCGGTCGCGTCGGCGATCGCGAACGGGACGTTGAGCATCTTGGCGAGGGTCTGCGCGAGCAGCGTCTTGCCGCAGCCGGTGGGGCCGAGCAGCATGATGTTGGACTTCTGCAGCTCGACCGGGTCTTTGTCGGTCGCGCCGGCCTGGACCCGCTTGTAGTGGTTGTAGACGGCGACCGAGAGGGTCTTCTTCGCGTTGTCCTGCCCGATGACGTAGCCGTCGAGGAACTCGTAGATCTCCTTGGGCTTGGGCAGCTCGTCGAACTTGACGTCGGAGCTCTCGGTGAGCTCTTCCTCGATGATCTCGTTGCAGAGGTCGATGCACTCGTCGCAGATGTACACGCCGGGGCCGGCGATGAGCTTCTTGACCTGCTTCTGGCTCTTTCCGCAGAAGGAGCATTTGAGCAGGTCGCCACCGTCACCGATGCGTGCCACTCGGTCTCCTTCGCTCGACGGAGGCTCCCGACCCGGGCGACGTCCGGAACGACGTCGCCGAGCACGCGAGCATCCCACCGCCGGCCAAGCCCGGCGGATAGGTACGACGGTACCGCGTTACGCGGATTCGGGAACCCCTCTTTGGGTGAGCCACGCCCGAAATGGGCGTGTCGGATCACCCGATCGGCGCAGCGCGGCCCCGGATCGGGCTTACGGCGCCCCGGCGGGGGTCAGTTTGCGGCTCTGGATGACCTCGTCGATGAGGCCGTATTCGACCGCCTCGTCGGCGGTGAGGATCTTGTCGCGCTCGATGTCGGTGCGGACCTGCTCCTCGGTGCGGCCGGAGTGGCGGGCCAGCAGGGTCTCGAGCAGGCTGCGCATCCGGAGGATCTCGCGGGCCTGGATCTCGATGTCGCTGCCCTGGCCGCCGCCCTCGCTGTAGGGCTGGTGGATGAGGATGCGGCTGTTGGGCAGCGCGAACCGCTTGCCGTGGGTGCCGGCGGCGAGCAGGACGGCCGCGGCCGAGGCGGCTTGGCCCATGCAAACGGTCTGGATGTCGGGCCGGATGAACTGCATGGTGTCGTAGATCGCGGTCAGCGCGGTGAACGAGCCGCCGGGCGAGTTGATGTAGACGTAGATGTCGCGGTCGGGGTCCATCGACTCCAGGCAGAGCAGCTGCGCCATGACGTCGTTGGCCGACGTGTCGTCGATCGGCGCGCCGAGGAAGATGATCCGCTCCTCGAACAGCTTGGTGTAGGGCGAGAGCTCCTTGAACCCGTAGGACGTGCGCTCGGTGAACGTCGGGAGCACGTATCGCGCTTCGTGCATTGGGGTCTCCTTATGTCTCTCGGCGGTCAGGAGACCGCGCCCTCGGAGGGCACCTGGTTGGCTCGGGTGACGACGTGGTCGACGAAGCCGTAGTCCTTGGCCTCGTCGGCGGTGAACCAGCGGTCGCGGTCGGAGTCCCGCTCGATCTGCTCGACCGTCTGGCCGGTGTGGAAGGCGATCCGCTCCTGCAGGATCTTCTTGGTGTAGAGCATCTGCTCGGCCTGGATGGCGATGTCGCTCGCGGTGCCGCCGAGGCCGCCGGACGGCTGGTGCATCATCACGCGGGCGTGCGGGGTGGCGTAGCGCTTGCCCTGCGCGCCGGCGCAGAGCAGGAACTGCCCCATGCTGGCGGCGAGGCCCATCGCGACGGTCGCGACGTCGTTCTCGACGTACTGCATCGTGTCGTAGATGGCCATGCCGGCGGAGACGCTGCCGCCGGGGCTGTTGATGTAGAGGTAGATGTCGCGGTCCGGGTCCTCGGCGGCGAGGAGCAGCAGCTGCGCGCAGATGATGTTGGCGATCGGGTCGTCGACCTGGCTGCCGAGGAAGACGATCCGCTCGCGGAGCAGCCGCTCGTAGACGGAGTCGTTGAGGTTCATCCCGCCGCCGGGCGCGCGGGCGGTCTCGCTGGCCGACGCAGGGGTCCAGATCTGCTCGCTCATGACGAGAACCCTAGTCCTGCGCGGGCCGCCGTACGACGGAGATCGTCAGGTGTTCGCTGTCGGCGTTACTCGTCGTCGTCGGCGGCGTCGGTTTCGTCCGCCTCGTCGTCGGCGGCGGGGCTGAACTGGTCGGTCAGCTCGTCGAGGTCGACCGGGCGGCCGGAGGCGTCGGTGATCGTGGCGCTCTCCAGCAGCATGGCGAGGGCCTTGCCGCGGAGCAGTTCGCTCATGAGCGAGCCGAGGCCGCCGGAGTTGACGACCTCCTGGGCGTACTGCTCGGCGCGCATGCCGTTCTGCCGGGCCCGCCGGACGATCTGGTCAGTGAGCTCGGGCTCCGAGACGCTGAGCTCCTCCTTGCGGGCGATCGCGTCGAGCAGGAACTGGGCCTTGATGGCCTGCCGGGCGTTGGTCTCGATCTCGGTGTCGATGTCCTCGACGGTGCGGCCTTCCATGTCGGCGTACTGCTCTTTGGTCATGCCGGCGGCGGCGAGCTGCTGCTCCAAGGACTGCTTGCGGTAGTTGACCTCGTCGGCGAGGACGTGCTCGGGCATGGGCACGTCGGCGCGGTCGAGCAGGACCTCGAGGACGCGGTCGCGGGCCTGGACGCCCTGCTGCATCTTGCCGATGCGCTCGACGCGCTGCTTTAGGTCGGCGCGGAGCTCGTCGATGGTGTCGAACTCGCTGGCGGTCTGGGCGAAGTCGTCGTCGAGCTCGGGCAGATCCTTCTGCTTGACGCTGCGCACGGTGACGGTCGCCTTGGCCGCCTCGCCGCCGCGGTCGCCCGCTCGCAGCTGGGTCTCGAACTCCTTCGACTCGCCGGCCTGGAGGCCGACGATCGCGTCGTCGAGGCCGCGGACGAGGGAGTCGCTGCCGACCTCGTAGGAGAGGTTGGTGGCCTGGGCGTCTTCGATGTTCTCGCCCTCGATCGTGGCGGTGAGGTCGATCGAGACGTAGTCGCCCGTCTCTGCGGCGCGCTCGGCGGTCTTGAGGGTCGCGAAGCGCTCGCGGAGTGCGCCGAGCTGCTCCTCGACGAACGCGTCGCTGGCCTCGGCGTCGTCGACCGTGACCGGCAGGTTGGTGTAGTCGGGCAGCTCGAACTCGGGACGCACGTCGACCTCGGCGGTGAAGACGAGCTGGTCGCCGTCGGCGAAGTTGGTCACCTCGATCTCGGGGTGGCCGAGGATGCTGATGTTGTTCTCTCGGACGGCCTCGGTGTAGAGCTTGGGCAGCGCGTCGTTGACGGCCTCCTCGAGCACCGCGGCGCGGCCGACGTACTGGTCGAGGATGCGCGGCGGCACCTTGCCGGGGCGGAAGCCCTTGATGCGGACCTGCTGGCCGATCTTGCGGTAGGCCGTGTCGAGGCTGGGCTTGAGGTCGTCGAACGTGGCTTCGACGGTGAGCTTGACCCGGGTCGGGCCGAGGGTCTCGACGGCGCTCTTCATCTGCGTCTTTCTGTCGGTGTGCGGGCGGGGTGCGGCTGTTGCTGGGACGTTCATCGGGGCGTTCGTGGGGCGTTCGTGGGGCGTTCGTCGGGGCGGGGAGACTCGAACTCCCGATCTCCTGCTCCCAAAGCAGGCGCGCTAGCCACTACGCTACGCCCCGCGGCGTCGGTCGATTCTAGAGGTCTGTTGTGGATTCGTCCGCCGCGCGCGGGCGTAGCTCAATGGCAGAGCCCCAGCCTTCCAAGCTGGCCATGCCGGTTCGATCCCGGTCGCCCGCTCCAACTAGGGCGTGGTCCGTCGAGGAGACGAACGCTCGCGTCTCCGAGCTATCGCGCGCCGGAGGCGTCACGCGCGAACAAGCACCGGACCGCCGACTCCACGGCGTCGCCGGCGGTTCCACCACTGGACCGAAACGTCCTCAACGGACGAGGAGGCCCGCGTCGTAGCCGAACACGAAGATGCAGAACAGCATCAGCGCAAACGGCAGCACGTGCCTCGTCCTGTCCATCCGTTCACGAGTGCGGGCGCCCCGGCTTGCCGCCAGCATCAGCGCCACGTCGATCTCGTTCTGAGCCAGCACCAAAGGTCGGCGCGGCGCGGCACTCCCCGTCACGTTGATCCCCCCGCGATGAGTCATGAGCTACGCCGCCGACGGCCGGAACGACTCTGACCGCTCGACCGCTGTGTCACCTCGGGAACGCAACCATCTCGTCATGTCGAGACCGCTGATCGGCCGGCTGAAGTAGTACCCCTGCGCCATGTCGCACCCTGCGTCCGTCAGCAGCGCCGCGACGTCGGCGTCCTCGACGCCTTCCGCGACGACGGACAAGCCCAGGTTGTGCCCGAGCTCCACGATCGATCGCGCGAGAGTCGCGCTCTGCTCGTCCTCCGCCATGTTCGTGACGAAACTGCGGTCGATCTTCAGCTCGTGCACCGGCAGGTCGCGCAGGTAGCTCAACGACGCGTACCCCGTGCCGTAGTCGTCTACGGAGATCTTCACACCGAGATCACGCAACGTCGACAACACCTCGATCGCCCGGTCGGTGTCCTGCATCGCCGAGCATTCCGTGATTTCCAGCACCAACCGATCCGGTGTGACACCGGCACGGGTGAGCTGGATGAGCACCTCGGTCGGGAAAGTCGGGTCGAGCAGGGTGCGCGTGGGAATGTTCACCGCGACCGGTGCATCGATGCCCTGGTCGGCCCAGATCCGTGCCTGGCGCAGCGCCTTCTCCATCACCACGCTGGTGATGCGGTCGATCAGCTCGGTCTCCTCGACGGCGTACAGGAACGCCGCCGGGGCCATCAGCCCGTTGTCCGGGTGCTGCCAGCGGACGAGCGCCTCCACGCCGTAGACGTGACCGTCGTCGAGCGCGATCTTCGGCTGGTAGTGCACGACGAACTCGTCGCGATCGAGCGCATGGCGCAGTTCGTTGACCAGATGGATCTTTCCGAGCGTTCGCTCGCTTTGTTCTTCGGTGAAGACCATGACCCCGCCGCCGGCTTCCTTCGCCGCGTACATCGCGATATCTGCGCGGCGCAGCAGCGTCGTCAGGTCGGTGCCATCCGACGGCGGCGCGGCAATGCCGATGCTGACGTCGATGTCGACACTCGTCCCGTCGATCACGAACGGTGCACGCAACGCCGACCGCAACCGCGTGGCCACCACGCGGCCGACCTCCACGGTCGCGTCCGGGAGCAGTACGGCGAATTCGTCGCCACCGAGCCGGGCAACGACGTCTCGCGTCTTGACTGACCGGGTGAGCCGGCGCGCCACTTCGACGAGGAGCTGGTCGCCGACATGGTGGCCGAGGCTGTCGTTGACCTCCTTGAACCGGTCGAGGTCGAGCAGCAGCAACGCCGGCCGCCCCCGGCGAGCCTGATCCGGGGTCATCGCCGCGAGGGCGTGCTCGGCGAGCGCATAGCGGTTCGGAGTCCCTGTCAGCGCATCGGTGCGAGCCAGCTGCTCGACGTGCTGGCGCTGCCGTCGCAGTACGAGAATCAGCAACGAGCCGACCAGGACCGTCGCGGCCAGCACGACGGGAGCGATCAGGGTGAGGCGGTCGTCGTTCTGCTGCGTTCGCCGCAGCTGCTGCAGGCTCTGCACATGCGCCGCCTCCTCCAACCGGCCGAGATCGGCCGACAGCGCCGCCTTGGCGGGGTCGGCGACCGCTTGGTCGGCGGCGAACGCCTCGCGGGCTCGCCCCTTCGCCATTGACTGAATGCTCGCGCGCGCACCGTTCTCGAACGCATCGGCCTCGTCGCGCAGTTGACGTGCATCCGCCTCGGGAGCGATCCCGTGAGCAAGCAGCGCGATCGTCGTTCTGAACTGCGCGACTGCCGCGTTGAAGGCGCGGAGCGAAGCCGGCTTCGGATGGAGCAGGTAGTCGCCGTACGTCGCTGCCGCGCGCTCCGCGTCGTACCGCGCGTCCTGATACGCGTCCGCTGCCGTCGCCCGCGAAGCCGCGTAGGCCGTCGTCTCGCCGAGCTCGTGTGCGGTGACGAGAGCAACCGTCGTCACTGCGAGCACCAGGAGCAACAGGCACGCGGCGGCCCAACGACCGGCGGCATCCAGCGTGCGGCGGCGTCTCAGCCCGACGACCTCGTTCATTGCGTCCCCCCAACAACTGCTTCGCGGCGAGGGCGCTCATTGCCCTCCCGACAAGAGTCGGGGCCGGCACGCTCGGTCAACAGAGGACCAGATACCGAACGTCAGTAGTGCACTGGCGCTAGCTCGACAACCTCTTATAGGCCACCTCCATTGCGCGATGCGTTCGAAATGCCCACAATCGGAACCGCACGGCAATTCATCCGTGCTCGGGCCGGGGTGGGGTTCGGATGGGCGGTACGTCCGGCATCGGGTTCGAAGCAATACTCGACGCCGCACCTGACGCGATCATCGGCGTCGACTGCGCCGGTGCGATAGTCCTCGTCAACGCGCAGGCCGAGCGCTTCTTCGGTTATCAGCGAGCGGAGTTGCTCGGCCAGCAAGTCGAGGTGCTCATCCCCGACAGCGCACAGGCAATCCATCCGCAGCATCGCCTCGACTACCTCCGCAATCCCCGGTTCCGGCCCATGGGCCTCGGAAAGGAGCTGGCGGGACGCCGTCGTGACGGCAGCGAGTTCCCGGCGGAGATCTCGCTTTCGGCCGTCGAGACCGAGAACGGCACCGTCGTCGTCGCCGCCGTACGAGACGCGACCGACCGGATCCATGCGGAAGCCAAGTTCCGCGGGCTGCTGGAAGCGGCCCCTGACGCCGTCGTCTGCGTCGACCGCGACGGTCGCATCGCGCTCGTGAACGCCCAGGCCGAACGGCTGTTCGGATACCATCGGTCCGAAATGCTGGGGCAATCAGTCGAACTCCTCGTGCCCGAACACTCCCGGGCCGCGCACCCGCGTCGCAGGCAGAGCTACTTCGCCGACCCGAACCCCCGCCCCATGGGTGCGGGAATGCAACTGGCCGCTCGTCGTAAGGACGGCAGCGAGTTCCCCGCCGAGATCAGCCTGGCGTCGCTCGAAACGGAAGAGGGCCTGCTCGTCTCGGCGGCGATTCGCGACGTGTCCGACCGGCTCGAGGCCCAGGCCGAACGCGAGCGGCTCGAGGCCGAGGCCGAGCGCGACCGAATCGAGCGGCAGCGGAATCAGTCGCAACGGCTCGAGAGCCTCGGCCAGCTCGCCGGCGGCGTCGCCCACGACTTCAACAACCTACTCGGCGCGATCGTGAACTACGCGTCCTTCGTCGGCGAGGAGCTCGACACGGCCGCCGCGGGCGACGTCGACCGCGATTGGTCCGCCGTGCGGCGTGACGTGCACCAGATCCAGGTTGCGACCGACCAGGCGGCGAACCTCACGCATCAGTTGCTGGCGTTCGCCCGCCGCGAAGTGGTGCGGCCCATCGTCTTGTCGATGAACGACGTCGTACGCGAAATCGAGGAGCTGCTACGACGAACGATCGGCGAGCACGTCGAGCTCGCAACCTCGCTCGATCCGGATCTATGGCACACGTCAGGCGACCCAGGGCAGGTAGAGCAAGTTCTCGTCAACCTCGCCGTCAACGCGCGCGACGCGATGCATGGCGGTGGCCGGCTGGCGATCCAGACCGACAACGTCGAGGTCGACGAGACCTACGCGATGATGCGGCCCGACGTGACCGCCGGCCGTTACGCGCGGCTCCGGGTGAGCGACAACGGCCACGGCATGGGCAAGGACGTCCTCGAACGGGCCTTCGAACCGTTCTTCACGACGAAACCCCAAGGTGAGGGCACCGGGCTCGGCTTGGCGACCGTGTACGGAAAAGTGCGCCAAGCCGGCGGCTACGTGCATATCTACTCCGAACCCGGAACCGGCACCTCGGTGACCATCCTCATCCCCGCCACGGACGAACCGGCAGCCGATACCGGACCCGTCTCCAGCAAGCCCGGCGCCCGCGGCGGTGAAACCGTTCTCGTCGTGGAAGACGAGGAACTCATGCGGGAAGTGACCACCCGCATTCTTCGTCGCAACGGCTACGAGGTCCTGGCCGCCGCGAACGGCGACGAGGGGATCACCGCGGCGCAGCAACATGCCGGTCCGATCCACCTGCTCCTCACCGATGTCGTGATGCCGAAGCGGCTCGGCAAGGAAGTCGCCGACCGCATCACGCAGCTGCGCCCGGAAACCAGGGTGTTGTTCATGTCCGGATACGCCGAGCCGGTGTTGGGCGCCGAAGGCCGGCTTCCCGCCGGGGTCACGCTCGTGGAGAAGCCGTTCTCCGAAGCCAAACTGCTGGAAATAGTCAGATCCGTCCTGGACGGCTGACCGGAGGCGCCCATGACCCAGACGCCCGAGACCATCCGCCTCATTCTCGTCGACGACCACGAGATGTTCGCCGAGGGCGTCGCGCGACTCCTCGCAAAGGAACCCGGGTTCGTTCTCGCCGGAATCGCGTCGCGTTGTGACACCGGGATAGGCCTCGCGCGGGAGTCGTCGCCCGACATCGCGATCGTCGACTATCAGTTGCCTGACGGTGACGGCGCATCCCTCGCCGGGCAGATCCTGACCGTGAGCCCCACGACCCGGGTGCTCATGCTGACCGGCTCGGCCGATCCGCGGGCGCTCATCTCCGCGATCGACGCCGGATGTGCGGGCTTCGTCACCAAAGACAAGGCGTTCGCCGAGCTGGTGACCGCCGTACGTCTCGTGCATGGTGGCGAGGCGTTCATCCCGCCCGCGTTGCTCGCCTCGCTGCTCCCCCGGATGGGCCGGACCTATCGGGGCCTGGGTTCCGACCTCACTCCCCGCGAGCGGGAGATCCTGCAAGTGCTCGCGACCGGGGCGGCGAATCAGGCCATTGCCGACCAGCCTTTCCTCAGCGTTCACACGGTGCGCAACCACGTACAGAACATCCTCGTCAAGCTCGACGCCCACTCGAAGCTCGAAGCCGTCGCTATCGCCGTTCGCGAAGGCCTGATCACGTCGGGTCACTAGGTCCTATGCACTACGTGGAGACCCTGCCGACAGCGCTTCCGCGCGGGCGGGTCCTGATCCACCCTCGACGTTGTCCAGCGGCGACGAGCAATGGGGACGAGCGGTGTGGGTCGCGGAGCAGGTCTGGGTCGAGCAACCCGTCGAGGTCGTTACGGCCGCGTTCGGGCGCCGGCCGGTCACGTGGCTGCAGCCTTTCCTTCGTCTCGCCTGGCAGGACGGCCCGCACGGTCGGGCGGACGCCCGCGACGCGCACCATGACCTGCGGCTGCGCGCGGGTCCCCCGGCCGACGGAGCGGCTGCGAGCTACCAGCTTCGCTGGGACGTCACATCGCCCGCGGGACGCTCGACCTTCGCCGGCAACCTCACGGTCCGCTCGCTCGGTAACGGGGCACTCGTGACGATCGTCACGGAAGTCGCCGGCGCGCCGGCCAATCGCCAACCGACGACGCTACGCCCCGAAGAACTGGCCGTACGGTCCCTGCTGGGTCAGTTGCGCAACGCCTTGGAAGCATCCGCTCCGGTGCCGTAGCAGCCGGCCGGCCGAGCGGAACCTCTTGTGCCGCGACGCCGGGCGCGATATGACACAGGCATCCGCGGGACGAAGGGGGCACCATGTCCTGGCACATCAAGGCGAAGTACTACGAGGCCTGCAACTGCGAACTCGGTTGTCCGTGCAACATGAGCGGCTTCCCCTCGCACGGCTTCTGCGAGGGCGTCGTCGGCGCCCAAGTCATCGAAGGCCAGCGCGACGGCGTCGACCTCAGCGGCGCGAAGTTCGCCGGCGCGGTGAAGTGGCCCGGCGCCATCCACGAGGGCAACGGCGTCATGGTGCTGTTCGTCGACGCGACCGAGGAGCAGCGCGGCGCGTTGCTGCCCATCCTCACCGCCGAGGACCCCGGCCTGCCCTGGGAGATCCTCGTTGCCACCGTCAGCGAAGTGCACGGGCCGTTCTTCGAGACCATCGAGATCGACGACAAGCGGACCGACTCGCTCGTCAAGGTCGCGGACAAGCTCGTCGTGCAGTTCGAGAGCTTCAAGGATCCGATCAGCGGCGAGGTACACGAACCGCACATGGTGCTGCCGACCGGCTTCATCTTCAAAGACGGCCTGATCGGTACGACGAGCACCAACAAGCTCAACGCCGACGGCGTCACCTTCGACCACCCCGGCAAGAACGCCTACTACTCCGAGGTGGAGTGGTCGAGCGAGAACCGCATGGCACCGGTCGTCGGCTGACCCAGCTCCGTCCATGACCGCGACCATCCCGTTGGAGACGGGACGCCCCGACACGCCCCGGTCGGCGTACTCCGTCTTGCAGAAGCGCGCCACGATCGTCACCGGCGCGGTCCTGCTCGCGCTCGCGGCCGCGGGCTGGTGGGAGACGACGCGACAGTCCGCCGACATGGACGGCATGGTTCAAGGCATCGCGCAGGTCGGCACCGCCATGAGCTTCGACATGACGGTGCCGCTGTTCCTCGCGATGTGGACCTCGATGATGGTGGCGATGATGTTCCCGACGATCGCCCCGATCGTCCTGCTGCATCGCATGGTCATCCGCCGCGGCGGCGGCGGTGTCATGCCGACCGCGGTATTCGTCGCCGGCTATCTCGTCGTCTGGGTCGCCTTCGGCTTCCTGCCGCTCGCCGCACTGCTCGGTTTCCGTGAGGTCAGCGACGCCGCGACGTGGGTGCCCCGGCTCGGCGGCGCCGTCCTGATCGTCACCGGCGCCTACCAGTTCACCCGCTGGAAGGCGACCTGCCTGAACGCGTGCCGGACTCCGCTGACGTTCCTCGCGACGCACGACTTCGGCAAGGGTCTGACCGGCACGTTGCGCGCCGGCATGTCGCACGGCGCCTACTGCCTCGGCTGCTGCTGGGCGCTCATGACCGTGCTGTTCGTCGTAGGGCTGATGAACCTCGCCTGGATGGCGGCGATCGCGGTCGTCTTCCTGGCCGAGAAGAACTGGAAGTACGCACCCACGCTGACCAAGGTGGTCGGCACGTCACTGGTCACGTTCGGCATCGCCGTCGTCGTACACCCGGCGTTGCTGAGCTCGGTCACGTCGTCCGGTGCGGGCGCCGGCGACGACATGATGATGTCGGTCGGGCGGCTGCTCGCCGGCTAGCGCTGACACGCCTCACCACCGGTTACCGTGACGCCGTGACACCGGGGCGGATGGAAGCGTTCAGCGACGGCGTGATCGCGATCCTCATCACGATCATGGTCTTGGAGCTTCGCGTCCCCGGCGGCACCGAATGGCACGACCTCAACAAGGAAGCGCCGGTGCTGCTCACGTACGTCCTCAGCTTCGTCTACCTCGCGATCTACTGGAACAACCACCACCACATGCTCAAGGCGACCAGGCGCGTCAACGGACTCGTCCTCTGGGCCAACATGCACCTGCTGTTCTGGCTGTCGCTGATCCCGTTCACTACCGGCTGGATGGGCCAGCACCACTTCGCGGCGACACCCACGGCGGCGTACGGGATCGTGCTGCTGGCGGCCGCACTCGCCTACTACGCGCTGCAGTCCGCGATCATCGCCGACCAGCGCGACGACCCCGTTCTCAAGACCGCAATCGGGCGCGACCTCAAGGGCAAGAGCTCGCCGCTGTTCTACCTCGCCGGCATCGGCCTGGCCTACGTCGACCGCTGGCTGGCGGTCGCGCTCTACGTCGCCGTCGCGCTGCTCTGGCTGGTGCCGGACCGGCGGGTCGCCGGGGTCATCGAAACCGCCGAACGCACCCGTCCGTAGCCGGGACGAACCGGCCGCGTGACGCATCGCCCGCTCGATCGTTCTTTAGATCGAGAGGGCCGACGCCCGCGGAGGTGAGTCAGATGAGCTGTTCACACTCCCCGGCTTGTCCGGGTCAGGACGACCGGGACGCCGCCGCCGCGGTGATCGTCGCGGACCACTGCGAGCAAGGTTGGTACCGGCTCTGCAACGGCCTCATCCTGTTCGAAGACGGCGGCTGCCTGCGCGCCCCGTCGCACGCCGCATAAAGGGATTCGGCGTTCCGCCCGGGCACCCAAACTCGCGCCACCGGGCATGTCCTATGGCGAGCGCAACTCCCGATCTCCGTCGATCCCTGATCCAATTCAGCACCGACCACGCAAGGCTGACGAACACCGCCCAACGAGGGCAAATCGTCTAGTCACATCGAACTATCTTCCCGTTACTTAGTGCCTAGCTGCTCAAGCGCGCGCGCTTCCAGACGAACTGGTTCTCCATAGCCCCCACGCACTCGAGGAGAACTGCATGCCCGGCGCGCACCGCACCGCCTCCACGTCCCGCTGGTCGCTGCGATCGAAAGTCGTATCCGCAACGATGGGCACGGTCATGGCCGGCGCCACGGCTTACGCCGCGACCAACTGGTTCGTCGGCCTGAACGGCGGCTCGTCCGCCGAAGGCCAGTCCGCGTCGATCACCAACCTGACCATCTCGGCCGTCGCGACGCCGGCCGCGAGCAACCTGCTCTACCCCGGCGCGAACGGCGACGTCGTCCTGAAGATCAGCAACCCCAACGCGTTCCCGGTCACCGTGACCGCCGTACAGCTGCCGGCCAACACCGCGCTGGCCGCCGGCTACTCCGACTCCGCGCTCGGCACGCCGAACGTCGGCTGCACGGCAACGAACAGCGGCGTCTCGTGGAACTACGCGACGGCGACCAGCGGCTCGTCGCACACGCTCACGACGCCACTGACCGTCGCCGGCGGCGGCACGCTGACCGTCACAATGACCAACGCCGCGAGCATGTCGACGTCCGCGCCGGCCGCCTGCGCGAGCACGTACTTCTCGATGCCGTCGCTGACCGGCGTCAGCGCGACCGGCGGTGCCGCGACCGCGACCACCGGCCCGGCGACCGACTCCTGGACCAGCTAGCCCGCACCCCCTCGACGGACGTACGACGATGGCGGCCACCTACCGACGCAACCTGGTGGCCGCCATCGCGTCCGCCGTCGTACTGAGCGTCGTCGGCGGCCCGCACGCGAACGCCAGCATGTGGACCGTCAAGACCGCGGGCAACGCGCCAGCACTGGCGCGCTCGCTCGACCCGCAACCGCCGGGCACCGTCAGCGCGTTCTGCGCGGACGCAGTTCTCACCCGGGTCGTCGACGTGTCATGGAGCGCCGTCGACTACGCGACGTCGTACGTCGTCTACCAGTCGACGACCTCGTCCACGGACGGCTTCACCGTGGTGGCGAGCGACGTGACGTCGACCAGCTGGCTCAGCCCCCCGCTGAAGAAGGGCACCTACTGGTACGCCGTCGCCGCGGTGGCCGGTGCGCCGACGTGGATCAGCCCGATGTCAACTCCGACCGAAGCGCGGACGATCACCACCAACCCCCGCTGCGCCTAGGAGGGATCAGGCGAGGGCGGCGCCGGCGGGGCTGCGGCGGCGGCGGGCAAACCACGCCGCGGCGACCACCGCGCCGAGCGGGATCTCGATCAGGTAGCTGAAGACCCGGAACAGCACGACCCCCGCGAACGCGTCGCCGTAGCTGGCGCCGAAGCCGACCAGCACCGCGGTCGCCGACGCCTCGACCACGCCCACGCCGCCCGGCGTCAGCGGGACCAGCGTGAGCAGCCGCTCGATCGCATAGGCCGCGACCACCGCGCCGAGCGGCACGTGCACCTGCAGCGCCACCAGGCACGACCACAGCAGCAGCATCTGCAGGAGCGGGTAGCCGATGCCGCCGACCGCGAGCCCGCGCCAGCCGCGGCGCAGGACGTGCGCGCACTGCACCCACATCTGCCGGAAGCCTTCGGCGAGCCGGTTCTTGCGCTCCCCGTGCCGCCACCGCGCGCCGAGGATCGCCGCCACGACGACCATGAGGCCGACGACGGCCATCATCGCGATGCCGCCGGGAGATGTCGGCCGGGACAGCTGGCTCGCGACGTCGGGCATGAACGTCAGCGCGACCACGCCGGTGAGCGCGATCGCGATCTTGACCAGCGCGACGACGAGGTTGCTCACCGTCGCGAACGCGCTGATCTGCACCCGGTCGTAACCCCAGGACCGCAACATCGCGTAGTTGAGCCCGATACCCGCGGCGCCGCCGAACGGCAGCACGTTGGACACGCTGCTGCCGCCGAGGTTGAGCGCGAACGCGCGCCGGCGGGTCAGCCCGGGCAGCGCGCGGCGCAGCACGATCGTGTGCGTCCAGAGACCCGCCGCCCAGACCCCGACCAGGCAGACGACGTCCCAGAACGGGATGCTCTCGAGCTCGCTCGTCGTGTCGTCCCAGCTGATGCCGAGAACGTCGGGCAGGACGACCGCCAGCAGGTAGCCCGCAAGCGCCAGGGACACGAGGGCAGCAACAACTTGCCCGATCCGGCGCACCCGTCCAGCTTACCCACCGGGCCCGCCGCCGAAGGGGTGATTTCCCGGTTTCGGCGGCGCGGCGCGCCCCACCTCGACGAACCACTCCCGCCCCAGGACCGCCCGCGAGAGCGGCCACGGCAGCCGGGCCAGCAGCGCCACCGTCCGCAGGTCCGCGCCACCTCCCGCCTGGGACGCGTGGGCGGCCAGCGCCCGCTGCTTGGCTCGGACGAACCGGCGTACGTCGACGGCGTGGGTGATCTCGGCCCGCGAGCGAAACGCGGCGTCGAAATCGGCCGCCCGCGCCCCGCCCGGGCGCACCCCGAGCCGGTTGAGCAGCCGGACCCCCCGCTGGAGGGCCTCCCGCTCGACCGTGGCCTCGAGCACCCGCGGCGGCGCCTGCGCCGACGCGGCGGCCAGCAGCCCCACCTCGCGTACCCGGACGTGGTCGCGATGCCCGTATCCGCCCGCTTCGTCGTACACGGTCAGCAGGTCCGCCCGCTCCTCGTCGAGGACCGCCCGGAGCCGGGCGGCGGCCTCCTCGACGGGCGCGGCGCAGAACGACCCAGGTGGCGGTACGGCGGGGTCGTCCAGCCCGGAATCCCCGTATCCGAGCGCGACCACGCGGGCCACCCCGAGCGCGGCGGCCGCCCGGTCGAGCTCGGCCGCCCGGACGGCCCCGAGGTCGCCCCCGGCGGGCGCCGGCCCGGTCAGGCCGCGCTCCCCCGCCGTCGCGACGACCAGGACCACGCGGTGGCCCTCGGCACTACACCGGGCAAGTGTCCCGCCGGTGAACAGCGCTTCATCGTCAGGATGAGCGTGGAAGGCCACTAAGGTGTGGGTTGTCATGCGGATTCTCCACGTTACCGATGCCTACCTTCCCAGGCTCGGCGGCATCGAGATGCATGTCCACGACCTCGCCCGCGCGCAGGCGCTCGCCGGCGACGAGGTCGACATCCTCTGCATGACCCGGGCCTACGGCGCGCCCGACGTGCCGGCAACCTCCGACGTCCTGCGCCCGGCCGACAGCGCCGGCAACGTCGGCAAGCTGCGGTTCCTGTTCGCGCAGCGCGACCTCGGCGTCCGCGGCGACTACGACATCGTGCACACGCACTGCTCGACGATCTCGCCGATGTCGTTCTTCGCGTTCGGTACGCCGGGCGTGCCGCGGCTGATGACCGTGCACTCGCTGTGGCGGCGCTACACCCCGCTCTACCGCGGCTTCGACTACGCGCTCAACTGGAGCACCTGGCCGGTGCGCTGGACCGCGGTGAGCGAGATCGCGGCCGACGGCGTACGGCGGGCCGCACACAAGCCGGTCGACGTCGCCGTACTGCCCAACGGCATCGACCTCGAGCAGTGGCGGCACATCACCCGGGTCAGCGAGCCCGGGCACCTGCGCATCCTCGCGGTGATGCGGCTGTCGACCCGCAAGCGCCCGCAGTCGTTGCTGCGCATCCTGCACCGGCTGCGCTGCACGGTCCCGGCCGCGACGAAGCTCACCGCGACGATCCTCGGCGACGGCCCCTCGCGGCCGGCGATGGAACGCTTCCTCGACCGGCACGACATGTCGTCGTGGGTGTCGCTGCCCGGCCACCTGCCCCGCACCGAGGTGGCGCAGGCGATGGCGGCGTCCGACGTGTTCGTCGCGCCGGCGTCGCTCGAGTCGTTCGGCATCGCGGCGCTCGAAGCGCACGCCGCCGGGCTGCCGGTCGTCGGCCGGCGCGGCACCGGGCTGTCCGACTTCATCCGCGACGGCGAAGGCGGCGTGCTCGTCGGCAGCGACCGCGAGATGACACACGTGCTCGCCCGGATGGCCACCGAGCGCATCCACGAGAGCGTGCCGCCGTCGACCTCCCTCGCCCAGTTCGCCTGGCCGCGGGTCGTCGAGCGGCACCGCGAGCTCTACGCCGAGGCCGGGGCCGCCGCGAGCCGCGGCGAACCGGCGGTGTTGCGGGCGTCATGACCGCGCAGGCTGGGTGCGCCACCGCCGACGAACTGGTCGTCGACGCCGGCACCGGGAGCCGCGGCGGGTTGCTCGCTCGGGTGCCGCTGTCGCGCCGGCTGCCGTGGTACTTCGAGACGCTGATCGCGGTCGCGTTCTACTGGCTCTACAACCTCGTGCAGGCCGCGACGCAGAGCGACACCGCGCAGGCGACGCACCACGGCATGGACATCGTCCGGCTCGAACAGCACCTGCGCTGGTGGGCCGAGCCGGACATCAACCGCTGGGTCACCGGCACCCATTGGTTCGCGCTGATCGACGGCTACTGGTACGCGCTCGCGCACGTCCTCGTGACCGGGTGCGTGCTCGGCTTCCTGTGGTGGCGGCACCCGCGCATCGAGGTCGCGCTGCGCAATGCGCTGATCGCGATGAGCCTCGTCGCACTCGCGGTCTACTGGCTCTATCCCGTCGCGCCGCCGCGGCTGACCGTCACCGGCATGACCGACACGTTGGTGTCCAACGACATCCTCGGCGCCGCGCACCTGCACAAGGGACTGGTCAACCTCTACGCCGCGATGCCGAGCCTGCACGTCGCGTGGGCGTGCTGGTGCGCCGCCGCGCTGACGCTCGCGTGGACACACCGGGCCCGGTTCCTCGTCTGGCTGTATCCGGTCGCGATGACGTTCGACGTCGTCGGCACCGCCAACCACTACTTCCTCGACGCGCTCGCCGGGTTGTTGCTGGCCGCCGTACCGCTCGCGCTGGTCAGCCGCCGGATGCGGAGAAGTGCTGGTAGTCCGGGGAGTTCGACCAGCGGCCTCCCCATCCCCAGCCAACCGCGCTGAACGCGCGCACCGGCGCGCTGCCGGGCACGATCATCCCCGGCCGCACGTTGTCCCGATGCGTGTACGTCGTCGCTCCCGGCGGGTAGACGCGGCCGTCGAGCGTGTACGGGTTCTCGTACGGGTCGATGTCGACCGCTTGGCCGTAGGCGTGCGCGGACCAGTGCTTCGGGCCGTCCGCGACGGCGTACCGGCAGTTGAACGCCGACGTGTTGTCGGCCGCCATCGACTTGTTGTCGTCGCCGCCGTACGCCGAGACCGGGACGACCTTGCGGATGGGGAACCGCGCGTCGTACATCCGCCGCCACGCCTCGGTCATCGCGGAGACGGCGACGGTCGCGACGATGAGGGTGCCGGTGTGGGCGCGCGCATCGAAGCCCCAGTAGGTGACCGTGAGCGCGCGCAGCCGGTCCGGCCCGACCGGGCAGCCGTCGTGCCAGCTCTTGCCGAGCGACGCGGCGGTCACGGTGGTGACGCTCGACCGGAACGTGGGCGGCGGGCTGGCCGCCGGTGTCGGGGTCGGTTTCGCGCTGGGCGTCGGCGTGCGGGTCGCGGTCGGCGTGGGGCTTGGCGTCGGTGTCTCCGAGGGCAGGCTCAGCGTCGTCTCGGTGCTGCCGACGAACGGCACCGTGCGGTGGCCGCCGCCGCATCCCGTGAGCGCGAGGCCGATCGCGAGCAGATACCCGGCAGAAAACCGGAGCCGACGAGTGAGCACGATGCCGGATAGCGTACGTGCCGTCCGGTTCTGGCGAGGTGCGATGCGACGAGTCTCCGCGGTGCTGGCCGCGCTGGTCGTATCCGCCGGCTGCGGCCCGAGCGCGCACCCCGCCGCCGGCCCTTCGCCGACGCTCGCATCGACATCGCCGGCCGTGGCGACACCGACGCCGACGCGGTCTCCGGTCGCGACGCGTTCGCCGACGCCGACCGCGAAGCCGACCCTCACGACGCATCCGAGCAGCCGCCCGGCGCCGACGCACACGGCGACGGCGGCGTCAGGGTCGCCGGTCGACCGCCTCGTCGGCGTCGGCGACGCGACCCAGGTCGTGTCGGTGATCGCGTCCGGCTACGGATCGACGTACGCGACGGTGACGGCATACCGCAAGACGTCGTCGGGGTGGCGCACGTCACTCGGCCCGTGGACGGCGCGGATCGGCCGCAACGGCTTCGCGCCGCCGGGACAGAAACGCGAAGGCGACGGGCGGACGCCGACGGGCTCGTACGGCTTCTCGTTCTTCTTCGGCGTCGACCCGGCGCCGTCCGGGATCCGCTACTCGTGGCGGCACGCGTACACCTACGACGTGTGGGACGACGACCCGTCGTCGGCGCGCTACAACGAGTGGGTCGACACCCGCTACGCGGACGCGGGTCGCGACCCGGAGCCGATGCACCAGGTGCCGTCGTACGACGCGGCGGCGGTGATCGCCTACAACACCGCGCGCACGCCCGGGCTCGGCAGCGCGATCTTCTTCCACGTGTCGCACGGAAGCGCGACCGCCGGTTGCGTGTCGGTGCCGTACGCCGACGTCGTCGCGCTGCTGCGCTGGCTCGACCCGAAGCACTCGCCCCGGATCATCATGGGCACGAGGTCAGCCGTCACGAAGTAAATCCCCGTTGACTGGGTGGCGGTTAGAGCGAGAGGCCGCCGTCAACGGGCAGCAGTGCGCCGGTGATGCCGCCGGCCTCGTCGCCGGCCAGCCACACACATGCGGCCGCGACCTCGTCCGGTGTCAGCAAGCGCTCGACCGGTTGCTGGGTCGCGAATTCGGCGACCGACGGCAGGCCGTAGAGCATCGCGCTCTCCCGCAGCATCGCGGTGTCGGTGGAGCCGGGCGCGATCGCGTTCGCGGTCACGCCGGTGCCGCGCAGGTCGGCCGCCAGCCCGCGGACGAACCCGGCCACGCCCGCCTTCGCGGCGCAATACGCCGCCAGCATCGGCAACCCGGAACCCGCCGCCGACGACGCCACCGCGACGAACCGGCCGGCCCGCGGCTCCGGTCGCCGGAGCAGGGCCGGCACCGACACGCGGGCGAGGTTGAGCACCCCGCGCAGGTCGACGTCGAGCACCGCGGCTTCGGCCGGCAACGACGTCTCCCAGTGCGGCGCCCCGCCGGCGATCACGCCGGCCACCGCGAACGCCGCGTCGAGCCCCCCGTACGCCGACTCGGCGACCTCGACCGCTCCCGCGAGCGCCGCGACGTCGCGGACGTCGACCGCCCGGGTGGTCACGTCGCCCAGTGCCGACAGCGCGTCGAGCTCGTCACGCGTTCCGAGCGGGTAGGGCAGCGCCGGGTCGTCCGCGCACACGTCGACGGCGACGACCGACCAACCGTCGGACGCGAGCCGGCGGACCAGCGCGGCGCCGATGCCGCGGGCCGCGCCGGTGACGATCGCGACGCGGCTCACGACGGGTCGGCGGCGCCGAGGCGGCGGGTGAAGCCGGGCGGCACGATCACGTCGTCGGGCCCGAGGTCGCGCACCGACCGATGACCGAGCGCGAGCACCGCCGAGTCGACGCCGGCACGCAGGATGTCGAGCACGTTCTCGACGCCAGCCTGCCCGTTGGCGGCCAGGCCCCACAGGTAGGCGCGGCCGATCATCACGGCCCGTGCACCGAGCGCGAGCGCCTTCACGACGTCACTGCCGCGACGCACGCCGCCGTCGAGCAACACCTCGATCTGGTCGCCGACCGCCGCCGCGATCTCCGGCAGTGCGCGGATCGTCGCGGGCGTCCCGTCGAGGTTGTTGCCGCCGTGGTTCGACACCGAGATGGCGGTCGCCCCGGCGGCGACCGCTTCCTTCGCGTCGTCGACCCGGATGATCCCCTTCACCATGAACGGCCCGGACCACTGCGCGCGCATCCACGCGATGTCGTCCCACGTCGCCGGCGGCGTCTGCATCCACTCGCCGTACGCACCGAAGAACGTCGGCGCGGCGGCACCTCCGACGGCCATGTTGGGCGCCGTCAGATCCGGGATCGCCCCGCTGCGCGCGAACTTCATCAGGTACGACGGCCGTGCCAGCACCTCCGGCGCGAACCGCAGCATCGCCTTGAGATCTATCACCTCGGGGATCACCGGGCTGCCCCAGTCGCGGCAGTGCGAGAACGACCAGTCGAGGGTGACGATGAGACCGGCGCAGCCGGCGGCGCGGGCTCGATCCATCCGCGCGGACATCTCGTCGCGGCTGCCGCTCCAGTACATCTGGAACAGCACCGGCGCACCGGTCGCGGTCACCTCTTCGACCGGCTTGCTCGCGAACGACGAGAGACCCATCGCGATGCCGCGCGCCGCCGCCGCGCGCGCGACCGCGATCTCTCCCTCGGGGTCGACGGCCTGCACACCGGTCGGCGAGATGAGCACCGGCAAGGCGATGTCCTGCCCCATCACGGTGGTGCTCAGATCCCGTTGCGCGACAAGGTTTCCGACCCGCGGCGCGAAGCCGAGCTCCCCGAACGCGGCTGTGTTGTCGCGGTAGGTCACGCCGGCTTCGGAGCCGGCCAGCAGCGCGCTGTAGACCGAACGGGGCAGCCGCCGCTTCGCCCGCCGCTGCGCCTCCGCGACGGTCTCGAACCAGGCGTTCACGTGCGCCTCGTCAGCGGGACGAGGACAGGTGTGCTGCGCGAGTGCCCGGCGCCGACGAGCGGGCGCGTCGCGTGCAGCAACGCGGCTTCGCCGTGGCCGTGCACGCACTCGGGATCGGGGCCGTCGAGCGGCAGGCCGGTGAAGAACTTCGCGGCCATGCAACCGCCGCGGCAGGCGTCGTACGAGCCGCACGACGCGCACGCGCCGGGGCTGTCGGGCTCGCGCAACGACGTGAACAGCTCGGAACTGCGCCACACGCCGGTGAAGCCGCCCGCGTCGCGAACGCTGCCGGCCTTGAACTGCTCGTGCAGCACGAACGGGCAGGCGTAGACGTCGCCGACCGGATCGATGAGGCACACGACGCGGCCCGCACCGCACAGGTTGAGCCCGGGCAACGGCTCGCCCAGCGCCGACAGGTGGAAGAACGAGTCGCCGGTCAGGACGTCGGGCCGTTCGACCAACCACGTGTAGAGCTGCCGCTGCTGATCCGCCGTCGGATGCAACCGATCCCAGACGTCGGCGCCGCGGCCCGACGGCCGCAACCGGGTCAGCCGCAGCTGTGCGTCGTACCGGTCGGCGAGCGACCGGAACGCGTCGAGCTGGTCGACGTTGTCCCGGGTGACGACGACGGACACCTTGAACCCACGCATGCCCGCGGCCGCGAGGTGCTCCATCGCCGCGACGGCCATCGCGAACGATCCGTCGCCGCGCACCGCGTCGTTCGTCGCGGCATCGGCGCCGTCGATCGAGATCTGTACGTCGACGTAGTCGGTGCCGGCGACCCGCGCGGCGCTCGCCGGGGTGATGCGCGACCCGTTGGTGGAGAACTTCACCCCGACCGAGCTGTCGACGCAGTAGTCGAGCAGGTCCCAGAAATCCGGTCGCAGCGTCGGCTCGCCGCCACCGATGTTGACGTAGAAGACCTGCATCGCGGCCAGCTCGTCGACGACGGCGAACAGCTCGGCCGTGTCGAGCTCGCGCGGGTCGCGGCGGCCGCTCGACGACAGGCAGTGCACGCAGGCGAGGTTGCAGCCGTACGTCAGCTCCCAGGTCAGGCAGATCGGCGCGTCGAGGCCGCGCGCCAGCCGGTCAGTCACGCGCAACGAGAACCTCCGCTTGCCGCAGCCGGTCGAGCGCCGCGACGTACGCCGGCCGGGCCGCGGCCGGCACACCGGCCGCGTCGAGCGCGGCAGCGACGTCGTCGTACTCCCCCACGGTCCGGACCACGTCGACGAGCCGCGCGTCGTTGAGGAACGTGAGCCGGCGGTTGCCGTAGTGGTACGCGAGCGCGCCGAACCGCTCGTCGCGCAGGCCAACCTGCGGGTGCAGCGCGTACGCCGTCACGGTCAGTAGACGCCGCACATGCCGTCGATCGAGATCTCCTCGATCAGTACGTCGGCGAGAACGTCGTCATCGGCGGCGGCTTCGGCCTCGGCGGCGTCGAGAACCTCGGTCTCGGGCGCGACAGCAGTCATGCGGCCGATATTCGCATACGGCGCCCGGACGCTGTCAGGTGCGCCAGAGCAGGACGACGGCGCGGTCGTCGGAGCCGGTCGGCGCGACCGCGTCGATGATGGCGCCGGCGCCGCCGTCGAAACCGCGCGGCACCAGCGATTCGGCGGCGCCGAGCATCCGGTCGATGCCCACCGCGAGGTCGCGGCCGGGCACCTCGATCAGCCCGTCGGTGTAGAGCAGCAGTGCGTCCCGATGCGTGAGCGTCCCCTCGGCGACGCCGACGGTCGCGTCGGGGATCACGCCGAGCAGGTCGCCGTCGACCTCGACGAGCCGCCAGCGACCGCTGCCTCCGGCGTAGTGCACCGCGGGTGGATGGCCGGCGGTCATGAGCCGGAACGCACCCGACGCGAGGTCGATCGCGACGTGCACGGCGGTCGCGAAGCTCTCGTCGGACTCCTGGCGGATCAGGTAGTCGTTGGCCGCGGCGAGGAACCGCTCCGGGCTCACCTGGCCGAGCAGGCCGCCCAGCGCGCCGGCGAGCATCAGGCTGCGGGTGCCCGCGTCGAGGCCCTTGCCCGAGACGTCGACGAGCGCGACCTCGAGCCGGCGGCCGCCGTCGGTCAGCGTCGAGACGATGAAGTCGCCACTGAACGCGGTGCCGCCGGCCGACCGCTGCACGACGTCCTGCCGCCAGCCGTTCGGCAGCGGCGGCAGCTCGCCCTGCCGGCGCAGCTGCTCGCGCAGCTCCAGCAGGATGGCCTCGCCGCGACCGGTCGACAGGCCGAGCCCCTCGCGGTCGCGCGCGAGCTGGCGCGACACCGCCGCCACGATGGCGAGCACCACCAGCGATCCCGGCCGGGTGCTGTTCCAGCCCTTGTTGACGATCTCGCTGACGAACGCGACCGCGATGACGACCAGCAGCAGCTCCAGGGCGCGCCGCTGCAGCACCACCCCGCCGATGACCACCGGCACGACCAGGGTGAGCGCCGGCGCCACGCCGAATCCGGCCTCGATGCTGAGGAAGCAGATGCCCACGGTCAACGCCGTCAGCAACACGAGTGCGATGCGGCGACCGCGGACCGACTCCGGCGCCAGGAACAGCCCGATCCGGCCGACGGCGCGCAGTCGCGCGAGCGGCCCCCCGGCGGTCTTGCTCGTGGTCCCCACCATGATCGGTTGTCACATTATCGGGGCGTCGCGGGCGTCGCCGTACGCTGGCCGGGTGACGACGCCTGGCCGGAAGAGCAAGCCGCCGTCCGACACCGCGGGCGGTCACTCGTTGACGGGCGGCGGTCCCTCCCAGCTCGGCGTCGACGGCTCGATGCGCGCGCGGGACGTCTCGCGGCCGACCGAGGCCGACATCGCGAAGGCGGAGGCCACCGTGAAGGTCAGCCGGCGGGCAGCGCCGGCAACTCCTTCGTCCGTTCATAACCCGTGATCTGGTCGATGCGCCGGACGTGCCGCGGCTCGTCGCTGAACGCCGTCGACAGGAACAGCTCGACATAGCGCAGCGCCGCCGCCTCGTCGTACATGCGCGCACCGAGCGAGAGCACGTTGGCGTCGTTGTGCTCGCGGGCCAGCCGGGCCGTGTCGTCGCTGTAGGCGAGCGCGCACCGCACGCCGGGCACCTTGTTCGCGGCGATCGCCTCCCCGTTGCCGCTGCCGCCCAGCACGATGCCGCGACTGCCCGGGTCGCCGGCGGCCCGGCACGCGGCCAGCAACACGTACGGCGGGTAGTCGTCCTCGGCGTCGTAGGCCGGCGGCCCGCAGTCGACGACGTCGTGGCCCAGCGATCCGATGTGGTCGACCAGTCGCTGCTTCAGGTCGAAGCCGGCATGGTCGGAGCCGAGGTAGACGCGCACAGTTGGGGAGTATTGCCGACGTGCGGGTGCGGGGTGTCGACGGCTGCCGGGGCGGCTGGCTTTCCGTGGACGTCGACGTCGCCGAGCCGCGCGAGTTCCGGTGGCGGCTCTGGTCCCTCGACGAGACACCTGCGCTGGTGCACGGCGACGGCATCGCGGTCGTCGCGATCGACGTACCGATCGGGTTGCCGGCCGCCGGCCGCCGGGCGTGTGACGTCGAGGCCCGGCGGTTGCTCGGGCGGCGCGGGGTCAGTGTGTTCCCGGCGCCGGTGCGGCCGGTGCTGACCGCGGCGTCGTACGGCGAGGCTCGCGGCATGCTCGCCGCCCGGGGCGGGCCGTCGATGTCGGCGCAGGCGTTCGGCATCGTGCCGGCCGTCGCCGCGGTCGACCGATGCCTGTCGGGCGACGACGACGGCCGCGTCGTCGAGTGTCATCCGGAGGTCGCGTTCTGCCTGCTCGGCGGCGGCCCGGGCTTGCCGCCGAAGCGGACCGCCGAGGGCGCGGCGATCAGGCGCCAACTGCTCGCCACGACGTGGCGGGCAGTGGACACCGTGCTCGACGCGCGGCCGGCGCGCGCGCCGGAGAACGACGCACTGGACGCGCTCGCGTGCGCGTGGTCCGGGCTGCGGTTCGCCGCCGGGACACACGTCGAGCTCGGCGACGGCACGCGGGACGACCGCGGCCTGCCGATGCGCATCGTCGCCTAGCGAGGCGACGACGTACGCCTAGAGCTGCAACGCCTTCGGCTGGGTGAACTCCTCGAGACCGAACGGGCCGAGCTCGCGCCCGACACCGCTCTGCTTGAACCCGCCGAACGGCGCCGCGACGTTGAACGAGCCGCCGTTGATGTCGACCTGGCCGGTCTTCATCTTGCGGGCGAACGCCTTCGCCTTGTCGGCGTCGGCGGACCACACGCCGCCGGCCAGCCCGTAGATCGAGTCGTTCGCGATCCGCAGCGCCTCGTCCTCGTCGTCGTACTTCAGGATCGACAGGACCGGACCGAAGATCTCCTCCTGCGCGATCGTCATGTCGGTCGTGACGTCGGCGAACACGGTCGGGGTGACGAAGTAACCCTTGTCCAACGGCTGTGTGTCGCCGCCGGCGACGATGCGCGCGCCCTCGCTCTTGCCCTTCTCGATGTACGCCGCGACCCGGTCGCGCTGCGCCTTCGAGACGAGCGGGCCGAGCCGGGTGCCCTCGTCGAACGGGTCGCCGACGGTGTAGCCCTCGGCGGTCTTCGCGGCCAGCTCGACGGCCTCGTCGTACTGCGACGAGTGCACGAGCATCCGCGTCCACGCGGTGCAGGTCTGGCCGGAGTTGAGGTAGCAGTTGCCGACCCCGACCTTCACCGCCTTGGTGAGGTCGGCGTCCGGAAGGATCACGTTGGCCGACTTGCCACCGAGCTCCAGCGACACCTTCTTGACCGTCTGCGCGCCGAGCTCGGCCACCCGCTTGCCGGCGCGGGTCGAGCCGGTGAACGACACCATGTCGATGTCAGGGTGCGCAGCGATCGCCTCGCCCACGGTCTGGCCGTAGCCGGGAACGAGGTTGACCACGCCGGGCGGCAGTCCGACCTCGTGGATCGCGTCGAAGAACAGGTAGGAGCACAGCGGCGCGATCTCGCTCGGCTTGAGGACGACCGTGCAGCCGGCGGCGAGCGCGTAGGCGACCTTCGCGGTGACCTGGTGCAGCGGGTAGTTCCACGGCGTGATGCAGCCGACGACACCGAGCGGCTCCATCACGACGGTGGAGTTGCCGATCTGCCGCTCCCACTCGAACGACGTCGCGAGCTGCGCCGCGGTCGCGATGTCGGCGATCGGCAGGCCGGCCTGGATCATCTCGGAGATCTTGATCGGCGCGCCCATCTCCTTCGCGATGGTCTGCGCGATCTCGCCGTGCCGGGCGGTGACGGCCTCCTGCAGGCGGGAGAGGTACTTGCCGCGCTCCTCGGCGGACGTCGCCGCCCACGCGTCCTGCGCGGCGCGGGCCGCCTTGACCGCACGGTCGACGTCGGACGCGGTCCCGGACGGGATGCGGCCGATGACCTCCTCCGTCGCCGGGTTCTCGACGTCGATGGTGTCGGTGCCATCGGAGGGCACCCAGGCCCCGTCGACGTAGATGCTGTCGCGAACGATCAGGTCGGCCACGGGAACCCTCCAGGAGATGACGTCGTCGTCACCGCGAGGGTACGTCGGCCTCCTCGACGTCTTCCAGGGGCGTCGCTTGCGCCGGCACGTCAGGTGCTGGTTTCGGCGCAGGAGGCGAGGGCACCCACCGCGCTTCGTTCAAGTCCCAGTACTCGCCCACGTTCGAAGTGTGGCGCCCGCCGGCGCTGCGCGAGCGGTTTCCCGGATACTGCTCCCTCCGGCACACAACCGTGACTCGTGAGCAAGGAGTGGCGCGCGCAGGCGGCAAAGTCGCCACCGGCGTCACGTTTGTGTGCTGGACGGAGCAGTTCAGTCGAAGATGGGGCCGCGATCCCGGGTGCGCTTGAGCTCGTAGAACCCGTCCGTGCCGGCGACCAGGCGGACGCCGTCCCAGAGCTTGCCGGCCGCTTCACCGCGCGGGATCGGCGTCACGACGGGACCGAAGAACGCGACCCCCTCGACATGGATGACCGGCGTGCCCACGTCCATGCCGACCGGGTCCATCCCCGCGTGGTGCGACGCGAGCAGCGCGACGTCACGGGTCGGGTCGTCGGCCGCGTCGGCGAGCGACTCCGGCAGGCCGACCTCCGCGAGTGCCTCGAGCAGCACCTGCCGGTCCTTCGGCGCCTTCTCGAGGTGGTACCGGGTGCCGAGCGCGGTGTAGAGCGGCAGCAGCACCTTCTCGCCGTGCTCCTGCGCGGCCGCGATGCAGACCCGGACCGGACCCCATGCCTTGCGCATCGCGTCGGCGTAGTCCTCGGGCATGTCGCGGCCCTCGTTCAGCACCGCGAGGCTCATCACGTGCCAGTGCACCTCGACGTCGCGGACCTGCTCGACTTCGAGCATCCAGCGACTCGCGATCCAGGCCCACGGGCAGATGGGG
>Ga0070659_100000548_pt1 | contig 27419 bp, 15 predicted proteins | sample KBSC23metaG_FD_64666 | JGI IMG/M metagenome (GOLD analysis project Ga0070659, IMG submission 64666) | Corn rhizosphere microbial communities from Kellogg Biological Station, Michigan, USA - KBS C2-3 metaG | ecosystem: Host-associated > Plants > Roots > Rhizosphere > Soil ... | reverse complement strand
GGCAGACGCAATCCGTGCCGCGTGTGCATGCGGTCGGCAAGCTGCACCCAGGCCGTCAGGCGCGACAGGCGGTCCTCCGGGGCCAAGCCCGCGCACTGTTGCCAGTCGAGCCAAAGCGATTGGGCCGACGTGGCGCTCGTGTCGCGGCTCACCAGGTCACCCCCCGCCTCCAGATTGCGGGCGGCCTTCTTCCAAACCACGAGTTTCAGTGGATCGCCGCGGCGGTAGCCGCGGATGCCTTCCACCTCGCCGCTGTCCGTGGTTCGGCGCGTTGCCGTCGGACCGGCTGGCGCGGGCTGCGCCGGGGGCAACGGTGCGGCCGGATGCTCCGGCCGGGGATAGACGAGCACACGGGCTGCCGGGCGCCAGATGGCCCAGGCGCGGAAGAGCCCGAGCGGGAACCGCGTTTCCACCCGGACCGCCGGCATGTCATGCCAGCCGCGGGTGGCCGGAACGAAGCTGACCTGCGCCTGGGCGTGGCCCCCGGCGTCCACGTCCGTCCAGGTGGGCGCGGCGGCGGCCGCCGAGGTGCCATCCATGCGAAGGCCGATGGCAAAGCGCGCCCGCCCCGCGCTGCCCAGGGTCACATCCATCAACACCGGAAACCCGGCATGGCTGGACTTCGGCGGACGCAGCTGCAGCGTGAGCCCGCGCAAGGTGTTGTGCGTCAGGTGCATCGACACGATGCCGCTGCCGGCCAGCAAAAACGTCAGCACGTAGCCGAGGTTGAGCTGGTAGTTGATCGATGCCAGCAGCAGCACCAGCAGCGTCGCCCCGAACATCAGGCCGGCCGGAGTGGGGAGGATGTAGACGTTGCGCTGCGTGAGGAGCAGCGTGTCGGTGCGGGGCAGCCGCTGGTGCCACCAGGTGCGGATGCGGTGCCTTGCGGCTTGGAGAGGGAGGGGCGGCATGAAAGGCATGGTACCGCTCGCTTTGCGGCTGATACCGACCGCCGGGGTGCCTGCATTGCCGAAGGTGTGCAATTGGGAACGTCCGGAGGTGTGTGGGGGCGTCCCACAGGGATTTCCCTAGGGGAAATCTTCGAGCGAGCGCAAGCCGGAGATCATGGGGTCGAGACGCTCGACCACCGCCTCAAACAGCGCTTCGACCACCGCCGAGCCCGCGCCGGTGGCGCATGCATGTTCCAGCGCCTCGGCGGCCTCATGGACGGCCGTGGCGCCGAGGGTCCCGGATTCGGTCTTCAGATCGTGCGCCAACCTGGCAGCCGTGAGCATGTCGCATGCCGCACGAGCGGTGGCAAAGCGGGCCGCAAAATCCGCTTCCCGGGCATGGAACCGCCCCAACAAGCGCCGGCGGTATGGCTCGTCCCCCAGTACCCCGGTGGCGTCCGTGCCGGTCTCGATGCTCCTGGAACCAGGGCTCGTCGCGGCAACCTGAGGTCGAACCCAGCGTGCCAGCGTAGCGAACATTTCCGCCACATTGATCGGCTTGGCGATGTGGTCGTTCATGCCGGCCGCCAGCGCCTTCTCTCGATCGCCAACCATCGCGTTGGCGGTCATGGCAATGATCGGCAGATCGCGCCACTTCGGCTCGTTGCGCAACTCGCGGGTGGCGGCATAGCCGTCCATGACGGGCATCTGGCAATCCATCAAGACCGCATCGAAGGATTCGCGTGCGAGCATGTCGATGGCCTCACGACCGTTGTTGGCGACCCGGGTCACGATCTCCGCATTGCTGAGGAGGTCACGGGCCAGCTCCTGATTGAACGGATTGTCCTCGACCAGCAGAACATGGGCCCCAGCCAGCGCGGCGCGATCGCTCTGCAGTACTTCTTCGCGCCGTTCTCCTCGCGGGACATGCTGCCGCGGCCGGCCCAGCGCCTGCAAGCTGGCATCCAGCAATGCCGAAGGCGTGACGGGCTTGGTCAGCGTCGCCGCCACGGTCAACTGCTCGGTGGTCAGCTGGCGCGTCATTTCTTCGCGGCTGAAGGCGGTGAGCATCAGCACCGTGGGCGGCGGGTGTGCCAGCGGCATGCGTGCCAGCTGCTTCGCACAATCGACACCATTCATGGCCGGCATTTTCCAGTCGAGCAAGAGCAGGTCGAAGGCCTCGTCGCGCGCATCGGCCTCGACCACTGCATTGAGCGCCTGCGGTCCATCGCGGGCTGCCGAAACATGCAACCCGAGCGACGCGGCCATGTGCATCAGCACCTCGCGGGCGGTGTCGTTGTCGTCGACGATGAGCGCCCGGGCGCCGTGCAGTCCCCCGTCAGAGGGCGCGGCCGCGCCGCGCGCTGCGCGGCCGACCCCGACACCGAAGCTTGCGCTGAAGTGAAACCGGCTTCCGCGCCCCGCGGTGCTGTCGACACTGAGTTCACCGTCCATCATGCGCACCAGGTGGCGACTGATCGCCAGGCCCAGTCCTGTGCCGCCAAATCGGCGGCTCGTGGATGCGTCGGCCTGCGAGAACGGTTTGAAGAGGCGCTGCTGCTCTTGCGGTGTGATGCCGATGCCGGTGTCGCGCACCTCGAAGTGCAGGCGCACCGATGTGGCGTCGCGCGCGAGGACTTCAACGCCGATGATGACCTCACCCTGATCGGTGAACTTGACCGCGTTGTTGCCCAGGTTCACCAACACCTGCCCCAGCCGCGAGGGGTCGCCCACCAGCGCGCTGGGCAGGTCGGCCGGCAATGCGAACACCAGCTCCAGACCCTTCTCTTCGGCCTTCATGCCAAGAAGGTTCGCCAGGTTGTCCATGACGTCGCCGAGGTCGAACGGGATGTGTTCGATGTCAAGGTGACCGGCCTCGATCTTCGAGAAATCGAGGATGTCGTTGATGATGCCCAGCAGCGACTCGGCCGACCGGTGCACCTTCTCCACATAGTTGTACTGTTGCGGATTGAGCCCGCTTTGCAGCGCCAGATGCGACATGCCGAGAATGGCGTTCATCGGCGTGCGGATCTCGTGGCTCATGTGGGCCAGAAATTCGCTCTTGGCCTGGTTCGCCGCTTCAGCCACTCGGCGCGCCTCCCGTTCCGCTTCGCTCAACCTTCGCTGGGTGATGTCGCGGGCGATGGTGGACGCGCCGACAACACGGCCACTGGCGTCCTTCATCGGGGAGATCGTCAGGGCAACGTTGATCGTCTGCCCGTCCTTGCGCAGGCGGGTCGTTTCGAGGTGTTCCACCCCTTGGCCACGTTTGAGCCGCTCCATGATGCTGGCAAGCTCATCTTTCAACCCGGGAGGAACGAGGATCGAGATGGTCCGGCCCACGACCTCCGCCGGCGTGTAGCCATAGATGCGCTCGGCCCCGCGATTCCAGCTGACGATCGTCTCATCGAGCGTCTTGCCGATGATGGCGTCATCCGATGATTCGACGATGGACGCGAGATGGGTGATCTTCTCCTGATCCCGCAAGCGCTCGGTCACGTCCATGAATGTCACGACGATTTCATCGATTCTGTTTTCCGCGCCGAATACCGGGTTGGCATTGGCGATGACCCAGACATCTTCCGCATTGCCCGGGCGATGCACGCCCACCATGAAATTCTTGAGTGGCTGCCCCGTGGCCATCACCTGATTGACGGGGTATTCGTCCGGTGGCATCGCGCTTCCGTCTTCGCGAAAGAAATGCCAGTCCGGATCGATGGATGTCTTGCCCAGCAACTGATCTTCCGAAAGCCCGAGCAACAGCTGCGCAACGGAATTGCAGGTGACGATGCGGGTGTCCGCTCCATGAACCACCACGGCCGTCTGAAGCTTCTGGATCAGAGAGCGGTATTTCTCCTCGCTTGCGCGCAACGCGTTGTCCGCCCGTTTGCGCTCCGTGATATCCATGAGGTTTCCCGCGATGCGCACGACCTTGCCCTGCGCCCAAACAGGTTCGGCGGTGAAGCGCACCCACAAGGGGTTGCCTTTGAACGTCGTGAACGGAAACTCAAGGTCGCAGCTTTCCCCGTGTTCAATGGCTTTGCGAAAGGCGTCCAGCAGGACCGGCCGGTCCTCGGTTTTGTAGCATTTCAGACTTTGCTCAAAATGATCCAGGCCAGGATCGGCGGGGAGCTCATGGATTTGATAAAGCTCCTCCGTCCAGAATGATCTTCCCGAGGCAACGTCGTATTCCCAGCCGCCAACCTTGCTGAGCCGTTGAGAAATGTTCAGCCGCGCTTCGCTTTCCCGCAGCGCCTCGACGATGTGAAGATGCTCCTCAACTTGCTGGCGGAGCCGCCGGTTTGTCAGTTCCAGTTCTGCTGAACGCGCGTTGATCCTCTCTTCCAGTGTTTCGCGGGCGGCCTCAAGCTCGGCATTGCGCGACTCCAGATCGGCCAGCGCATGCCGCAGCGCGAGATGTGTATTGACTCGCGCCAGCACCTCCTCGGTGCGGATCGGTTTACTGATGTAGTCGACGCCGCCGACCTGGAACGCCTTGACCTTCTCACGCTCGTCTTCAATGCCGCTGAGGAAGATGATGGGAATGGAACGGGTGCGTTCATCCTCTTTGAGGCGCTGACAGAGCTCGAAACCATTCATGCCCGGCATCTTGATGTCGAGCAAGATCATCGATGGAGGGTGCATCTTCGCGCTGAAAAGAGCCACCTCGCCATCGGTCGCCAATCGCACGCGATAGCCCGCGCTGCCGAGAACACTTTCAAGCAGCTTCAGGCTGGCCGGTGTGTCGTCGACCACGAGGATGTCATCGCTCATGAGACCGCCCTTTCCCTCAATCCGTCCAGGACCTCGAGAAGCTCCTTGTATTGCAGGTTCTCAGCCATGCGGCGCAGGCGTTCGCCGAGCCCGCGATCGAGCTCGCTGATGTGATCTATCACATCGAGGATGCGATGGCCCTCCAACAATTGTGCCGCTCGCAACAAATCTTCGGTCACATGGCGGGGAAGTCGGCGCAGCTGATTGGCGTCCAACGCAGATGTCGAAGTTTCAGAGGCTGAAGCATTGACATTGGAATACCGGTAGCGTATGCCAAGATGTTTGGCCAGCGCGTCGAATATCTCCGAATCCCTATAGGGTTTGCGAATGAAATCGTCGCAGCCTGCCGCCAATATCTCTCGCCGCTCATCCTCCAACGCGTGTGCTGTGACGGCAATCACTTTCGTGGATTGCCCGGCCTCGGTGTGCTTGATTCGCCGGGTCGCTTCCTTCCCGTCCATCACCGGCAGGCGCACATCCATCCACACCAGATGGGGATGCCATCGATCGAAGATCTCCAACGCTTGCAGGCCATTGCTTGCCTCCTGGAGGTCGAATCCCAGCGGTTCAAGCAGCTTGTTCAAGAGCAGGCGGTTCTCAGGCTGATCTTCGACGATCAAGATTCGGTATCGTGGCTGCCCCTCTTCGAGCCCGATGACCCGACCGTGACCCAGTGCGACGGGCATCTCTTCGACGGCAAGCACCGCCACCGGAATTTCGAAGTAGAACGTCGAGCCTCGCCCTGGCTCGCTGGCAACGCCGAGTTGTCCGCCCATGAGCTCGACATACTGTTTGCAAATGGCCAACCCCAGCCCGGTGCCCGCGTCCGTCATCGGTTGCTCGGCCAGTTGAACAAAGGGTTGAAAAAGGCGCCCCAGGTCTTCCTTTCGAATGCCAAGGCCGCTGTCTTTCACCTCGAATCGAATGCGCGCCGGTTGCGGCGACTCCCAGTGCGCAACCTCCGCATGGAGAATCACGCCGCCGCATGCAGTGAACTTGATGGCATTGCCGATCAGATTGATCAACACCTGGCGCAGCTTGCTGGAGTCAATGTTGGCACGACGAGGAAAATCCGTCGATTGCTCCAGCGTGAAATCGAGGCCCTTTTCCTGCGCCTTCACGAGCATCAGCGAGCGCATCTCGTGCACGAGTTGATGCAGGTCCGTGGCGGATTCTTCTGGCAGCACGCGTCCGGATTCGATCTTGGTGATATCCAGAATGTTGTTGATCAAGTTCAACAGGTGTTCGCCACTGCGGGTGATGATGTTCAGGCTCTCGATCTGGTGCCCTGTGGCCTCCGGTGCGGCCTTCAGCAGTTGCGCGAACCCGAGCACGGCGTTCAGTGGGGTGCGCAGTTCATGGCTCATGTTGGCAAGAAAAACGCTTTTTGCCCGATTCGCCTGTTCCGCCTGTTCTTTCGTAGCGACCAGCTCGGCCGTCCGTTCAACGACCCTGATTTCGAGGGACTCCTTGCTTTTGTAGAGCTCTGAACGGGCCTGAAGCAAGTTGCGGATCATGGCCATGAAAGCATTTTCAAGGATCTTGAGTTCGTTGTTGCCCTTTGTGTTTACATTGATTTTGACATTCTCAAGGCTGTCGAAGTGCAATTGTTCTGTTGCGCGCGTCAGTTCTGCCAGGGGGCGGCTTAGCAAGCGCCTGGAAATCAGCAGAAAAAGTATCCAGAACCCGATGATGTTGATGATTGCGCTGACGATCAGGAAAATGACGCTGAATTTCAACTTGTCGATGATTATTTTCTCGCTGGAGTAAATCGTCACGGCGCCAACCTGGAACGAGGCATCTTCCCTCAGGTGATTGATCTGGAATGTTTTCCAGAAGAGGCCCGAAGATTTGTCGGTGTCGCTTTCATTCGGGCTTTGTTTATCGGTGGAGGAAAGGCCGGACAGGTGTAGAACACTCCCTCTTTCTCCCAAGTAGCTTCCTTTCGAATTGACCACTTCAATGCCGACCACGTTGGGAAGCTTGATGATCCCATTCAGGGTGGACTGGAGTTGATTGTTGTTGAGCTCCCAAAGTGCCTGCTCCAGTGAGGGTTGGAAAACCTGCTTGAGTATTTCAAGCTCTTCCAGGACAAGGTTCTTTGTGTGAACATATTCCGCGGTGATTTGCGCGCCCGTCACGGTGAGCACGAGAATGATGTAGAAAGAAAAAACAACTCTCAGAAGCCTGGTGGCAATCGAGTGTTTGATGGGTACGAGGTCTTTCAACATTGCAGCGGCCTCCGGGCGCGCTCATGCAATCACGGCGTGTACCACAAGCTTTTGTCGTTGAGTGGTGTTTCTTTCGGCAGCGATGGGTTTTTCAGTTCAAAAAGCCTTCTGTTCTTCAGGTTGGCTTTTTCGAGGGCTTCTTTGATGTCGGGGTGGTTGTAGAAAAGCTTGTCGAAGGAGCCGTCTTTGAGTGCAATGCGGAACCCGCGCTCCAGTCTGTCGGCCAACTTCGTGTTGTTCTTGTTGGTGAAGATATATCCGGGCGTGGGGTAGTAAATCAACAAATCGGTTTCAACGGCCAACCCGGGAATGTTCATGTCCCGAAGTTCCCGCCATGGTTCATGGGCCACTCTCGGGAAATAATCGAAGCGCCGTTCTTTCAGCATGCCGAAAAGTTCTCTGTAACCCGAGGTTGCCACCACGTTCAGGCCGTTGTCCCGAAAGACTTTCGTCTCGGGCCAGATTTCATTAAGGCCGGCCCACATCTTCTGCAGGTCTGCCAGCGTTCGCACCGCTGAAAACTTCGGCTGATCGCTCTCGTTGATGATGGCGATGTGATACCCGTACAGTCCTTTGTCAAAGGGAATTCGAATGGGGTGGAGTTCTTGCTCCCGCTCGTTGGAGGTCGACGTCAGAATCACATCGACGTAGCCTTGCTTGACCATCTCGAAATCCCGGGCCTGCGGAAGCTCTTGTTGCGGGGCTTGAATCGTGAAGGGGCCGTCTGTTTTTTCGGTTTTTTCCAGGATCAACTTCAATACCTGGTACTTGTACTCCTTGGTCTGGTCGTAGTTTGTCGCGGTGCCTCTGAATGCACGGACCTTCACCACCAATGGTTGCTGTGGTTCAGCCGCCGAGGCGGACAACGAAGGGCTGCAGACCGAAAGACAGAAAACAGTCAGCCATGCAGCTTTCAAGTACCGAGTCATGTTCATCTCCTCAGGTTTGAAATCAACCGATCAGATGGATGTCTTCAGCCCCGCTTTGGTCTTCGAGCCGGGGGGGCGATGGGATGAAGAGCCGACCCACGGGACCCGCCGAGGTGGTTGGGTGGGCGCAAGCGGCCTTCAAGATTCGAGGCCAGCCTGTGGAGGCAACTGTGATGCGAGTTCACGTTGTGCACGCATGCCGGGCGCCGTCGACGGGATTCCGGCCGAGAAATGTTCTGTCGCCTGGGCAGCCGCAGAGCTTGAAGACCGAGTGGTGGCCGCTCAACCAGGCAGGAAGTAGAGCGGGGCGAAAGTAGACACGGCTCGCCACTCGAAGTGATCCTACTGCGCCTTGCGGATCGTGTGTATGGGTTGGACACCACCAATCGGGGGCTGCACATGGATGTGCAGCCCAGCCTGCTGGCGATGCGTCATGTCTCTTCGCGGCAAACCCGCTCAGGGTGAACGCGCGGTCTGCTGACGGGGCGCGCCAGAGGATCCCGCCGGCGTAAGCGACAATCCGCCCCGCAACAAGGGCGCCCACATCTATGAAGCAACACACCGGCCTGCCGGCCATCGCATCGGTCATCGATTCCACGGTCTTGCAACGTCCGGCCGCGTAGTTTTCGGCCGATGGGATCTTTCCAAAGCGCATCACTGGCATTCTTCGAGCTCCGCACGGTCTCGGGAGAGACGGTCGTCACATCGCTGGCATTTCCGGAGATGGCCTGGATCGGCGGCAGTGCCTCCGCCATGGCACGCAAGATGGCGCGGGCGGTGCAGGCGCACCTGATCGACCAGGGGCGTTATCTCGAGGCCATGCGAATCGTGGCCCCTTGCGAACTCGAACGCCACGACATCGAGGTGGAGCTTCCCGCAGGTCCTGATCCGCTGACCCAGCCCGCACGACGGGTGTCCCATGTGGCTTTTCTGTCGGCGGGTGCCGATGGCGATCGGGCCATCGGTTGCGTGCCGGCGCTCGGGGTGGTTGCGCTGGCCGACACGGCCGGCCTTCAGGCGGCTGTGGCTCAGGCCGTGGTGCTCGAGCATCGGCGCAACGGGCGCCACACCGATGTGCGCAAGCAAGTGGCCGCGGCCTGGTTCGATCACATCGTGCTCAAGCCGATGCCGTTGGATCTGGCGTTCCACAGTGCCGAGGCCTTGCGCCAGTTGCAGGATCAGCGCGCCCAGCCGCTGTTGCAAGAGGCTGCGTGCGAGATGCAGCCGGGGAGCCGGCCCGCGACCGGGCTCGAGGAGGCCGTGGCGACCCTTGCCCGTGCCGCAGAAGGCAGTTTTGCACGCAGCATTCTCGTGGTGGGTGCCGAAGGCAGCGGCAAGACCGCCTTGATTCACCAGTACGTGCGCGATCGTGGTCGCCGCAACTTGTCCGCGCCGTGGGAGACCAGTGCGGCTCAGCTCATCCAGCGCCTCACCCAGGACGGCAGCTGGCAGCATGCGTTGGCCGTGTTGTGTGGTGAGCTCGCCCGGCGGGACGCCGTGCTGTACGTGGGGCATCTCGCCGAACTGTTCGAGGTGGGGCAGTACCAGGGCAACGCCGTGAGCCTGGGCGAGGCGTTGCGCGAGCCCTTGGCTCGCGGGCGGCTGATGCTTCTGGCCGAGGCCACGCCCGCGGAACTCTCGCGCATCGAGCTGCGCAGTCCGGGCTTCGGTGCGCTGTTCCAGACCGTGCGCATGCCCGAACTGCCCGAGCCGGCTCAGGAGCGTGTGATGGTCGAGGCCGTGTCCGCCGTGGCGGCCGACCACGGCGTGGAGGTTTCCTCCGAGGCCGTGGCCGAAGTCATCGCGCTGCAGCGGCGTTTCTCTCCCTATTCGGGTTTTCCGGGCAAGAGCATCCGCTTCTTCGAGGAATTGATCCTGCATGCCCGCGGCCGTGTGGCCACCCTGGGCCGGGACGAGGCGATCGATGCGTTCTGTGCCGAAACCGGCATGCCGCGCCGCATGCTCGACCCGAAGCTGCCGCTGGAGCTGGCAGAGGTGGATGGCTTCTTCCGGCGGCGGTTGTTCGGGCAGGACGATGCGCTGGACGTGGTCGTCGGGCTGCTGGCGGCAACGAAAACCGGTCTGGCGCGCACCGGAAAACCGATCGCATCGCTTTTGCTGATCGGCCCCACGGGCGTGGGCAAAACCGAAACCGCCAAGGCGTTGGCCGAGTTCATGTTTGGCGATCCTCGGCGGATGATCCGCTTCGACATGAGTGAATACGCCGATCCCGCTGCCGTGCTTCGCCTGCTGGGCGACCTCGGCAGCGGCGAAGGCGTACTCATCGGGGCAGTGCGCCGACAGCCTTTTTCGGTGGTGCTGTTCGATGAACTCGAGAAGGCCCATCCGAGCTTCTTCGACTTGCTGCTCCAGGTGCTGGGGGAAGGGCGCCTCACCGGCGGCGATGGCGTGACCGCCAATTTCTGCGGCACGTTCGTCGTGATGACATCGAACCTGGGCGCCGAGGCCATGCAGCGCGCGCCCATGGGGCTGGTCTCCTCCCGGGATGATCCTCGCCGCCATTTCGAGCATGCGGTGCAGGAGGCGTTCCGGCCCGAGCTGTTCAACCGCATCGACCACATCGTGCCGTTTGCCGCGTTGACGGCCGCCGAGAGGGGGCCGATCTTCGAACGCGAGATCGGCCTCATGCGCCGGCGCGACGGCCTCCTCGAGCGCAGTGCCGAGCTGGCCCTGCAGCCCGGCGTGGCGGACCGGCTCGCGGCCCTGCCGGGCGACCCGCGCTACGGCGCGCGCGATGTCCAGCGTACGCTGCGCGAGCAGCTCGTGCTGCCGCTGGCCCATGCACTGGCGCCTCATGCCTACGTCACGCCCTTGTCCGCGCGCATCGATTCGGGCGTCGAATCGGCGGTGACGGTGCAGGTGGAGTCCTTGCAGCGTCCGGTCGACATGGCGCCGGTGCTGGCGGCCGATGCCCTGGCCGAGGCGCGGCGCCATTGGCAGCAGGTGACCGATGGCCCGCTGTTCGTGAACCTGGTGAACCAGGTGTTCCGGCTCGACAAGGAGCGCCAGCGTCACGAGAAGAAGCGGCGGAAGGCCTCGACGCTGCCCCATTGGGATGCGACCGAGCAGGCGGCGCGCGCGCGGGAGCTGCAGTCGGTGCAGCGGGATGCGCAGGCGCTCTTCGGCGAGATCATCGACCTGGAAGGCCAGGCCCTCATGGCCCTGGCGGGTGAGCCGCAAGCATCGCCCGATGTGGTGGCCTGGCGCGCGCGTTTTTCTGCCTTCCAGCAGCGTGCTTTCCACGCCGTGCGGCCTGAGAGCAGCCTGTGCACGGTGGGGGTGTACGCCGCCCCGCAGCTCGCGCACCTGCTGCATGAGGCTTGGCGGGAGGTGGCGCGCCTGGCCGGCTTCGAATGCCGCAGCCAGGTGGTTCGCCTGGACGATGAGCCCGGCAAGAAGGTGGCCGACGGCGAGGCTGTGCCGCCCGGCGCCTACCGCAAGTTTCCCTGGCCGGAGCCCCATGAAAGGCAAAGCCTCGTGGTCGGATTCGAAATCGAATTGCGTGGTCCGGCAGTGTTCGACTATTTCCGCTGCGAAAGCGGTGTCTGGCGAATCCATGAAGAAGACCGCAAGTCCAACGCGTGGGTGTCGGTGCGCAAGCAGCCCCTGGCCGAGTTCGCCTCGCCGCACAACGTGCACCGCCAGCATTTCTTCGATGCGCTGACCATGCACCGCCAGCTCAAGCAGGGAGAGCTCAGCGATGCCCAAGCCGATTGGCATTGCGATTTCCCCGACGCGCCTGCATGGAAGCGTCTGCTCGATCGTCACTTCGATGCCTTGATCGGCCGCATGCTGCTCGGGGAGGACGCGTGATGGAGGCGCTGAAGATCCCCGTGTTCGTGGCCCATCGCAAGGCGTCGGGCTACCGGCTGCGTTGCCTGTTCCTGCCGCACATCGAGGCGGTGGCGGTGCGGTATGAGTCGGCCTTGAACAAGCTGCGCCAGGCGGTGATCCGCTGTTTCCAAGGCGTCAAGAGCAACCGTTCGACCCTGGACGACAGGCTGTGGCTCACCTTCGCACCGGAGCTTCGTTTCGAGCTCGTGCCGCTGGGCTTTGACAGTGGCCGCCGCTGGGTCGAGGGCGTGTTCGCCGCGGCGCACTTCTCCGTGGGCGATCGGCGTTACGCCTGCCTGCCGCAGCTCGAAGGCACCATTGCCGACCTGGGCGACGGCCACCTGGACAAGGCGCAGCGCACGGAGCGCCTCGTAGCGTGCATCCAGCAGTACTTTCGGGCTCAGCGCAAGGAGCTGGGCGATGCCTTCGACCCGCTGGCCTGCCTGGCCTCGGCCAATGACGAACTCGGCGAGCTCGAGTTGTCGATGCATGGGTCTCACGGCCGCTTTCCGTTCGAGGGCGATGGCGACCTGATGGCCTCGCTGCGTGACGACGAGGTCGGCGACGGGCCCAGCGAGATGGCCCGCGTCGCCGTGGACCTCAACGAGCTCTATCCGGAAGCCCTGGACCGGGCGATCCTGCGCGATGAGCTCGTGCAGGAGGTGGCGCAGTCCATCTATCGGGCCGATGCAGGCGCCGTCGTGCTGGTCGGTCCCCGCGGTGCCGGCAAGACGGCGCTGGTTCATGGCGCACTGCGCAGCCACATCGACGCACTGCCGGGGCACGACCGCAGCCGGCTCCAGAAGATCTGGCTGCTCGACCCGATGCGGGTGATCTCCGGCATGAGCGTGATCGGCCAGTGGCAGCGCCGCATGGCGGTCGTGACGCAGTACCTGCAGTCGCGCCTGAGCAAGGCTTATGGTATTCGCAAGCCCGATCACCTCTACTGCGACAACCTGGTTGCCCTCCTCACGGTGGGCAAGAGTTCGCAGAACACGCTCACCTTGGCCGACGTGCTGCGTCCGCAGCTGGAAAAGCGAGCCTTCACGATGATCGGCGAGGCCACGCCCGAGGCGTGGCAGAAGGTGCAGCAACGCGACCGCCGGTTCGCCGATCTCTTTCGCGTGATCCGGGTCGATGCGCCGTCGCGCGCCACGGCCATCCGCATCGTGGGCTGGCGGCGCGCCGAGCTCGAGCAGCGCCACGGCTGTCGTGTTGAATCGGCGGCCATTGCCGAGCTGCTGAAGATGGAACGGCGCTTCGCCTCCGACGAAGTGCTGCCCGGCTCCGCGCTGCGCGTGCTCGACCGGCTCGCCCTTCGGCATGCGAAGCAGGTGGTGGGGCGCGCTGAGGTCATGGCCGCCTACATGTCGGCCTTCCACTTCCGCGAGAAGCTGTTTTCCCGCCATGTGGGCCTGGCGCCGGCCGAGGCCGCCAGCCACTTTGCCGAGCGCCTGATCGGACAAGGGGAGGCGCGCGCCCGGCTCGTCGATGTGGTGGCACTCATCAAGTCGGGGCTGGCTGCGCCGGGCAAGCCGCTGTCGTCGCTGTTGTTCATCGGACCGACCGGCGTGGGCAAGAGCGAAGCGGCCAAGCTGCTGGCCGACTACCTCTTCGAGGACGAAGGCGGGCTGGTGCGCTTCGACATGAATGAATACGTCGATGGCGGCGCGCTGGACCGCCTGATCGGAGACCCCGTGCGGCCCGATGGGCAGCTCACCTCGGCCATTCGCCAGCGGCGCGCCTGCGTGCTCCTGCTGGACGAGATCGAGAAAGCGCATCCGGCCGTGCACGACCTGCTGCTGCAGTTGCTCGGCGAAGGCCGTCTCACCGATGCCATCGGCCGCACCACCGATTTCTCCCAATGCGTGGTGATCCTCACCTCCAACCTCGGCGCCATGGCAGCCAGCCGCCGCACCGGCTTCACGCACCAGGCGGCCGATGCGGCACACACCTACCGCGAGGCGGTGGAGCGCTTCTTCAGGCCGGAGTTTCTCAACCGCATCGACCAGATCGTGACCTTCACACCGCTGGCGGGAGAAGACATCGCGGCGATTGCCCAACTGCAGCTGAACCGCGTGCTCTCGCGCGATGGCTTCTTGCGGCGCCTGACCTTCCTGAATGTCTCCCGGGAGGCGCTCGATCACCTGGCCGACCTCGGGCACGACGAATCCCTTGGCGCACGCGCGCTCAAGCGGGGCATCGAGCGCGCCTTGACCGGCCCCATCGCGCAGCGGCTGGCATCGTCGCATCCGGGTCAACCCATGCTGCTGGACGTGTCGTTCGAGCAAGACGCACTCGCCACCCGGGCGACGCTGCTGCAACATGCGGCGGCTCGGCCGGTGAGCCTGCCGGTGGACAGCGGCGCTGTCGCGGACTACCAGCGCGTGCTGGATTCGGCGCGAGCCCTGCACGCGGGGTTGATGACATCGCTCGATGCCACCACGGATGCCGAGGTGGCACTGGCGCTGCGCGCCTTGCAGGTGCGGCTCGATCCACTGCGTGAGGTGCTGGAACGCCGCTGCTGGGACCTGGACGACCGCCGCGGCGCCCCTCTCCGTGCCACCCGGGCGAACCTGCCGCGGCCGCGCGAATGGCGCTACTTCGGGCGGCCGCTGGTGGACATGTTGAATGCCCAGCAGGACATCCATTGCTTCTTCGATGAACTGCATGCCGCATCGAGCCCGCTGCGAGGCGCCGATTCCGAACTCGTGCGCTGGCAGCTCGAGCTCAACCTGCTGTCCAGGCGCGCCGAAGGCCTGGCACGGCATGGCATCGAGCGCCTGGCGGTGGAGATCGTCCCGATGCAGGCCGGCGCCTCGGCCTCGCTCGTGAACACGGCGTGGGCCGACTGCGAGGCGCTGCTGTCGCAGCTTGATGTGCACGAACTTGAATCGCTCAAGCCAGGCGTGCGCTGCTTCGAGGGCGCAGGCCTTCGCGATGCTTTCTCCGGCGAATGCGGGATCCATCTCTGGTACGAAGGCGGAGATCGGCCGGTGCCGCTGGCCGTCCGCCTGTGGCCGCTGGACGCCGAGCCTTCGGCGCTGCCCACCGACATCATCCGCATTCGCCTCGAACCCTCAGGCGCAGGCGAGCTGCGCCGGCTGACCGACTTGCGCTCGGGGCGTGTGCGCAAATTCGCCGGACCCTTGACCGAAGACGATTGGCGCCTGCTCCTGTGGGACAGCGCGAGCCCGTCCCACCTGCCTGAGGCGGCCTGACCATGCCCACGCTTTCTTACCCCCTCGTGTGCTGGCAGCTCGATGACGATGCCGTCTTCGGCATGCTGCTGGGCACGGATTTCCAGCTGGTGGAGCGCAACATCAAGCGCCTGAAGACGGCGCTTGCCGAGACCCTGCAGCGCGAGCGCGAACGCGGACGCTACGTGCCCGACCCGGACATCGAGGACGCGCGACTCAAGATCATGAGCGTGCCGGTGAGCCTTGCCCACCGCACCCGCAAGGGCAGCTTTCCCGTGCCCACGCCCACCGAGTTCACGGTGGCCGCGGTCTACGGCGCCAATGCCGCCGAGGGGCATTCGAAGTGCTATCTGCCGTACCTCGACGAGAGCTTCTACTTCTACGATGACGCGCAGTTGCCGCTGCTGATACAGCACTACACGCGCGACCGCCTGGACGGCATGGCGCCGGAAGAGGCCCACCGCTATGTCGCCCAGGGCAGGCCGTGGCTGGAGCAGGTGGAATCGCGTCGCGACGACCGGGCCTCCGACCGGCAGCGCCTGCCGCGCCACGTGCGTGAAGCGCACGCCGAGCTCGCGGTGGTGGCCGACCGCCTGCCCGAAACGGGCACACGCCGCGGCCTGCATGTGTTCCCCGAGGCGGCCTGGGAGCAGGGCGCATTGGTGGATGCCATCGCCGAGCGGCTCATGCGCCGCGGCAACCTGTTGCTGGTCGGCGAGACCGGCGTGGGCAAGAGCGTGACCATCCTCGAGGCGATCCGCAAGGCACATCGGCTCACCACGTCTTTCGACGCGCCGCCCACCTTCTGGCGAAGCAATGCCGAGCGGCTCATCGGCCGCGCGAAATACCTGGGCGAATGGCAGGCCCTGTGTGACCAGGCCGAGCAGTGGCTGGACATGTCGCACGGCATGCTGTGGGTGACGGACTTCGTGAACCTGCTGCAGGTCGGCGGCGAAGGCCCCGAAGATTCGATGGCGGCCTACCTGCTGCCCGCGCTGCGGCGAGGCACGCTGCGCCTGATCGGCGAGGCCAACCCCAGCGAACTGGAGGTGGCGCGCCAGAAGTTGCCCGGCTTCGTGGATTGCTTCGAGCCGCTGCAGATGCCCGAGATGGATGGCCTTCAGGCACGGCGGGTGCTGGAGCTTTTTGCTGCCCATGCCAAGAGCTCGCTGTCGGTGGAGATCGAACGGCCGGCGCTCGATACGGGGTATCGCCTGCTACAGCGCTATGTTCGCTACGAGCGCTTTCCCGGCAAGGCCGTGCGCTTCTTCGGAGAATGCGTGCGCGGCGCCATGGCTGAGCAGCGCGTGTCGGTGAGCGAAGACCATGCCATCGCGCAGTTCGCACGCACCACCGGCCTGCCCGAGCGATTCCTGCGTGACGATCAACCGCTCGACGATCGGCAGGTGCACGACTTCTTCACCAACAAGCTGTTCGGGCAGGACCTTGCCATTGCCCAGCTGAAAGAGGTGGTGTACCTCTTCAAGGCAGGCCTCAACGACCCGGCCAAGCCCATTGCCACGCTGCTGTTCGCCGGGCCCACCGGCGTAGGCAAGACGGCGGCGGCCAAGGCGCTGGCGAGTTGCTTCTACGGTGCAAACAGCGGCACGGATCCGCTGTTTCGCATCGACATGAGCGAATTCCAGCACGCTTTCCAGATCGCCCGCTTGATCGGCAATGGCGCGCGACCCGGCAAACTCATCGAGCACGTGCGGCAGCGACCGTTCTCGGTGTTGCTGCTCGATGAGATCGAAAAAGCCGATGCCTCGGTGTTCGACATGCTGCTGAGCGTGCTCGACGAAGGCCGCCTGCGTGACAGCCATGGGCGGGTCACGGATTTCCGCAGCACGCTGATCGTGATGACCACCAACCTGGGCGTTCGCCACGGTGCGTCACTGGGCTTCGGCGAGGCCGGCGCGGCCGACGATGCGACCCACGCCATCCGACAGTTCTTCCGCCCCGAATTCTTCAACCGGATCGACCGCGTGGTGCCGTTCGCACCCTTGACGCGGGACGCCATCGCGTCCATCGCGCGGCAGGAGCTCATGGCGATCGAGCGGCGGGAAGGACTGCTGCGCCGGGGCATTCGCCTGAGCTTCTCGCCGTCGGTGGTCGACTTCATCGCCGACGTCGGCTTCAGCCCCAAGTACGGCGCGAGGCCGTTGCAGCGCGCGGTTGAACAGCATGTGGTCGCGGCTGTCGCGAGGGCGTTGTTCGAGGTGGTGGGGGACGGCGCACGCCTGGAAGTCAGCGTGGTGGACGGTGCCGTGCAGGTGCTGCCGAGTCGGCCGGCTTCTTGATGCGGCGAGCGCGCAGTGGCTTTGGCGTCGCCCTCAGGGCTGATCTCGCCAAGGCACGCTTCGCATGCGCTCGCAGGTGTCCTCTTCGTCAAAGTGAACACCGGAGAGCTTGATCAAGTCGCTGCGGGAGACGATGCCCACCACGGTCAGCGACACGGCGTCAGACACCACGGGCAGGCGTTCGAGCTGAAGGCGCGCAAGCCGCGTCGCCACCGCCCGGCAGGTCTCATCCGGCAGCGCAAACTCAGGGGCCATGGCGCAGGCCTCGGCGACAACCGCATGCGGCACCCGGTCGTGCAGCTCGATGACAGCGGCCCGATCGACGATGCCCACGAGCCGGCTCCCTTCGACCACCGGGTGCGCGCGATGCAGCTGCTCCGGTCCGAAAGGGCCTGTCATGGCCTGCGCCACCGTCATGGCGGCATCGATGCTTCGCACACTGCGCGTCATCACTTCATGGACGGCGTGCCGCTCCAGCGGGTCGACGCCGTACTCCCGGTAGATGTGATGGCCGCGGCGCGCGATTTTCTCGGTCAGGATGGAGCGCCGCATGGTCAGCACGGTGAAGCCATAGGCCACGGCCGACGCGCACAAGGTGGGCAGCAAGGCGTTTGCATCGTGCGTGAGACCGAACGCGAAGACGGTCGCCGTCAGCGGCACCCGCATCGTGCCGCCCAAGGTGGCAGCCATGCAAACCAGCGGCCACAGAGCGGCCTCGTGCCCAGGCAGCACGTGACCGAGCACCACACCGAGCCCGGCGCCCATCATCAGCAGCGGCGCCAGCACGCCGCCCGAGGTGCCCGATCCGAGCGCGATCACCCAGATCGCGGCCTTCACCGCCAACAGCGCCACCACGGCACTGAGCGCAAGGTGGTTGTGCAGAAGATCATCAATGACGTCATAGCCGACCCCGAGTGCACGCGGCTCCAGAAGGCCGCCGATGCCGACGACGAGCCCGCCAATCGCAGGCCACCACATCCAGTGCACCGGCAGCTTGCCGAAAAGGTCCTCGACCTTGTACAGCGACAGCGAAAGCGTCGCCGACAATGCGCCGCAGGCGAGGCCGGCCGCAACGCATGAGACGATGGCCAGCGGCCCCACGGGTGCGGTCTCCAACGGGAACAAGGGCCCCGATGCGCCCACGAGCAGTGGCCTGAGAAAGCCCGCCACCGCACAGGCCACCGCCACCGGCAACAGGCTGCGCGGGCGCAGCTCGAAGAGCAGCAATTCCACCGCCAACAGCACTGCGGCGACGGGCGTGCCGAACACGGCCGTCATCCCCGCCGTGGCGCCGGACACCAGCAAGGCCTTGCGCTCGGCGGCAGACAGATGGAAATGCTGTGCGAGCAGCGAACCGATGGCGCCCCCCGTCATGATGATGGGACCTTCCGCACCGAACGGACCACCGCTTCCAATCACGATGCCCGAGGAAAGGGGCTTGAGCACGGCGACCTTGGGCGACATCCTGCTCTTGCCGAACAAGATCGCTTCAATCGCCTCCGGAATGCCATGACCGCGAATCTTGTCAGAGCCGTAGCGCGCCATCAGGCCGACGATCAATCCGCCGATGACGGGCAGGGCAATGACGGCCGCGCCCAAGGTGTGCGAAGCGGGCGAACGGTCCGCCGTTGACACCGCCTGGAAGAAGAACAAGTTGGTGAACAGGTGGATGAGGTCCAGCAACACGCGGGCCGCGACAGCGCCCAGCACGCCGAGGACCGCCGCGATCAGCGTGATGCGAAGCAGGCGGGTGTTCGGCGCGAAGTCGCCGCGGAGAGGGGTCGGCATGGCGAGGCGCTCAGTGGGCCAAAGGCAGGTCGATCCGGGGCACCTGGAAGATCCCCGCCAGTGAGGCCAGCTCTGCGTGATGCAGGCTGGCAAGGCGCTGCAGCAACGCCTCGCCCGGGGGACGAAGATGCACCTCCACCAGCCGGCGATCGGATTCGCTGGCGCGCCGCTCGACCAGATCCAGCGCCTCGCACCGGCTCACGAGCGCGACCGCCCCGTGCGCCTGCATCTGGAGCCGCTCCGCGATCTCGCCGACGGATGCCCAGGATCGCCCCGGAAAGCCTTTGATGTGGAGCAGCACGAGGTACTGCTGTGGCGTGATGCCTTCAGTCTGTGCCGCACGCTCCGAGAAGCGCTCGAAGCGCCGCATCTGATAGCGGAAGTCCGACAGGACCTCGAAATCCGCCTTGGCGAGCTTGCGTTGCGGCATGGGCGATCCCTGCGGGTGAAGAAGCCTCGACTCTATCACGTTGTGATATATCGATCGTGGTGTTTGTCCTGATCGGTGGGCCGATGCACCTTGGGCCCATGACGTGCATGGCAGCTCAGCGGCGAGCCGCAGGCTTTGATTTGTTCAACTCCACGGCAGCCCGGATGAGCGACTTCAACGCCGCTTCATCGAGCGTGTCGCCCTCATGAAAGTCGATGGCGCGCCTGACGTTGCCGTCGAGACTCGAATTGAAAAGGCCGGTGGGATCCGCCAGCGAAGCCCCCTTGGCGAAGGTCATCTTGACGACCTGTTTGTACGTTTCGCCGGTGCAGATCTGCCCTTTGCACGACCAGACGGGCGTTCCCCGCCACTTCCACTCCTCGATCACTTCGGGCTCGGCCTCCTTGATCAGCGCACGGATCCGGGAAAGCATCTCGCCTCGCCAGTCGCCCAGGTCGTCGATCCTCGCGTCGATCAGATCGGACGGAGAGGCGCCGGCGTCCATGCGGTCGGCGTTGGGCGGGCTGGTTTCAACAGCGGGGCGTGAGGAAACCTTTGAAGTCGACATGGCAGCTCCCGAAACGATGGATGGTCGGCAAGTCCTTCATCGTACAGGCGGTGCCGGGATGGTGAACACGAGGCCAGTCATTCCGTTCAACTCGCAGGGGCACATGTCTCGTCGTGCCGATCCGCTGGCTGCGGCGGGCCCCGGTTTTCACCGGGGCGACCAGCGGCTTCGGCAGAAAAACGAGCGCCCCCCCCACATGTCGTACCGGCGAATGCCGGTACCCACTGGTCCAAGCGTGCCGTGGGTCCGCCGGAGTGACGTTGTCATTCTCCAGCCCCAGAGACGGCTATACCTTGGGCATGCCAGCCAACTTGTCCGCCGACCACCGCAACCCTTCAAAGATCGATGTCGCAACCTGTTCCGGAAAACCAGCAGGCAGCTTGCCCGCCACTTCCTCGATGGCTGAAGGCGTGCGCGCCAGCACCTCCTCGATGAGATCTTCGGCATCGGGGAGGCGGAAATGCCGCGCAGCGGTGATGTCGAAGTGTCGACGCCGTATGTCCTTGAGCAGGTAGTGCTTGTGCTTGCCCAGCAGCGCCATCGCAAGCTTGGTCTTGTGCCAGGAGAAACGGCTTTCACCATCGCCCTCGACGGGCCAGATGGACATCACATCATAAAGAGGGGTCAGCGCGTAGCGGCCTTCAGGCAGCACCCGCAGGCTGAAGTTCTTGGCGTGACCGTCGGGGGCGGCCAGCATCCAAAACAGAATCTGTGCCTTCAGCAACGTGGTGAGGTCCTGCACTGCGTGGACGGACCCGGCGAGCACGCCAGCCAGGTCGGCAAGGCCAGGTCCGCCATCGCTTTCGTACTTCAGGTGCGGCGGCATGCCCTTGACTTGGCAGAAGTCCTCCTGGGGCAGGCGCATCAGCCAGGTGCCAGAGGCATGCGCCTGGCGGTCGAAACGCTCGACGCCCAGCGCCTTCTGCCGGCCGAACCTCAGCAGCGCCGTGCGGGCTACGGGCAGGCCGAATGCGCCCAGCAGGTTCATGCACACCCATTCGTTTTCCACGGAGGTGCTGAAGTCCGCGCGCCGGTGGCCGACCAGGCCGAGCGGCAGCTTCAGGATGTGGGTGGTGGGCGTGGAGCCGTGGGGACGCATCCACTGGCCATGGTGCCAGAGCAGGGCGGTCTTCTCCTGGGCGCCTGCCAGGGAGATGCGAAGATCGTCTTCGCTGTCGAGGTGGGCCAGCGAGCCGGGTTCGGTGGCTTGAGTGAGCAACCGCTCGACGTCGGCCTCCGACATCGGCGTACCGGAGATGCTCGTCACCTCGGTCGGGGCTTCATCCTCACCGAGCAACTGTACGGCGCCGACGCAATCGCGGCCGATCGCCTGCAGGAGGTCGAACGCCTCCGTTGTGCCGGTCCTGAACCTCGTGGCGAGCCGTCGGCGGATGGGTTCACTGTCGGGCAGCAGGTTGTCAAAGAAATTGCGGACGCGGTCGCCCTGGAGCGATCGGTTGCCGGTGTAAGGCAGTGACAAGGACAGCGGGCGCCCGGCCGGCGACGTCATCCAGGCGAGGTCGTAGGTGAATTGCGTCTCACCGCGGGCAGGCAGTGTCCAGGTGCCTACGCGCAGCCCGTTTGTCCACACCGACAACGCGCGCGCATGCGATCGGCGGCCCATCGGTCACCACTCTGGCATGGGGTGGGAGCCGTGGTTTCCACCGGCCTTGGTCTGCACCTGCAGTTCCAGGCCCATCGCCGCGCAAAGGGCCAGCAATTGCGCAAGGTTGATGGAGGCGGGGTTCAGTTCCATCGCGGACAGGCGGCTTTGGCTGATGCCCAGTTGCTGGGCGAGCGCTGTCTGGGACAGGCCGGCGGATTTTCGGGCTGCTTGCAGCAGAGGGCCTACTTGGTCGGGGACGGACAGGATTTGCTTCATGAGAGCCTTGCGTTCATGTGTCACCTGCCGTCTGCTTTACCCCTCAAACTGGTATTTAGAATTTACCTGTTTTAAGCGTAATTTTCAAATACTGTTGAGGGTGGTTGAGCTTGGCTGTTTTGCAGGTTGCTCCGCGACTTCTTGTTCTCTGGCGAGGCCGCGCCGGGTTTCGGGCCGGCAGCCAAGTCACCTTTCTGACGGCGCCAGAAAGGTAACCCAAAGAGGCGCTTGGAACACCAGCTTCCCCGCTATTTTGCTCAGGCGCTTCGGCCACAAATCCCCCGCACGCCCACTGTCTCCAGATCCACCGTGACCGTACGAGACACGGCCGTGCCGGCTCGTTTCGGCTCGCTTCGCTTTGCAGCGCGGATGGATCACTTTGCCCGGTCGGGAACCTTGGCCGCGTTACGCCGCGAGGCGGTCCGGCTGCTGCTGCGTCGTGGCGTTGCCCGTGGCGGCGGCCAGGCCGCTCTCCTGCTCACCGCCGAGGGCGGCGATGAGGTCGGGGATGAGCTGGCGCAGTTCGCCGGTGCTGATGGCCACATCGGCATCGAAGCCGCCGTCGTCGTCCTTGCTGGCCTGGCCGCTGGTGTTCTGCTCCAGCACGACGTCGAGCATCTTGATCTTCTTGATCGACATGCCTTCGGTCAGCACGAAGGAGACGCGGCCGTTCCAGGTCATCGCGAGCTGGGTGGGAAGCTTGCCTTGCTTGATGTGCTCGCCGACTTCGTCAATGTCGAGCGTGTGCCGGGCATAGCGCACGGCTGATTTTTCGCTGTCAGGCTGCTTGAGTTCGCATTCGCGGTCGATCGTGAAGCCGCCCGGGGCTTCCTTGGCCTGCAGCCATTCAGCCATGGCGGTGGCCGGTGCCACCTGGGTCTGGACGAGGCGCAGCACGATGCCGCCGCCCAAGGTCTCGACGAGCAGGGTCACGATGCGGTCGGAAGCCTTGACGCTGCCGGCGTTGACGACGACGAAACCCGCGTGCGGATCGATCCAGACAAGGTTGGCGGAGTGCTTGGGGAAGGCGCGGGGCAGCAGCTCCTGCATCACTTCCTCTTTCAGTTCCTTGGCCTGCTTGCCCTTCGGGCGGCGGCCGGTTTCCTGCTCGATCTTGTCGAGGCGCTCTTCGAGCCGGCTTTTGACGGCTGAGCCCGGCACGGCCTTGCGTTCGACGGCCAGGCGCAGGATCAGCTGGCCACCGACGCTTTCCATCAGCGAGGTGTGCTTGCCGCCGCGCGGTTCGACCCAGCCGGCCGACTCGGGCTGCGTGGCCCCGCAGGCCACGAAGCGGGCGGCCGCCAGGCGCTCTTCGATCGTGTCGAGGGACGATTTGTCCCATTGGGAGATGCGGTAGAGGAGAACGTTCTTGAACATGGCTGAGCTTCTGGGCAGGGCGCGGATTGTAGGCCGCGCCTGTGGCGGGATGTCAGGGAACGGGGACGGCTTCGAGCATCGCGCGAACTTGTTCGCGCGCGCCGCGCCCGGAGCCGGCAACCGGCACGAGCCGGTGTGCCACCGTCTGGGGCAGGATGGCCTGAACGTCGTCCGGGGCGACGTAGTCGCGCTGGTCGAGCAGCGCAATGGCCTTGGCGGCGCGCAAGATGGCGATGCCGGCCCGCGGGCTCAATCCGTCGACGAACCATTTGCCGCTGCGGGTGGCCCCGATGAGCGCCTGCAGGTAATCGAGCAGCGCTTCGGAGGCATGCACGTTCATGACCGCCTGCTGCGCTTCGACGAGCTGTTCCGGCGTCATCACCGGGGTGAGGGCGTGGATGGCCTCGCGGCGGTCCGTGCCTGCGAGCAGGGCGCGCTCGCTGGCCGCATCGGGGTAGCCGAGGGTCAGGCACATGAGGAAACGGTCGAGCTGCGATTCGGGCAGCGGGTAGGTGCCCAGTTGATCGGCGGGATTCTGTGTGGCGATGACGAAGAAGGGCACGGGCAGCGCACGGGTCTCGCCTTCGACGGTGACCTGGTGCTCCTCCATCGCTTCGAGCAGGGCGCTCTGCGTCTTGGGGCCGGCACGGTTGATTTCGTCGGCCAGCAGCACCTGCGCGAAGACGGGGCCCGCATGGAAGACGAAGGCTTCCTTGCTGCGCTCGTAGACGCTCACGCCGATGAGGTCGGAAGGCATCAGGTCGGCCGTGAACTGGGTGCGGGCGAAACGCAGGCCGAGCGAGACGGACAGCGCGTGGGCGAGGGTGGTCTTGCCGACGCCCGGGACGTCTTCGATCAGCAGATGGCCACCCGCAAGGAGGCAGGCCACGCAATCGCGGATGTGTGGGCGCTTGCCGACGATGATCGTGCTAATCTGATCGACGAGCCGGATGAGCCGGGATGCAAGATCCTGGCTCACCACGTGCCGGCTCCCTGCCGGCGAAGTCTGGAACGGAAGGCGTCTCGGTGTGTCATTTTCATCTGCGCACCATACCTGAAACCGCGAAGCGAATCACGCATGGAACCGCGGACTAACGGCGCGTGAACGGCAGGGGATGTGAACGCGTGCATGGGTATAGTGCGCACCAACATCTCCCGTCCCATCCGGATCGCCATGTCCTTTCGTGCACTGTCTCGCTTCCTGATTCTGACCCTTGCCGGCCTGCTGACTGCTTGTGCCGGCGTTTCTCCGGTTTCAATGAAGGAGGCCGACCGTGCCGCGATCAAAACCGTCGCAGTAGAGCCGACGGTCACCCTCCCAGAGAACATGTTCTACCAGAGCCGTGGTCAAGCGCTGGCGGGCGCGATTGCCGGCCCGGTCGGCGCTCTGGCTGCATCCGGGGCGTCGACGGAGCCCAAGGCCGTGCTGCTGAACCTTATGAAGGCCAATGACATTTCCGTGCAGCAGATCGTCAAGGCAGAGTTTGCCCGGGCCGCCAACGCCAGGAGCCGCATGACCTTCAGCGAAGGTGCCGGTCAGCCGGATGCCTCCGTGACGCTGACCGTCAATGCCTATGGATTCCTGCCGTCACCGATGTTCGGCGCACAGATGTACCCCATGCTCAACGTTTCGGCGGTGATGAAGAGGCCCGACGGCTCGGTGGTCTGGCAGCGCACTCGCGTCATTTCAACGCTCCATGGAGACAACGACAAGGCCTATACGTATGAAGAGTACGTCAAGAATCCTGAATTGCTGCGCGAGGTGTGGGTCCGTGTCGCCGACGTGCTCAGTCGTGTTCTCGCCGGTGACATGGAAAGCTGATTTGGAATCGATGCGCAGCAAGCCGATGCGCTACGTCGATCAAGAGGGATCAATGACAACATGAACCAGGCTCACCATCACTGAACTCAAGGGGCCTGATGGAACACGAAGGCGCGTTCGGGCGCGCGCCGGCGAGGCCGGATGGCATCCAGTCGGTGATGAGCCGGGCGCGCAGTCGAGCCATGCACGGTGCGCATGGATTGCGCCAGCTGAACGATCCGCGACCCTCCATGGTCCGGGTGCCTTGTGCCAGATGGTCGTGCTAATCTGGTTGATGCCCCGGATGAGTGGGACGAATGATCCTTGCACACGTGCGGGCTCCCTCCTGGCGAAGTTTGGGACGGAAGGCGTCTGGGCGCGATTGGTGCACCATACCCGAACCAGCAAACCGAATCACGCATGGCAACCGCCTATTACAGCCACCCCGATTGCGCCGGTCACGACATGGGCCCGGGTCACCCGGAAAGCCCGCAACGGCTGGGCGCCATCCGCGACCAGTTGCTCGCGAGCGGACTGGACGCGGTGCTCGTGCACCGTGAGGCGCCCCTGGTGGACCTGGCCGATGTGGCCCTGGCGCACGACCAGCGCTATGTCGCCGAACTGCGTGACGCACTGTTGCAGGTCGAGGCCGAGGGGGCATCCAGGGCGTTCGATCCGGACACGGTGGGCTGCCCTGGCACTTGGCGAGCCGTGCAGCGCGCGGCCGGCGCCGCGGTGGCAGCCACCGATGCGGTGATCGATGGCGACGTGGACAACGCGTTCTGTGCCGTGCGCCCGCCGGGCCACCATGCCACCCGCCGTGAGACCATGGGGTTCTGCTTCTTCAACAACGTGGCGGTCGCTGCCCGGCATGCCCTGGACCGGCGCGGGCTGGAGCGCGTGGCCATCGTCGATTTCGATGTCCACCATGGCAATGGCACCGAGGACATCGTCGCCGGGGATGAACGCATCCTGATGGTCAGCTTTTTTCAGCATCCGCTCTACCCGGGCAGCGGCACGGTCCCCCAGGGCGCGAACATGGTCAATGTGCCGGTATCGCCCCGCACGGGCGGCGAAGCGATCCGGGAGCTGATCGAGGCGAAGTGGATTCCGCGGCTGGAGGACTTCAAGCCGCAGATGATCTTCTTTTCCGCCGGTTTCGATGCCCACCGGGAGGACAGCCTCGGCCAACTCGGCCTCGTGGAGGCCGACTACGAATGGATCACCCGCCGCGTGCGGCAGGTGGCCGAGCGCCATGCGCAGGGCCGCATCGTGTCGTGTCTCGAAGGCGGCTACACCCTCGGTGCGCTCGGGCGCAGCGTGGCGGCGCACCTGCGCGCGCTCGCCGACCTCTGACTCGTATTTTTGCACGCGGCGCGGCCCGACCGGCCACGCCGTGACGGACTCATGAACCCCAACATCAATTTCGACGAACTCCGGGAAGTTTTTGAAGCATTCACCAGCTGGGCGGCGCTCCGCGAGGGCGGTGTGCTGGCCGCCTGCCTCGGCGCATCCTGGGTGGCCTGCCGGCTGCTGCGGCGCCTGCTCAAGATCGAGGGGGCCGTGATCTTCGGACGCCGGATCTTCGACGGCGTGCTGTTCCCGGTGCTCGCCCTGATGTTTGCACTGCTCGCGCAGTTCCTGCTCGCCGGCATCGTCAAGGGCGCCGTGCTGAAGGTGGCGGTGCCGGTATTGTGGTCGCTCGTGGCCATCCGCCTGTCGGTGCGCGTGCTGTCGTATGCCTTCCCCACCTCTGCATGGGCTCGCGCCTCCGAACGCACGATCTCCTGGCTTGCGTGGATCATCGCGGTGCTGTGGATCACCGGGGTCATGCCGGCGGTGCTCGACGCGCTCGATGGAATCCGCCTGAAGATCGGTGGGGCAACCGTGTCGGTGCGCACGATGCTGGAGGGCTCGCTGACCGCCGCGGTCGTGATGGTGCTGGTGTTGTGGATCTCCGCGGCGATCGAGAAGAAGGTGGTCAAGGGCACGGGCAACGACTTGTCGCTGCGCAAGGTGGCGGCCAACCTCGTGCGGGTCGTGCTGTTGTTCCTCGGGATCATCTTCGCGATGTCGGCGGTCGGCATCAACCTGACGGCACTCAGCGTGCTCGGCGGGGCGGCCGGCGTGGGCATCGGCTTCGGCCTGCAGAAGATCGCGGCGAACTACGTGAGCGGGTTCGTGATCCTGGCCGAGCGCAGCCTGCGCATCGGCGATGTGGTCAAGGTCGACAATTTCGAAGGCCGCATCTCCGACATTCGCACCCGCTATACCGTGATTCGGGCGACCAACGGCCGAGAGGCCATCGTGCCCAACGAAGTGCTGATCACCCAGCGGGTCGAGAACGCCTCGCTCGTGACGGCTGAATCGCAGGTGCTGATCAGCGTGGTGGTG